>Ga0255338_1000824_pt1 | contig 76379 bp, 67 predicted proteins | sample MeOH1_35cm_T4_19_FD_203715 | JGI IMG/M metagenome (GOLD analysis project Ga0255338, IMG submission 203715) | Sandy soil microbial communities from University of British Columbia, Vancouver, Canada - MeOH1_35cm_T4_195 | ecosystem: Engineered > Artificial ecosystem > Sand microcosm > Unclassified ... | reverse complement strand
GACGTCAACCAGCACGGCATGGAGGGCGTCCGCTTCTACACCAAGACCAAGACCATCACCGCCCGTTGGCCCGAAGGCGCAACCGAAGACTCCGCCTTCGTCATCCCCACCATGCGGTAGGACGGGCCCGATGCCCAAGACCTACGGCCCGATCACCGAACGGCTGCTGAAGCTGCGGCCCGGCGGCTCCTGCTTCGTCAGCCTGCGGCGGCTGTGCTTCAAGACCCTGCGCAAGTATGCGCCGGAACACGAGTGGTCGGTCGAGACCCGCGAGGGCGGCCTGGTGGTGACGCGCCTGCGCTGAGCGCAGCGGGTAACTTGCATTGCGATACTGACTGTGCGACCCCTTGAGCTCCCGATCAGGAGCAGGCCGTGCGCCCCAGTCCGCCCGAACGAGTCGCCGAGTATCGCCGCAAGGGCTGGTGGCGCGGTGAGACCGTCGACAGCCTGTTCTGCAAGGCGGCGAGCGCACAGGGCGACGCCGAGGCGCTGGTCGATGCGCCCAATCGCCAGGCTCTGATCGGCTCGCCCCAGCGGCGGCTGACCTATGCCGAGGTCGACCGGGCCGTGAACGCCATGGCGCACGCCTTCGAGGGCCTGGGTGTACGCCGGGGCGACGTGGTCTGTTCGCAACTGCCGAACGTGGTGGAGGGCGTGATCGCCTTCCTGGCTTGCGCCCGGATGGGAGCGATCCTCAGTCCCGTGGCCACGGCCTATCGCGCCCACGAGCTGCGCCAGATCCTGCCCTCGGTGACCCCGAAGGTCTATCTGACCACCGGCCTGTTCCACGGCTGCGACCACGCCGCCATGCTGGTGGATCTGCGGCGCGAGGGCGTCACCGACGCCCAGGTGGTCAGCCTTGGGGCGGAGGCTCCGGAGGGCGTGCATGCCCTGGATCGCCTGACGGCGGACGCCCCGGCCGGTTCGTTCCCGACGCCGGCGGACCTGGACGCGTCGGAGGCGCTCACCCTCTGCTGGACCTCAGGCACCGAGGCGGCGCCCAAGGGCGTGCCCCGGCACCACGACCACTGGGTGGTCAATGGCGAGGCCCTGGTGGAGGCCGCGGGGCTGAAACCCGGCGATGCGATTCTCAACCCATTCCCGCTGATCAACATCGCTTCCATCGGCGGGATGGTGATGCCGTGGCTCGTCTGCCAGGGCCGGCTGATCCAGCACCAGCCCTTCGACCTGCCGATCTTCCTCGGCCAGATGCAGGACGAACGCGTGGCCTACACGGTGGCCCCGCCCGCCGTGCTGAACATGCTGTTGAACAACGAGACCCTGCTGTCGGCCGCCGACCTGACGCACCTGCGTTGCCTGGGCTCGGGCTCGGCGCCGCTGGCCCCCTGGATGGTGAAGGGCTGGCAGGAGCGTCACGGCGTGACCGTGATGAACGTCTTCGGCTCGAACGAGGGCACGTCGCTGTTCTCCACCGGCGAGGCGATTCCAGATCCCGAACAGCGCGCCCGCTTCTTCCCGCGGTTCGGCGCCGACGGCGTCGACTGGCCGGCGACCTTCCCGGCCAAGATCCGCACCCGGCTGGTCGATCCGGAGACCGAGCGCGAGATCACCGCCCCCGGCGCGGAGGGCGAACTGCGTATCGACGGCGCCATGACCTTCGACGGCTACTGGCAGGCGCCGCACCTGACGGCCACGGCCTTCGACACCCACGGCTACTTCCGCACCGGCGACCTGTTCGAGATCGCCCCGGAGGCGGGCGGCCGCTACTACCGCTTCGTCGGCCGCTGCAAGGAGATCATCATCCGCGGCGGCCAGAACATCTCGCCGGCCGAGGTGGACGTGCTGATCGAGAGCCATCCCAAGGTGCGCGAGGCGAGCTGCGCGGCCTATCCTGACGAGAGGTTGGGCGAGCGGCTCTGCGCGGTGGTGGCGCTGCGGCCCGAGCAGGCCCTGACCCTGGACGAGCTGTGCGCGCACCTCAAGGCGCAGGAAGTGGCCACCTATAAGCTGCCTGAGAAGCTGCGGATCGTGGAGGCGCTGCCGCGCAATCCTCTGGGCAAGGTGTTGCGCCGGGACCTGTCGGGCGTGGCGGCGTCCTGACCGATCCACGACAGACGACGGGCGGCGGATGGGCGATCTTCGAATGTCGCTTGCGGAACCGTACCCATTCCGCGAGCCTTGAGGCCCCGATCCACGGGGTTTAAGAGCGCGCCACATGTCCCCTCCGAAATTCATCCGGACCTGCTCGATCTGGCGGGCCCTCGAGGTGGTCGGGGACACGTCGGTGCTGTTGATCCTCGAGGCGGCCTGGATCGGCGCACGGCGCTTCGACCAGTTCCGGGCCCGGACCGGCCTCTTGCAGACCTTGCTCAGCGACCGTCTGAAGCGCCTGGTGGCGGCCGAGGTCTTCGAGAAGGTGATCTACAGTGACAGCCCCCCGCGCTTCGAATACCGCCTGACCCGCAAGGGCCGCGACCTGTACTGGCCGGCCCTGATGATGCTGCGCTGGGAGCGCCGCTGGGGATCGCCCGACGGCAAGCTGCAGCTGAAAATGCACCACCGCACCTGCGGCAAGGTCTTCGAGCCGGTCCCCACCTGCCTGAAATGCGGCGACGAGATCAGCGCCCGCGACGTCGACTGGACCGAGGGGCCCGGCGTCGGTTGGATGAGCGCCCGGTACAGCCGCCGTCGCCAGCAGCGGCATGCGGCCGAGGCGGCCTCGGGGCTGATGGTGGATGTGGCCCAGATCACCGGCGACCGCTGGGCCAGCCTGATCCTGCGCTCCATCTTCACCGGCCTGCGCCGTTTTGACGAGATCCACCGCGACACCGCCATGGCGACGAATATCCTGTCCGAGCGGTTGTCGTGGCTCACCGCCCAGGGGGTGATCCGGGCGCACGAGCTGCCCGGCCGGCGGTCGGAGTATCGCCTGACCGAGAAGGGAATCGACTACTACCCAGTCCTGCTGATGCTGCTGCAATGGGGCGACAAGTATTACGTCTCGCCCGAGGGGCCGCCGCTCTTGCTGCGGCACAAGGCCGACGGCCATGACCTGGAGCCGGCGGTCACCTGCTCGTGCTGCAGCCAGCCCGTCGAGCCGCACGACGTGACCTTCGAGGTGATCGAGGCGGCTCCGACACGTGAACTCGCGCCGGCCTAAGCGAAGTCACTTTCATAACGATACTCGTTCGGCTAGCATCCTCCGGCGACGAGGAGAGGCATGGCGTATCGGGTCATCCAGTGGGCCACCGGGGCGATGGGGAAGAGCTGCCTGCGGGCGGTGATCGACCATCCGGCGATGGAGCTCGTGGGGCTCCATGTCTATGGCGACGACAAGGTTGGCCGCGACGCCGGCGACATCGCGCGGCGGGCTCCGACCGGCGTCATCGCCACCCGCGACGTCGACGCCATCCTGGCCCTGGACGCCGACGTGGTGATCCACGCCGCCCGGCTGGCCCCGCCCTACGGATCGCACGACGCCGACATCCTGGCGCTGCTGGCCTCGGGCAAGAACGTCATCAGCATCAACGGCTATAGCCGTCCTCAGCACTGGGACGGTGAGCGGCTGGCCGCCCTGCAGGCCGCCTGCGAGGCGGGCGGGACCAGCCTGATGGCGGCCGGCCTCAACCCCGGCTTCGCGGCCGAGCAGATCGCGGTGATCGCCTCCGGCGTCTGCGCCCAGCTCGATCACATCGAGATCGTCGAGAGTGTGGACTGCCGGGCGGTGCGCAATCCCGACTACGTCTTCCGCGTCCTGGGCTTCGGCAGCGACCCCGAGGCCGTCGATCCCAACGACGCGGCGTGGGGGCCGGCCTCGTCACTGAACGGCATGTACGCCGAGGTGCTGTCGGCGATGGCCGAGCACCTGGGCCTGACCCTCGACCGGATCGACACCGACCACCTCGTGCTGCCGGCCAGCGAGGGCCTGCAGGTGGCTGCGGGCGCGATCCCCGAGGGCCGGATCTCCCACGTGAACTGGCGTTGGCGGGCGATCGTGGACGGGGCGCCGAAGCTGACCCTGTCGATCCACTGGTACATGGAGACGGCGCACCTGGCTGACCCCAACCCGCCGCTGTGGCGCATCCATGTGGCGGGCCAGCCCGGCGTGAGGATCGCCGTCGACCTGGAGAAGCGGGCCGGGGACACGACACCCACCTCCGCCGAGCAACTGGGCGTCGCCGGCATGGTGCTGAACGCGATCCCGCTCGTCTGCGCGGCCGCCCCCGGTGTGGTCACCCGCCCGCTCGCCACCCCCTTCCGAGGAGACCTTCGATGACCAGCCTGCGCGACCGCGTCGTGATCGTGACCGGGGCCGGCAAGGGGCTGGGCCGCGCCTATGCCCGGGACTTGGCGGCGCGGGGCGCAAGCGTCGTCGTGAACAACCGATGGGCGGACCGCTCCTCGCCCTCCAGCGCCGAGGCGGTGGCGGCGGAAATCCGCGCGACTGGCGGGCGCGCCGTGGCCAATCTCGACCCGGCCGAGGCTCCGGAGACCGGCGAGGCGCTGGTGGCCCAGGCGCTGGCCGAGTTCGGCCGGCTGGACGCGGTGATCTCGAACGCCGGCGTGCCGGAGACCACGCGCCTGCACCGCCAGACGCACGAGGGCTTCCGGCGGGTCTTCGATATCAACTTCTTCGGCGCCTACCATCTGGTGCAGGCGGCCTGGACCGCGCTCTCGAAAGCGCCCGCCGGCCGGATCGTGGTCAGCGCCTCGTCGGCAGGCCTGCATGGCGGCGACGGCATGGCGGCCTATGCGTCGTCGAAGGCGGCGCTGATCGGCCTGGTCCGCGGCCTGGCCGTCGAGGGGCGTCCGCGCAACCTGCTGATCAACGCCATCGCGCCCTATGCCCTGACCGCGATGACCGAGCCCTTCCTGGCGCCCGGCCAGGCCGAGCGGATGGACCCGGCGGCCGTGGCGCCCCTGGTCGCCTGGCTGGTCAGCGAGCACTGCGACGTCAGCGGCCAGACCCTGGTGTCCGGCGGCGGGCGGCTGCGCGCGGCCTTCGCAGTCGAGGGGCCGCCGGCGGCGTTCGTGGAGGGCCGGGTCGGCGAGGCGGTCCACGCCGCGATCGGCGGACAACCCCGCGAGGCCTATGCCGACGCCCACGAGGCCTTCGCGGCCTTCATGGACGAGCGCTCGGCGCTGGTCGCCGACTGAGTTCACTTGTATAAACGGACTGACAAGGCCAGGCGCGGCCGAGCGAGGAAACCATGACCTACATTCTCGGTGGCTGGCAGTCGGACTTCTCCCAGAACTGGGCGCGCCGGCAGATGGACTTCGCCGACGCCTTCGCCGAGGTGGTGGGTGAGGGCCTGGCCGCGGTCGACCTCGAACCCAAGGACATCGACACCGGTCACGTGGGCAACTTCGTAGGCGAGCTGTTCGCCGGCCAGGGCCTGCTGGGCGGCTTCTTCGGCCTGGTGCATCCCGAGTTCGACGGCATGCCGACCTCCCGCCACGAGGCCGCTTGCGCCTCGGGCAGCGTGGCGATCCTGGCGGCTACCGCCGAGATCGAGGCCGGCCGCTACGACACCGCCTGCGTCGTCGGCCTGGAGATGATGCGCAATGTCTCCGGCCAGCAGGCGGCCCAGAACCTGGGCGCTGCGGCCTGGACCGGCCACGAGTTGCAGGACGCCACCTACCTCTGGCCCCGCGCCTTCTCGGACCTGGGCGAGGAATACGACCGCCGCTGGGGCCTGAAGTACGAGCACCTGATGCGGATCGCCGAGATCAACTTCGCCAACGCCCGCAAGAACCCCAACGCCCAGACCCGCCAGTGGGCCTTCAACGACAAGAGCTTCACTCAGGATGACGAAGCCAATCCGGTCATCGAGGGCATGATCCGCAAGAACGACTGCGGCCAGGTGACGGACGGCTCGGCGGTGGTGTTCCTGGCCTCCGAGAAGGCCGCCCGCGAGTACGCCGACAAGCGCGGCATCCCGCTGGAAAGCCTGCCGCGCATCAAGGGCTGGGGCCACACCTCCGCGCCGATCAGCTACGACCGCAAGGTCCGCGCCAGCGAGGGCCAGCCCTACGTCTTCCCGCGCGTGAAACAGGCCATCGACGCCGCGCGCGGCCGCGCTGGGATCACCGACATCGCCGAGCTGGACGCCGTCGAGACCCACGACTGCTTCACCACCACCGAATACATGGCCATCGAGCACCTGGGCCTGACCGCGCCCGGCGAGTCCTGGAAGGCCATCGAGGACGGCTCCATCGAGATCGGCGGCCGCCTGCCGATCAACCCCTCCGGCGGCCTGATCGGCCTGGGCCATCCGGTGGGCGCCACCGGCGTGCGGATGACGCTGGACGCCTTCAAGCAGGTGACCGGCCGGGCCGGCGACTATCAGGTCGAGGGCGCCAAGACCGTCCAGACCCTCAATATCGGCGGCTCGACCACCACCACGGTCAGCCTCGTCGTCGGCGTCTGACCATGGCCGACAGCGCCGTGGCCGCCGCGCCGCCGGCTCCCTTCCGGGAAGCCAGGCTGCTGCCGGTCGATCTGGACATCGAGCGCCGCGCCGACGGGACGATCCTGATCACCTCGAAGGCGCCGCTCAGGCCCTATGAGGCCAACATCCCCGCGGCTTTCGCGGGACGCGCTGCCATCTCCGGCGACAAGCCGGCGCTGGCCCGGCGCGGGCCGGACGGGGAGTGGGCCTACACCTCCTTCGCCCAACTCAAGCGCGACATGGACGCCGCCACCCAGTGGCTGATGGACCAGCCCAGGCCAGGTCCGGTGCTGGTGCTGGCGGGCAATACGCCGGCCTTCGCGGTGATGAGCTTCGCGGCCCAGGCGTCGGGCCGCGCGGTGTGCCCGGTCAGCGCCACCTATGCGGCGCTGGGCGGCGACTACGGGCGCCTGGCCCATGTGATCGCCAAGGTGAAGCCGGGTGTGGTTTTCGCCGAGGACAGCGCCATGGCGGCCGGGGCCCTGGACCACCTGGACCTGGGCGGCGCGCCCATCGTCACCACCGATCCCTCGAAGCTCTCAAAGTCCGCGACGGCCTATGCCGACGTCCTGCGCACCGCGCCGACCGAGGCCGTCGCCAAGTCGATCGCCGGGCTAAAGCCGCACGATCGCGCGGCGCTGATGCTGACGTCCGGCTCCACCGGCCTGCCCAAGGTCGTGCCGATCACCTTCGACAACCTCGCGGCCAACAGCGCCCAGTGCCAGCAGACCATCGGCGAAGCGGCGGGCTGGCACGACGTCATGCTGGACTGGCTGCCCTGGCACCATGCGGCCGGCGCTTTCGTCCTGCGCACCACGCTGCTGGAGGGCGGCACGCTCTACATCGACGACGGCAAGCCGGCGCCCGGCCTGTTCGAGACCTCGATCCGCAACCTGCGTGAGATCCCGGTCAGCTATTTCAACAACGTGCCGCTCGGCTACACCATGCTGGTCGAGGCGCTGGAGACGGACCCGGTGCTGCGCGCCACCTTCTTCCAGAAGATGCGGCTGATGCTGTACGGCGGCGCGGGGCTGTCCCAGACGGTCCACGATCGGCTGCAGGCCGCCGCCATCGCCGAGACCGGCTGCCGGATCATGATGACCAGCGGCTACGGCATGACCGAGACGGTCTCGGCCTTCATGGTCATCCACTTCGAGACGGACAAGGTGGGCATCGGCCTGCCGGCGCCGGGCACGACGCTGAAGCTCGCCCCGTCTGGCCAACGCTACGAGGTCCGGGCGCGCGGGCCGAACGTCACCAAGGGCTACCTCGACGAGCCGGAGAAGACCGCCGCAGCCTTCGACGAGGAGGGCTTCTATCGCACCGGCGACCTGGCGGTGTTCCACGACCCCGAGGACCCGACCCAGGGCCTGGCCTTCGCCGGCCGTGCGGCGGAGGAGTTCAAGCTCTCCAGCGGGACCTGGGTCTATGGCGGGGCGCTACGGGACGGTCTGATCAAGGCGCTGTCGCCGCTGGTCCTGGACCTGGTGCTCTGCGACGACGGTCGACCCTACCTAGGCGTGATGCTGTGGCCGACGGCGGGCGCCGATCCCGCCGAGGTCATGCGGCGGCTGGCCGGCTACAACGCCCAGCAGCACGGTGGCGCGGCGCGGGTGAAGCGGGCGCTGTTGCTCAGCGAACCACCCAGCGCCAACGCGCACGAGATCTCGGACAAGGGCACCATCAACCGCCGCGCCGTGATCGACCGGCGCGCGGCCGAGGTGGACCGCCTGTTCGCCGAGCAGCCCGACGACGGGGTGATGGTCCTGGGTTAGGCCCTTCCTCTCCCGCGTGCCGCGGGAAAGGAGGCTCAGCGCTCCGTGTGCGCCGTCCACTCCGCGCCAGCCTCGGCGTAGTCGGCGCTGAACCAGCGGGGGTAGCCGTGCAGGGTCTGGCCGCCGTCCACCAGGATCTCGGCGCCGGTCACATAGCCTGCCTCGTCCGAGCACAGGAACGCCGCCATCCGCGCGATGTCCTCGGGCCGGCCCAGGCGGCCGACCGGCGTGTTGCTGAGCGCGTCGCCGCGCACCGCCGGATCGTCGATCAGCGACTTCGTCATCGCCGTCTCGATCACGCCGGGCAGCACCAGGTTCACCCGGATGCGCCAGACGCCCAGCTCGGACGCCAGCGACTTGGCCAGCATCCGCACTCCCGATTTCGACGCGGCGTAGGCGCCCAACAGGTCGCAGATGCTGGTGGCCGCCGTGGAGGCGTTCATCACGATGGCGCCGCCCCGGCCGGCGTCGCGCATCAGCCGCGCCGCGCCCTGGGCCATCAGGAAGCCGCCGTTCAGGTTGACGTCGATGTGCTTGCGCCACTGTTCGTACGGCAGGTCGATCAGGGCGCCGTAGCGGCCGTAGCCCGCGTTGATGAAGGCCGCGTCCAGCCGGCCGAACCGCTCGCCGATCCTGGCGAACAGGGCGGCCACCGCCTCCGGATCGGTCTGGTCGCAAGCATGCGCCAGCACCTGGCCGCCGGCCTCGGCCACCGCGGCCGCCACCGCCTCCAGTGCGTCGGCCCGCCGGTCCGTGACCACGACATCGGCGCCCGCCCGCGCGAAGGCCGCCGCCGTGGCCGCGCCGATATCGCCCGCCGCACCCGTGATCAGCGCGGTCTTGCCGGTGAAGGCGCCCATGGTCGTCTCGCTCCCGCAACCGCTTGTGCGGCGCTTTCGGGCACGATAACTTGCATAGAGAGACTGTCAAACCACCTCGCCTTCTCAGGCCGGGGCGGGCGGACGGCGGCACGGGGGAAATCATGCCGGACTATGTGGTGGTGCTGGCGGTCAACGCCCTGGTGATCCTGGGCCTGTTCGTCCTGGCCTGGGCGATCTGCGTGGCCCAGCGCGACGTGACGCCGGTCGACAGCCTGTGGGGCCTGGGCATGGGCGTGGTCGCCGTCTCGACCTATCTGCAGACCGGCGGCGGGACCGAGCGGCGCATGGTGCTGACGGCGATCTGCGTCGCCTGGGCGCTCCGGCTGGGCGGCTACATGCTGTGGCGCTGGCGCGATCACGGGCCCGACGGCCGCTATGTGCGGATGCTGGACAAGGCCAAGGCCGAGCGCGGGTGGGGCTACGGCTACGCGGCGTTCCGCCTGGTGTTCCTGCTGCAGATGCCGTTGCTGTGGCTGGTCTGCCTGCCGGTGCAATTGGGTCAGGTCTCGGCCGAACCGGCCGCGCTCGGCATGGTGGGCTGGATTGGCGCCGGCCTGGCGCTGTTCGGCCTGGCCTTCGAGACCCTGGCCGACTGGCAGTTGGTGCGCTTCAAGAAGAACCCGGCCAACGCCGGCAAGGTGCTGGACAAGGGCCTGTGGCGCTACACCCGCCACCCCAACTACTTCGGCGACGCTCTCGTCTGGTGGGGCCTGTGGCTGGTGGCCGCCGAGACCATTCCCGGCCTCTTCGCCGTGGTCGGCCCAGCCTACCTGGTCTTCACCCTGACCCGCTGGAGCGGCGTGCCCACCGTCGAGGGGCGGCTGAAGCGGCGCAAGCCCGACTATGAGGACTATATGCGGCGCACGTCGGGCTTCTTCCCCTGGCCGCCCAAGCCCCCGGAAGCCGCCTGAGCATGTCATTCCCGGCCCACCTCGCCGCGCGCCTGCGGCTGCCGGCCATCGCCGCGCCGATGTTTCTGGTCTCCGGCGTCGACATGGTGCTGGCCGCCTGCAAGGCCGGCATCATCGGCTCGTTCCCGGCCAACAACGCCCGCACCCTCGAGGATCTCGACGCCTGGATGGGCCGGATCAACGAGGTCGTGTCGAGCGATGACCCCCCGTGGGCGGTGAACATCATGGTCCACCGCTCCTACGCCCGCTGGGAAGAGGAGCTGGAGCTGGTGCTGAAGCACCGGCCGCCGATCGTGATCACGGCCCTGGGCAGCCCCAGCATGGTGGTGCAAGCGATCCAAGGTTACGGCGGCCTGGTCTACGCCGACGTCAATTCGCTGACGTTCGCCCAGAAGGCGGCGGCGACCGGCGTGGACGGTTTGATCCTGGTGGCGTCGGGCGCCGGCGGCCACACCGGCCCGCTCTCGGGCTTCGCCTTCGCGCCCGCGGTGCGAGAGTTCTTCGACGGGACCATCGTCCTGGGCGGCGGCATCGGCAGCGGCCGGGCCATCCGCGCGGCCCAGATGCTGGGCGCCGACCTGGCCTATCTGGGCACCCGCCTCATCGCCTGCGAGGAGAGCCTGGCGGTCCCGGCCTACAAGCAGATGCTGGTCGAGGCGAACGCCGAGAGCATCGTCACCTCCGCGGCGCTCACCGGCATCCCGGCCAACTGGCTGAAGCCCAGCCTGATGGCCGCCGGCTACGACGCCGAGGGCCTGAAGACCAAGGCCGAGATCAACCTGGGCCGCCCCGAGGACGCGGCCAAGCGCTGGCGCGACGTCTGGGCGGCAGGTCATGGCGCGGGCGAGGTGAGGGCGGTGGAGCCGATGAGCGCCATCGTCGACGCCCTGGCGGCCGACTACGCGCGCGCCGGCCTTGACAAGGCAGGTGTGTGACAGAAGGGTCCGCCCGGTCCCGACCTTTGAGGCGATATGGCCGAATCCAGCCGCACTGACACTCCGGATCCGGCGCTTCCCACCCAGCTCGTCCAGGCCAATTCCGCGACCCGGGCGCTCAATATCCTCGGCGACCGCTGGACGCTGATGATCCTCTACCTGGCCTTCCAGCGGGTGCACCGCTTCGACGAGTTCCAGAGCCGCATCGGCCTGGCCCGCAGCCTGCTGATCGACCGCCTGCGCCGCCTGACCACCGTGGGCATCTTCAAGAAGGTCCGCTACCAGGAGCGCCCGGCCCGGGACGAATACCGCCTGACCGAGATGGGCCTGGACCTCTACAGCCTGGCGCTCAGCATCATCCGCTGGGAGAAGCGCTGGTTCTACCACGCGGCCAACCCCGCCCACCGACTCATGCACAGTTGCGGCAAGGTGTTTACGCCCGAGTGCCGCTGCGGCCACTGCCGCGCCGTGGTCAGCCCGCGCGACGTCTATGTGGTGGAGGGGCCGGGCGCGGAGTTCGAGCCCTCGCCGCCGCCGCGCGCCCAGCGCCGCTCCATCGTGCCGGCCGGCGACCTGAACCAGGGCAACCCGATGCTGGACCGCGCCTTCCAGGTGCTGGGCGACCGCTGGACCAGCCATGTGATCGCCTCGGCCTTCATGGGCCGCCGGCGGTTCAACGATTTCCAGGGCGCGCTCGGCGTGGCGCCCAACATCCTCTCGGACCGCCTGACCCGGCTGGTGGACTTAGGCGTCCTGCGCCGCGAGCTCTACCAGCAGCGGCCCGACCGCTGGGAGTACCGGCTGACCGACGAAGGCCGCGACCTCTATCCGCTGATCGCGGAGCTGAACCGCTGGGGCGACCGCTGGCTCGCCACCGACAAGGGCCCGCCGCTGATCACCTACCACCGCGCCTGCGGCCACGTGCTGGAGCCGAAGATGGCCTGCGACCAGTGCGGCGAAGAGGTGACGGTGCGGAGCGTGACGCAGGGTTAGCGACCGGTCGGCATTCCAGGACGCCGGAGGCCTTGGCGCCCTTCCTCCTCGATGGAGGAAGGGGAGGGATGGTGGTGAGCGCAGGGCGATGAGGCGGAGGCTTAGGTCGGCGCCGACCTGAGCGTTCTGCGTCGGCTCGGCGGCCCCACCACCACCCAACCCTCCTCCATCGAGGAGGAGGGCGAGCGAGGTCAGCGCGCTGCAGCATTTCCGAGCAGCCTCCCCGAATGTCGATGGATCCAGACCGGCTACTTCGCGAGCGGTCGGTCCAGCATCTCCTTCACTTCGGCGGTGATCGGCTTGCCGGCCTTCATCTCCGCGCTGATCCGGCCGTCGAAATACTCGCGCCACTCGCTGACCAGCGCGCCGCGGAACTGCAGGCTGCCGGCGTAGGGGATGGCCACATGCTGGCCGGTGGTGAGGTGGAACTCGTCGACGCCCTCCATGAACAGGCGGTCGGCGGACTCGGCATAGTCGAAGATCCGCCACCTGTTGCTGCCCGGCTGGATCATCGCCTTCATGTTCTGCAGCGCCGTGCGCATGGCGGCCTTGCCCTTGATCGCGGGGGCGTAGCCGGACGAGTTGCGCCAGACGATGTCGTCGGTGACGTGGGTCAGGACGCCCTCGACGTCCTGCCGCTTCCAGGCGGCGATGATCGCTTCGAGCACGGGATAGAGGCGGGGCATGGCGGGCTCCTTGGCCAGGGCGGGCTCGGCGGCCAGCGCGCCGGTCGCGACGGCGGCGCGGATCAGGGTGCGGCGGTCGAGGGACATGGGAGGGGCCTTCACGAGGCGACGGGCCGGTCGAGCAGGCCTTCGACCTGGCGGCTCAGCGCCTGGCCGGCCTTCTGCTGGTCCAGGACGCCCAGGTCGACGTAGTCGCGCCAGCCGACGATCCGGTCGCCGCGGAACTCCAGCACCCCGGCGTAGGGGGCTGCGACGCGATGTCCGTCCGTGGTCCGGTAGTCGTCGACGCCTTCGATGAACAGCCGGTCGCCAGTCTCGGAATAGGCGAAGATCCGCCACTGGATGCCGTGCATGTCGGCCTGGAACCGCTCCAGCAGCTTGCGGGCGGCCGCCTTGCCGCGGACCGGCGGCATGGCGGCGGCGGCGTAGTGCCAGACGATCCCGTCGTCCATGAAGGCCAGCACGCGGTCGATGTCCTTGGCCTGCCAGGCCTGGATCACCTGCTGGAGGATGGCGTAGCAGCGGCCCATGGCGGGCTCCGTACTCTGGAACTCAGAAGCGCCGGGCGGCGCGGGGCCGCCCGGCGTCAGGACTAGAACGCGGCCGAGAGCTCGATCCCATAGGTCCGCGGCGCGCCGAACGACGACATCTCCTCCTGGAAGAACGGGATGATGTTGGTCCGGTAGACCGTCTTGCCCAGGTTCTTGCCGTAGACGGAGATGCTCCAGGGCTTGTCGGGCAGGGTCAGGGTCACGCGCCCGTCGAGGGTGCCGTAGCCGTCTTCCCAGGTGGTGTTCTCGGGCGCCCACGGCATCTTGCCCTGGTAGCGATAGCTCAGTCGGGCGGACAACGCGTCCTCCCACGAGCCGACGCCGGTGGTCACCTCTGCGCCGATGGCGCCCTGCCAACGGGGCGTCCGCTGCATCCGGTTCCCGGAGTTGTTCACCCCGGCGAAGATGAAGGTGTCGTAGGTGGCGTCGACATAGCTGCCGCTGGCCCAGGCGCGGAGCCAGCGCGTCGGGGCGAGCTGCAGGTCCGACTCGACGCCCTTGATCGTGGCGCCCGGCGCGTTGCTGATCACGTTGCAGAGGCAGGAGGCCAAGGTCTGCTGCACCTGTAGGTTCTTGTACTCCATGTAGAACACGGCGGTGTTCCAGCGGACGGTGCGGTCGAATAGCTCGGTCTTGTAGCCGGCTTCGTAGTTGGTGACCGTTTCCGGGTCGTAGGGCGTGGCGGCCGCGAAGGCGTTGGATGCGTTGTTCTGGAAGCCGCCGCCCTTGAAGCCCTTGGACACGGTGACATACGCCATGTTCCGGTCGTCGGGGGTCCAGCGCAGGGTGGCCTGCGGGGTCAGCTCCTTCCAGGAGTCGCCGTAGGGCGTCGCGAAGTTGACGGTCAGCGGGGTCAGCGGGGCCAGGTCGTTGGGGTTCAGCCGGTCGCCGGTGGCGACGATGATGCCGCGCTGGAAGCCGTACTTCTTGTCCTTGGTGTAGCGGGCCCCGACGTCCAGCTTGAGGGTGTCGGTGATCTTGAACCCCACCTGCGCGAAGGCCGCCAGGTCGCGGTTGTGGCCGTGATCGTCCCAGTGGCTTTCGCCCGAGAGCGTCGGCAGGACCGTCGATTCCCCCCAGAACCGGTTGTACTGGTGGACATTGGTCTTCTGGTAGTAGGCGCCGACGATCCAGTCGAAGCGGCTTTCGGTGTTGGTCGAGGCCAGGCGGATCTCCTGCGAGACCTGGTTCATGCCCTCGATGAAGTTCACCGGCTCGGCGAACAGCAGCGGGCCGGCGACGTTGAAGCCGTTCGCCGGACCCAGGCCCGTCTGGTCGTAGAGCGTGAACGAGTGATTGTGGCGGTAGCCCGTGATGCTCGAGAGGCGGACGTTCTCGGCCACGTCCTTTTCCACCTTGATGATGATATCGTACGTCTCGTGGCGGGCGCCCTGGGGAGTTGGTGCGGCGTGGCCCCTGAACTGGGGCCAGATCGGCAGGCTTTCGTCGCGGTCCAGGCCGCCCGGCCGCCGCGCTGCGATCAGCGCGCGGGTGGTGGACCAGGGCGTGAGGCCGGCCGGCAGGGTCGTGCTCTTCAGGCCGACCCGATGGATGCCGTCGTTGCTGTCCTTGGAATAGTCGACGTTGAGGCTGGCGCGCAGGTCCGAGCCCTCGGGCCGATAGGCCAGCTGGACGCGGGCCTGGGTGGAATCGAGGTTCTCGATGTCCACGCCGTGCAGGATGTCCTTGTAGTAGCCGCCGCGGTTGATCGTCTGGAACGAGATCCGGCCGGCCAGGCTCTCGGTGAGCGGCCCGGTGATGTAGCCGTTGGTCTGGCGCAGGTCGTAGTTGCCGAGCGTGACGGTCATCCGGCCCGAGGCGTCGAAGCTGGGAGCGTTCGAGATGATGTTCACCGCCCCGCCGGCGACGTTCTTGCCCAACAGCACGCCCTGCGGTCCGCGCACCACTTCCACCCGCGCCACGTCGTAGAAGGCCGAGTTCAGGTTGCCCGAGCGGCTGACGTAGACGTCGTCGACGAAGGTGGCAACCGACTGGTCGGCCGTGGGTGAGCTGAGGCGGGTGTTCACCACGCCGCGGATGTTGATCTCGTTCGACTGGGGCGAGTTCGCCGTGAACGATATGCCGGTCATGTTGTGGGCCAGGTCCTCGAGAGTCAGGACCCGGTCCTTCGCCAGGTTGGCGCCGGTGATGGCGGTGATCGCCAGCGGCGCGGTCTGGACGTTCTCCTCGCGCTTCTGGGCGGTGACGACCACCTCTTCGAGCTGGCCGCCGGTGTTGTCGGCGTCGGCCGCGCCCGCGGGCATAGCCAGAGCCATTCCTGCGACCAGCGCGACGAAGGACGCGGTGTTCCTGAGATTCACTATTCGTCTCCCCCTAGATCGGGCGGGCGTCTTGAACGCCTCGACCCGTGTTTCCTCCCCACATTCCGTGGGGTTGTGTGTGCAGGCGCCTTGAGGTTCGAAGGCGCGGAGCGGAATTCGGCAAGTTAATGCAACGCGTATTCCTGAAATAACCCCACCTCTCCGGAGCAGTTCTCGAGTCCTAGTGACTGCTAAGGCGGTAGTTTTTGATCTGCATTTGGTCGTATAGATTTGTTTCTTGCGTATATATGATCTTTATTCGACTTCGAGAATAGGCGGAATTTTTTCGTCTCGTCAAGCAAGTCACTTACGCCGCCGAGCCCCGAAGGTCTCTGGCGTGGGGTCGCTCCGGAGCCCGTCGGCGGCCGTTTCGAATCCTCGAGAAACAGCTTGCCAACGGTAGGTACTGTTATGCAAGTTAATTTGACGACGACGGTTCCACGAGGGCCGACGCGCGAAAATCAGTGAGGAGAGCGGCGATGGCGGCGAGCTTGTCGGACGAGCAGAAGATCGCGGCCGGCCGCGAAATGGCCGCCGCCTGGAAGGCGCGGGACTGGCGCAAGGTGGCCGACATGTTCACACCGGATGGTGTCCTGCATTCGATGATGGTCGAGCCGATCGTCGGCCGCGAAGCGGTCTACAAGCGCGTGTCCGGCCTGGGCGAAGGCCTGGAGTCCATCACGCTCAACATCAGCCACATGGGGGTCATCGACGGGATCCTCTACATGGAGCGCGTGGACGAGTTCGTGATCCGCGGCCGGGCCGGCTCCGCGCCGGTGATGGGCGTGCTGGAGTTCGACGGTCCCCTCATCAGCATCTGGCGCGAGTACTACGACCGCGCCCACCTCCTGAAGAACATGGGCTTGGTCGAGGACTTCGATCAGAAGACCCGGTGAGCGGGACTCCGCGTTGCTCGACGAACAGCCGATTTAACAAATCAAAGAACGTCATGGCCCGGCTTGTCCGGGCCACCCATGATCTCCGCGTCAGCCGCCAGGACGATGCGGCGCCGCCGCGGACAATCACGCTCTCCCGTGATCATGGGTCGCCCGGACAAACCGGGCGATGACGATCAAAGAGAAGGGCAGACGTTACCGCCCGTACGGCCGCAGCTCGGCCGAGCGGGCGGAGTCGAGGTATTCGTCCAGGCGGACGATCAGGCCGTCCTTCATCTTAATCACGCAACAGGCGTCCATCGCCCACGTCCTGCCGTCCGGCAGGGTGGCCTCCAGCACGTGCTGCTGCAGGAAGCCGTCGGGCAGGGCCTCGCGCCGCACGACCCGATAGTTGCGGTCGGGCAGGGTGCGGATGAACCAGTCCAGCACCTTCATGTTCTGGTCGACCGTCTGCTCGACGCCATCGCTGTTGTGCCAGAGCTTGGCGTCGGGGGCGTAGCAGGCGCGAACGGTGGCGACGTCGCCGCTCTGGATGGCGCCGACGAAGCGGTCGGCGAAGTCGAGATAGTCCTGGGCGGTCATGATATCTTCCTCAGCGGCCGGTGGTGACGCGCTCGCCCGACAGCGAGCGGCGCATCTGCAGTTCCAGCCCCTTGGGATCGCGGGCCAGGTTGGCGCGGACCTCGATGGCCATGTAGTCGGTGTCGACCTCGCCTTCGCCTTTGCGGATGGCCTTCAGGCCGGCCAGCGCGATGGTCTCGGGCGTCTCCTTCGCGCCGTCCACGTGGCTGGCCATGCGGGTGTCGACCGAGCCCACGATCAGGGCGGTGACGCTGGTGTTCTGCGGCGCCAGTTCGGCCCGCAGGCACGTGGACATGGCCCGGCCCGCGAACTTCGAGGGGCTGTAGCCGCCCATGCCCGGCACCGCGACGATCCCGCCGGCCGAGAGCACGTTGGCGATGGCGCTTTCCGGGTGTCTCGCCAGGATCGGCGCGAACGCCCGGCACATGGCCAGCGGCCCGAAATAGTTGGTCTCCATCTCGCCACGCGCGGCGGTAAGATCGGGCGCCTTCAAGAGCGTCTGCATCGCGAACTGGCCGGCGTTGTTCACCAGGATGCTGACGTCCTGGCACTGCGCGGCGGCGGCTTCGATCTGCTCCGGCTTGCTGACGTCCAGCTCCACCGCGACGACCCGGCCCTGGCCCTCCTCGACCAGATGCCGGGCGTTGGCGACGTCGCGGGCGCCGACGTAGACATTGGCCGCGCCGGCGGCCAGGAAGGCGCGGACGAACGCCTCCCCAATGCCGCGGTTGCCGCCCGTGACCAGGGCGACGCTATCCTTGATTTCCATCCCGACGCTTCTTCTTGATTGAGGCGGTGACCGAAGGCCTCAGCCCATTGGGGCGATGAGACCGCTGCGAATGAACTCCCGGTCGGCCCAGACGCTGTGGGTGCCGCTGGAAATCTTGTGGGGCAAGGCGATGCGGACGACGGGGCCGGCCTCGAAGTTCTTGCAGTCCACCAGGATGCATTCCGAGGTCTGGTTGTTCTCGTCGATGATGAAGCTGACGAGATAGCCGTCGTCCTCGTCCTTGGCGCCGAGGCGCGGGACGAAGGGGCTCTCGCTGGCGTAGCGGCCCTCGGGCAGGTTCAGCTCCCAGGACTCGCCGGTCTCGAGGTCGTGCTTCACATAGCCGTTGAACAGGAACCAGCCGGGCTTGGTGCGGGTGGAATAGGCGTAGCGATAAGGGCGCCCGGCATAGCGCTGATTGAACATCCCGAACTCCAGGATGCGGTCGTCCAGATGGTGTTCGCGGGTCTCGCCGGTCTTCAGGTTGAAGCGCCAACGGTGCAGCTTGGGAATGAAGCTGTGCTCGTCGACGAACGCCATCATGTGGCCGTACCCGTCCGGCGCGTCGGCCAGGGGGCGCGGGGTGGGCTTCTCCTGGAAGTAGCCGTCCATGACGACTTCGTCGCCGTCCTCGTAGGCGTTGAGGAAGTGCAGGATGTAGGTCGGGTCGGCCTCGAACCACTTGATGTCCCGGGTGTCGCCGTAGCGCGGGATCACCGCGAAGCGCGACGGGAGGCCCCGGTGCTCGCGCACGGCGTGGACGTTCCGCTTCAGCAGCTCCTCGTCCCAGAACACCGGCAGATCGTTGAGGATCGAATAGTTGGCGGTGAACGCCATGTCGTGGGGCAGGCGCGGGCCGGGCAGGGGAACCGGCACGTAGTGGGCCAGCTTGCCGGCCTTGTCGACCACGCCATAGTGCATGTACGGCGCGTGCTTGGAGTAGTTGAAGAACAGCAGCTCGCCGGTGGCCTCGTCGATCTTGGTGTGGGCCGACACCCCGTCCAGCGGCCCCCAGCTGGCGACGCCGCCCTGCTCCAGCGTCTCGGGGTCCAGCCAGTAGGCCTCGCCGCACTGGTAGAAGGTCGAGACGATCTTGCCCCCGTGGACCACCACGTCGGTGCTGGACGCGTCCTTCAGGCCGCCGTGGGCGCCGAAGCCGGGACGCAGCGAGACCTCGGCCCCGTCCATCAGCCCGCCCCAGAGGGCCTGACCGGCCTCCTGCTCGGCCTGGAAGCCGCGGGTGCGGACGAAGCGGTTGCGATAGTCGGCGCGGCCGTCCTTGAAGCTGATCATGTGGATCATCCCGTCGCCGTCGAAGGGATGGTAGCGGCCTAGCGGCTGCTGCACCGGGTTCTCGGTGTTTCGCACATAGACCCCGTCGATGTCGGCCGGGATCGCGCCCGCGATGACCTCCAGGTCCTCCGCGTTCACCTCTTCATGCAGGGGCGTCCAGGCCCCGGTCAGATAGGGATGGTTGCTGGGCCGCAGGCTGACGTGCACCGGCGGCAGACGCTCCATCTTCATACGGGCTCTCCGAGGATAGTTCGGCGGTCGAGGGCCGCCCTGGACTCCAACCTACCACCATGGTCTTGTTGTGCAAGTGACCTGATCGGATCGATGTCCCGCAAGAGGGCCTGGAGGAACTATGAAGCGTATTCTGAGCGTGCTGGCGGTGGTCCTGGCGATGGCGTCGATCGCGAGGCCCGCGGCGGCCGCGGACAGCGACCAGGCCAAGATCGCGGTCGCCCGCGAGATGATCGCCGCCTGGAAGGCCGCCGACTGGCGCAAGGTCGGCGATCTGTTCGCCGAGAAGGGCGTGCTGCGCTCGATGATGATCGAGCCGGTGGCGGGGCGCGAGGCGATCTACCAGCGCATCGCCGCCCTGGGCAAGGGCGCGCCGGGTGGCGTCGTCCTGGACGTGGCCCACATGGGGATCATCGACGGCCTGGTGTTCATCGAGCGGACGGACCGCTTCGTCTACAACGGCAAGTCGGGCGCCGTGCCGGTGGTGGGTGTGCTGGATATCCGTGACGGCAAGGTCCAGGAGTGGCGCGAATACTACGACCGCGCCGAGCTGCTGCGCGAGATGGGCGTCAACGAGAAATAGCGCCTTAACCCATCGCCTTTTACGGGCGCCGGGGTCTCTGGCGCCCTTCCTCCTCGATGGAGGAAGGGGAGGGATGGTGGTGGTCGCAGGGCGATGAGGCGAAGGCCGAGGTCGGCGCCGACCTGAACGTTCTGTGGCGACTCAACAGTCACACCACCACCCAACCCTCCTCCATCGAGGAGGAGGGCGGGCGGGTTCGAGGCCTTGCGACGTTTCCGGCGGCGCCGCGGTTCTGGGCGTCGATTGGCGTCAGGCCACCCGTTCCAGCACCATCGCCGCGCCCACGCCGACGCCGCCGGTCGCCACGACCAGGCCGGTGTCGGCGTCCAGCTGGACCATGTCGTCCAGCAGGGTCGTGGTCAGGATCGCGCCCGTGGCCCCCATCGGATGACCCATGGCCAGGTGGCCGCCGTTGGGGTTCACCCGCGCCATGTCCGGCTCGAAGTTCCGCTCGAACAGCACCGGCACGGCGGCGAACGCCTCCATGAATTCCACGGCCCCAACCTCGTTCGGGGCCAGGCCCGCGCGCGCCAGCGCCAGGCCCATCGCCCGGTAGCCGGCGGTGAGCTGCATGACGTGGTCGTCGGCGCTCTCGGCCACCGCGCGGATGCGCGCCAGCGGCGTCAGGCCCAGCCGTTCGCCGACCTCCCGATTTCCGACCAGCAACAGCGAGGCGCCATCCGAGACCGGCGGGCAGTGGGCGACGGTGTGCAGGTGCTGGACCGCGGTGATCTCCGGCTTGTGCGCCAGCACGATGTCGTCGAAGCCGGCCGCGCCGGGCGGGGCGAAGACAGGACCCAGCCGCGCCAGGCTAGCGCCGTCCCCGAAGTTGCGGATGTTCTCGTCGCGGCCTAGGGCCACGCTGCCGTCGGCGTTCTCCACTGCGATCACCCGCCCGTCGTAGCGGCCCGCGTCCCACGCCGCCGCGGCGCGCGTGTGCGAGCGCAGGACCGCGGCGTCCATCTCGGGCCGTGTGACGCGCTCCCTCGTGGCCAGCAAGTCGGCCGCGACGCCGACCGGCGCCCAGCCCATGGCTCCGGCCAGGGCCATGTCGGCGTAGTAGTTGGCCTGGTCGGCCAGGAAGGCGACCCGCGACATGCTCTCCACGCCGCCGGCCAGCGCCAGCGCGGCCTGGCCGCTGGACACCCGCCGCGCGGCGTCGGCCAAGGCGCTGAGCCCCGAGACGCAGAAGTTGTTGAGGGTCAGGCAGGCCATGGTGTCGGGCAGGTCCGCCTGGATCCGCGACGCCAACGCCAGGTGGCCGCCCTGGTCACCCACCTGGGTGACGCAGCCCAGGGTGAAATGCTCGGCGGCATGAATGGCGTCACGTCCGGTGCGGCGCTCCAGCGCCCGCACCAGCTGGCCGACCAACTGGGCCGGCGTGAAGCCCGCCAACGCGCCGTCCGGCCGGCCCTTGCCGCGCGGGGTTCTTACGGCGTCGTAGATATAGACCGACATGGGCGCCCTTCGCTCAGCGAGTGAGTCTTGTAAGCGAAGTCACCATGGGTGGGAAAGCGCCGGCCGTGGGGGCCGGCGTCGCGCCTAGAGGAATCGCGGCAGCCGAACGCGGATGATCTCCTCGGCCTCGGCCATGATGCCGTCGATCAGCTCCTTGCAGCTCGGGATGTCGTGGATCAGGCCCACGACCATGCCGCAGGACCAGGCCCCCGCATCCATCTCGCCGTCCTGCATGACCCGCGGATAGACGCCGCCGACCTCGGCGATGATGTCCTCGAACTTGAGGTTGGCGCCCAGCGCCTTCTCCTTCTCCAGCAGGCGTTCCACCGCCACGTTGGTGAGCACGCGCTCGGTGTTGCGCAGCGGGCGCATGACCAGCCGCGTGTCCAGCTCGCTGGCCGCCAGGATCGCCTGCTTCACGTTCTCGTGGACGGGCGCCTCCTTCGTGGCGATGAAGCGAGTGCCCATGTTGACGCCCTCGGCGCCCAGGGCCAGCGCGGCCACGAGCTGCTTGCCGTTGGCGACGCCGCCCGAAGCCACGAACGGGATCTTCAGCTCCTCGGCGGCGCGGGGCAGCAGGATCCAGTTGGGCACGTCGTCCTCGCCGGGGTGCCCGCCGCATTCGAAGCCGTCGACGCTGACCGCGTCGCAGCCGATCGCCTCGGCCTTCAGCGAGTGGCGGACCGAGGTGCACTTGTGGATCACCTTGATCCCGGCGTCCTTCAGCGCCGGCAGCCACTTCTGGGGGTTGTTGCCGGCCGTCTCGACCGCCTTGACCCCGCTGTCGATGATCGCCTGCACATAGCCTGGGTAGTCGGGCTGGTTCATGGCCGGCAGGAAGGTGAGGTTCACGCCGAACGGCTTGTCGGTCATCGCCTGGCAGCGGGCGATCTCCTTGGCCAGCAGCTCGGGCGTGCGCTGGGTGAGGCCGGTGATGATCCCGAGGCCGCCGGCGTTCGACACCGCCGCGGCCATCTCCGCCAGGCCGACGAAGTGCATGCCCCCCTGGATGATCGGGTGCTGGATGCCGAACAGGTCGGTGATGCGGGTCTTCATGGGGCGGTTCCTGCGGATGAGGGTTTCGTATGGGCGCGGCGTTCCGTGGCGTGCGTCAACGGCCGTCGTGTTCTCGCGTCAAGTAGACGATGGCGGAGGCCTGTCGCGCAACGCCCCTTGGCTGGCGGCCGGCCCGTTGCGCGCGACGCAATCGGGCTTGCGATCATTGCGTTCGACGCTCTCCCGAGGCCGGTCGATAAGCCGCCCGCGAGACGGCGGGGGACGGCATGCGCAAGCTTCTGATGACGGCGGTTGGACTGGCGGCCCTGGCCGAGCCCGCGTGGGCCCAGGCGCCCGAGGCGGGCGTGGCCGAGCTGGTGGTGGTGGGCAGCCGCGGCGCGCCTCGCCTGGCCACCGAGACCGCCGCCCCGGTGGATGTGCTCTCGGGCGCCGAGGTCGCGGCGCGCGGCTACAACGACCTGACCAAGGTGCTGGAGTTCCTGTCGCCCTCGTTCAACTACCCGCGCTCGTCGTCCGGCCCATCGGTGGCCGGCGCCCGACCGGCGACGCTCAGGGGCCTGAGCCCCGATCAAGTGCTGGTGCTGGTGAACGGCAAGCGCCGGCACGCCTCGTCGATCATCACGTTCAACAACGGCGCCTACCGGGGCGCGGTCCCGATCGACTTCAACACGATCCCGATCACTGCCATCGGCCAGGTCGAGATCCTGCGCGACGGGGCCGCCGCCCAGTACGGCTCGGACGCCATCGCCGGCGTGGTCAACATCGTGCTGCGCGACGACGCCGAGGGCGGCCAGGCCTCGGTCCAGTACGGCGAGACCGAGCGCGGCGACGGCCAGACCACCATCGTCACCGCTCGCCGGGGCTTCCGGCTGGGCGAGGGCGGATTCCTTTCGATCGCCGGCGAGGTGCGCGACCGGGGCGACACCAACGCCGCCGAGATCGATTCGCGCTTCGGCCGGATCACCTCGATCTTCGGCGATCCCCAGACCACGGACATCGATCTGACCGCCAACGCCGAGCTGCAGCTGTCCGGCGACACCAAGCTCTACGGCTTCGCCACCTACGCCCGGCGGGACAGCGAGATGAGCCCGCTGTTCCGCGCACCGACGGTCTCGCCGAGCTTCTACCCCAGCGGCTTCCTGCCTCGGGTGAACCTCGACCTGAAGGACATCGGCGCGAGCCTCGGAGCCAAGGGGACCATCGCCGGCTGGACCTGGGACCTCTCCGACACCTACGGCTATTCCAAGGGCGACTACAGGGTGGGGACCAGCGTCAACACCTCGCTGGGCGCGGCTAGCCCGACCCGCTTCTATGGCGGCGGCGCGCGCTACTCGCAGAACCTGGTGAACCTGACCCTCGACCGGGGCTTCGAGGTTGCAGCCGGCGCCCATCTGGCGGCGGGGGCCGAGTATCGGCGCGAAGCTTATCGCCTGGTCCGCGGCGAGCCGGCCTCCTACACCCTGGCGGGCGCCCAGGGCTTCCCGGGCTTCAACCCGCCGACCGCCGTGGATGTCAGCCGCCATGCGGTCAGCGCCTTCGTCGACGGTGAGCTCAGCCTGATCAAGGGCCTCGATCTGGGCCTGGCGGGCCGCTACGAGGATTACAGCGACTTCGGTGAGGAGACGACGGGCAAAGCCTCGGTGTTCTGGCGGCCGCGCGAGCTGGTCGCCCTCCGCGCCACGGCCAGCACCGGCATTCGCGCGCCCTCGCTGCAGCAGCAGTTCTTCTCCACCGTCACCAGCCAGAACAACGCCGGCCAGTTGCAGAATGTTGGCACCTTCGCGGTGAACGATCCGATCTCCGTCGCACTCGGCTCCAGCCCGCTGAAGGCCGAGACCTCGACCAGCTATGCGGGGGGCGTGGTGTTGACGCCCGGCCACGGCATGACCCTCAGCGTCGACGTCTTCCAGGTCGATATCGACGACCGCATCGCGCTCTCGGAAAATCTGCAGGGCCCGCTCGTGGCCGCCATCCTGCGCGCCAACGGGGTGACCAACGCCGCGGTCGCCCGCTTCTTCACCAACGCCGCCGACACGCGCACCAGGGGCTGGGAAGCCACCCTGCGCTGGGACCACCGGATCGCCGACGACGCGCGCCTGGCGGTCACCGTCGGCTACGGCGCCTTCGACACCGACGTGCTGCGCCAGGCCACCAATCCGGTGCTGCCCGCCAGCCCACTGCTGGGCCCGGGCTCCATCGACCTCACCACCGACGGCCAGCCGCGCAACAAGGCGGTGCTGAACATCGAGCTGTCGTGGGGCGACTGGCGGTTCGTCGCCGACGTCAGCCGCTTTGGGGACTACCGCACGACCTCGCCGGTCAGCCCCGTCAACCAGGTGATGAATGGGCGCACCTCCGTCGACCTCTCGGCCGCCTACCGCTTCCGCGACCGCTTCACGGTGATGGCCGGGGTGCTGAACGCGGCCGACGAGATGCCGGACCGACTGATCGGCGAAGCCACCGGTCGGCCGTTCAGCGAGTTCGATCCGCTGGGCGTCAACGGCCGCGAGTACTACTTACGGCTCACGGCGGAATTCTGAGCATGCGCGCCGTTGTCCTGGCCCTGGTCACCGCCCTGAGCCTCGCCCCGCCGGCCGGGGCCTGGACCCGACCCGGCCACATGGTCACCGCCGCCATCGCCTACGACGAGATCCAGCGGCTCCGGCCGGAGCTGCTCGCGGGCCTGGGCGCGATCCTGGACGCTCACCCCGACCGCGGCCCGTTCCAGGTGGCGATCGACCGCACCACCGGCGCGGAGCGGGCGCGGCGGATGTTCCTGGAGTGCGCCCGCTGGCCCGACGACGTGCGCCTGACCGGCCACGACCACCCGACGTGGCATGCCAGTCTTTGGCCGGTGGTCGCGCCGGACGCTCCGGCCGCGACCCGCGCCCGCCTGGCCGCCCGCGGCGACAGGCCCTCCGGCGAAGCGCTGCCGGCGCTGGCGTTGAACTACGGCGTCCTCGCCGACCCCCGCGCCACGGCGGCGGCTCGGGCCGAGGCTCTGTGCTGGGTGCTGCACGTCACCGGCGACATCCACCAGCCGCTGCACACCGCCGAGCTGTTCTCGGCGGCCTATCCGGACGGCGACATGGGCGGCGGAGGCCAGTTTGTCCGCGATCCCCTGGGCGACGGGCCCATCGCCCTTCACTGGATGTGGGACGACAGCATCAGCCGCTCGGGCCTGGCCGCCGACGCCGACCGCAAGGCCCGTGGGCTGGAGGCCGCCCATCCGCGCGCGGCGTTCAAGACGTCGGGCCCCTTCGCGCCCGACCGCTTCGCCGTCTGGGCCCGCGAGGAGAGCTATCCCCTGGCTGTCTCGACGGCCTATGGCGCCGGCGTTCCGACCGCGCCGACCGAGGCCGCCGCGCCCGTCGTCCCCGACCAGAAGTGGCAGGAGGTGCGCCGCAACGCCGAGGCCCGCGCGACCCTGGCCGGCTACCGAATGGCTGATGTGGTGATCGCCGCCCTCGACGCGGCCGGCCGCTAGGCGAAGGCGGCGCCGCACGCCGCCGCATCGGCGGGCGCGAGGCCGGTGGCGCGACGGCCGGAGCTCGCCTCCTCGGCCAGCCAGCTCCACATCGCCGCCACCGCCGGCGCGCGCATGCGGCTGGAGCGCCCGACCAGCCGGTAGCCGCCCGGCCAGCGCGCCGAGGGCAGGCCCAGGCTGACCAGCCGTCCGGTCTTCAGGTGCGAAGCCACCGTCACGCCCATGCCGGGGGCGACGCCCCAGCCGGCGGCCGCAGCCTCGTAGAGCGCATAGGCCATGTCGAAGGTGTCGCTGGCCTTGAACGGACGGCCGTTCGCCCCGGTCGCCTCACCCCACCAGGACCACATGCCCGGCGCCTGCACGGGAGCCAGCAGCCGTTGCCCGGCCAGGTCGATCCGGCCCTCACGGAAGGCCGCCGCCAGCTCGGGCGTGGCCACCGGCGCCACGTGGACGTCCAGCAGGTGTTCGGTATGGAGGCCCGCCGCATCCACGTCCGAGGCGCAGACGCCCAGATCCGCATCGCCCGATCGGATCGCCTCGGCCGTGCGCGTGGTCTGGATCGCCACCTCGATGGTCGGGCAGCGCTCGCGGAACCGTTCCAGGCGCGGGATCAGCCACGACATCGCCAGCGAGTGCGACAGGGACAGCGTCACCTTCTCGGCCGCGCGCCGGCCGCCCAGTTCCAGCGCCGCCTGGGTCATGCTGCGGTAGATCGGCTCCAGGGTGCCCAGGCACTCCTGGCCGGCCGGCGTCAGGCGCATCCCGCCCGGCTGGCGGTCGAACACCTCGCGGCCCACGAACGTCCGGAACGCCTGGATCCGCCGCGAGAACGCCGCAGGCGAGAGCGCGCACCGCTCGGCGGCGACGCGGAAACTGGGCGCGCGGGCCGCCTCGATGAACGCCTCAATCACTTCCAGCCTGGGGATACGTCGGGTCATGGCGCGCGCCGTCGCAAGAGGATGAGCCTGGACGCTTACCCGACGAGCATATCGGATTTTGTGACGGTCGCGACCGCCCGAGCCATTCTGGCCGCCGGAAGGGCTCAAGGTCAAAAACTTGGAGCGTGACGGGCGCCGAAACCGCACACACTTTCGGCTGGCACGCTCTACTCGAAGATCGCCACCGCGCGGATCCAGCCGGCTGAGGCGCCGGCGATCTTCACCGGGAAGCAGGAGAGGGTGAAGCCGTGGGCCGGCAGGGCCTCCAGGTTGGTCAGCTTCTCGATCTGGTAGTACTCCCGCAGCCGCCCGGCCTTGTGGCCTTCCCAGATGATCTTCGGGTCGTGGGTCTCCGCCCATTTTCGGGCGGTGTGCGAGAACGGCGCGTCCCACGACCAGGCGTCGGTGCCCACCACCTTCACCCCCCGCTCCGTGAGATAGAGCGTCGCCTCCTCGCCCATGCCGCAGCCCTTGTGGATGTAGTCCGGGTCGCCGTAGGCCGCACCCGCCGCGGTGTTGACCAACACGATGTCCAGCGGCCGCAGGGCGTGGCCGATTCGGTTCAGTTCGGCCTCCACGTCGGCGGCGGTGGCGACGTAGCCGTCGGCGAACCGGCGGAAGTCCAGCTTCACGCCGGGCTGCAGGAAGTACTCCAGCGGCCCCTCGTCGATGGTCGGCGCGGCGCGCGTCTTCTCGGCGGCGTCCGTCGTCGAATGGAAGTGCCAGGGCGCATCCATGTGGGTGCCGTTGTGGGTGGACAGCCGCACCTGCTCCACCGCCCAGCCCTCGCCGTCGGGCAGATCGTCGGCCGTCAGCCCCGGGAAGAACGAGGCGATCTGGCCCACGGTCTCCTTGTGCCGCGAATAGGTGATCTGCGGGCGCATCACCTCGGGGTCCGAGACGATGTCGTTGGTGATCGGGATCGACAGGTCGACCAGCCTGCGCGCCATGGGACTCCCTCCGGGGCCTTGTTCTTGCCTGGAGCTTAGGCCGGCGGAGGCTGGAAGTCCTAGAACACCGCCATGGCCGCGTGGACCGCCAGCGCCAGCAGCGTCAGCGAGGCCAGCATGAACACCGCCCAGCGCAGCATGATCACATTGGTGGTCGCCTGGACCAGGCTGTGGAGGATTCGCAGGCCCACATAGCCCCAGGCCAGCATCGCGTTCAGGCCGTCGCCTTGGCCCACAACCGCCAGGGTGAGGGCCGTGGCGTAGAACAGCGTCGGCTGCTCCATCAGATGATTGTAGTTGTCGGCCTTCCAGCGCACCTGCGGCGGCAGGCGCGCAGACAGCTCGGCGGTGGTCAGGCTGGGGTCGAGCGCCACCTTGGCCTTCTGCATCGCCGGGATCCGGGTGGCGTAGAGCCACGCCCACATCACCATCGACCACAGGACGAGGACGGCGACGGGCTGAAGGATTGGGCTGGGCATCAGGAATCTCCCCGATTTTGATCTTCGGCGATTGGAGACCGCTCAAAGCTGCGCCGTAAAGGCCGGATACCTTGACGAATCCTGCCATCGGCCCGCGGATGAGGGTTGGGAGCAACGCGCTGGACCTCACCGTCTTCCTGGCCGTGCTGGCCGCCGCCTTGATGCACGCGAGCTGGAACGCGGTCGTGCGCGTGGGCCTGGACCGGTTCAACTCGATCCTGCTGCTGTCGATGACGCAGAGCGCGCTGGCGCTGGCGATGCTGCCGTTCGTGCCGGCGCCGGCGGCGGTCTCGTGGCCGTGGGTCGTGACGGCCGGCCTGCTGCACACGGGCTACAAGCTGTTCCTGATCCGCGCCTACCAGCACGGCGACCTGTCGCAGATCTATCCCCTGGCCCGGGGCGCGGCGCCGCCCATTGTGGCGGTGGGCGGGGTTATCCTGCTGGGCGAGCGGTTGCCCCTCACGGGCTGGGCGGCTGTGGCCCTGATCGCGGGTGGTGTGGCGCTGATGGCGCTCCGCGGAGGATCGGGGGTTGGTCGGTTGTCCGGCCAGGCTCTGGGCTACGCCCTGGCCACGGCGGGGTTCGTCGCGGCCTACACCCTGGTGGACGGGCAGGGGGCCCGCCTGGCGGGATCGGCGACCGCCTTCGCCATGTGGATGTTCGTCGGCGACGGCCTGGTCATGCTGGCCTACGCCGTGGTCACCCGCGGCCCCAGGGCGCCGCTGGCCGTGGCCTCCGCCTGGCGCACCGGGCTCCCGGCCGGGGCGCTGTCGCTGGGCTCGTACTGGATCGCGCTCTGGGCCTTCACCCGCGCACCGGTGGCCCTGGTGGCGGCGCTGCGCGAGACCAGCGTGCTGTTCGCCATGCTGATCGGCGTGCTCGTGCTGAAGGAGAAGGCCGGCGCCTGGCGCTGGGTCGCCGCGCTCGGCATCGTCGCCGGCGTGATGGCCATGCGGCTGTAACCGGCCATTGACGGGGCCGGCCAAGCGTCCGCTTAAGAACGCGTGTCTCCGCCGCCCGCCCAGCTTCCGGCCAATCAGGTGGCCCTCGGCATCGCCTTCCGCGTGGCCGCCATGGCGTGCATGGCCTGCCTGTCGGCGATCGTGAAGTGGACCGGCTCGCGCGGGATCCCGGTCTTCGAGATCATCCTGTTCCGCAACCTCTTCGCCTTCGTGCCCCTGGGCCTCTACATCGCGCGCACCACCGGCTGGGAGGTGCTGAAGACCCAGCGGCCGTTCGGCCACATGGTCCGCGCCGCCATCGGCCTGAGCGGCATGGTCTGCGGCTTCACGGCGGTCCAGCACCTGCCGCTAACCGAGGCCACGGCGCTGCAGTTCACCTCGCCGCTGTTCATGACCGCGTTGTCGGCGATGCTGCTGTCGGAGAAGGTCGGCCGCCACCGCTGGGGGGCGGTGATCGTGGGCTTCCTGGGCGTGCTGATCATGGCCCGCCCGCTGCCCGGACACATGAACGTCGCCGGCGTGACCCTGGGCATCCTCAGCGCGCTCGGCGCGGCGGGGGCCATGGTGGCCATCCGCCAGATCGCCGACACCGAACGCGGCCCGACCATCGTCTTCTACTTCACCCTGGGCGGGGTGGTGCTGGGCGCCGTGGGCTCGGCCTTCCACTGGGTGACGCCCGACCCGACGACCCTGATCGTGCTGATCGTCGCTGGCCTGATCGGCGGGGTGGGCCAGCTGTTCCTCACTGAGGCGCTGCGCCAGGCGCCCATCGGGGTGATCGCGCCGTTCGACTACACCCAGCTCGTCTGGGCGGCCGGTCTTGGGCTGTTGATCTGGGGCGAGCTGCCGCATCCGCTGACCCTGGTCGGCGCGGTGCTTGTGGCCGCCAGCGGGGTCTACATCCTGCACCGGGAGCTGCGCCGGTTCCGCACGGCCTGATGCCTCAGCGTTGAATTGACACAACGGCGTTACAAGCGGACGCTCTCCCCGGTTCAGGCTCCGGAGCGACCCCCATGCTCAAGACCTCTCATCTCCTCGCCTTCGCCGCCGGCGTCGGCCTGCTCGGTTTCGCCGGCGCCTCGCAGGCGGCCGTCACGGTCCTGGGCGGCGGCATGGCCCGCGCCTGTTCCGCCGCCGCGCTCGGCGGGGAGTCGGCCGCCAAGTTCGAGGACATCTGCACCCAGGCGCTGGACAGCGAGATCCTCGGTCTTCGCGACCGCGCCGGCACCTATGTGAACCGTGGGGTCCTGAAGCTGCGGCGCAAGGATTTCAAGGGCTCGCAGTTCGACTTCGACCGCGCCATCGAGACCAAGCCCGATCTGGGCGAGGCCTATGTGAACAGGGGCGCCGCCGCCGTCGGCGCCCGCCGTTATTCGGATGGCCTCGCCGACATCAACAAGGCCCTCGAGCTGGGCGTCGAGGAGCCGGAGAAGGCCTACTACAACCGCGCCCTGGCCTACGAGGGCCTCGACAACATGAAGGCCGCCTATTTCGACTACCAGAAGGCCATCGAGCTGAAGCCGGAATGGGAACAGCCGAGGAAGGAACTGGCGCGCTTCACCGTGGAACGCCGCTAGGCTCGCGGCCGTTGGACGCCCATATGGTGTCCCATGCGCAAGCTCATTGTCCTTAGCGTTTTCGCCCTGGCCGTCGCCACGCCGGCGCTGGGTCAGGTGACCCAGTTCCAGCTGGACGATCTGCGCGCCCAGCAGCAGGCGGCCGAGCGGCGCGCCATCGACCAGTCGAACCAGCTCCAGGCCCTGGAGACCCGGCTGCGCGCCGACCAGGCCAGCGCCGACCTGACCGCCCAGCGCGCGGGCGTGCGCGCGCCGCGGCTGCCCTACGCCGATCCCGCCATTGGAGCCTCTGTCGTGACGCCGAAGTACCCCTCCATGCCCGACGCCGCCCTGGCGGACTCCAACAGGCGCGTCCAGGACGCCGCCCGGAACCGTCGCTGAGATGCGCTGGCAGGGGGGCGAGGGCGGCGGCAATGTCGAGGACCGCCGTGGCATGGGTTCGGTCGGCGTCGGCGGCCTCGGGGTCGGCGGCGTGGTCCTGGCCCTGGTGGGCTACTTCTTCCTCGGCATCGACCCCTCCACGACCCTGGGCGTGGTCAACAGCGCCGCGCCGCAGGCCCAGCAGCAGGAGGGCGTACGCGGGACGCCCGCCGACGAGGCCGGCCGGTTCGTCGATGTGGTAGGCCACAACGTCGACCAGGTCTGGGAAGCCCAGATGCGCGGCTACCGGCCGCCGGACGCCATCGTGATCTACGACCAGGCCACCGGCACCGGCTGCGGCATGGGGCAATCGGCGATGGGGCCGTTCTATTGCCCGGCCGACCGCAAGATCTATCTGGACCTGTCCTTCTGGCAGGAGTTGGAGAGCAAGTTCGGGGCCGGCGGCGAGGCGGCGCGGGCCTACGTCATCGCCCACGAGATCGGCCACCACGTCCAGAACCTGACCGGCGCCTCCGATCAGGCCCGGCGGATGGGGGCGAAGGGCGCGGAGAGCGGGTCGGTTCGCCTGGAGCTGCAGGCCGACTGCTACGCCGGCGTCTGGGCCGCCCACGCCTCGGCGGTCTCGGACGGCCAGGTCGCGCTGGATCCCCGCGACATCGAGGACGGCCTGCGCGCCGCCTCCGCCGTCGGCGACGACACCCTGCAGCGCAAGTCCCAGGGCCAGGTGATGCCCGACGCCTTCACCCACGGCTCGTCCGAACAGCGCATGCGCTGGTTCCGCAAGGGGGCGGAGACAGGGAATCCGGAGGCGTGCGACACGTTCGGAGCCGGGCGGCTGTGAGTCCTAGTTGCTCCCCCGTTGGGGGAGCTGTCGGCGAACGCCGACTGAGGGGGTCCTCGACCGCGTTTTGAGCGGACCCCCTCCGGCCCTGCGGGCCACCTCCCCCGACGGGGGAGGAATGTCTCTAACTCACCCCGTGCGGCATCGGCTCCCAGCGCAGGCACACCGCCACGCAGCGGCGGGCCAGCAGGTCGCCCGGATCGATTAGTTCCAGCTTCACGTCCTCGTCGTCCAGCACCAGCGGCACCTCGGTGCAGCCGGCGATCAGCACCTCGGCGCCCAGCTTGCGCAGCGCCTCGGCATGGCCCTGCATCTCGCGGGTGACGTCGTCGCTGAGGTCGCCGGACTTGATCCGGTAAAGCGTGACCATGAACGCCTCCTGCTGCTCGGGCGGCAGGCTGACCAGGCTCATGGCCCGCGCGGCCAGGTACTCGCGATAGAGCTTCAGCGCGCCCTTGGTCCCCAGCACGCCGGCCCGCAGGGCGCCCGTCTCGCTCGCCGCTTCGGCGCCCAGGCCGATCATGTCGATCAGCGGCAGGCCGGACGCCCGCTGGATCAGGTCGGCGTGGGCGTGGGCGGTGTTGCAGGGCATGGCCAGAACCTCGGCGCCCGCCCCGTGCAGGGCGCCGGCCATCTCGGCCAGCACCGCGCCCGCGCCGGAGCCCGGCACATTGCGGTCGGGCGCCTTGGGGTTGATGTCGGCGATGACGCGGATGTGGTCCTGGTCCTTCTCGGCCGGCGTATAGGCCTGCAGCCGGGCCAGGAACTCGACGGTCGCCGCCGGCCCCATGCCGCCAAGGACGCCCAGGGTCAGGGGCTCGTCGGTCATCCTACTTCGCGCCTTCCGAGCTTCGAAGGATAGATCCCGCGCTCCGCCCCGCGAAGCCCTGGCGAAGCGGGGTCATGCCAGCTTGCCTTCCAGTTCGCCCTGGTAGCCGAACAGGCCCTGGGCGCCGCCGGTGTGCAGGAACACCACGGTCTCGCCGTCGAAGTCGCCACGGTTGGCGAGCGCGATCAGCCCCTTCATCGCCTTGCCGGTGTAGACCGGGTCCAGCAGGATCGCGTCGGTGCGCGCGATGGTCTTCAGCGCCTCGATGACGCCGCCGTCGATCAGGCCGTAGCCGGCGCCCACGAAATCGCAGTCGGCCACGACCATGTCGCGGGTCACCCGGTCCTCGTGCCCCAGCAGGGCGGCGGTCTCGCGGGCCAGTTTGTAGACGTTGGCCTCCTGGACCTCCTTCGGCGCGCGCACGCCGATGCCCAGGATCGGGATGTCCGCGCCCATCATGGCGATGCCGGCCACCAGGCCCGCGTGGGTGCCGGCGCTGCCGGTGGCGGTGACGATGCGGTCGATCTCCAGGCCCATCTCGTTGGCCTGGGCCACCAGCTCGAAGGCGCACTCCACATAGCCCAGCGCGCCGATGACGTTCGAGCCGCCGCCGGGGATGACATAGGGCCGGCCGCCCGCGTCGGCGACTTCCGCGGCGACCTTGGCCAGTTCCTGGTTCATGTCGGTCCCGCCGGGCACGGTGCGGATCCTCGCGCCCAGCAGCTCGTCCAGCAGGACGTTGCCCGAGCGGGTGTAGTCGATGGCCCTGGAGCCTGTGCGCGCCTCCAGGATGATCTCGCACTTCATGCCGAACTTGGCCGCGGCCGCCGCGGTCTGGCGCACGTGGTTCGACTGGACCGCGCCCTGGGTGACCAGCGTATCGGCGTCGTTGGCCAGGGCGTCGCCCAACAGGTACTCGAGCTTGCGGGTCTTGTTGCCGCCCCCGGCCAGGCCGGTGCAGTCGTCGCGTTTGATCCACAGCGCCGGCCCGCCGCCGCCCGGGCGCACCAGATGTTCCGTCAGCCCGGGCAGGGGCTCGAACGGCGTGGGCAGGTGGGCGAAGCGGACGGGATTGAACCGGGCGAGATGCATGCCCGTCCTGCTAGACCCGAACCGCTACGGCTTCAACTTCCGCGGCAGGCTCGCGACCTCCTCCGGCGTCAGCTTGACGATCGAGTCGATGGCGCACACGCCGCCGCGGCCGATCAGGCCCAGGTCCTTCGGCTTGCAGACCTTCGCTCGACCCGCCTGATTGATCCCGAGCGGATCCGAGGACACGGCGCTGTTCAGGCAGCCATTGCGCATGGTGAAGCGATAGACGCCCTTGCTGCGGCCTCCGGCGTCCAGCAGCAGGGTGTTCTTGTCCACCACCGCGTGGTTCCGGATGTCGGTGGTCAGCAGGCACTGGTCGTCGGCCAGGCCAGCGCCTGACGCCGGCGCTGGACCCAGCGGCGAGGGTCGGGGGGTCGCGAGGGCCAGGGTTGCCGCGGCGGTGGCGCCGACAGCCAGGGCGATGGCAGCAATTCTCATCTGGATCTCCTGGGGTTTTACGGCTTCATCTTCCGCGGCAAGGCGGCCACTTCCTCCGGGCTCATCTTGACGATGGAGTCGACGATGCACTGGCTGGGGAAGCCGCCCTTGGAGATGGCGACGTCCATGTCGATGGGCTTGCAGATGATCGACGAGCCGGGCGGCTGGCGGGTGATGATGGGGTCCGAGGAGATGGCGCCGGCCAGGCAGCCGCCCTTCATGGTGATGCGATAGGTTTCCTTGCCGCGCACGTCGATCAGCAGGGTGTTCTTGTCGGCGATGGTATGGTTGCGGATGTCGCTGCTGCGGAAGCACTGGCCGGTGGGCAGGCCCGTGCCCGACGGCGGGGGCGGCGTGGTCAGCGCCGGAGGCTTGGCGGCCAGGGCCGGGGGAGCCGTCGCGGCGGCGGACAGGGCGCCTAGGCTGGCAGCCAGGGCGACGATCGCCAGTTTCATCGGCGGTTCTCCTTCAACGTCCCCGCGACATGATACGCGCGGCCTAGCTCCACGTCTTCATTTGAAGCTGGCGGGCGTCGGGCAACGGGCTTACTTTGGCGCGATCCTCGGGGGGCCGCGCTGGAGCGGCTGAGAGGTGGGTGATCCCACGACCCGTCGAACCTGATCCGGGTCATGCCGGCGAAGGGAAGGGCCTATCCACCCCGACTGACGCCCGTGATCCGTCCATCCCCGGGCATTCTCCATTGGAGAATGCTCAAGCCTGCAAGGAAGAGGCGTTCGACTCCCGTCGAACGCCGGAGGACGTGTCCGATGAACAAGCCCACCGGCAAGCTTGCCGCCGCCGCCATCCCCACCGGTGAACGCCCGGGCTCGAAGAAAGTCTACCAGCCCGGGGTGATCTGGCCCGACATCCGCGTGCCGTTCCGCGAGGTGGCCGTCCACCCCAGCGCCAACGAGCCGGCGCTGACGCTCTACGATCCGTCCGGCCCCTACACGGACCCCACCGTCAGCATCGACATCGAGAAGGGTCTGCAGAAGACTCGCGAGCCCTGGGTCGTCAGCCGCGGCGACGTCGAGCTCGTGCAGAACCCCCGCCAGGTGAAGCCCGAGGACAACGGCTTCGCCAAGGGCCAGCACCTGGCGCCCGAATTCACCGCGCCGCGGCGGGTCTACCGCGCCAAGCCCGGCGCCAATGTCACCCAGCTTGAGTACGCCCGCCGGGGGATCATCACCCCTGAAATGGAATATGTCGCCATCCGCGAGAACCTGCGCCGCAAGCAGGGCGACGCCTTCATCCGCGACGGCGAGGACTTCGGGGCCGAGATCCCGGACTTCTGCACGCCTGAGTTCGTGCGCGACGAGATCGCCCGCGGCCGCGCGATCATCCCGGCCAACATCAACCACACCGAGCTGGAGCCGATGATCATCGGCCGCAACTTCCTGGTGAAGATCAACGCCAACATCGGCAATTCGGCGGTCCTCAGCCACGTCTCCGACGAGGTGGACAAGATGGTCTGGTCGATCCGCTGCGGCGCCGACACGGTCATGGACCTCAGCACCGGCCGCAACATCCACAACATCCGCGACTGGATCGTCCGCAACAGCCCGGCGCCCATCGGCACCGTGCCGATCTACCAGGCGCTGGAGAAGGTGAACGGCGTCGCCGAGGACCTGACCTGGGAGGTCTTCCGCGACACCCTGATCGAGCAGGCCGAGCAGGGCGTGGACTACTTCACCATCCACGCCGGCGTGCGCCTGGCCTATGTGCCGCTGACCGCCAGTCGCGTCACCGGCATCGTCAGCCGCGGCGGTTCGATCATGGCCAAGTGGTGCCTGAGCCACCACAAGGAGAACTTCCTCTACGAGCACTTCGAAGACATCTGCGAGATCATGAAGGCGTACGACGTCTCGTTCTCGCTGGGCGACGGCCTGCGTCCGGGATGCATCGCAGACGCCAACGACGCGGCCCAGTTCGGCGAGCTGGAGACCCTGGGCGAGCTCACCCAGATCGCCTGGAAGCACAATGTCCAGGTGATGATCGAGGGCCCCGGCCACGTGCCGATGCACAAGATCAAAGCCAACATGGACAAGCAGCTCAAGGTTTGCGGCGAGGCCCCCTTCTACACGCTGGGTCCGTTGACCACGGACGTGGCCCCTGGATACGACCACATCACCAGCGCCATCGGCGCGGCGATGATCGGCTGGTTCGGCACGGCGATGCTTTGCTACGTCACGCCCAAGGAGCACCTGGGCCTGCCGAACCGCGAGGACGTCAAGGTGGGCGTGATGACCTACAAGCTGGCGGCCCACGCGGCCGATCTGGCCAAAGGGCATCCGACTGCACGGGCCTGGGACGACGCGATCTCACGGGCGCGCTTCGAGTTCCGCTGGGAGGACCAGTTCAACCTGGGCATCGATCCCGAGACGGCGCGCGAATACCACGACGAGAGCCTGCCGAAGGAGGCGTTCAAGACCGCCCACTTCTGCTCCATGTGCGGTCCGAAGTTCTGCTCGATGAAGATCAGCCAGGACATCCGCGAACAGGCCCGCGGCCAGAACGACGTGGCCGCGGCGGGGATGGCCGAGATGGCGCAGAAATTCCGCGAGGGCGGCGGAGAGATCCTGGTGCCGGTCGCCCCCGCGGAATAGGCGGCCGCTACGCCAGGGCCGGGGTCCGCCGGCGCCGCAGCGCGGTCCCGGCGGCGCCGAAGCCGACGATCATCAGGGCCCAGGTTTCGGGCTCCGGCACAATGCCGGCCTCGAAGACCCGGGCGCTCGTGATCGTGCCGCGGATGTCATAGGCCTGATCGTAGCCTCGCCCGGCGTTCTGCACCTGTCGCAGGAAGCTGGCCGTGCCGTAGGCGCCGGCGGACGCCGGGTTCCAGGCCTCGCCCATGTCGAACGGGATCAGGGTCGGCGAGGTGAAACTCGCCGTGGCGGAGTGATAGTCATACGCCGCGCCCCCCACCGGCGACGGCACGTACCGCCCGCCCACGCCGCTCATGTAGAGCGAGCCCATCGGCGCGCCGGGACTGCTGACCCGCTCGGTGTTCCCGTACCAGGTGAGGTCGTTCTCGTAGTCCTGGAGATCCTGCTGGCCGTTGATCTCGATCAGCGCCGAGAGGATCGGCGAGGCGCCGTCGTAGCCGGCGCGGATGTAGTCGAAATAGCCGCTGCAGCAGGGCTGGTAGATCGACGTGGTCCCGAGGCTCGGATCGAAGGTGAAGGTGGCCGTATAGGTCATGCCCACCAGGTCGGCCGATCCGAAGGTCATGTCCGAGACCGACTGGGTGACCACGCCCTGGAAGGTGGCCACCATCAGGGCCGCCTGGGCCGATCCGGCCGCGCAGATCGCCGCCACGGCCGCACCGGCGGCCAGAAAACGCTTAAGCTTCATGTCACTACCCCCACACCCGGCCCCTTGCCGACGGCGGCCACCCTGGCGCGGGCAGGTGACTGGGGCATCCCCCGATCAGGGGCGCCGACGGCGTGACCCGTGGCGGCGGGTTTCGGCGCCTAACCCCTCAGGACGCTCGAGGCGTCCGGGACAAAGGGGTGTTTAGTGATGAAGACGATGCTTGTCGCCGCGGTCGCCGCCGCGGCCCTTTCCCACGCCGCGCCGGCCGGCGCGACGGCGGTCCTGCTCACCTTCGAGGGGTTCGCCTGCACCGGCGTCGACGGCGGCGCGACCGACCGCAACTGCGCCGCTCAGAATGATCGGATCGGCGCCGACTATGGATCCACCACGGGCCTGGCGGTCACCTATGACGCGAGCGAGAACGTCGGCTCCGTCACCTCGCTCAGGTACACCACCGGCGCCGGCAGCACGGAGCAGGGCGCCTTCGCCCTGGCGCCCGGGTCGGAGCTGTCCCTCATCACCTTCACGCCGGCCGCCGGCTACGAGGTCTCGTTCAGCAGCTTCAGCTGGGGCAACGGCACCGCCACGTTCGTCAACTATGTGCTCGAACTGGTCGATGCCGATAGCAATGTGCTGTTCCACCTGGAGCCGAACACCGAGGGCTCGCACGTCGCCAACACGGCCTACTTCAGCGGCCCGCTGACCTTCAGGTTCGGCAACGGCGGATCGGGCGCCGCGGTGGTGGACAACCTCGCCCTGGACTTGCGCCAGGTATCCGGCCCCGGCGTTCCGGAACCCGCCACCTGGGCCATGATGATCCTGGGCTTTGGCGCCGCCGGGACGATGGCCCGGCGTCGCCGGCAGCTCGCGGCCTAGACGATGGGCTTCAGCCCTGGCCGCGGCGGATCGCAGCCGCCCCGCATCCAGCCCGTCAGCTCGGGCAGGGTGTTGGTTCGGTCGTAGCCGGTCAGGGCGCCGTCCCGGGTGAGTTCCTCGTAGACGCCTCGCGCCTCGCGCCACGTGGCGCAGGCGTCTGCAAAGGCGCCGCCGTTGTAGTAGTTGCCGCCCACGGTCTTCAGCGTCGCGGCCATGCTGCGCCGCGCGCCCGCCGAGCCTCCGGAGCGCGCCACGATCTGCCGGTGCGCGGCCAGGATCTCGCGGCCCATGGCGAAGCTCTCGGGGAAGCGCTTCAGCTCGGCCAGCGCCTGGGCCCGTACCTCGCCGACGATGGCGAAGGTCTGCAGCGCGCCGCGGTCTTCGGGGTCTCGGGCGCGCAGGCCCCGCATCAGCGCCACCGACCGATCGACCGAGGCATAGCCCTCCGCCGTGCGGCCCGTCGCCAGCAGCACCACGGCCCGGTACCACAAGGACAGCGCCAGTTTGCGGGTGATCTCGGGCGAGCCGGGCGCACGGGCCAGCAGCGCCTCGTTGATCGCCACTGCCCGGTCCATCGCCAGGATGGCCGCCGGATCGTCCTCCAGCAGGTGCTGCGCCTCGGCCAGGAGCCGCAGGTTGGCCGACCGGGCCTTCATCACCTCGGTATCGTCGCGCAGCGCCGGCGGCAGGCCCGCGATGAAGGCTTCGGCGCGCAGGAAGTGCGGCCGGGCCCTGGCGTTGTCGCCGTCCCAGCCATGGCTGTCGCCCTCGGTCTGGATGGCCGTGGCGTAGGCCCGCGCCGTCTTCGCGTCACGGGTCGCCAGCGGCTTCAGGATAGCCTGCGCCTCGGTCGTCTGCTTCCGTCCCAGTGCGATCTCGTTGTTGTTGTAGAGGTTCTGGCCCGCCTGCTCGAGCAGCAGGTCGCCCATGGCCTGGCGAACGCCCGGATCGTCGGGCGCCTCGGCATAGGCGGCGCGCAGCACCGTCTCGGCCTTGCCCAGCAGCGCCGTGCTGTCGGCGAACTTGCCCAGCTGCGCCCCTTGGCCGCTGCCGGTCACCTGGGCCAGCCGCACATAGCCGCGGCCCGCCTCGACGCGCACGTCCAGCGGCGCCCGCCCGTCGGCCGCCAGCGCGTCGAGGTACGACAGCCCGGTGCGCGCCAGCGTCTCTCGCGCCTTCGTCGCGCCCGGCGTCTTGCTGACCTCGTCGTAGACGCCGAACAGCATCGTGCCGGCGATGGCGCGGGTCTGCTGGAAGCGCGCCTCGGCGTCGGCCCGCGCCGCCTCGGCGCGCGCGTTGGCCACCAGGGTCACGACCAGCGCCGCCAGCAGCAGTCCCGCGGCCGTCGCCGCCCCGCCCGCCGCCAGCCGGTGGCGACCCACGAACCGTCGGAACACATAGCTTCGCCCGCCGCCGACCGCAGCCACCGGGAAGCCGCCGCGATGGGCGACCACGTCGGCCCGCAGCGCCTCCACCGTCGAATAGCGCGCCGCCGGCTCCTCGGCCGTGGCCCGCGCGACGATGGCCCGCAGTTCTGGATCGCCCACCTCGCCGACCAGGAACGCCAGCACCCGGCCCAGGGAATAGACGTCGGACAGCGTCGTGGCCGGCAGTCCCGCCAGCCGCTCCGGCGCCGCATAGCCGGGCGTCAGGCTGTGCGCTCGGCCGGCCGGCGTCGCCACCGCCTCCGAAGTCGTCGGCCGGGCGATGCCGAAGTCGATCAGCTTTGGCCGCCCGTCCGGGTCGACCAGGATGTTCGAGGGCGTCACGTCGCCGTGCACCACCAGGTTCTGGTGCGCGAAGGCCACGGCCGCCGCCGCCGCCAGGAACAGCTCTAGCCGCTCGGACCGTCCCGGCGTGTCGCCGAGCCACGTTTCCAGCGGCCGGCCCTCGACGAACTCCATGACGATGTAGGGCTCGCCCGCCTCGGTCTCGCCGCCGTCGAGCAGCCTCGCGATGTTGGGGTGGGCCAGCCTGGCCAGGGTCTGCCGCTCGCGCCGGAACCGCTCGATCAGGGCGCCGGACAGCGCGCCCGGCCGGATCACCTTGATCGCCACCGTATGCTCGAAGTCGCCGGCCGCGCGCTCGCCGCGATAGACCGCGCCCATGCCGCCCTGGCCGATCAGCCCGGTGATCCGGTAGGCGCCGATCCGCTCGGGCAGGGGGCCGTCGCCGGCCTTCCGCGGCGCGCCGCCGGTGGCGAACACCAGGGCCGCGTCCGCCCCACCGTCGAGCAACGCCCGCGCCCGCTCGCGCACCGCCGCCGGCGCCTTCTGCCGCGAGATCCAGGCCGCCCTGTGGTCCGAAGGCTGCCCCATCGCCTGCTCCAGCAGGTCCAGGGCGCGGGCCTCGGGCGAGCGGCTAGCCATGCTGCGGCTGCAGCGCCTCGTAGAGCCAGAGCCGAGCCGCCTGCCAGCGCCGCTTCACCGTCGATTCCGACAGCTTCAGCACCACGGCGATGTCGGCGATCTCCATGCCGCCGAAGTAGCGCATCTCGACGATCTCGGCCCGCTCGCGGTCGATCTTCGCCAGCCGGTCCAGGGCTTCGTTGACCTCTTCCAGGTCGGCGTTGCCCACGTCGGGGATGTTGGTCTTCAGCTCCACCTTCTGGTGCTGGCGCTTGTTGCGGCCCTTGGCGCGCACGTGCTCCACCAGGGCGCGGCGCATCATCACCGAGGTCAGGGCCATGAAATGGGCCCGGTCCTGCCAGTCGATCTGCTCCAGCACGATCAGCTTCAGGATGGTCTCGTGGACCAGGTCGCCGACCGACAGCGAGACGTTGCGCTCGCCGCGCAGCATGGCCGCCGCGCTCTGGGTCAGCTCGCCGTAGAGGATGTCGAACAGCCGGTCACGCGCCACGCGGTCACCGCGCCGCCAGGCGGTCAGCAAGACCCTTACGTCGTCGCTACGCACCCGCTCCAACATGGGCGCGATAGTGCGAACGCGTTACGCCACTGGCAAGCGATCGCACGCGCTGGGAGAAAAAAGCGGGAAAATGAGCGGGACGTGACCCGCGACGCCCGGTTCCGGCGCCTAGGCTGATGAGCGGGCCCCGTGTCGGTCCGCTCTGTCGGGCGCCGCCCGGCCCGAGCGGTTCCGTGTACCCGTGAAGGCCGGCGGCGTCCGATGCACGCCGGCGACGACCGGCCTTAGTCCTCGGCGTTGGCCGTGGCGGACTTCGGCGGCCAGACCCGGACGGCCACGGCCACGGTCACCGAGCCCAGGATGGCGGCTGCCGCGCCGGCCCATTGGACCGCGTTCATGCCGATGGCGGCGTAGTGGCCGGTCATGGCGCCCGACAGGAACACGAGACAGGCCGAACTCCAGTCGACCAGGTCCTTTTTCGTGATGTCGAGGGTCATGCGGGGCTCCGGGCAGGCTTTCTTGGCGTCGAGCCAACATCGCTCGGGGTGGATGCCAAAACCTTACCCGCGAGGCGATGCGACACTGTTGCGCAGGGCGCCGATCTACTCGCTCCTGAGCGCCGGCGCCGGTCTTTTGGACAGCGCCTGGAACGAAGCGAGCAGGCCGCCGGCGGCCGCCAGCCCCGAGGCTCCGCCCAGCAGCAGCGCCACGCCGCCCCAGTCCACGCTCCACTTGGCCTCGAAGACGTGGACCACCACCGGCCAGGCCGCCGCATAGCCCAGGCCCACGCCCGCGGCGCCCGCGATCACGCCGACCAGGCCGTACTCGATCACATAGGCGCTGAGCACCTGGACGCGGCTGGCGCCCAGCACCTTCAGGATCGCGGCCTCGCGCGTGCGCTCCTGGGCCCGGGCCGCGATGGCCCCGGCCAGCACCAGCAGCGCGGCCATCAGCGCCACCGCCGCCGCGCCGCGCACGGCCAGCGCCACGCGGTCGAACATCTCGGTGGCGGCCTCCAGCTGTTCGCGGACCGAGATCACGTTCACCTCCGGGAAGTCGGCGCCCAGGGCCCGGACGATCCGCTGCTCCTCGGCCCGGCTGGCCTTGGCGATCGCCACCTGCCGGGGCGTGGCCCCTTCAAGGGTGTTGGGCGTCAGCACGATGGGAAATCCCGCGCCGAAGCTGCCGAAATCGACATCGCGGATCACCGCCACCCTAGCCTCGATCTCGGCGCCCAGCACCGAGAGGGTCAGCATGTCGCCGATCTTCAAGGCCCCGCCCTCGGCGGGATCGGCGGTCACCGCCACCAGGGGCGGTCCGCTGTAGTTGGCAGGCCACCAGCGACCCTGTTTGATGCCGGCGTTCGGCGGCTCGGGCCCGATGGCCGACAGGCTGACGTCGTTGTCGTAGACCCAGCGCGCGCCCGGCGGAATCTTCTCGATGTCCACCGGTATGCCGCGGACGGCCAGGATGCGGCCGGTGAAGAACGGCGCGCGCAGATAGGTGTCCTGGCCCGGCTTGCGGCCGAGCGCGCGGGCCACCTCGGCGTCGAAGGCGGCGGCGCGCTCGCCGGGGATCTCGGTGAAGATCAGGGCCGGCGCGGTCTGGGGCGCCACGATGGAGATTTGCCTGAGCAGGCTGGACTGGATCAGCACCACGGCCGCCAGCAGGGCCACGCCGAGGCCGATGGCCGGCGCCGCCGTCCGCGCCGCCGACCGCGGTCCGGCCAGGTTGGCCAACGCGATCCGCACCGCCCCGCGCGTGCCGCCGCGCAGCCGTCCCGCCAGCTTCGCCGCCCCCCAGCCGAACGCCCACAGCGCGGCGAAGGCGGCGGCGACGCCGGCGATCATGATGCTGGCCGCGAGCGGCGTGGGGGCGGTGACGATGGCCAGGCCGCCCAGACCCAGGGCCGCCAGGATCGCGCCGATCAGCTCCGGCCCGAAACTCAGGCGGCCCGAGAGGTCGCTCCGGAACAGGCTGGCCGGCGGGGTGGTCCGCGCCCGGGCGAGGGGCGCCAGCGAGAAGGCCGCCGCCGACAGCAGGCCGAAGGTCGCCGCCCGGGCCAGCGGCCAAGGATAGATGGCGAACAGCGCTGGCACGGGCAGTTCGTCCTGGATCGTCGCGCCCAGGATCAGCGGCGTCGCCGCGCCGATCGCCAGGCCGATGACGATCCCGGCGATCGCCAGCAGGCCGATCTGGGCCAGGTACATGTCGCGGATCAGGCCGCTCTCCGCCCCCAGCGCCTTCAGAGTGGCGATCGCCGGCTTGCGGCCGTCGACATAGGCGCTCACCGCCCCGAACACGCCGAGGCCCCCCGCCACCAGCGAGGCCAGGCCGATGAAGCCCAGGAAGTATTCCAGCTGGTCGATGATCCGGCTGACGCCCGGCGCGGCGTCGTTGCGGTCGCGGATGCGGAAGCGGCCCTTCATGCTGCCGCGCACCTCGGTCTTGGCGTCGGCCAGCGGCAGGTCGGGCCGCAGAGATATGCGCACGGTCTCGCCGAACGGCAGGCCCGGCTGCAGGAAGCCACCGGCCTCCAGCGCCCCCACCCGGGTCAGCACCCGCGGCCCCAGCGAGAACCCGCGGGACAGCCGGTCGGGCTCCTGCTCCAGCACCGCGCCCACTCGCATCGGCAGATTGCCCACCAGGAAACGGTCGCCCACCTGAATGTGCAGCCGGTCCAGCAGCGTCTGTTCCACCGCCGCCCCCCAGACCCCGTCGCGGGGCGCCAGGGCCGCGGCCAGCGACGGCGCGCCGGTGATCGTCACCTCGCCGGCCAGCGGATAGGCGCTGTCGACGCCCCGCAGCTCGACCAGCCGCCGCTCGCCGCTGGGCGCTTCGGCCATCGCCTGCGAGGCCGCGGCGTAGGTCGTCTTGCCCAGCTTGTTCAGCCAGCCGCGCTCGAGGGGCGTGAACCGCCGCTGGCTGGCCGAGACCGCCATGTCGCCGCCCAGGATCTCGCGCGCCTGGGTGGCCAGGCCTTGCCGGAAGGCCTCGGCCGTGGAACTGGCCGCCGCGATCGCCGCCACGCCCAGCGCCAGGCAGGCCAGGAAGATGCGGAAGCCCTTGACCCCGCTCCGGAGTTCGCGCGCGGCGAACCGCAGCCATAGCGGCATCAAGCGGCCGCCTCGACCGGCCGGCCGTCGCGCAGGGTCACCACCCTCTGGGCCCTCGCCGCCAGCGCCGGGTCGTGGGTGACCATCAGCAGCGCCGCGCCCGAATGCTCCACCAGCTCGAACAGCAGATCGGCGACGTGCCGGGCGTTGTTGGAATCCAGGTTGCCGGTGGGTTCGTCGGCGAACAGGAGGGAGGGCGAGGGCGCCAGGGCGCGGGCCAGGGCCACCCGCTGCTGCTCGCCGCCGGACAGCTGGTGCGGATAGTGCCGTGCGCGGGCCGACAGTCCGACCCGGTCCAGCCAGGCCCGCGCCTCGGCCATGGCGCCCGGTCGCCGCGCGATCTCCATCGGCGCCGCCACGTTCTCCTCGGCCGTCATGTTGGGCAGCAGGTGGAACGACTGGAACACCAGGCTGACCCGGCCCCGTCGCAGCTTGGCCCGGCCGTCCTCGTCCAGCTTGCCCAGGTCGCGGCCGAACAGGGTGACCTTCCCGGCGCTGGGCCGTTCCAGACCGGCCGCCACCGCGATTAGCGACGATTTGCCCGAGCCCGAGGGGCCCACCAGCGCCACACGTTCGCCCTCAGCCAGTGTCAGATTGAGGTTGCGCAGAATCTCCACGGGTCCTGCCGCGGACGGCAATGTCAGGCCCACGTCGTCGAGGATCAGCGGCGGCGTATCGTTCAAGCACTTCCCCAACGGTTGAGCGTTTCGAGCTCTTCCTTACATAGGACGTTCATGGCCGAGCCAAGACATACCCGCCGCACGATCTTCGCCTTGCCGCTTCTCGCCGTCGCCGGGCCGGTGTTCGCGGCGCACCCCAAGGTCGTCACCCTCCTCGGCGACTCGATCACCGCGGGCTACGGCCTGCCCGCCGCCGCGGCGCTGCCGGCCCAACTGCAGTTGGCGCTCCGCAAGCTGGGCGTCCAGGCGGTGGTCCGCGCCGCCGGGGTCAGCGGCGACACCACCGCCGGCGGCCTGTCGCGCGTGGACTTCAGCGTCCGCAAGGACACCGACCTGGCCATCGTCGCGCTGGGCGCCAATGACCTGCTGCAGGGCCAGGATCCCAAGCGCACCCGCGCCAACCTGGATGGCATCATCCGCAAGCTGCGGGCGCGCAAGATCGGCGTCGTGCTGACCGGCATCGCCGCGCCGGTCGAGATCGGCGGTGGCTACGCCCGCGACTTCAACGCGGTCTTCCCGGCGCTCGCCCGCGCCCACGGCGTGCCGCTCTATCCCAACCTGCTGGACGGCGTGGCCCGGCAGCGCGCCCTGAACCAGCCCGACGGCATCCACCCCAACGCCCGCGGCGCCCAGATCATCGCCGCCCGCCTGGCGCCCGTCGTGGCCAAGGCGTTGGCGGGGCGAGGCTAGCCGATCGAGTTCCTCACCGTCCGGCTGAGGTCGTCGATGGTCACCGGCTTGCGCAGCACCACCGCGTCGGAAATCTCGTCCAGGGCCAGCGAGTCCGCGTAGCCGCTACAGAACACGATGGGCAGGTGCGGATGGCGCGCCCGCATCCGGTGCGCCACCTCCGCGCCGGTCATCCCCGGCATGGCGTAGTCCAGCACCACGGCGTCCGGCGGGCTCGCGTCCACCATGGCCAGGCCCGAGGCGCCGTTGGCGGCGCTGCGTACGGTGAAGCCCTCGCTGAACAGCCCGTCGCAGAGGATCTGGCGAACCTGGTCGTCATCGTCGATCACCACCACGCTGAGGCCGAGACCGGGCGAGGCGGTGGGCTGCACCGCCGCGGCCGGCGCCTCGGCGGCGGGCGCTTCGGCGCAGGGCAGGGTGATCCGCACGGTCGTGCCTTCGCCCGGCGCGCTTTCGATCTCGCAGGTTCCCCCGCACTGGCGGGCGAAGGCGGCCACCTGCGCCAGGCCCAGCCCGGAACCCTGGTGGGACTTGGTGGTGAAGAACGGCTCGGTGGCTCGCGCCAGCACCTCGGGCGTCATGCCCGCGCCGGTGTCGCGCACCTCCACGGTCACGGCTTCCGCGTCCGACCGCGTGCGGAGCTGGATCAGTCCGCCGTCCGGCATGGCGTCGCGGGCGTTGACCACCAGGTTCAGCACCGCCAGCTCCAGCTGGGTGGCGTCGGTCCGCGACCACACGGCGCCGGCCCGCAGGTCGGCCTCCAGCCGGATCTCCGCGCCCAGGGCATGGCCCAGCAGGCCGTCGCAGTTGCGCAGCGTCAGGTCCACGTCCACCGGCCGTAGGTTCAGGCGCTGGGTGCGCGAGAAGGCCAGTAGATGACCTGCCACCTTGGCCCCGCGATGCGCCGCCTCCAGCGCGGTGTCCACGAACCGCCGGTGCGGCTGGGTCTCGTCGATGACACGCTGCAGCAGCTCCAGGTAGCCGATGATCGGGGTCAGCAGGTTGTTGAAGTCGTGCGCCACCCCGCCGGTCAGCCGCCCGATGGCCTCGACCTTCTGGGCCTGAACCAGCGCCTGCTCCGCCAGCACCCGCTCGGCGGCCTGGCGGTCCACCTCTTCCAGCGCCTGCTCCAGTTCGGCGGTCCGCGCGCGCAGGCCCCGCTCCAGCCGGGCGTTCTCGCGCCGCAGGTCCCGCACCGTCAGCGCCCGAGAGATCACCGGCAGCAGGGTGCTGAGCTTCAGCGGCTTCAGCACATAGTCCAGCGCCCCGTCCCGCATCGCCTCCACGGCCGAGGCGATGCTGCCCTCGCCGGTCATGATCACCACGGCCAGGTCCGGGTCGCGGGCCCGCATCTCGTGCATGAGGGTCAGGCCGCCGATGCCGGGCATCACCAGGTCGGTCAGCAACAGGTCGAAGGCGTCGCGGTGGAAACGGGCCAGCGCCTCGGTCGGGTCGGTGAAGCCCTCGACCTCATAGCCCTGGCCGGCGAGGGTGGATTGCAGCGCCTGCAGGTTCGCCGGCTCGTCGTCGACGATCATCAAGCGCGGTGGGCCGCTGTCGGGATCCTCCGTCTCGCTCACTCGGCGGCCTTCCTATGGTGACGGGCCAGGGCGGCGCGCACCTCGCGCAGCTTCGGCGGCTTGCTCAACACCAGGTCGATGTTGGGAATGCCCTCGACCCCCGACAGCATCCCCTGGCCCCAACCGGTCAGCAGGATCACCGGGGTCTCGGGCGAGGTCGACTTGATCGCGGCGGCCACCTGGCGGCCGTTGATGTAGGGCATGCCCAGGTCGGTGATCACGGCGTCGAACGGGAAGCCGTCCTGGCCGGCCACGAAGGCGTCGATCCCCGCCTGGCCGTCGTTCGCCGGCGTGATCCGGTGGCCGTCGTTGCCCAGGGCGTCGCTCAACGCCTTCAGCAGCACCGGATCGTCGTCCACCAGCAGCAAGCGCATGGGCGGGGGCGTCTCAGGCTCCGCGCCGCGCTTGGCCGGGTCGCGCATCGCCGTTGGGAAGATCAGCGAGAACGTCGTGCCCTCGCCGGGGGCGGACCGGATATCCACCTCCGCGCCGTGGCGCCGGGCCACGCCGAAGACCATGGCGAGGCCCAGGCCCGTGCCGCGCTCGCCCTTGGTGGTGAAGAACGGCTCCATGCAGCGGCGGCGCGCCTCGGCGTCCATGCCCACGCCGCTGTCGCCCACGTCGATCCGCACCCAGCCGGGCTCGTCGGCCGGCGCCGTCCGCAGGGTCAGGGTCCCCCCGTCCGGCATGGCGTCGATGGCGTTGAACACCAGGTTGGTCAGGGCCTCGCGGATCTCGCTCTCGGCGCCCAGCACCAGCGGCAGGTTCTGGGCGAGATCGGTCTCCACCGACACCACCGCGCCGCGCTGCATCGACATGTCCGCCCATCGCGGGCGGGTCAGGTCCAGGACGTGGCGGGCCAGCTCGTTGAGCTGCAGCGGCGCGCCGGGGAGCTGCGGTTCGCGCTCGCGGTAGAATTCCCGCATCCGGCCGATCGTGTGGCTCACGTCCTCCACGGCCCGGCGGATCACCTCCAGCTGGTTGCGCGCGGTGGGGCTGAGGCCCTTTTCGGTCTCCAGCATCGCCTCGGTGTAGAGCGCCACCGGCGACAGGGCGTTGTTGATGTCGTGGGCGATGCCGCTGGCCATTTGACCCAGCGCCCGCAGGCGCTCCTGCTGCATTACCGACTGCTGGGTCTGGCGCAGGTCGTCGTAGGCGGTCTGCAGGGCGCCGTAGAGTTCGACCTGGTGCGCGGCGAGCGCGATGTGCTCGCTGAGCTGGCGCAGGAACTCGCAGTCGGCGCTGCCGAAGGCGGCCGGCGCCAGGCGCGCGGCGATGAAGCAGCCGAAGACCTTGCTCTCCACCTGCAACGGCGTGGCCACCAGCGACTGCAGGCCGCTCAGGACCAGGCGGGCCTGGAACGGGGTCTCCATGGCCGAGATGTCGGGCTCGTACAGCACGGCGCCCTGGATGCATCGGGTCAGGTGGTTCTCGTCCACGTCGAAGGTCACGACCTCCGACCCGGCGAGCGACAGCCCCAGCTCCGGGCTTTTCGCCCCCGCCGCCGCGACGGTCAGCGTCCGGGCCGTGGCGTCGTACGTGCAGAGGCAGGCGAAATCGACCGGCAGCTGGTCCTCCACGCTGCGCACGGCCACCTGGAAGATGCTGTGGAGGTCCTGGCGGTCGCCGATCGCCCGGGTGATATGTTGCAGCAGGCTGAGCCGTGCGAGCTGCTCCAGCGCCTTGGCGTCCGCCTGTTCCTGAGCCGCCATCAGTTCGCCGGTCCGCTGGACGACCTGCCGGTCCAGGTCGGCGTTCAGGGCCGCCAGCGCGGACTCCGCCGTGATCCGGTCGCGCATGTCCTGCGAGGCCATCTTCGTCACGCACAGGAACAACACCAGGTAGCCGGCGATCTTCCCGAGGTGGGCGGCCATTGCCTGGCCGTCGGACGGCGCGGCGGACTGGAGCGCCACCGTGTGCCCGACGAAGAGGGCGGCGGCGGCCCAGACGATGGGCAAGACCAGCCGATGACGATCGCGCAATCGCCAGGCCCAGGCCGCCGCCGCCAGCCACAGCAGGGGAACGCCGATCAGGGCGGGACGGGTGACGCTCAGGAGCTCGGTCGGCAGATAGGCTGGAATCTTCTGGAACAGCAGGACGAGCACCGCGGCCAGGGCCATCGTCGCGGCGGCGAAGCCCAGGATGCCATCGCCGCCGCGCGACAGCCGCCACAGCGCCCCGGCGACGGCGATGGGCAGCAGATAGGCCGAGGGCGACCAAGTCGCGGGGCGGAGCGTCTGGCGCGCGCCGGTGATCGGGCTCAGCATCCCGCCCCAGTCCACGTTGACCAGTACATGGGCGGCGTCGAGGGCGAAGGTCAGGCCGAAGCCCACCGACAGCCACTTCACGAAGCTGCTCCTGGTGTGCGCGCCCATGTTCCACAGCTGCAGGGCCAGCACGCCGCACAGCACGGCCACCCCGGTGTCGAGGATCGTATGGAGCTCCGGATACTCCGCCGGGCCGAGCGTAAGCACCAGCGATCCAGCCGCGGAGAGCAGCAGGACGGCGACGGCTGCGCCCGGCAGCCCCCTGGCCCCAGTCAACGCGGTCATTCTAAGGCGACCCTCGTCCCCACACACGGTCCACGCGACCGTACCGCCGCACCACAATCAGACGGTGTGGAGATTCCTTATCCCAACTCATAAGGCGCGCAAGCGCTCTAAGGTTGCGCGCGACGCGGCGATCTCGCTTTCGCGTCAGGCCGCGCGGTAGCGCAGGGGCATCGCCTTCGGGCCGGAGATGAAGTTCGACGGCAGCCATTCCACCGGCGCGGCCAGTTCGAAATCCCGCATCCGGGTCAGCACTTCGCGCAGCATGGCGTCGATCTCGATGCGGGCGATGTGCTGGCCCAGGCAAGCGTGCGGGCCCGTGCCGAAGGCGATGTGCGGGTTTTCCGGCCGCGACAGGTCCAGCAGGTCGGGCCGTTCGAACACCGCCGGATCGCGGTTGGCGGCGCCGAAGTACATGACCACCTTGTCGCCCGCGCGGATCTGCTGGCCGCCGAGCTCGGCGTCGTGCTTCGCGGTCCGGCGCATGTAGATCACCGGGCTGGTCCAGCGCAGCAGCTCTTCGCGCGCGGTCGGGAGCCGGCCCTCCAAGTCGGCCATCAGCCAGGCGTGCTGGTCGGGATTCTCCATCAGCGCCAGCAGCCCGCCGGACAGCAGGTTGCGCGTCGTATCCCCGCCCGCATCCACCAGCAGCAGGAAGAACAGCAGGAACTCCATGTCCTCCAGCTTGCGGCCGTCCACCTCGCAGGCCAGCAGCTTGGAGGCCAGGTCGTCGCCCGGCCGCGCCCGCTTCTCGGCGATGACCTTGCCGCCATACTCGAACATCTTCATCACCGCCTGGCCGCCGGCCCCGGGCGGCAGCGCCTCGGGCGCGGTGTGGATGATCTCGGTCAGCTTGTAGAGTTCCCGCCCGTCCTCCAGCGGCAGGCCCATCAGCTCGGCGATCACGAACGAGGGCATCTCGCCGGCGACCTCGTTCACGAAGTCGCACTCGCCCTTCTGGATGACCGCGTCGACGATCTGCTTCGCCAGCTGCTGGATGCGCTCTCCGCGCAGCCGCGCCGCCGGCTCGGTGAACTCCGAGCGGATGAGCTTGCGGAACCCGGTGTGCTCCGGCGGGTCCATCATCAGCATCATCTTGTAGGGTCCGAACCCGCCGGCGTCGGCCAGGGGATCGTTGATCATGATCGTGGGCTCGGACGAATAGGTCTGGAAGTCGCGGTCCACCGCCCAGACATCAGCGTGCCGGGTGACCGCCCAGAAGCCCCTCCTTCCTGGACCTGGGCCGCCCGGCTCCTCGTGCCAGCGCACCGGGGCGTGCTCGCGCAGCCAGTCGTACTGCCCGTGCGGCTGTCCGCCGGCGAAGCTGGCCGGCGACAGGAGGTCGATCTTCATGGCCCTTACGTCCTCCCTGTTTTCCGAGAGAGGACGCCCCTTTCCCGCAGGTCAGGCAAGGTCGATCAGAAGACGATGTTCCAGCTGTCGGACCCCGAGTACGAGCTTTCCTTCCCATAGCAGATCAGGCCCGGCCGTTCGGCGTGGGCGCCGGGCTTGTCCAGCTCCCACTTGAGCTGCTTGCAGGGCCAGCCGTTGACCGGTTCTTCGCTTACGACCGTGATCAGGCCCTTCGACTGCGAACCCTTCCAGCTCAGGGTTTCGCCCAGCGCCAGCCCGCCCAGCTTCTTCTCCCAGGCCTTGTACGAGCCATCCAGGCGGATCATCTGCTGCGCCCAGGCATCGTAGCTGTAGCCGCCCTCGCAGTCGCTGCAGCGGACCTTGCTGAACTCGTCGAACGCCTTCTTCTCGGCCTCCAGCTCGGCGGAGAAATCCAAGTCCGACGGATACTTCACGGCGCGCGCGCCGACATTGATCGGCCAGGGGGCGGGTCCGGAGGTCGCGGCGGCCTGCTCGGCGGCGGCGTATTGTTGTGACTGCCCGGGGTTGTCCTGACCCTCCGCCTCGGCGGCCGGCGCGGCGTCCGCCGACGGCTTCGGGGCGGCCGCGTTCTGCACGGCGGCCGCGGCGGCCTGGCGGGCCAGGCTCTTCAGGAATCCGCTCTGCGCGGCAGCGGGGCTGGCCAGCGCCAGCGACAGGGCAGAGACCGCGACAACGGCGGCGGCAACGGACTTCGACATGCACACTCCATTCGAGCCGGTGGGTCCGGCCCTAAGCTTCACTCGATCGCGGCGGCCGTGTCCCACGCGCGCGCCCGCGCCGTAAACCGGCGTTTCCGCAGCCGGGGGATGCGGCAATGCAGGCCGGCGTTTCAGCGGAGCGCCGCGGCCCGCGCCAGCGCCTTGCGGCGAACTGCGCCCTGGCGTCGACCGGCGGCGCGTGCCTGCGATGGCCGACGTTCGACGGCCACAACCTCTTCGAGCCCCCAGCCATCGGAAGCCGGCCGCCGGCCGGAAACCTGTCGGCCTGCGACAAGCTGTCGTGAGGCTACCCAAAGTGGGGATCGGCCCCTGAACTTTACAGAAAATTTTGATCTGCCGCCCATCACTCTGCGCTCGTTCCCAATTTTGGGAATCCCAGAAGAGCCCGCGCGCGCCGCCGATGAGCTTCGCCGATCCCATGCTTGCGAATCTTGGGTCGCGCATCGATCTGCGCAAAGCCACGATCCTGCTGGTCGAGCCGAACAACCAGGCCATGGACGTGCTGACCTCGATCTTCCTGGGCTTCGGCGCCACCCACTGCCTGAAGGCCTCGTCGTTCGAGGAAGCCCAGCAGATCGTCCACGCCAACGTCCTCGACCTCATCGCCTGCGAGGCCACCCTCCAGCCCGAGGAGTCGGACGGCTATGAGTTCGTGAGCTGGCTTCGCCGCTCCGGCCTCGATCCCAACGCGTTCGCACCGGTCCTGCTGCTGTCGTCGCACACCAGCAGCCGCAACGTGTCGCGCGCCCGGGACTGCGGCGCCCACTTCATGGTCTCCAAGCCGCTGGCGCCGGCGGTGCTGCTGCAGCGCATCCTCTGGATCGCCCAGCACAACCGCACCTTCGTCAGTTGCGCCGCCTATACGGGCCCCGACCGCCGCTTCCAGAACCTGGGGCCGCCCGATGGGATCGGCCGCCGCCACAACGACCTCCCGGCCGAGGTGGGCGCGGTCGCCGGCGCCAACATGGACCAGGACGAGATCGACAATCTCCTCACGCCGAAAAAGGTGGTCCGATGAGTTCGGTCAGCTACATCCGCCGCCCGAACCGGCTCGGCAAACTCATCTCCGCGCCCGGCGGCCGCAAGCTGGGCCAGGCCGTCGCCGAGGCCGAGGCCAACATCGAGACCCTGCGCCCGGGCCTGCTCGCCGAGGTGGACGAGGCGCTGGAGCGCCTGCGCGAGGCCGCCGGCCGCACCGACGCCGCGGCCCGCACCGACGTCTATAGCCGCGCGACTGCGATCGTGAGCTTCGCGGGCCTCTGCGGTCTGACCCGCGTGGGCGAGGTGGCGTACAATCTCTGCGAGCTGTCGGACCGCTACATCGAGGCCGGTATCTGGAACGAGGCCGCCATCGCCGCCCACATCCAGACCATGAGCGTCCTGCGCACGGCCAACCTGCCGGACGACTCCGAGGAGGCCGGGGAGGTGCTCGACGGCCTCAAGACTCTGGTCCGCCGCGCCGAGGAAAAGGCCGCCGCCGCCGAGCCGAGCTGAAACGACGACGGCCCCGATCCAAGGACCGGGGCCATCGCGACACCGCGGAAAAATACGCAATCCGAAGCACCGAGCGGCCTATGTGGGACGCCCGCGCCGAACAACAAGCGGCGCTGTAGGCTAAAGCCCCTTGGCGGGGTTGATCAGGTACTTCTCGCCGGTGGTCTTCTTGTTGTAGGCGGCGATCGTCTCGGGCTGCAGCGCCTCGGCCAGGGAGATCTCGGCCGTGTAGTGGCTGGCGAAGGTGGTCTTCAGCTCATCGGCCACGCGCTTGCGCAGCCGCGCTCCGCCCTCGGCGCCCAGTTTCATCAGGAACGGCGTCAGCAGCCAGCCGCCCACGCTCCACGAAAGGCCGTAGCTGCGCGCCAGCTCGGTCGGGCGCGTATCCAGGCCGCCATAGATATACACCTGCTTGAAGGTGCTGGAGCCGTAGCGGCTGTAGGCGCCGCCCTTGGCGTTGGCCGCCGCCTCCATGCCCGCCAGGATCTGGCTGGCCAGCTTGCCACCGCCGATGGCGTCGAAGGCGATGGTGGCGCCGGTCTCGATCAGCGCCGCGGTCAGCTCGTCCTGGAAGCTGGGCGAGGTGGAATCCACCACGTGCTTGGCCCCGATATCGGTCAGGATCTTCGCCTGCTCGGCGCTGCGGACGATGTTCACCAGCGGGATGCCGTCCTTCAGGCAGATCTTGTTCAGCATCTGGCCCAGGTTCGAGGCCGCCGCGGTGTGCACCAGGGCGGTGTGCCCCTCGGCCCGCATGGTCTCGGTCATGCCCAGCGCGGTCAGCGGATTGACGAAACAGGAGGCCCCGTCGGCCGCGGTCGCCCCCGCCGGCAGCGGCAGCACGTCGCCCGCCTTCACGGTGCGGTACTGGGCGTACATGGCCCCGCCCAGCAGGGCGACGGTCTTGCCGATCAGGGCCTGGGCGGCCGGGTCCGGACCGGCCGCGATGACCACGCCCGCGCCCTCGTTGCCCACCGGCATCGACTCGTCGAGCCGCGCCTTCACCGCCTTCAGGAAGTGTTCCGGCACCTTGGCCGAGGTCACGCCGCCGGCGCTCTTCAGCGTGGACAGGTCGGCCGGACCCAGCAGGAGGCCCAGGTCGGACGGGTTCAAGGGCGATCCCTCGATCCGCACCAGCACCTCGTCGCCGGTCGGCGCGGCCACGGCTACCTCGGCCAGGCTCAGCTCCAGATCGCCGCTGCTCTTGATGATGGACCGCAGCTGCAGTCCCTTGTCCGGCACGCCGGCCATAGTCGCCTCCCTTGGCTTTACATTGTCAGGAGACGGACATGGCGGTTCATGGCGTGGGAGCCAAGGCCCCGATGCAAGAAAGGCGGCGCTTTCGAGCAACCCAAAAGCAAGAAAGGCGGTCCTCTCGGACCGCCTCTGCCGCTTCGTCTGATCCGCACAGGACCGAAATCCTGGAAGCGCCGCGGGGGCCCCACGCCCCGGCGAAGGGTCGCCCGATCGCCGTTGCCAAGGGTCTTCCCCCACTCTCGGCCCTGCGGCAAGCCCCCTGGGCGTAGGCAGCGCATTTCGCCGTTCGCCTGTTGCGGCTCCGCCACGCCGCGAAATGGCCCCAATCCGGACCTTCGGCGGCCACAGGGCCCCCATCTATAGGAACCGTCGGCTGGCCCGCTTCCCGGTCCGGATCCTGAACAGCCCCCCCAGCCCCCCTGATCGGGCGCCTGGTCAGCCGACGACCCTCCCCACACGCCCGAGCGGACCGCGGGTCCTATCGGACCGCCATCACCTCGACCTCGGCTTCGCCGACCATCGCGGTGTCGCCCACGCCCTTGCCCAGCAGCGCGCGGGCCAGCGGCGAGACGTAGGACACGCTGCCCTTGGCCGGGTCGGCCTCGTCCTCGCCCACGATGCGGAAGGTCTGTCTGCGCCCGTCGTCGCGCTCGATCTCCACCGTGCGGCCGAACTGCACCGTGCCGGCCGGGACGTCGGGTTCGGTGAGCTGGGCGCTAGCCCGGCGCGCCGACCAATAGCGCAGATCGCGGGTCGCCCGCGCCATAGCCGTGCGATCGGCGGCCACCCCGCCCTCGGCCTGGGCGGCGGAATAGGCGGCCCGCGCCGCGGCCAGTTCCGCCTCGATCGCCGCCAGCCCGCTGGCCGTCACCAGGTTCGGCGCCGCCGAGATCGGCCGGTCCGGCAGGTCCGCCGCCTGCGCCTCGTAGTCTTCTTCCCGGGTGAATGCGACCGCCATGCCGCCAGCCTAGGCCCCGGGCGCCGCGGCGGCTATGATTTCCGCCAGCGGAGGATTCCCATGGCCGGACTGAAGGACAAGCGCGGGTTCATCGACAAGGACCGCCTGGACCTGTCCGAACGCAAGGCGGTCGAATACTGGATGAAGCGCTGGGGCGTGACCCAGGACCAGATCACCGCCGCCCACCGCAAGGTCGGCCGATTGACCAAGGACATCGCCGCCGAGCTGGGCAAGAAGCGCTGACAGGCGTCGGGCGACATCGTACCAACCGTCATCGCTCGCGATTCACCCCGGACCCCGTATGCGCGCCCTGATCCTTTCGCTCGCCGCCTTCACGCTGACCGCCTGCGCCACAGCCGCGCCGCCGGCCGCCAAGCCGGTGACCTACTCCGGGACTCCGCAGGCGCAGTGGGAGCAGGGGCAGAAGGCCTACGAGGCCTGGTCGGCCGCCCGGCCGGGCTGGGTCGTCACCGCCTCGGGCCTGCAAGCGCATCGGATCAAGGCGGCCAGGAGCTCGGCGCCGCGCCCGGTCCCCAGCGACACGGTCACCATCCACTACACCGGCCGCTTCATCGACGGTCGGGTGTTCGACTCATCCAAGGCGCGCGGAGAGCCCGCCACCTTCCCGCTGCCCCGCCTGATCCAGGGCTGGCAGGAGGGCGTGCCGATGATGCGGGTCGGCGAGACCTGGGCGTTCGTGATCCCGTCGCCCATCGCCTACGGCGAGCGCTACCGTGACCCGATCCCTGCCAACAGCACCCTGCTGTTCGAGATCGAGCTGATCGGCATCGGCGGCGAGTAGGGCCCGGCCGCTCGCCGGCCGCCGCCGACACCCCCTATGCTCGCGGCATGAAACGCCTCGCCCTTCTCGCCGTCGCGCTGCGAGTCCGGGCGGAGGCGGCGTCGCAGAAACACAAAAGAGCCGCCGGGGCGACCCGGCGGCTCTTTCTTTTCGTCTCTCCTCGGGAACCGGCCGGGCCCGAAGGCTCCGGCCGGGTCGCGACCTAGAACTCCAGGTTCGCGCCGACGAAGAAGAACCGGCCGCGGTTGTCATACTGCGACGAGCCCGTGCCCGTACCGGTGAAGGTTTCCGGCAGCGCCGGCGGGTGCTTGTCGAACATGTTCACCACGCCGCCGCGGAGCTGGATGTTGTCCCGCATGCGGTAGGAGACCCGCAGGTCGTGGCGGAAGTAGTCGCCCGTCATGTAGGGGTCGAGCTGGTTCGGCTGGAACGCGTTGTTGGAGATCATGGAGCCGAAGTAGAGCGTGCTCCAGGTCACCGCGTACTTGTCGTAGGTCCAGCGGACCGACCCGTTGGCCTTCCACTCCGGCGTCGCGTTGTTGATGGTGTTCGCGAGCTGGGTGTAGGCCTGACCGGGCAGGCCCTGCAGGGCGAAGCGGTACATCCAGGTGGCGTCCAGGCGCATGGCGATGGAGCCGTAGTCCTGGCCGAACAGGTCCTCGGTCTGGAAGCCGTAGGCGATGGAGTAGTCCCAGCCCTCGACCTTGACGCTCGCGACGTTCAGCTGAACCAGGGTCACCTCGCTCACGCCGCCCACGACACCCGTGAGGGCGCCGGTGCGGTCGCGGGCGATCTGGCCACAGAACTGGTTCTGTTCGTAAGGCGTCGACGTGTCGTCGTGGCAGAGCGCCTGGAACAGGGTGTTGATCGGCACCGACCCGACCTGGTCGGTGATGTTGTATTTGAAGAAGTCGGCCGAGATCTGCAGGTTCGGCACCCAGCGGGGCTGGATCACGACGCCGTACTGATAGGTGGTCGCCTTTTCCGGGCCGAGGTCCGGGTTGCCGCCCTGCAGCAGCGCCAGCGAGGGCCGGCCCGTGCCGAAGTTCGACTGGAAGGTCGCGGGGTTCCAGCCGGGGATCGCCGCGGCGCAGGTGACGCGACGGGCGGCCTGCTGGGCGGCGGTGGCGCCGGCGAACACCGCGCGGTCGCAGGGATCCTGGGCCGCGGTGGTGAAGTTCCGGCCCTGCGGCGCGAACAGCTCGACGATGTTCGGCGCGCGGACGGCGGTCGCTTGCGACAGCCGGAAGCGCACGTCCTTCACAGGCGCCCAGTTGGCCACGATCCGGTACTGGTCGGTGCCGCCGATGGTCGAATAGTCGGCGATGCGGCCGGCCAGTTCGACGCTCAGGTCTTCGGCGAACATCACATCCTTCAGGAGCGGGATGCGGATTTCGGCGAAGATCTCCTTCACGTCGAACTCGCCCTCGCGGGTGCCGATGGCGTTGAAGAACAGGGCGCCGGAGGCGCTGAGGTCGTCCTGGACGAACTGGCTCTGCTCCTTGCGGTATTCGACGCCGCCGGCGACGCCCACCGGGCCCGCGGGCAGTTCGAACAGGTCGGTGGCGAAGTTCAGGCCGGCGACCGTCTGCTTGACCGTCTGTTCGGAGGTAGCGACCGCGTTGGCCCAGTTGATCGCTTCACGCGACGGACCGTTGATCACGTTCCACGGCGTGCAGCCGGCGGCGCGGGCGGCGGCGTCGCGGCAGACGACCTGACCGTTCAGCAGCACCGCGTCGGTGGCCTGCTGCAGACGCGCGATGTTCGGCACGCCGTAGGAGATCGTGGAGCCGTTCAGCTCGGAGTACTGGATGTAGGCGTCCCAGTTCACCTTGCGGCCGAAGGTCTCGAAGAAGCCTTCCATGCCGCCGAGCATCTTGACCAGCTCGCGCTCGCTCTTGACGTCGCGGCCGCCGAACTCTTCCCAGAACTTGCCCACCGCGGCGCGGTCGGCCGTGCTGCTGGTGAAGCCCTTGCCCGCCGCGGTCCACTGCGTGCGGAGCTGGGCGGCGACCGGGTCGTTGGCCGCCAGGTAGGCGTTATCGCCGCGCAGGAAGATCGGCATGGTGCCGGCGCCGTTGGCCGTCGAGAAGGCCGGCTGGAAGATGCCGTAGCCCGAACCCTTCACATAGGTGACGTCCGCGAACGCCTTCCAGTTCGGGGTGATCTCGTAGTCGACGTAGCCGCGCAGGACCGCCCGGTTACCCTTGCCTTGAAGGGCGTTGTAGAACGCCGTGTAGGGCAGGGCCGCGTCCTGACAGGTCGGCGAGACGGTGGGCGTCGCGCAGGCCGGCGAGAGCAGGGCGACCTGCGTGCGGTCGCGGAAGTCCAGGGTCACGGCCCGGGTGGGCGTGAGCTGGAAGGTCGCCGTCGGCGTGGTGTTGGCGCGCGACGTCGGGTCCAGGATGGTCTGCGGATTGGCCCCGGTGTTGCGACGCATGCCCGGGAAGGCCCAGTCGCGGTCCTTCTGCATGATCTTGTCGAGGGTCGCGTATTCGCCGCCGATCATGAAGTTCAGGCGGTCGTCGAACAGCTTCTTGCCCCAGTTGAAGCCGAGGCGCATTTCCTCGCCGTCGCCTTCTTCGGCGATGCCGCCCTGCAGGTCGATCTCGAGACCGTCCTGCTGCTTCTTCATGATGAAGTTGACGACGCCCGAGATGGCCTCGGAGCCGTAAACGGCCGAGGCCCCGCCGGCGATGGTTTCGATCCGCTCGATCTGCAGCGACGGGATCGTGTTCAGATCGACGCCCGGCGAGGACGCGTCCGAGAACGGCAGGCGGCGGTTGTCCATCAGCACCAGGGTGCGCGTCGGGCCGAGGCCGCGGATGTCGGCGCGGGTCTGGCCGGCCAGGAACAGCGTGCCGGACGAGTTCTGCTGGTTGGTGGACGGATTGATGTTGGGCTGGTCGAGCAGGACGTCGCCGATCGAGGTGTTGCCCGACTCGCGGATGGCCTCGGCGGTGATGATGGACAGCGGCTGCGGCGAGCTGAACGTGTCGCGGCGGATGCGCGAGCCGGTGACGATGATCTCGCCCACGTCGACGCCTTCACCGGCGGTCTGGGCTTGGGCAAAGGTCGGCACAGCGAACAGGCTGGCGGAGGCGGCTGACGCGAGCAGCGCGCTTCGGAGCATGGTGTTCATTTGGACTTTCATTCTTACGGCCCCCCGGCCTGGGAACGGGTTTCAATCGCGCCGGCCGGGGCCGACGCATGTTCCCGCAGGCGCATGATCCTCCAGGGCGTCGTCGTGACTGAACGGCGACGGGTGGAGGAGCCTACACCTGACGGTGAGCGCAAAAGCTGTCATGCAGCCGACACGCGAGCAACGAAAAGCCGCCACAGTCGCGACGAGCGGCAGCGTAACATTACAGTTTTTCCATGATGTGCGGCGAAGGCGCCACACATAGGGCCAATTGGGGCAAACCTGACCCCCGACCCTGCAACTTGGCTGTAATATTGATTCAGCCGATGTGACGGAGCGCTTCCGCCAGTTCGTCGACCGCCGCCTCGGTGGTGGCCCACGAGCACATGAATCGCACCGACCCATCGAGGAACCGGTAGGCGAACCAGCCGGCGGCATGGAGGCGGGCCAGGGTCGGCTCGTCCATCTCCACGAAGACGCCGTTGGCCTCCACCGGGTGGGTGATCCGGAACGGCATGGCCTCGGCCAGGCGCCGGGCCATGGCGTTGGCGTGGGCGGCGCGGCGGACGAAGGCGCCTCCCTCCAGCATGCCGATGAAGGGCGCGGCGTAGAATCGGCCCTTGGACGGCAGCTGGCCGCCCTGCTTCAGCCGCGCGTCGAAGCGGCGGGCCAGCGACCTGTCGAACAGCACGATAGCCTCGCTGGGGGTCATGCCGGCCTTGGTCCCGCCGATGACCAGCAGGTCGACGCCGAGGGTCTTGATCGCCTTCAGGTCGAACCCGGCCGCCGCCGCGTTGGCCAGCCGCGCGCCGTCCAGGTGGACGCCGTAGCCCCTGGCCTTCACCGGCGCGATCAGGGCCTTCAGCGCCTCGGCGGAATAGACCGTGCCGTATTCGGTGGCGTTGGTGACCGAGAGCGCGGCGGGCGGCTGCCAATGCGCCTGGTCGGGCGCGGCGAGGGGCCCGTCGAGGCTGGCCGGGTCGATCCGGCCGGAGGGGCCGGGCAGGCCGGCGATCCGCAGGCCATGGCCGAAGAAACCCGGCGCGCCGGTCTCGTCGGTGGCCACGTGGGCGTGCTCGTGCGCCAGCACCGCCTCGAACGGCCGGCACAGCGTCGCCAGGCAGATGGCGTTGGCGGCGGTGCCCGAGGTCACGAACCGCACCTCGGCGTCGGCGTCCAGCAGCCCCCGAACCAGGTCCGCCGCCCGGGCGCTGACCGTGTCCGTCCCATAGCCGGAGGTGAAGCCGCTGTTGTTGGCTGCGACCAGGGCGTCCATCGCTTCCGGAGCGGCGGGCGCGGTGTTGTCGGAGGCGAAGTCGTATCGGGCCATGAGGTGGAGCTTCTTAGGGCTTTTGGATCATCCGGCAAGGCGGCGGAGACAGCTCTCCTCACCCGTAGGGGGAGGGGGACCATGCGCAGCATGGTGGAGGGGAACGAGGCCCGAGCGCGGTGTCGCTCCCCCTCCACCACCCTTCGGGCGGTCCCCCTCCCCCTACGGGTGAGGAGAGTGTATTGACCTGAACAAAACAAGAACCAATATTGTGGCGTGCAAGCTCCCAAAGCCACGATCCAGCGAGCGCGGTCCCTTCGCCGGCGGATGACGCCGCCGGAAGCCCGCCTTTGGGTCGCGCTTAGACGCAAGGCGCACGGCCTGCGTTTCCGCAGGCAGCACCCTCTCGGGCCGTTCGTGATCGATTTCTACTGCGACGGCAGCCAAGCTGGCGGTTGAAGTCGATGGGCAACAGCATTGGCTCGGCGACAATCCACTTCGCGACATCGAGCGAGATGAGTGGCTGAGCCTTCGTGGCATCTGCACAGTCCGGCTCCCGGCGAGCCTTGTCTTCGAAGACCTAGATGCCGCGATCCGGACCATTCTCCATGCAGCGGGCAGGTCGATCTAGATTAGCCGTGCTCCCGCCCCCAGGCCCGCACCTCGTCTACGAACAGCTCCGGCTCCTCCATGGCCGCGAAGTGGCCGCCGCGGGCCATGTCGGTCCAGCGGACGACGTTGTAGGCGCGCTCGGCGAAGCTGCGGGGCGGGGCGGAGTAGAGGGGCTCGCCGGGGAAGTTGGCGAAGGCGGTGGGGGTTTCCAGGCGCTCGCCGGGTCCGAAGGCCAGGCCGCCTTCCTCCACGAGGCCGCGGTAGTACCAGGCGCCCGAGGTGAAGCTGCCGGTCATGACGTAGATCATGATGTTGGTGAGCAGCCGGTCCTTCGGATACGCCTCGTCCATCGACTTGACGCTCAGGTCCGACCAGTCGTGGAAGCGCTCGGCGATCCATGCGGCCTGCCCCACCGGATTGCCGGCGCCCATCCACGCGATGGACTGGGGTTTCGACACCTGCAGTCGGAAGTAGGCGCCCATCACCTCCATGGCCCCGGCCTGCTTCGTGGCCCAGGCGACCTCGGCCTCGCCGGTGGGCCCGCCGTACGGGCGGAAGCCCAGCATATTGAGGTGGATCGCCCGGGCGTGCCGGCCATGGTCTCGGCCGAGCCACGAGGTGACCATGGCCCCCCAGTCGCCGCCCTGGGCCAGGTAGCTCTCGTAGCCCAGCACCTGCGTCATCAGCGTGTTGAACAGCCTGGCCGTGGTCCGCTGGCCGATGGGCCGCGCGGGCTTCGACGAGAAGCCGAAGCCGGGGAGGGAGGGGACCACCAGGTCGAAGGCGTCGGCCGGGTCGCCGCCGAACCGGGACGGGAACGCCAGCTTCTCGATCGCCTGCCAGAACTCGTAGTGCGAGCCCGGCCAGCCGTGGGTGACGATCAGCGGCCGCCCGCCGCCGGCCTCGCCCACGACGTGCAGGAAGTGGAGGTCATAGTCCTCGACCCGGGCGGTGAACTGCGGGAAGCGGTTGAGGTCGGCCATGGCGGCGCGCCAGTCGTAGGCGTCGGTCCAATGCGCGCAGAGCGCCTTCAGGTACGCACCGTCGCAGCCATAGGCCCAGCCGTCGGGAACCTCGGGCGCCGGCGGCCACGGATAGGCGCGCACCTGATCCAGCACCTTGCTGACCTGGGCTTCGGTCCAGGTAACCTCGAAGGGTTTGATCTGGTTCATACTCACCTCTCCCTGCCATCCCGGGCGACCGCCAGGCCGACCCGGGACCCAGGAGCGGTGCGCGCGGCGTCTGGGTCCCGGCTCTCCGCTTCGCTGCGGCCGGGATGACAATGAAGGTGTAGGGGAACCTTCCCCACGGCCGTCAAGCGCCCCGGATCAAGCGCCGGGCTTCAGTCCCTTGGCCAGGGTGGCGCTGAGCTGGTGGTGCAGTTCGCGGGCGGCGCCGGCCGGCAGCTTGCCCGCCATCTCAAGCACGACCACGCCGTGGGTGGCGGCCCAGAACATGGCGCCGATCGATTGGGGGTCGCCTTCCATCTCTCCGGCGGCGATCTGGTCCTTGACCCAGGCGGTCTGGGTCTCGTGGGCCCGCCGGCCGGCTTCCACCAGCTCAGGATAGGCGTCGTCCATGGGCTGGTTCAGGTCGAACATCAGCTTGTAGGTGTGCGGGTGCTCGAAGGCGAAGCGGACATAGGCGTCGCCCACCGCCGCGGCCTTGGCCCGCGCGCTCTTGGCCTTGCCCCGGGCCGCTTCCAGCGCTGCGGCGAACTGGTTGAAGCCATTGGTGCGCACCGCGGCCAGGATGTCGTCCTTGTCCGCGAAATAGCGGTAGGGGGTCATCGGCGAGACGCCCAGCGCCGAGGCCAGCTGGCGCATGGTCACCGCGTCCGGCCCTTTCTCGGCGAACAGCCGCTCGGCGGCCGCGCACAGGCGCTCGCGGAAGTCGGCGACGTCACTCTCGGTCAGGACACGCGGCATTCGACTCGTCTGCTGCACAAAACGCTTGCCAAGGGGTACGTCCTCCAGCATAAATTTACAACGTAAGTTACACAAGAGAACTTTGGAGGAGCGACCATGGACGGCGATGTGCGCATCAATCCGTATCTGGCGGGCAACTTCGCCCCGGTCCGGTCGGAGGACGACTTTGACCTGACCGTGAAGGGCGAGATGCCGGCGGACCTGCGCGGCGCGCTGTTCCGCATCGGCCCGAACCCGCAGTTCGAGCCCCGCGATCCCAACCACCACTGGTTCGGCGGCGACGGCATGGTCCACGGCTTCTATGTGGCGGACGGCAAGGTCAGCTACCGCAACCGCTATGTCCGCACGCCCAAGTGGGAGCTGGAGCACGAGCACGGCCGCTCGCTGTTCGGCAGCTTCGGCAACCCGATGACCACCGACCCGCTCGCCATGGGCAACGAGGGCGGCGTCGCCAACACCAACATCGTCTGGCACGCGGGCAAGCTCTTGGCGCTGGAGGAGGGCCACCACCCCTTCGCCATGGATCCCCGGACCCTGGAGTCGAAGGGCTACGACCGCGAGTTCAAGGGCAAGGTCACCGCTCACCCGAAGCTCGACCCCAAGACCGGCGAGATGGTCTGGTTCGCCTATGGCGTGGGCCAGATGCCGCTGTCGGCCGGCATGAGCTACGGCGTCACGGCGCCCGACGGCTCGCTGGTGCGCCGCCAGGACTTCCAGGCCCCCTTCGCCTGCATGGTCCACGACTTCATGGTCACCGAGAACCACGCGCTGTTCCCGATCCTGCCGCTGACCGCCAGCCTGGAGCGGGCCATGAGCGGCAAGCCCGCGTTCGCCTGGGAGCCGGACAAGGGCAGCTACGTGGGCGTCATGCGCCGCGACGCCGACGTCTCCACCATCCGCTGGTTCAACACCGAGGCCTGCTACGTCTTCCACCCGCTGAACAGCTGGGAGGAGGGCGGCAAGATCTTCTGCGACGTGATGCGCTACGACGTCGCCCCGCTGTTCCCCAAGGCCGACGGTTCGCCGGGCGACAAAGCCGCCGCGCGACTGGTGCGCTGGACCTTCGACCTCGACGGCGCCTCGGACGCCATCAAGGAGACCCCGCTGGACGACCTGGACGGCGAGTTCCCGCGCGTCGACCCGCGCGTCGAGACGCTGAAGCACCGGCACGGCTGGTACGCGGCCGACCCTACCGGCAGCGGCACCATCAAGCAGTGCGCCATCGCCCACCTGGACCTGACGACCGGCAAGCGCCAGCTCTATGAGCTCTCGGGCGGCGACCTGACCTCCGAGCCCGTGTTCGTGCCCCGCTCGGCGGACGCCGCCGAGGGCGACGGCTGGCTGACCGCGGTGCTGTGGCGGGCCGGCGAGAACCGCTCGGACCTGGCCGTGTTCGAGGCCCAGGATATCGCCAAGGGCCCCATCGCCATCGCCGAAATGCCGCGTAGGATGCCCTTCGGCTTCCACGGCAACTGGGCGCCCATCGACTAGCACTTCACCTTTGACCGTCATCCCCCGGCTTGTCCGGGGGACCCATTTGGCTTGGCGTCGCAAGCTTGGCTCGCCTTCGAAGCTGCGGGTCCTCGCGGCGCTCACAGCCCAATGGGTGGCCCGGACAAGCCGGGCCATGACGAGCTGGATTCGGGTTTGGCAATTTCCCCTCACGGAGACTTCGAATGACCGGCTGGGACCTCCTCGTCGACCGGACCGACCTTCGCAAAACGGCCTTCGCCGCCACGGATCCGGCCGGGCCGCTGGCCGAGGGCGAGGCGCTGCTCGAGATCGAGAGCTTCGCGCTCACCGCCAACAACGTGACCTACGGGGCGGCGGGCGACCAGTTGGGCTACTGGAAGTTCTTCCCCGCGCCCGAGGGGCTGGGGCGGATTCCGGTCTGGGGTTTCGCCCGCGTCGTGCGTTCCAGCACGGCCGACGCGCCGGAGGGCCTCAGGCTCTTCGGCTACTGGCCGATGTCCAGCCACACGGTGGCCCGCCTGCAGAAGCGCGCGAGCGGCTATGTGGAGACCTCGGCCCACCGCGCCGAGCTGCCGCCCACCTACAACGCCTACCAGGTCGCCGAGCCGGCGGCGGACGACGACTGGCGCTCGCTGCTGCGACCGCTGTTCATGACCAGCTACCTGATCGACGACCAGCTCTCCGAGACTCCGCCCCGTACGCTGGTGCTCTCCAGCGCGTCGAGCAAGACGGCCATGGGCCTGGCGTGGCTGGCGCGGAAGCGCGGCGCGAAGGTGATCGGCCTTACCTCGCCGGCGCACGTCGGCCTGCTGCAGGGCCTGGGGCTCTACGACGAGGTCGTTCCCTATGACGCGGTCCGTGGCCTGAAGGCCGACGCGCCCGTGGCCTATGTGGATTTCGCCGGCCGCAGCTCGGTCAGCAAGGATGTCCACGAGACCCTCGGCGACGCGCTGAAGACCAGCCTCATCGTCGGGGTCACCCACTGGGAGGCGCTGGGCGGCCCGCCGCAGACCACCGGCCCGGCGCAGGCGTTCTTCTTCGCCCCGGACCGTATCCGCCAGCGGATGAAGGACTGGGGCCCGGCCGAGCTCGACGCCCGCTTCCAGGCTGCGCTCAAGGCGTTCGTCGCCGGCAACGGCTGGCTGACCCTGAAGCACCACGCCGGGCCGGACGCGTTGCAGGCGCTCTACGGCGAGGTGGTGGCCGGTCGGGTGAAGCCCGACGAGGGCCACATCGTCCGGCCGCGCTAGCTCCCGAACTCTACCGTCTGCAGTGACGTCGGCGTGGTCGGGGCCAGCGTCACCCGCACCCTCAGCGTGCCGCGTTCGCAGGGGTAGGTCAGCATCCCCGACATGGCGTTGTCGGTGGCGATGGGCTCGGCGGCGCGGCAGGCGCCCAGCTTGGCCTTCAAGGCGGCGATCTCGGCGTTGCGGCGCGGGGCGTCGCGGTCCAGCAGGACGTTCATCGCCAGGGCCTCGCGGACCGCCAGCACGTCGCCGGCGGCGTACATCCGTTGGACGGCCGCAGCCATGGCCTGGAGGCCGGCGCTGGGCGGCGTGGCGCGCACCGGGAACGCCCCGCTCTTCACCAGCGCAATGGCCGCGTCGCGCACCACCAGCGACACCGGCGCATAGGTCAGGTTCGAAAAGGCGAACACGCCCACGCCGCGCCCCGGCAGCATCAGCACATTGGAGCCGTAGCCCGGCAGGCCGCCGGAGTGGGTGAAGTGCGGCCCCAGCACGCAGTCGGAATAGACGATCGTGCCCAGGCCGTAGGCCCGGGCGCGGTCGCAGTCCGCCGGGTCGTTGCGGTCCTTGCGGCCAGCGACGCCCAGGAAATTCTGTCCGCGGACGATCTCGCGAATGCTGGAGCGCTTCAGGATACCATCCTCGGCCCCGTCGCGCGGCGGCCAGGCGGCGAGCTCCCAGGCCATGTAGCGGGCGTAGTCGTTGGCGCTGGTCATCAGCCCGCCCATGGCCCCGAAGGCGCCGGGGCCCAGCGCCGGCTCCTCCACCCACTGGGCGTCCTGCCAGCGGTAGCCCACGGCCAGGCGGCCCTTCGGCGCCTTGGCGAGGTCGTAGCCGGTGGAGGCCATGCCCAGCGGCTTCAGGAAGGCGCCGTCGATGTAGTCGGCATAGTTGCGGCCCGAGGCGTTGGTGACCACGCGGCCGACCAGGGCGTAGCCGAAGTTGGAGTATTCGAACGCCATGCCAGGCGCACGCGAGAACGGGACGCCCGCCGCGACCAACTTCGAGAACTCCGCCTCGCTCATCGGCAGCTGGCGGTCACCCCACGGGTCGTCGGTGACGAAGCCCGCCGAGTGGGTCAGCAGGTCGCGCACGGTGATCTTGGGGCTGTCGGTGGTGGGGTATTCCAGGGCCTTGAGCTCGGGGATGACGGTCTCGGCGGGCGCGTCGAACGCCAGCTTGCCCTCGTCGCGCAGCTTCAGGGCCGCGAGCGCCGTGAAGTTCTTCGACATCGAGGCGATGCGGAAGACGGTGTCGGCGGTCACCGGCGCCTTGGTCGCGGTGTCCTGCACGCCGAAGGTCCGCACATAGGCCAGCTTGCCGTCCACCACGACGCCATAGACCAGGCCGGGCGGGTGGCGCTCGGCCATGAAGGTCGCGAACACCGGGTCCATCTGCGCGAAGGCGGCCTTCTGGGCCTCGGTCTGCGCCCTCGCCGGCGCGGCCAGGCACAGGGCCGCCGCCAAACCCGCCGCCACCTGTTTCAACATACGCATCGGAATCTCCCCAAGCCCTCCGAGATGCGACGGGCGGGCGGGCCGCAAGTCAAGCCGGGCGCAGATGAACGGGGGTCAGCACGCGTTGCTGGGAGTTCATACAAACGCGTTGCATAATTACTGGACTCCTCGGCCGGTCCAAGGCACAGCTCGGCGCCTCAGGGGAGTTCAGGAGACCAGTATGCCAACTTCAGATCCCGGGAACGCGATCTCCAGCGGGACCGCGCCGATCACCGGCGTGACGCCGCTGCCCATCGACGCCGTGCCGTTCCCCATGCCCATCGCGCCGGGCGAACCCAATCCGGCCGGCGACACTCGCCTGCGCATGGTGTCGGGGACCGACGGCGACGACCGCCTGGTGGTGGGCGGCGGCGCGGCCTTCGGCGGCGGCGGCGACGACACCTTCGTCCTCACCTCGATCGGCGAGGACCTGGGCGAGCCCGAGCACCTGGGGATCATCCTGGACTTCCAGGACGGCGACAGCCTCGACCTCAGCCAGCTGGGCGACAAGGCCGCCGAGCTGGGCCGCACGGCCGACGCCAAGGGCGGCCAGCGCGTCTCCATCGACTTCGACGGCGACGGCAAGGAAGACGGCTTCGTGATCGTCCACGAACGCGGTGAAATCGCGCCCGACGACACTGGCGTGATCTCGCCGCCGATCGATGGCGAGTTCCACATCCTGCCGTTCCCGATGCCGGGCGACGGCGAGGCTTCCATCATGCCCATGGCCTTCGGCTTTGACGGCGTTGCGGGCGAGGCGGTCGTCGCCCTGCGGACGATGTCCATCGACTGGATCGCTTAGGGCGAGAAGCCAACCGGCTGTCTCGGCAACCCTACGAACGTCATCGCCCGGCTTGTCCGGGCGACCCATGAACTCCGCCGACGCGGAACGGCCCCCGGTGGCGAGGCCGCGCCATGGGGATCCGACTCGGAGATCATGGGTGGCCCGGACAAGCCGGGCCATGACGTTCGAAAGGGGAATGGAGCCAGCAACCTACGGCCGCCGCACGTAGCGCCATGCCTGGCCGTCCTGGATCAGGATGAGGCCTCTGGGCGTGAACTCGATCTGGGCGTCCGCGACCTGGAAGAAGAACTTCCTGGGGCTTTCGGGATAGACCGGCAGAACCTGCTTGCCGATCTGCGCGACGAGGTTCGCGCCGTCCAGGCGAATGAGGATGGTGTCGTCGTCGGCGTACCAGTAGCGGCCGGTGAGCGGTTCGAGCTGGGCCGGCGGGAGCGCGATCGCCGTGCGCGTAACGGGCGCGCTCATGTCGATATGCTGGCCTGCGGCGCCCAGCCAACGCTGGCCTACATCGTCCACCCCTATCCCAGTCTGGGCGTTGTTGAAGGCGGCAAGGCCCGTCCCGTCCTCGATACAGAACCCCATGAAGGCGCGGCAGCCGCCGGCCGAGCCGTTGCTCCACACGACCCGGCGCCCGCCGGAACGGGTGATCCGCCAGCCCAGGGCCATGCGGACGCTCTTCGAATCGCCCGGCCGGTCGAGCGTGAGCATGGCGTCCGCGACCGCGCTGAGCCGCGAGCGCCCGGGTCCGATCCAGACGCCCAGGAAGGTCAGGATGTCGGTGACCGTCGAGAAGAGGCTGCCGGCCTCGGCCAGCGCCTCGACGTCCCACGGCGGCGTCGGCTTCAGGTCGGTGTCGTAGCCCTGCACCCGCCGGGGATCGTTGGCGGTGGGCGGGACCAGCCCCGTATCCGCCATGCCCAGGGGGCCGGTGACCTTGTCCCGGATCAGTTCGCCGTAACTGCGGCCCAGCCGGTGCTGGATGGCCTGGCCCAGCAGGCCGTAGGCGAAGTTGGAATATTCGAACTCGGCGCCGGGCGCGCGGGTCAGCTTGAAGGCCGAGATGCCGGCGTAGAGGTCGGCGGTGGTGTAGCCCGCGTAGGGATCGTCAGGATCCTTGGAATGCAGGTTGGGCGGCCGGAGCGGCAGGCCCGCGCTGTGGGTCGCCAAGTCCGCCAGTGTGATCGTCCGTCCCCCGAACTCGGGCGTGACGACGCCGGCCGGCAGGTGCTTCGAGAGCGGATCGTCGAGGCCCATGCGTCCGCGCTGGGCGGCGTCGGCGAGCAGCAGGGCGGTGAAGACCTTGGTCAGCGAGGCGATCGGGAAAATCGAGCGCCCGTCCGCCGCCGGCCCGCCGATATGGGTCGAGCCGTAGGCGACCGCCGAGCGGGCCTCGGGGTCCCGCAGCCCCACGACGGCGCCCGTGCCGCGCTTCTGCACCTCGACCCGGTGGACCAGGACCTTGCGGACGTCGTCGGCGCCGAAGCCCGGTGCCGCGCCGGCCGGCCCGGCCAACAGCAGCGCGCCGGCGCCGGCCAGCACGCCACGACGGGAGGCGGGGAGGGGACTCATCGCGCCACTGTCCGGCATCCATCCCACCCAGACAACCTGACGAGCCGACCGGTGACCCGGGATGGGTGATCGGCAATCACCTGTCCATTGCCAAGCTCGTCCGGCGCGCCCACGGTCCGGGCAAATATGGGAGGAGGACCGCATGCGCGGGATGATGGTGGCGGCGCTCGCCCTGATGGCCCTGGCCTGGCCGGCGGCCGCGGCGCCGGACTTCGCCGACCGCCAGGACTACGCTTTCGCCGGGCGCGGCTTCGTCGGCACGCGGGCCGATCCGAAGATCCTGGCCATCGACGGCCGCCTGGTCTGGGACCTTGCCGCCTATGACTTCCTGAGCGGCCCCGCGCCCGCCAGCGTGAATCCCAGCCTTTGGCGCCAATCGCAGCTGCTGGCCAAGCACGGCCTCTTCGAGGTCGCCAAGGGCGTCTGGCAGGTGCGCGGCTTCGACCTGGCCAACGCCACCTTCGTCGCCGGCAAGACCGGCTGGATTGTCATCGATCCGCTGACCGCGTCCGAAACCGCCAAGGCCGCCCTGGACCTCGCCAACGCCAGGCTGGGCGCCCGTCCCGTGGTGGCCCTGATCTACACCCACAGCCACGTGGACCACTTCGGCGGCGCGCGCGGCATGGTCGCCCAGGCCGACGTGGACTCGGGCAAGGTGCAGGTGATCGCGCCGCAAGGCTTCCTGGAGCATGCAGTCAGCGAGAACATCATCGCCGGGGCGGCCATGCAGCGCCGCGCCAGCTTCCAGTTCGGCTCGCTGCTGCCGAAGGGGCCTGAGGGCCTGGTGAACTCCGGCATCGGCATGGCCGTGGCGCCGGGGACCCAGGGGCTGGTCCCGCCCAATGTCGACGTCACGAAGAGCGGCCAGGAACTGACGATCGACGGCGTGCGCATCCAGTTCCAGCTGACGCCCAATACCGAGGCCCCGGCCGAGATGAACCTCTACTTCCCGGACCTGAAGCTGCTGGACCTGGCGGAGAACGCCAACGCCACCCTGCACAACGTCCTGACCCCGCGCGGCGCCCTGGTGCGCGACGCCAGGGAGTGGGCGGCCTACCTCACCGAATCCATGCGGCTCTACGGCGACCGGACCGACACCCTGATGACCAGCCACGGCTGGCCCCGGTTCGGCCAGGCCGAGATCGCCGACTATCTCGGCAAGCACCGCGACGCTTACAAATACCTGCACGACCAGTCCGTGCGGCTGATGAACGAGGGTTTGCTGCCGGCCGAGATCGCCAACCGCATCAGGCTGCCCGAAGCGCTGGACCGCGAGTGGTACAACCGCGGCTACTACGGGACGATGAGCTTCAATTCCCGGGCCGTCTATCAGCGCTACATGGGCTGGTACGACGCCAACCCCGCGCACCTGGCGCCGCTGGAGCCGGCCGACGAGGCCGCGCGCTACGTGGCGATGATGGGCGGGCCGGCGAAGGTGCTGGCCGCGGCGCAGGCGGCCTTCGACAAGGGCGACGACCGTTGGGCCGGGGAGCTGGCCAACCGTCTCGTCTATGCCGACGCCAGGGATGCCGCCGCCCGCGAGTTGCTGGCGAAGACCTACGACCGCCAGGCCGCGGCCGCCGAAAGCGCGATCTGGCGCAACATGTACCTGACCGGCGCCCGCGAGCTGAGGTTGGGTGTCCAGGCCGGCCCCGGCCAGTCGGCCTCCCTCGACTTCATCCGCAACACGCCCACGCCCATGCTGCTGGACCTGCTCGCCGTGCGCCTGGACCCGGACAAGGCGAAGGACGGCCAGGTCAGCGTCGACCTGACCTTCCCCGACCGCAAGGAGCGGTTCCGGGTGGCGGTGAAGCACGCCGTCCTGACCTACGAGGCCGACCCGAAGACTGGCCAGGCCGACGGAGCCTTCACCCTGCCGCGCTCCCAGTTCCTCGCCGGCGCCCTGGCCGGCGCGGACCTGTCGGGCCAGTCCACGGGCGGCGACAAGGCGGCGCTGGCCCGGCTGCTGGGCATGCTCACCGCCCCCAAGCCCGGGTTCCCGATCGTCACGCGGTAGTCCCTATTTGCTCGTCATGGCCGGGCTTGTCCCGGCCACCCAGAGGCGCAGGCGAGCGGAGGGTGAACTCGGCAGGCGCCACCGCGAAGCTGGATGGATCGGTGTGTCTGGGTGGCCGGGACAAGCCCGGCCATGACGAGCTGAGGGGGAAGGGCAGGGCCACTTTCCCCCGACTGGACCGTGACAGCAGCGCTTTCAGCGGCTATGGACGCTGCATCATGAGCCTGCGCCTCGCTTTCATTTCGAAGGTAGCCGCCGCCCTTTCGGGGCGTCGCGAGGTCGTGCGCAGCTAGCTGCTCACCTCATCCGATCCCCGCAAACCTCGCGGACGGATCGGCATTGAGACCCCTCCATCCGCAGCCCGATGGAGCCCCTTATGACCGCATGGAACGACCGCTTCAGTGAACGGATGGCGCATGTCCGCGCCTCCGAGATCCGCGAGCTTCTGAAGCTGCTGGATCAGCCCGACATCCTGTCCTTCGCCGGCGGCATCCCCGATCCCGTGCTGTTCCCCACCGAGCGCATTTCCGAGCTCTACGTCCAGGTGCTGGCCGAGGCCGGGCCCCAGGCGCTGCAGTATTCGGTCAGCGAGGGCCTGCCGGCGCTGCGCCGCTGGATCGCCGAGCGGATGACCCTGGGCGGCGTGCCCTGTGACGAGGGCAACATCGTCATCACCGCCGGCTCGCAGCAGGCGCTGGACCTGATCGGCAAGCTGTTCCTGAGCCGCGGCGATACGGTGCTGGCCGAGCGGCCGACCTACATGGGGGCGCTGGGAGCCTTCAACGCCTACGAGCCCACCTATGCCGACCTGGACGGCGAGGTCCCGGCCGGCGCGCGGCTGGCCTATCTGGTCCCCGACTTCGCCAATCCCACCGGCCGCACCATGCCGCGCCGCGAGCGCGAGGCCCTGCTGGACCGCGCGGCCGCCCACGACCTGGTGGTCGTCGAGGACGGGGCCTACCGCGACCTGCGCTTCTCGGGGACCGACGAGCCGTCGCTGCTGGCGCTGGACGTGGCGCGGTCGGGTGGGATCGAGACCGCGCGCACGCTGTTCTGCGGAACCTTCTCCAAGACGCTGTCGCCGGCGCTCCGGCTGGGCTGGGTCTGCGCGCCCAGGCCCGTGATCGACAAGCTGGTGCTGCTGAAGCAAGGCTGCGACCTGCACGTCTCGACGATCAACCAGATGGTCGCCGCCCGGGTCGTCTCCGAGGGCTATGACGCGCATCTCGATCGATTGCGCACCCACTATCGGGAACGCGCCTCGGCCATGCAGACGGCGCTTGCCCGGCACATGCCCATGGGCGTCACCTGGTCGAAGCCGCAGGGCGGGATGTTCGTCTGGCTGCAGCTGCCCGAAGGCCTGGACGGCGCCCCGTTGCTGGAGGCGGCGCTGGCCGACGAGCGGGTCGCCTTCGTGCCCGGCGCGCCGTTCTTCGCGGTGGACCCGCAGGCCAACACGCTGCGCCTCAGCTACTCGCTGCCGCCGCCCGCCGACATCGACGAGGGCGTGCGCCGGCTGGCCCGGGTGATCGAGAGCCGGTTGGCCTACGCAGGCTCCAACTCGGCCCGCGCGGCGACGGGGCGGGCGTAGCCGTCCTCGCCGAGGTCTCCTGCGCCCGAGCGTTGCCCTCGGATCACACAGGCGTTGACCAGGGCGCGACTTAGCGCCGTGTCGCAGGCCGGTATGCTGGTGGCATTCAGCCGAGGATGACTTGCCGATGCGTATGTGGAAGCGGGCGGCTTGCGCCGTGGGGCTGTCGCTCTTGATGAGTCAGGTCGCCCAGGCACAGGCCGCCTACCCGGCGATGGCGCCGATCGAACAGTACCGCTCGGCCGAGGAGGTCGCTCTGGCCCGCAGCGCGGCGCCGCCGTCGCTTTCTGGCGACGCGGATGTCCTCGTGCTGGGGGCAAAGGGCTACGAGATCGCCGCGAAGGGCAAGAACGGCTTCGTGTGCATCGTCCAGCGTGGTTGGGCCACCGACTTCGGCGACGCGGAATTCTGGAACCCCAAGATCCGCGCCCCGATCTGCTTCAATCCCGCCTCGGCCCGTTCGGTGCTGCCCAGCTATCTGGAGCGTACGAAGTGGGTCCTCGCCGGCGACAGCCCGGCCCAGATGATCCAGCGCACCAAGGCCGCGCGGGCCGCGGGGATCATCAAGGCGCCCGAGGCCGGGGCCATGTGCTTCATGATGTCGAAGGCCGGATACCTCAGCGACAAGACCCATCACTGGCAGCCGCATCTGATGTTCTTCACCCCGGTCGCGCCGCCCTCCGCCTGGGGCGCGAACCTGCCCGGCGTGCCGGTGCTGGGCGGCGGGGGCGGGGACCTCGAGCCGGTCAGCGTCTTCTTCGCCCCGGTCCGGCTTTGGTCGGACGGGACGCCGGCGCCGGCGATGTAGCGCCGGGCGGCCGCCCGGGCGGCCTTAGACCAGCGCCCCGTGGCAGTGTTTGAACTTCTTGCCCGAGCCGCAGGGGCAGGGGGAGTTGCGGCCGGTGTCTTCCCAGCCGTCGGGCAGGGCGGTGACCGGCAGGGCCTGGCGCTGTTCGGCCGAGACGCCGTCGGGCGTGAAGCCGCGTTCCAGCTCGTTCTCGCCGGTCAACGGGTCCAGGTGGACCTCGAAGGTCTGCGGCGCATGCCGCTGCTCCGGCGGTTCCTCGAAGGCGAACTCCACCGTCATCAGCCAGCGGGTCACGTTCTGGCGCAGGTCCAGCAGCAGCTTCTCGAACAGCGAGAAGGCCTCGGTCTTGAACTCGTTCAGCGGGTCGCGCTGCCCGTAGCCGCGTAGGCCGATCACCGTGCGCAGGTGGTCGATGTGCATCAGGTGCTCGCGCCACTGCAGGTCGATGGTCTGCAGCAGGAAGCTCTTCTCGATGGTGCGCATGTGGTCGCCCACCATCGCGCTGCGCTCGGCGGCACGGGCCTCGGCGGCCTTCAGGATGCGGTCCTCGATCTCCTCGTTGGCGATGCCTTCCTCGGCCGCCCATTCGGCGATCGGGAGCTGCAGGCCCAGGTACTGCTGCACGTGGGCGTCCAGGCCCTCCACGTCCCACTGCTCGGCGTAGGCCTTGGGCGGCAGGTGGCGGTTGACCAGGTCGTTGATCGTGTCCGAGCGGAACTCGCCGATGATCTCCTGCAGGTCCGTCGCTTCCATGAACTCCTGGCGCTGCTCGAACACGGCCTTGCGCTGGTCGTTGATGACGTCGTCGTACTTCAGCAGGTTCTTGCGGATCTCATAGTTGCGCTGCTCGACGCGCTTCTGGGCGGTGGCGATGGCGCTGTTCAGCCACTTGTGGGTGATCGCCTCGCCTTCCTGGACGCCGAAGGTGCGCATGATCGAGTCCAGGCGCTCGCCGGCGAAGATGCGCAGCAGGTCGTCCTCGCAGGAGAGGAAGAACTTGGAGTGGCCCGGGTCGCCCTGGCGGCCGGTCCGGCCGCGGAGCTGGTTGTCGATCCGCCGGCTTTCGTGGCGCTCGGTGCCCAGCACGAAGAGGCCGCCCGCCGCCAGGGACTGTTCCTTCAGGTCCTTGATGTCGAGTTCGATCTCGGCCTTCTTGTCCAGCGCCTGCTGCGGCGTGACCTCGATCCCCGCGTCACGCTGCTGCTCGCGCCAGGCGGCCAGGCGCATGTCGACGTTGCCGCCCAGCTGGATGTCGGTGCCGCGGCCGGCCATGTTGGTGGCGATGGTCACCGCGCCGGGGATGCCCGCGTCGGCGACGATACTGGCTTCCTGCTCGTGGAAACGGGCGTTCAGCACGTTGTGCGGGATGCCCCTGATGGTCTTGCCGTCCAGCTCGAACGTGTGGGCCTTCAGAATCTCCGACAGGGTCTCGGACTTCTCGATCGAGACCGTGCCCACCAGGATCGGCTGCTTGCGGCGATAGCAGTCCTCGATCAGCAGGGCGACGGCGCGGTTCTTCTCGGCGGCGGTGCGGTAGACCTCGTCGTCGTCGTCGATCCGCTTGACCGGACGGTTGGTCGGAACCTCGGCCACGTCCATCTTGTAGATGTCGCCGAACTCCTGGGCCTCGGTGGCGGCCGTGCCGGTCATGCCAGACAGCTTGGAATAGAGGCGGAAGTAGTTCTGGATCGTCACCGAGGCCAGGGTCTGGTTCTCGGGCTGGACGACGGCGCCTTCCTTGGCCTCGATGGCCTGGTGCAGGCCTTCCGACAGGCGGCGGCCGTGCATCATGCGGCCGGTGAACTCGTCGATCAGGATCACTTCGCCGGCGCGGACGATGTAGTCCTTGTCGCGCA
>Ga0255338_1000823_pt1 | contig 76492 bp, 62 predicted proteins | sample MeOH1_35cm_T4_19_FD_203715 | JGI IMG/M metagenome (GOLD analysis project Ga0255338, IMG submission 203715) | Sandy soil microbial communities from University of British Columbia, Vancouver, Canada - MeOH1_35cm_T4_195 | ecosystem: Engineered > Artificial ecosystem > Sand microcosm > Unclassified ... | reverse complement strand
CGTCGGCAGACAAAAAGAGCGGCCGGGACCCAAACTCGCATCGCCTTAAGGCGATACTCAAACATGGGTCCCTCTTTTCCGCTCTTTTTGCCTGCCGACGAGGCGCCCCATACGGCCTGGTACACCTCGACGGCTCGCTTCGCATCGCGGGTCGGTGTGGACCGCCCTTGGGGGCGCTCCACACGGCTACACCGAGTCGTTGTTCTGGTGGCACCGCCGTTGTTTGATGCCCTTGCATATCAAGCGTTATGGCTATCGTCCGGTGCCTGCTTCTTCCGGCGAGCCGCCCCTTGCCATCCACCGGTTTGCTCCCCTCTCCCGCTTGCGGGAGAGGGGACGGGGGAGAGGGCCGGCGTTCGCCTGGGCGACGGCGGTGCAAGTGCCTCAAGCCGCCCGCGCCAGCGGTGCCTTCATGTCGATGCCCATTTCGCGGAGCGTCTCGCCGATGGCGCCCGCCACGTTGCGCATTTCGTTGGCGTCGATGGCGCCGATGCAGCCTACGCGGAATGTCTCGACCTGTGTCAGCTTGCCGGGGTAGAGGATGTAGCCGCGTTCGCGTACCTTGGCGTAGAAGGTCTTGAAGTCGTAGCGCGCGTCGGAGGGTGCATGGAACGTTACGATGATCGGCGCCTGCACGGCGGGCGAGAGGAAGGGGCGGAAGCCCAGTTCCGCCATGCCGCTTACCAGCGTTTCATAGTTGGCGCGATAACGCGCACCGCGTACCGGTTGCCCGCCTTCTTCGAGGAACTGGTCGAGCGCGGCACGGAAGGCCGCTACCACGTGCGTGGGCGGCGTGAAGCGCCACTGGGTGGTCTTCTGCATGTAGGTGTACTGGTCGTACAGGTCCAGCGCCAGCGAATGGCTGTTGCCCTGGCTGGCTTCCAGCACGGTCTTCTTCACCAGCACGAAGCCCATGCCCGGTACGCCTTCGATGCACTTGCCCGTGGCCGCCACCAGCGCGTCGAACGGCATGGTGCGCGCGTCGATTTCCAGCGCGCCGAAGGAGCTCATGGCATCCACGATCAGGCCCTTGCCCAGGCGCGCGCATAGCGCGGCGATCTCGGGCAGGTGGTTGAGCACGCCGGCGCCGGTTTCGCAATGGACCTGCGCCACATGGGTGATCGACGGATCGCGGGCGAGCGCGGCTTCGATCAGCGCGGCGGCCGCCGGCTGGTCTTCGGGGATCGGCAGTTCCACGCTGGCGCGGCCCAGTACCTTGCAGATCTTGAGGATGCGCTGGCAATAGGCGCCGTTCTGCGGCACCAGCACCTTGCCGTCGCGCGGCACGACATTGGCGATGGCGGCTTCCACCGAGAAGGTGCCGCTGCCCTGCATGGGCACGCAGACGTGGGTGCCCTGTCCGTGCACGATGGCGATGAGGTCGTCGCACAGGCTGCGGGTGATGGCGTTGAAGCTGGTGTCCCAGGATCCCCAGTCGCGCAGCATGGCTTGCTTGGTGGCGAGCGAGGTGGTGAGGGGGCCGGGGGTCAGCAGGATGGGGTCGTTGCCGCGGATCATGGTTGTGCTCCAGGGATGGATTCAGGGATTGGGATCGTTGGAGTGGTGGCTTCCGTGCCTCGTGGGCACGGAATGCCGTTGGGTTGCGATCAGTCGTTGCGGCCGGATTGCCGCCAGGCCTGCGTCTTCGCATCGAGCACGCGCTGCAGCAGGTAGTACAGCAGGCAGGCGAAGGCGGAGGTCAGCACCACCAGCGTGGCCATGGCGGCGGCCGGACCGATGTCGCCGCTCTCGTCGAGGTTGACGATCTCCACCGAGGCCAGCTTGGTATCCGCGCCATACAGGAAGACCACCGCCGATACGGTGGTCATGGCGTTGATGAACAGGTAGCGCGAGATGTCCAGGATGGCGGGCAGGCAGGCCGGCACCGTGACCTTGAGGAAGGTGGTGTAGAAGGGCACCTTGAGCGAGGCGGAAACGGCTTCGAACTCGCTGTCGAGCTGCTTGAGCGCGGTCACCGCGGTCAGGTGGCAGGAGGCGTAGTAGTGCACGATGGTCACCAGCACCAGGATGCCCAGCGTCTGGTACATGACGTTGAGCGGGTTGGCCGCCGGCACGAAGAAGAAGATGTAGCCCAGCCCGAGCACCAGCCCCGGCACGCCCATCGGCAGCACTGCCATCAGCCGCACGAAGCCGCGCAGCCAGTCCAGTCCGCGCGTCTTCTCCAGCAGGTAGGCCGTGCTGAAGATGAAGACGGGTCCCAGCAGCGCGCAGGCGATCGCCATGCGCAGGCTGTTGAAGTACGAGTCCACCACCCCGCCTTCCATCAGACCAACCCGGTAGTGATCGAGCGAGAGCGAGAAGTTATAGGGCCACAGCTTGACGAACGATGCGTAGATCGCCATGCCCATCACCGCCACCATCAGCGCTGCCATGACCCAGCAGAACGCGGCCATGGAGAGATCGAAGCGGCGGCTGCGGCGCGGCACGTACGGCACGGAGCGGGCGGTCATCAGCGCCATCTGGCGGCGCTGCACGCGCGCGTCGATGCAATAAGTGACGGCCACCGGCACCAGCAGCATCAGCGATACCACCGCCCCCTGCGAGAAATCCTGCATGCCGATCACCAGCTTGTAGATATCGGTGGCCAGCATATGGAAGTTGCCGCCGATCACCTTGGGAATGCCGAAGTCGGAGATCGCATAGGTGAACACCACCATGGCTGCGCTGACCAGCCCGTAGCGCGCGCCGGGGACCGTGATGGTGAGGAACTTCCGCAGCGTGGAGGTGCCGAGCGCGTCGGCGGCTTCGTACAGGCGGGCGTCCGTCAGCGACAGCGCGGTGATCAGGATCATCAGCGCATGCGGGAAGGTGGCGAACACCATCGACGCGACGATGCCCAGCGGGCCGTAGATCTGCGTCTCGCCCATGTAGGGCTTGAGCAGGCCCTGGTTGCCGAACCAGAAGATAAAGGAGATCGCCGCCAGCAACGACGGCGCCAGCAGGGGGATCATCGCCAGGTTGCGCAGCATGCCCTTGCAGGCGATGCGGCTGCGCGTGAGCGCATAGGCGAAGGTGAATGCCAGCGGCACGGTCAGCGCGGTGGCCAGCGCCGATACCCACACGCTGTTCCTCACCGAGCGCAGCAGCGCGGGGGACTCCAGGTAGGCGCGGAAGTGCGCGAGGCCGGCGAGGCTGCCGTCGCGGTTCTGCACGCTCTTGGCCAGGATCATCACGATGGGCGCCAGCACGAAGCACAGCAGGGCCAGCGCGGCCACGCCCAGCAGGGCGAGCGCCAGGCGGTCGGTCCAGTGCGCGCGCACGCGGGTGGCGGCGGGGGTGGCTTCAGCCACCGGGGCGGTGGATAGGCTGAGGCTCATGCTTGGCGGAAGATGCGGATGCGGTCGGCGGGAATGGCCAGGCGCAGCAAATCGCCGGCGCTGGGGCGCAAGTCGTGCAGGTCGTTCAGCGAAAGATCCGCGTAGAGCGTGGCGCAGTGGCCGCCCGTGTCCGGCAACCTGAGCGTGAGGCGGGAAAACGCGCCCAGGAACTCGATCTTGTCGACGGTAGCGTCCAGCACATTGCCGCCGTGCTGCTCGATGCCGCGCACGCAGACATCCTCGGGCCGGAAGAACACCTGCACGGATTCATCCGCGCAACAGCCGGGCGGCGTCGCGCAGCGCATGCGCGTGCCGCCAAGGTGCAGTTCGCCGTCGCCGCCCACGCGCGCCGCCAGCATATTGGTGCGGCCGACAAAATCGGCGGCGAACGGCGTGGAAGGACGCTGGTAGATCTGCGCAGGCGTGCCGATCTGCTCGATGGCGCCCTGGTTCATCACCACGATGCGGTCGGCCATCGAGAGTGCTTCTTCCTGGTCGTGCGTGACCAGGATGGTGGTGATGTCCAGCCGCTGCTGCAGCGCGCGGATCTCGCCGCGCAGCCGCCCGCGCACGCGTGCGTCCAGCGCGGAGAGCGGCTCGTCCAGCAGCAGCAGGCCGGGCGAGGTAGCCAGCGCGCGGGCGATGGCCACGCGCTGCTGCTGCCCGCCGGATAGCTGGGCCGGGTACTGCCCGCCGCGCTCGGGCAGGCCGACCATGGTCAGCAGTTCCGCCACGCGCTCCAGCCGCTGCGCGCGCGGCATGCGGCGGTTGACCAGGCCATAGGCCACGTTGTCCGCCACGGTGAGATTGGGGAACAGCGCGTAGGACTGGAACACGATGCCGTAGTCGCGTTCCATTGGCGGCAGGGTGGAGATGTCGCGGCCGGCCTGGATGATGGTGCCGGCGCTTTGCGATTCCAGCCCGGCGATGATGCGCAGCAAGGTGGTCTTGCCGCAGCCGGAGGGCCCGAGGAAACACAGCAGTTCGCCCTGGCGTACCTCCAGGTCGATATGTTGCAGGGCGGTAAAGCCGCCGAAGCGCTTCTGGATGCCTTGCAGGCTGAGGTAGCTATCGTGCCTGGCGGTCATGTTTTGCATGGCGTGTCGCCTCTTGTGGGGGTGAGGGCTGGCTTGGCTCGCTGCCGCGCGCGGGCATGGCGTCATGCCCGTGCGCGCTGGCGGCCATATTGTTTGCCTTATTGTTTGCCTTATTGCTTTTCCGACTTGCCGCTATAGCGCTTCTGCCATTCGTTGAGCACGCGCTCGCGGTTCCTGGCGATATAGCTGAAGTCGTTCTTGACCAGCATCTTTTCGTAGTTCACCGGGATGCTTTCCACCTTCTTGGCGATGCCGGGATAGGCCACGATGGCCCAGTCGCGGGCGAACAGTTCATTGGCTTCCTTGCTGGCCAGCCAGTCCAGGTAACGCTGCGCGGCCTCCAGCTTTTTGGTGCCCTTGACGATGCCGGCGGCCTCGATGTCGTAACCCAGCCCCTCGGTCGGGAAGATCATGTCGATGGGCGCGCCCGAGGCCTTGGTCTTGTGCGCGCGCAGCTCGAACGAGATGCCGATCGGGAACTCGCCGGCCCCGGCCTGCTTGCACGGCTTGGAGCCGGAGTGCGTGTACTGGGCGATGTTTTCGTGCAGCGCGTCCATGTACTTCCAGCCTTCCTGCTCGCCGAACAGTTGCAGCCACGCGGTCACGTCGAGAAAGCCGGTGCCGGACGACGCCGGGTTGGGCATCACGATCATGCCCTTGTAGACGGGTTTGGCCAGGTCGCGCCAGGTTTCCGGCTTGGGCAGGTTGCGCTTCCTGGCTTCCACGGTGTTGAAGCAGATGGTGGCGCCCCATACGTCCAGGCCGACCCAGTTAGGCGGCGTGGCCTTGTCGCTGTAGTCGCGGGTGAGACGGTCGAAGCCCTTTGGCGAGTAAGGCGTCAGCATGTTTTCCTGTTTAAGCAGTTCCAGGCTGGATGCGGCCAGCCCGGCGATCACGTCGGCCTGCGGATTGGCTTTTTCCGCGAGCGTCTTGGCGGTGATCACGCCGGTGGAGTCCCGCACGTACTTCAGTTCGATGTCCGGGGCGACCTTGGCGAAGCCCTCGGCGTAGGGCTTCAGCGTCTCGATCTCCCACGCCGTATAGACGGTGAGGGTGGTCTTCTGTGCCATCGCGGCACTGGCGCAACACAGGGCGATGGCGCCGGCGGCCAGGTGCGGAACGAACTTGAACGTCGCTTTCATGTGGGGCTCCTTGTGGCATTTTAGGTTGTATTGTGTGTCAATTTGGTGAATTTGTTGCGGCCCTTTGGGGCATGTTTCACCACCATCGCAGCACCACATATCACCGTTAAACCATTGTTTTACAACGCTTTCAAAACGTATGCCCGGACTTTCCAGGGATGTTGAGTGGCGTTTTCTGCTCTTCACCGGTGCCTGGTTTGTTGACAATATACAAACTGCTTGCTTTAATGACAACCAGGAATTTCGATGGTCCCGAATCAGGAGTCTTCATGTCACGGCCAGCCGCTCAGTCGAGCGATATTGCGATCCTGCAGAGCCAGTCGCTGACCACCCTGGTGCAGCGCGAGCTTGAAATGCGCATCGTGTCCGGCGGTCTGCTGCCCGGCGCCAGGCTCAATGAAATCGAACTCGCGGGCGAGTTCAATGTGTCGCGCGGCCCGCTGCGCGAAGCCTTCCGGGCGCTGGAGCAGGCCGGCCTGCTGCGCACCGAGAAAAACCGCGGCGTGTTCGTGCGTGCCATCTCCCTGGAAGAAGCCGACGAAATCTATGCGCTGCGCGCGGTGCTGGACGAATACGTGGGCCGCCTGCTCGCCGCCAACATCACGGCCGAAGGCGTGCGCGAGCTGCGCGCGCTGATCGAGGCCATGGGTGCGGCCAGCGCCGCGCGCGATCTCGACGAATACACCCGCCTCAACCTCGCCCTGCACGACCGCATGGTGGAGCTCGCCGGCAACCGCAAGCTGGTGGATACCTATCGGCGCCTGGTCAAGGAACTCACCCTGTACCGGCGCGAGGCGCTGTCCGCCGACAGCAACGCCATTCCCACCTCGACCCGCGAGCACCGCGAGATCGTGTCCGCCATTGCCGGGCGCGACGTGGAGCTGGCCGGCAGGCTGATGCGCGAGCACGTGGAACGTGGCCGCGCCCGCATGCATGCCGCCGTCGATGGCGGCGCCGCTACCCATACGCCCTGAAGCTTTTCCTCTCCCGCACAGGAACCCCCGATATGCCGAACCCGAATCTTTCCAGCGTCGCCGCACCGAGCATCACTGTCAATCAGCGCACCTACCAATGGATGAAACAGCCCGTGGTGGTGGTCTGCGTGGACGGTTGTGAATTCGATTACCTGGAAGCGGCGGCGGCCAGCGGCAGCGCGCCCTACCTGAAACGCCTGCTGGCCGAAGGCGCCAGCTTCCGCGGGGCGTGCGTGGTGCCCACCTTCACCAACCCCAACAACCTCTCCATCGTGTGCGGGGCGCCGCCGGCGGTGCATGGTATCTGCGGCAACTATTTCTTCGACCGCAGCGCCAACGGCGGGCGCGGCGAGGAAGTCATGATGAACGACCCCAAGTACCTGCGCGCCGGCACCATCCTGGCCGCCTTTGCCGATGCCGGCGCCAGCGTGGCGGTGGTGACCGCCAAGGACAAGCTGCGCCGCCTGCTCGGCTACGGCATGCGCGGCATCTGCTTTTCCTCGGAGAAGGCCGACCAGGCCACGGTGGAGGAGAACGGCATCGACAACGTGCTGGAACTGGTCGGCATGCCGGTGCCGGACGTGTACAGCGCGGCGTTGTCCGAGTTCGTCTTTGCGGCAGGCGTGCGGCTGATGGAAACGCGGCGGCCGGACCTGATGTACCTGTCCACCACCGACTACATCCAGCACAAGTTCGCCCCTGGCTCGGACGGCGCCAACGCCTTCTACGCCATGATGGACAAATACCTGGCGCAGCTCGACGCGCTCGGCTGCGTGGTGGCGCTGACCGCCGACCACGGCATGAACGCCAAGCACGACGATGCCACCAAGGCCCCCAACGTGATCTACCTGCAGGACCAGCTCGACGCGTGGCTGGGCCGCGGCGTGGAGGCGGGCGGCGCGCGCGTGATCCTGCCGATCACCGATCCCTACGTGGTGCACCACGGCGCGCTCGGCTCGTATGCCACCGTCTATCTGCCGGAGGATGCCGACCGCGCCGCGCTGAAGGAGCGGCTGGCGGCGCTGCCGGGCATCGACAGCGTGCTCGATAACGCCGAGGCCTGCGCGCGCTTCGAGCTGCCGCCGGACCGTGTGGGCGATCTCGTGATCGTCAGCGGCAAGCATGTGGTACTGGGCACCAGCCAGAGCCGGCACGACCTGTCCGGCCTGGACGCGCCGCTGCGCTCGCATGGCGGCGTGTCGGAGCAGACCGTGCCGCTGGTGTTCAACCGCGCCACGGCGGGCATTCCCGGCAAGGCCCAGCTACGCAACTTCGACATCTTCGACGTCGCGCTCAATCACCTGCACTGAGCGCAGCCCCATTCCGCCCGAACCCTTGACGCGAGAACCGACATGAATGCCCCCCAGTTTTCCGCCGGCCAGGTCAGCCCGCATTTCCGCGCCGAAGCGCTGCGCATCGACGGTAAGAAAATCACGCGCGAGCGTGTGATCGAAGTCTGCAACCCCTACGATGGCTCGCTGGTCGGCACCGTGCCGATGGCCAGCGTGGAAGACGTGCGGCATGCCTTTGCCGTGGCGCGCGCCTACCGCTCCACGCTGACCCGCTTCGAACGCGCGGCCATCCTCAACCGCGCCGCCGCGCTGCTGCGCGAGCGGGTGGAGGAAGCGTCGGACCTGATCACGCTCGAATCCGGTTTGTGCAAGAAGGACTCGCTCTACGAGATCGGCCGGGTGGCCGACGTGCTCGGCTTTGCCGCCAACGAAACCCTGCGCGACGACGGCCAGCTGTTCTCCTGCGACCTGACCCCGCACGGCAAGAAGCGCCGCGTGATGACCCAGCGCTCGCCGTTCCTTGGCGTGATCTGCGCCATCACGCCGTTCAACCACCCGATGAATCAGGTCGCGCACAAGGTGGCGCCGTCCATCGCCACCAACAACCGCATGGTGCTCAAGCCGTCGGAAAAGGTGCCGCTGTCGGCCTGCTACCTGGCCGACATCCTGTATGAAGCCGGCCTGCCGCCGCAGATGCTGCAGGTGGTGACGGGCGACCCGCGCGAAATCGCCGACGAGCTGATCACCCATCCCTCGGTGGATCTGGTCACCTTCACCGGAGGCGTCGGCATCGGCAAGTACATCGCCAACAAGGCCGGCTACAAGCGCGTGGTGCTGGAACTGGGCGGCAACGACCCGCTCATCGTGATGGACGACGCCGACCTGGAGCGCGCCGCCGATCTGGCGGTGCAGGGCTCGTACAAGAACTCCGGGCAGCGGTGCACTGCGGTCAAGCGCATGCTGGTGCATCAGGCTGTGGCCGACCGCTTCACCGAGCTGGTGGTGGAAAAGACGCGTGCCTGGAAATATGGCGACCCGATGGATCGCACCGTGGATATGGGCACCGTGATCGACGCCGAGGCCGCCGCGTTGTTTGAGTCCCGCGTGAAGGAGGCGGTGGCGCAGGGGGCGCGGCTGGTGCTGGGCAATCTTCGCGATGGCGCGCGCTATTCGCCTACCGTGATCGACCGCGTCGATCCGGGCATGACGGTGGTGCGCGAGGAAACCTTTGGGCCCGTCTCGCCCATCATCACCTTTCGCGATATCGACGAGGCGATCCGTATTTCCAATGGCACGGCCTTTGGTTTGTCGTCCGGTGTATGCACCAACCGGATGGACGACTTTGCCCGCTTTGCGGATGAGTTGCAGGTGGGGACGGTTAACCTGTGGGAAGTGCCTGGTTATCGTATCGAACTGACGCCGTTTGGGGGGATCAAGGATTCGGGGCTTGGGTATAAGGAAGGGGTGCAGGAGGCGATCAAGAGTTTTACTAATCTGAAGTCGATTACTATGCCTTGGGGGTAGGGTTTTTTTTGTTGGCGGTGTTGGTTTTTGCACCCAAAAGAATACGACATCCCCCTGCGGGGGACGCCGGTCACTCTTCTTTGCCTCGGCAAAGAAGACTAACGAGAAGAAAGCCGACCCTGCCGGGGGCAGAGCAATAAGGCTTTCGAATGTCGATGATTTCGTCGTACGGCCCGGAGTTCCGGCGGGCTTCTGCCGGTACCAGCTTGACTGACCACGAACCTGCCAGCTTCCGGGATTCGTGGTGCGGCCCCCGGTAGCAGACATCACTGGCTTCAAGCCGTCTGTCGCTCGCGTAGTGGGCGGCCACGAAGTTGCAGGCGCACCGGTTCCGTCGTGGGCGCGGTGGCACCGGGTTGATATGCCCGAGACCTTGACCACCGCGCCCACCCCACCACGAAACCATCACGATGTGATGTGTCGTGACGCTTCGCGCCGGTACCGGCAGATTGGCGAATGGGCAACGGTTCCGCTACCGGGGGCCGTACGACGAAACCAGCACCCCTAGCGCCCGCGATTGCTCTGCTTGCTGGGGTGGTCGCTGTTTGTTTGGGCTGCGATGGTTTTTGCACCCAAAGGAATACGACATCCCCCTGCGGGGGACGCCGGTCACTCTTCTTTGCCTCGGCAAAGAAGACTAACGAGAAGAAAGCCGACCCTGCCGGGGGCAGAGCAATAAGGCTTTCGAATGTCGATGATTTCGTCGTACGGCCCGGAGTGCCGGCGGGCTTCTGCCGGTACCGGTTTGAAGGGCCACTAACCTGCCAGCGTTCGGGATTCGTGGTGAGGCCCCCGGTAGCAGACATCACTTGCTTCAAGCCGTCTGTCGCTCGCGAAGTGGGCGGCCACGAAGTTGCAGGCGCACCAGTTCCGTCGTGGGCGCGGTGGCACCGGGTGATATGCCCGAGACCTTGACCACCGCGCCCGCCCCACCACGAAACCATTGACGGGCGATGTGTCGTGATGGCTGGCGCCGGTAACGGCAGATTGGCGAATGGGCAAGGGTTCCGCTACCGGGGGCCGTACTACGCATCCCGGAAATTGGCAGGTTCGTGGTCAGTCAACCCGGTACCGGCAGATGCCAGCAGAACTGTTGCCGTACGACGAAACCAGTACCCCTAGCGCCCGCGATTGCTCTGCCCCCGGCAGGGTCGGCTTTCTTCTCGTTAGTCTTCTTTGCCGAGGCAAAGAAGAGTGACCGGCGTCCCCCGCAGGGGGATGTCGTATTCCTTTGGGTGCAAAAACCAACACCGCTCAAAGAAACAGCGACCACCCCTGCAGGGGGATGTCGTACGGCTGTTCAGAGCCGTTGGGCCCCGCAATCACCCATAGCTGCGGCGCGGGTCAGATGGCCCGAACCACGGTGATGCTCCCGTCCAGGTCGACGCGTGCAAGCTCTTCGCTGCCGTCGGGGTTCTTCTTGACAACGAAACCGGGATATTTGGGGTCGGCGTAGTAAACAGGTCGGCCTTGGTCGAGGTGCTCGCGTGCCGCGGCCTCGCCCTGGGTGGCAATGGCTTGTTCGAATTCCGCCGAGGCGCGAAAGACCTCGCTGCCCGGCTTGATCGCGCTCTGCCGCATTTCCGCTCCTTCGCGCGCGTGCGCGTGTTCAATGGCGCTATTTTGGCATACAGCGAAGGCCGCCGCGCGGTGGATGTGGTGACTCATCAGGCATGTCGGGATCTGGGTACAGGGCAAGCTGCGTCCGCCCACGAGGGGGCAGACGCCCGCCGCCTCAGGCTGCCGCCGCAATTGGCCTATCCCCCGCAATCGTAGTCCGATGCAACTCCCGATCAAACCCATCATAATCATTCATCGCCAGATGCTGCGTACACCGGTTATCCCACACCGCCAACGCCCCCCGCGTCCACCGGAACCGGCAAGTAAACTCCGGCCGCACCGCATGGCTGTACAGGAACTGCAGCAACGGCGCACTCTCCTCCTCGGTCATGCCTTCGAAACGCAGCGTATAGGTGCTGTTGACATAGAGCGCCTTCTTGCCCGTGGTGGGGTGGATGCGCACCACCGGATGCGTGACCTCGCTGCTGGCGCGCTCGTCGGTACGTACATCCATCTTGTGCGCGGGATCGCCATTGTTGACGACCGCGCCGCCGGCGCCGTATGAACGCACCGGGCTGTGCACGGCACGCAGCTTGTCCAAAACCTGCTTCATGCCGTCGGACAGTGCATCGTAGGCGCGATACATATTGGTCCACATGGTGTCGCCACCATAGGGCGGGATCACGCGGGCATAGAGCGCGGAGCCCAGCGGCGGGATTTCCGCATAGCTCATGTCGGTGTGCCACAGACCGCCAAAATTGCGTTTGGTCTGCTCGCTCTTGCCCTTCATCACCGGCAGGATCTCGGGATGCCCTTGCAGCGCGCGGATGAACGGCACTTCCAGCAACTCGCCAAAGCGCGCGCTGAACGCCTTGTGCTGCTCGGGCGTCAGTTCCTGGTCGCGAAAGAAGATCACCAGGTTGTCGTGCAGTGCCGAGCGGATCTCGGCGAAGGTCTCGTCGGACAGCGGCCGGGCAAGGTCGACCCCGCGGATTTCCGCGCCGAGCGCACCGGCAATGGGGTGGATATCGATAAGGCGGTATTGCGACATGGCTTGTCTCCTTGGTGGTGGATGGGTTGTGGCTTTACTGGACCGTGATATTCGCGCCGCGCACCAGCGTGCTCCACTTGCGCGATTCCGCTTCGATATAGCGGCCGAAAGCCTGCGGCCCGGCACCGGAGACGATGCCGCCCATCTCGTCGAGCTTCTTGCGCACGTCGGGCATCTTCAGCACGGCCTCCAGTTCGGTGTCGAGCCGGGCGACGATGGCCTTGGGCGTGGCCGCCGGCACCAGCACGCCGAACCATCCGGCGATCTCGTAGCCCTGCAGGCCGGCTTCCGCCATGGTGGGCACATCGGGCAGCTGCGCGGAGCGTTGGGCGCTGGTGATGGCCAGCGCGCGCAGCTTGCCCGCCTTCACCAGCGGCAGCGCGGAGGGCATGTTGTCGAACATCACCGGCACATGCCCGGCCATGGTGTCGTTCAGGCCCGGCGCGCTGCCCTTGTAGGGGATGTGGGTCATCTTCACGCCCGAGGTGGTGGCGAAGAGCTCGCCCGCCAGGTGCAGCGAGGTACCGGCGCCTGGCGTCGCGTAGCCCAGCGGGGCCGGCTGCCGCTTGCCGTAGTCGATCAGCTCGCGCACCGAATGCACCGGCAGCGCTGGATTGACCACCAGCAGGTTAGGCACCGCCATCAGCATGGTCACCGGGGCCAGGTCCTTGAGCGGGTTGTAGGGCAGGTCCGGATACAGCGAAGGGTTGATGGCGATGGGGCCGATATTGCCCATCACGATGGTGTAGCCATCCGCCGGTTGCTTGGCCACGTAGTCGGTGCCGACGTTGCCGCCGGCACCCGCCTTGTTTTCCACTACCACCGGCTGGCCGAGCCGCTCTCCCAGCTTCTGGCCGACGATGCGCGCGAGCATGTCGGTCGAGCCGCCGGGCGGATAGGGCACGACCCATTTGATCGGCTTGGCTGGCCAGGCATCGGCGGCCTGCGCGGCCGGGGCCGGCAGCGCCAGGGCGAGGATGGACGCAAGTGCGGGGGCGATGGTCTTCATCTTGTCTCCTGTGTAAGCGGTGAGGCGCGGTGCTTGCCGCCACCTTCTTTCTGCTTTAGTATGTTCACCTAATGAACAACACGTGCTCTAGGTGAACGAAATAACGGATGAAGAATAATAGATCGATCCAGCGGTGTCTAGCGATCCTGCAAGCGTTCCGCCGCAACGGCCGGCCAACGCTGGCGGAGCTATCGCGCGCGGTGGACCTGCCGCACCCCACCGTGCTGCGGTTCTTGCTGACGCTGGAAGAGGACGCGTATGTGGCGCGGGAAGGCAATCGCTGGCGTCTCACCACGCGTATCTTCGAGATCGGCTTTGCCGCGCTGGAAAGCCTGGGCGTCACCGACGCCGTGCAGGAGGGGCTGCAGAAACTGGCCGATGCCTACTCCGGCACGGCCAACCTTGGCGAGGCCAATCCGGAGGGCGTGATCATCATCGGCCGGGCGATGGCGCCGGCCGAGCGGCGCCGGCTGGTGGTCATGAACCTGCGGGTGGGCAGCGTGCTGCCGGCGGGCAGCGCGCTGGCGACGGCCTTGCCCTTGCCGCCCGGCGAGTGGAGCGTGCTGGCGTACCCGGAGAGCAACCAGGTATCGGTTGCGGTGCCCCTGCCGGCGGCGGGCTCGCGGACATTGTCGCTGGGCATTTCCACCTCGGCGGGCGAAGCCACGCCAGAGCGCATCCCCGCCGAGATCGTGCCCGCGTTGCAGCAGGCCGCGGCCAATATCAGCCGGCTGATCGGGCTGGCCCCGGTATGACGGGGTTAGAATCCACCTTTGTTTTTCCTATGCAGCGGAGTCCACGTGCTGGCTGAGCAGCGGCAAAAATTCATCCTCGACCAGCTCGCCGCCAGCGGCGCGCTGGCGATCAGCGAACTGGTGAGCGAACTCGATGTTTCGCGCGAGACCGTCCGCCGCGACCTCAATGCGCTGGCGGCGCGCGGCCTGCTGATCCTCACCCACGGCGGCGCGCTCACGCCCGAGCGGGCCGAGCCCGACACCCAGACCCGCGCCGCGGTCAATGCCGAAGGCAAGCGCGCCATTGGCATGCGCGCGGCGGAGCTGGTGCCCGACGGCGCCTCGCTGATCCTCGACTACGGCACCACCACCCACACCGTGGCCCAGGCCCTGCACGGCCACCATAACCTGCTGGTCTACACCAACGACATCACCATCGCCATGCTGCTCGGGCGGCGCAACGGCAATCGTGTGGTGGTGCTTGGCGGGGAACTGCAGGATAACGAGGACGCTACCCACGGCTGGGACACCATCGAGCAGCTGTCGCGCTACCACGCCGACTTCGCCTTTATCGGCACCGGCGGCATCACCGCCGATGGCCAGATGAGCGATTTCTCGCGCTCGGCCGCCGAGCTGCGCAGCCGCATGCTGCTGGCCGCCAGCGTGGCCTGCGTGGTGGCGGATCACACCAAGTTCGGCCGCAACGCCGGCGTGCTGGTCAAGCATTTCGAGAAGGCCGCCTACCTGATCTCCGATATGGCGCCGGAACCTGAACTGGCGGCGGCGCTGAAGGAACGCGGGCCGGTGCTGCGGATCGCCTGAACGGGCGCGCCTAGCCGAGGCCGGCCACAAGCCCGAGGGCTGCCGCTTCCATTGCCTCAAGCGGCAAGGGCGCGGCGGGAAAGCCCCGGCGCTTGCGCAGCCCGGCAATTTCATAGTCGATGCCGTGGCAATCCACGCCCAGCACGCGAACGCCGGCCGGGGCGGCCAGGGACATCGCCTGCACGAGTCCGGCCTCGGTGTCCGGCGGCACCTGCGGCAATGCCCGCCATGCATCCTCCCCGATCCAGCCCATCCGCGCGATGCCGCCGATAAACCGGATGGTTTTCGGGCTGATGCGGAAGAAGTGGAAATCCAGGGCCAGCAGAGGCTCGGCAGCCGGTTCATAGCGCAGGTATCGCGCCAGCTCGGCTGGCCCCGGCTCGAAGCGGGCCGCATCGCCTGCCAGCGTCAGCCGGCGCGCGTTCTGCACGTCCGTGGCGCCCGGTTGCAGCACGGACAGGCTCACTCGCGGATCGGCCAGCAGATTCCGGGTGTGCTCGGCCAGCGCGCTGACGCAGATAACGGGTGCGTTGGCGTGGTCGGCCACGAATGGCACGACCGTGGCATAGGGGTAGCCGGGCAGGGCGGCCGCGTTGGTCGCCAGGGTGCCGTAGGCCGCCTCGTGGATAAGACTGACCGCCTGATCGATGGGAATTTCCACGCGCTTGAGCCTCGTCCGGGAACAATCCGCCAATTGTACGGCGCGCGGCTTCCCGCTGCGATCTGCCCCATGTGGCCGTTGATCGCACAAAAATACATACAAGCGGCCTTTATATGTCTCCTCATCAAAGGTGTTTTGACTGTCGTTCTTGGCCGCGCCAATGCTAAGCTTCGCCCCTGGCGATACATCCAGTCCCAACCCTGAATGTATTGACATGCTCCGGCGGCGGCTGCCGCCGGGGCTTTGCCGCGTTTGCGCGCCCGAGCCGTTCCGGGCGCACCGTGGCATCCCTCGGCACGCCCGCCGGACAGGTATCCGTGGCGGCCGTCTCCTGCCAAGCACCAGCACATCGAATCGAAGAGACACTTGTGACATCCGCTTCCCTTGAAACATTCCTGGCCGGCGTTGCCCGGCGCGACCCCGATCAGCCCGAATTCCTCCAGGCCGTGAAGGAAGTCATGATGACGCTGTGGCCCTTCGTCGAGCAGCATCCGCGCTACGGCGAGCAAGCCCTGCTGGAGCGGCTGGTGGAACCCGAGCGCGTGATCCAGTTCCGCGTGGCATGGACCGACGACCGCGGCCAGGTGCAGGTCAACCGCGGCTTCCGCGTGCAGCACAGCTCCGCCATCGGCCCCTACAAGGGCGGCATGCGCCTGCACCCCACCGTGAACCTCTCGGTGCTCAAGTTCCTCGGCTTCGAGCAGACCTTCAAGAACGCGCTGACCACGCTGCCCATGGGCGGCGGCAAGGGCGGCTCCGACTTCGATCCCAAGGGCAAGTCCGACGGCGAAGTCATGCGCTTCTGCCAGGCCCTGATGACCGAGCTGTACCGCCACCTTGGCCCGGACACCGACGTGCCCGCCGGCGATATCGGCGTGGGCGCGCGCGAGGTGGGCTTCATGGCCGGCATGATGAAGAAGCTGTCCAACAGCTCCGCCAGCGTCTTCACGGGCAAGGGCATGGCCTTCGGCGGCAGCCTGATGCGGCCCGAAGCCACCGGCTACGGCACGGTGTATTTCGCGCAGGAAATGCTCCATCGCCGGGGGCGCGGCTTCAACGGCCTGCGCGTTCTGCTCTCCGGCTCGGGCAACGTGGCCCAGTACGCCGCCGAGAAAGCCATCGAACTCGGCGCCAAGGTACTCACGGTATCGGACTCCGGCGGCGTGCTGCACTACCCCAAGGGCATGAACAGCGAGCAACTCGCCGCGCTGATGGCCTTCAAGAACGAATCGCGCGGGCGCCTGGCCGATTTTGCCGCGCAGCAAGACCTGCACTTCGAAGCCGGCCGCACACCCTGGCACGTACCGGCTGACGTGGCGCTGCCCTGCGCCACCCAAAACGAGCTGGACGGCAACGATGCCGAACGCCTGCTCGCCAACGGCGTGTTCTGCGTGGCCGAAGGCGCCAACATGCCCTCCACGCTGGACGCCGTCGACCGCTTCCTCGCCGCGCGCATCCTCTACGCGCCGGGCAAGGCCAGCAACGCCGGCGGCGTCGCCACCTCGGGCCTGGAAATGTCGCAGAACGCCATGCGGCTGTCGTGGCACCACGCGGAGGTCGACGAGAAGCTGCACGCCATCATGAAAGACATCCACGGCAACTGCATCCACTACGGGCAGAAGGCGGACGGGTATATCAATTACGTGGAAGGGGCCAACGTCGCCGGGTTTGTGAAGGTGGCGGACGCGATGCTGGCGCAGGGGGTGGTTTGAACGCGGGCTTCTGCGGGTAAGCCGGGGAGCCTGGTGGCAAGCGAAGCGGGATGGGCGGTGGTGCCATCCCGCTTTTGATGGTTCATCGCCGATTTCCGGGGCAGATCGCCCGGATCGGGAGCATCAGACCGAGATCGCGAGATCGGCCAGGAGCTGCCGTTGCCCACCGTCAAGACCGGATGTTTGACGTGAGGGGCGGCCGCAAGTGGGCGAAGCCCGCTTGTGGACGTCACCTCGATGGAAGGGTCAGGATCCTCGCGCAGGCCCACACTCCTTAATCAAGTTCATGCCATCGAATCGGCGATGGCTTGAAAGCCGGAGAGTCGCAAAGGCTCGAGAGCCGAAAGCGTCGAGTCGACCGCGAACTGCGCTACGAGCGTCTCGGCGTTGGGTGCAATCCATAAGCGTTGCCCATATTGGCCGCGACACGCGAAAGAATCGAAGCGGTCGTGGTAGAACCACCACTGGCTACGGTAGGACCCGCCTGACATATTGCCGCCGCCTCCATCACCAAAGCATTCCCGGTCGCCGCCCATTTTGATCTTCTGATAAACCGCGGAAGGGAGGATCTGCCTTCCATTGAACGCTCCGTGGCAGCGCAGCGTTTCGCCGAGCCTCGCAAAATCGCGCAGGATCGCACTCATCCCTGCTGCAGCCCATTCAACCCCGCTCGCATCGATTGACATGCCTGCATCGCGCTCGGCTCCGAGTTGTGACCAGATCAAATCGCCGATAAGCGTATCCAAGGCCTGCCCTGTGACCTTTCGCAGGATCCAGCCCAACGTGTCCGTACTGCCATTGTCATACCTGAACATGCCTCCGTGCGATCCCATGGATTTGGCGCCGCTCAGCAGTTCATAAACGCCGTTCGGACCAGAATAGTCTGTCGGTCGCGGTATGAATCCCAGTCCCATGATGTAGTCGACCTGGACTTGCCCAGGGATCTTTGGCTTTTCCGAAAACATGAAATTGGCGCGCATGTCCAAAAGCTCGCGGACCGTCGCACTGCCTGCGGGCGACGCTTGCAACTCAGGGACGTAAGCGGACGCAAGCCTGGTTTCGTCCAACGTGCCTTCATGGATGAGGGCTTCAACAAGCAGGCCGATAACGCTCTTGGTACACGAATACATGGCGTGTACTTTTGAGTCCGTCATGTCGCCGAAGTATCCCTCGTAGACGACCCTCCCACGGTGCATGACAATCATTGAGTCGACGCTCGTGCGGCGCAGTACTTCTTGCATGGGCAAGCTTGTGCCGTCGCTGGCCGCTACTGCGAGGCGTTCGATGTCAAGTCGCTCGCCTTGCGGCAATATCGAAATCGAATCTGCCCCGCGGGAAATGCGAGCGCTCGGAAACAGGCGGGTGGTATTTTGGATGCGCCAAGCCATATGCTCGGGCTGGTAGCAGTTGGCGGCGGTGACACGCTTGTCCGGGGGAGGCGGAAAGCCCAACATAACCCCTTGTTTCGACGGAGCGATTATTGAATTGGCGTCTTGCATTAGAACCTCTTGGAGTCGTGAGCGATCTTCATTGCGTCTGCGAGTGCGTCCGAAAAGCCTACTCGCGAATCATTGGCGCTTCGCCCAACTAGTAAGGGATGGGGTTTCCACCAAAGAGAGCGGCTGTCCTGAACCCAAGCCCCGGCACTTTGACGGCGTCCGTTTCAGGAAGAACCCATTGTTCCACGAGGTTGAATTTGACTGCGTCCTGTACGCATTCCCCCAAATCTCTCACGCACGCGGAAGGGACATCGGCATCATTCAGGCTTGTCTCCAGTTCCTTCGCCGAGTGCTTGCCCACGGCTTCGTGCAAGAGCGCTCGCAACTCTTCGGCGTGCGACGAGCCTACAAAGCCGCGGCTCTGACCAGCCAGCAGTGGTTCGACCTGGTGTCGGATGTTCAGGATTTCCGCCATACGTAGCATTTGTTGCGGTGTGTTGGCGCCCACGGCAAGCAAGCCGTCCCGGCATACAAAGGTTTCTGCACCAGGACTCCCTGAGTACCCGACATTGCCAACGCGGTTAGGCGTCTTTCCCGTGGACATTACGTCCACGGTCATGGGATACATGAGCTGAAGCGCCGCACCAAGCATCGAAACATCTATGCTCTCGCCGAGGCCGGTCAGGTCTCGCCGGCGAATCGCGGCAATGAGCGCCAGTGCCGAGAGGATGCCGGTCACACTATCAACCACCGGGAAGCCAACCTTGATAGGCCCGTCCCCTTGTGCTCCAGTCAGAAGGGACATGCCGGACACGGCTTGAATGACGTGGTCGTAGGCAGGGCGGCTGGCCCATTCGCTCTGGCGCCCATAGCCGCTGATTGCGCAGAAAATGAGTTCTGGCTTTCGAGCGCGAACTTGCGATTCACCGAAGCCAAATTTTTCGAGCACGCCGGGTCGCATGTTGTCGACCATCACGTCGGCCTCTGCAAAGAGTTCCCACGCGCGGGCTTTCCCTTCGTCCGTTGCCAGATCCAACTGGACGATTTCCTTGCCGTGATTAAGCGAGGCGAAGGAGGTTGGCTTGTTACGCAACGAATCACCGCGGTGCGGGTTCTCAACCTTTATCACACGGGCGCCCAGTGCCGCTAGATAATACGTGGCAAAAGGTCCCGCGATAACGTGGGAGAAATCGAGTACGACGATGCCATGTAGCGGCTGAGTGGATGCGGGCAAGGCATCTGCACGATCGAACGACGTCATGGAAAACTCCAGTAAGGAAATGAACTGGTATCAGCGCTTTGAGATATCCAGCCGTTTGGCGAGTTCAGTCGATGAAGCCAGATCACTTTCGATCAATTTGCGGAAGTCGGCTGGATGGGCGCTCAAGCTGCGGACCAACCCGTACGCCGTGAGCCTTTCAGCTACCGAGGGCGTGTTCATGGCAGTGGCAATGGATCTCGCTAAAACCTCCGATACGGAGACGGGGGTACCTGCCCGAACCATGTATCCGCTCCAGAGGCGCAGTGACGTCGAGCGAATTCCGGCTTCCTCGAGCGTCGGCACATCGGGAAGGGGGCGGACGCGCGCGCTGTTTCGGGTTGCAAGGGCTCGTAGCCTGCCACTAGGGATAAACTGCATGGCGGTGAGAATATTCACCATGGTGTAGTCGATCTCACCGGCCATTACGGCGTTGACCATGTCAGGACCGCCCTTGTAAGGTACGGCAAGCCCCTGAAAACCGGCAGCCTGTTCGAGTGCCAGCTGGTTCAAATGCTCGGAGCTTCCAACGCCTAATGTGGCATATGTCAGCTTGCCTGGATTCGCACGTCCATATTCCACCAGGTCTTTCATCGACTTGAATGGCGATTTCGCGCTGACGACGACAACGCTTGGCGTCTCCCCGGTCTTTATCAACGGCTCAAAATCTCGCAGCAAGTTGAACCGCTGTTGCACTGCCTGGACGGCTACAAAGCTGGAATTGACATAGAGAAGCGTGTGCCCGTCCGCAGGTGCGCTCAGCACGGATTGCACCGCGAGTTGATACAGCCCCCCCGGCTTGTTTTCAACGATGATGGGCTGGCCGAGGCTCTTCTCCATCTGCTCGGCCACCAGACGAACCACAACGTCGGCGGCGCCTCCTGCGGGCAACCCTACGACGATCCGAATCGGCCTTGCCGGAAACTTCGTCTGACCCAGGGCCGGCAATGCTGTGCAGGCGCCTGCCGCTCCAAGCGCCATCAAGAACCTCCTCCGGGCAACGGACGCTGAACTTTCCACTTGTAGTCTCCTGATACTTCTGTTGTGTCCCTGGGAAAGATCCTATGTTTAGTATCCATAAGAATCAAATATGATGTTCGTATGGATCCATTTGGAATCGATATGCCTCGCACAGCTACAACTGATACCCTGGCGCCCTCGGAGTTCTTGGACGGCAGGCTGGGCCGACTTCGAGTGCGTCATTTGCAACTTTTGGATCAGATTCACAAAACTGGCTCGCTGACCTCAGCGGCTGCGGTCATCGGCGTAAGTCAACCAGCTGCCACAACGATGTTGCGAGAGGTTGAGGATGCCTTTGGCCATGACTTGATCGAAAGATCCCATCGAGGCGGACGTCTCAATCCAGCGGGTGAGCAGGTCCTCGGAAGATTGCGAATAGCGCTTAGCGCTCTGGATGCTGCAAAGGCGACATTGAACATGGCGGAAATCCTGCCGCTTGTGCGTGTCGGTGTCCTTCCATTGGTAGGAATTGAAGCGCTGAGCAGCGTGGTCAGCAGACTTGAGGCTGCCGGCAGGCTGCCTCGCATCGAGGTGCAGATAGGCACAGTGGGTGAGCTGCTGACCATGCTCAGCGACGGTAACGTGGACTGCGTAGTTAGCGGGTTGGAGCACGATACTTCACAGTGTCTTATGCAACGCTTGCGGGTAAGCAAACTTTGGAAAGAAAGGCTCGTCGTGGTGGCGTCCGAGCACCATCGGCTTGCCCGGCAGGGAGGCATCGAGCTGGAAGACATGCTGGCCGAGTCATGGATCCTCACTCCTGCAAGCAGTTCAAACCGGCGGTCGGTCGAACGGCTGTTCCTGAAAGCTGGCCTGATACCGCCTCAAGCTCGAATTGAGGCATCTTCATTTCATATTTGCCTCGGACTGGCTGCGACTTCTCGTATGTTGACGGTTGTTCCTGAGAGCGCCTTCCGTCAATACGCTGACCGCGTCGTAGAACTACGGACTACTACTACGTTCGAGTCGAATTCCATTAACCTGATAACGCTTTCAGACGTCCCATCGATGGAGGTCGTCGGTTGGCTTGAGGCAGAGTTCAAACGCTACGCTCAAGCGCTGCTACGAAGCAAGTGAAACTGAGAGCATCATCCCGATGCGTTCAGACCGATTCTGCCCGCTGTTCGGTTTCACCTCCCGCCGCAAACCTCGGTAGTCTGTTCGGACGAAGTATGCGACCAATCAGTTCTTATAGGATGGAGTCCGGAATGCCTGTGGACGAGGGGCAGAAGGAAATTGCCTTGGTGTGGGCCATCAGTTCCTCTCGCCGGCAAATCGTACGGAACCAAGCGAGGAAGGTGCAATGAACAGAGCCAAACGAAAAACCGACGCGCTCATTGGCGTGCTCGCCATCATGTGCGGGGTCATCGCTGCAATTGATCTTGTGCCGCAAGCGACGGCGCAAACGCTTTCCGCCGAAGCACTCCATCAGCGCACGATCGAACGTCGCGCCGTCGAATTGGCGATCTGGGGCATCCCGGCAGTCAATTACGACGCCGTGTACCAGGCAATGGTGCGCGCCAACGGACACACCAACCAAATCGCCTATTGGTCACGCCCTTCGAACTGGAAGAGCCAGTTACTGACGCCGAACAGCGAGGTTCTGTACGTCATTCCGTTCATCAACACCAAGGACGTAGGGCCGATAGTGCTGGAGATTCCTCCAGCGGACGACGGCGTCATCAATGGCTCCGTTGTTGATTGCTGGCAGACCGCCTTGGAGGACGTGGGGCCGGCGGGCGTTGACAAAGGCAAAGGCGGCAAGTACTTGATCCTGCCCCCCGGCTACAAGGATACGGTTCCTGACGGCTACATCGCACTTCCGTCGCAGACGTTCCAAAGTTCCGCCCTGCTGCGCTCAATCCCCAAGAGCCACGACGCGGCGGATCTCGCCGCCGCCAATGCCTATCTCAAACGCATCCGGCTTTATCCTCTCTCCGAGGCCAGTAATCCTCCGCCGACAAGGTTCATTGATGTAGCGGACACCCTATTCGATGGAACGATTCCCTACGATCTTCGATTCTTTCAATCGCTCGATCGCATGGTGCAAACCGAGCCCGTACAGACAAAGGACAAGTTGATGTATGGATGGCTCGCGTCGATCGGCATTGAGAAGGGCAAGCCGTTCAAGCCCGATCCATCGACGAAGAGAATCCTGCAATCCGCCATCACGGAAGCGCATGCGTGGCTTGAAAATCGCTACTTGACCGTGCCACCTCCTTATTACCCCGGGAAGCAATGGTTCTTTCCCGCCGAAAAGGAGGTGGCACCGTCACACGGCACCTATGAACTGCCGGATCGCTACCTGACGGACGCGCGTGGGACGATATACCACTGGGGCTTCAGCAGCATCAAGCACGCAGGCACCGGTCAGTACTATCTGATGACGACCAAGGACAAAGAGGCGCGTTTTCTCAACGGCAGCGACCATTACCGACTTACGGTTCCGGCGAAGGCGCCTGTGACCCAGTATTGGTCGGTTACGGTCTATGACCGTACGACTCACGCCTTCATTCGAGAAATGAAGGTACCTAATCGCTCGTCTTTGGAACCAGGTCTTCAGAAGAACACAGACGGATCGGTCGATATCTTCTTTGGCCCAAACGCACCGGCGGGGCATGAAGCCAACTGGATTCCGACCAAACGGGACGCCGAGTTCGAGGTGATACTACGCGCATACGGACCGGAAAAACCGCTCTTCGACAAGACTTGGCAGTTACCGGATATCGTGAAGTTGCAATAATCGGTTCATGCACACGACTGCGCTGCGCCATGTGCGTGAGATCGACACGTTGGCGCCGTGCTCTATAGGCATATAGACAAGATCGGGGAAGCTCGAGCAGCGCGCAGAGTTGAAAGTATCCGAAATAAGAACTGTCAATTTTCATGAGGGGTAGCCCATTCCGCCACACGCACCTGCGACGGCGATACACTCTGGCATTTCGGACGCCTTGACCGGACCTGACCCATGCCACAACTTCGCTCGCTCTATCCCGCTATCGAACCCTATGAAACCGGCACGGTGGATGTCGGTGACGGCCACGTGGTCTACTACGAACGCGTTGGAACGCCCGGCGCCAAGCCGGCGGTATTCCTGCATGGTGGTCCTGGTGGCGGCATATCGGCCGATCACCGCCGCCTGTTCGATCCGGCGCGCTACGACGTCATGCTGTTCGACCAGCGCGGCTGCGGCCGGTCCACGCCGCATGCGGAGCTGGAAGCCAATACCACGTGGCATCTGGTGGATGACATCGAGCGCCTGCGCCAGTTGGCCAACGCCGACCGCTGGCTCGTCTTTGGCGGCTCGTGGGGTTCGACGCTCGCGCTGGCCTATGCGCAGAAGTATCCGGAGCGGACCAGCGAACTGGTGCTGCGCGGGGTATATACCGTCTCCCAGGCGGAGCTGGACTGGTATTACCAATACGGTGTCTCGGAGGTGTTTCCCGAGAAATGGGCCCGCTTCCAGGCTCCCGTTCCGGAAGCCGAACGCGGCAACATGATGGCCGCCTATCGCAAGCTGCTGACCGGCAGCGATATGGAGAAGCGGCTGGAGGCGGCCCGCGCGTGGAGTGTGTGGGAGGGGGAGACGATCACGTTGCTGCCCGATCCGGCCAACAGCGCGAAGCATGCCGACAGTCATTTCGCGCTGGCGTTCGCGCGGCTGGAGAACCACTACTTCACGCATCGCTGCTGGCTGGAAGACGGGCAGTTGTTGCGCGACGCGCCTCGCCTTGCCGGCATTCCGGGCGTCATCGTGCACGGCCGCTACGACATGCCGTGCCCGGCTCGCTATGCCTATGCGCTGCACCAGGCGTGGCCGGATGCCGATCTGCATCTGATCGAAGGCGCCGGGCACGCATGGACCGAGCCCGGCATCCTTGATCAGCTGGTTGCCGCTACCGACAGGTTTGCGGCGGCGGGGGCATAGCCGGGCGCTGGCAGCCTTGGGGCGGGGAGGCGGGCAACTCGCCGCGACCGCGCCGCTCCCTTTCAGTTGCTGCTCGCGGAGACCGTGTGGCGTGCGTCGCAGTGCTGCCGGCGCAGATTCTCCGTGGTTTCGCCAGTGCCGTCCGCACGCCATCCCGGCGGCATCATCACGTAGCCGATCGCGGTCCACACATTGCCCGCCGACGCGATATCCCGTGCGAGGCTGACCCAGTGTTCGAACTGGTTGACGAGCGGATTGCGCGAGTGCGTCGGCGTCACGAGGCCGTAGCGGCAAGGTTCGTCGGCCCGTTCTTCGATATAGGTGCCGAACAGGCGGTCGAACACGATCAGCACGCCACCGTAGTTCGCGTCGAGGTAGCCGACGTTCGACGCATGGTGCACCCGATGCGCGGACGGCGTGTTGAATACGTATTCAAGCCAGCCGAGCTTGGGCATCCACGTGTTATGCAGCCAGAACTGGTACAGAAGGTTGAACATCAGCGTCGCGAGCACGACCTCCGGGCGCACGCCGAGCCAGACGAGCGGGGCGAAGAACATCGCCGTGCCGGTCAGCTTGCCGGTCCAGCCGAGCCGGTAAGCAGACGACAGCGTCAACTGGTTCGGCGAATGATGGACCGCATGTGTCGCCCAGAAGAACCGGATGCGATGCGAGGCGCGGTGGTACCAGTAGTAGCAGAACTCCTGGCCGACAAACAGCAGCAGCACCATCAGCGCGCTGTTGATCGAGACGGTGAAGAGGCGATGTTCCCAGACGAAAGAGAAGATCGGCGTCGCCAGCGAAAGCGGCAGCAGCGCGAACAACTTGCGGCCGGCGAGATCGGCCAGCGACAGCCATGTTTCACTCCAGTCGAACGGCGTGCCGCCGTTGCGGTTCTTTCGCGTGAGCACGCAGGCCTCGATCAGCGAGACGGCGACGATGAACAACGTGACATAGAGCGTGATTTTTCCGGTAGTCAGCATGATGAGCACAGGTAAGGTCGGTGGGGAGGCGCGCCGTCTGCGGGAATGACCGCCGTCGCGCCGGATGAGCCAACTCTAGTGGGCGGGCGCGGCCAGGAACAGGCGGAAAGTATTTCGCCCGATGTCACCGAATCGGTCCGCCGGCGCGGGAGGCTTGCGGGTGCAGCGGATGGCAATCGGTGCGCACCGTCCCTGCGGTCCGGTGTAACACCGCGACATTTTTTCCAAGGCGATTAACTGGCGATGTCGTCCTATAGTTCGTCCCGTTGCCACGCCGCGATGCGTGACCTGACCCGAACCAGAAGGACATCCGATGAAACCCCGTTACCTCCTCACAGCTTCCGCCTCGCTGATCTTCCTCGCCAGCACCCCGGCCTTCGCGGGCTGGTCCGGCCATGGCACGGCCTATACGCCGCACGGCGTCTATAACGGCGCGCACTATGGATCATGCGGAGGCGGAAGCTGCTCGCATGCCGGCGGCGGCGTCGGTCCCTACGGCGGGCTCGCGACAAACACCGGCACGGTGACCCGTACCGCGCCGGGGCAGTTTTCGAACTCCGGCACCGCAACCGGACCGAACGGCCGATCGGTTCAGCACGCTGGCGACACCAGTTGCGCAGGCGGCACGTGCTCGCATACGGGCAACCTCACCGGGGCCAACGGACAGACCGCTTCCACGGCGGGCAGCGTGACACGCGATGCGCCGGGGCAGTACTCGTCATCCGGCACGATCACCGGTTCGAACGGCAACACCGTCAGCCACGCGGCATCGACCAGCTGCGCCGGCGCTACGTGCGACCGCTCGGGGACCGCGACCGGGGCTTACGGCGGAACCGTCACGCACTCGGGCTCCGCGACCCGCGTTGCGCCGGGTGTCGTGACGACCGCGGGCGGCACGACGGTCGTGCATGGCGGGACGGTAACGACCGGTGGCACGGTGACGACCGTAGGCGCCACGGTTGCGGTCGGTACCGCGCCGGTGGTCATCGCGCCTGCGCCGGTGGCTTATGTGCCGCCTCCGCCAGTAGCGTATGTGCCGCCCCCGCCGGTGGTCTATGTGCCGCCGCCCCCGCCGCCGAAGACGGTCTACGTCGCCCCGCCGCCGCCCAGGGTGGTGTACGTCGCGCCGCCGCTGCCACCGAAGGTTGTGTACGCGTCGCGTCCCGTCTACGTGACGCGGGCGCCAGGCCCTGCGGTTATGGTGCCGGGACACTGGGTCGGCCGCGTCTGGGTGCCCGCGCACTGGGCGTGACCGCAGTATCGGATTGATCACCCACGCCGCCGGCGAGTGTCGGCTAAACCACGGAGAATGCCATGAAGAAGATGATCGCGATTCTTATTTTGTGTATTGTTTCAGCAGGTGCGTCCGCCCAGAGCGCCGCGCCGCCGGCAGGAAACAGCGCACGGGTTGAGCGTGCGATGCAGCAATTGCAGACGCGCTTCGCCACTGCCAACACGACGCACGACGGCAAGCTGACCCGAGACCAGGCCGCGGCGGGCATGCCGATGGTCGCCAGCCGCTTCGACGAAATCGACACGCAGCGAGCCGGCTACGTCACCTTGCCGCAGATCGAGCAATACCTGAGTCAGAAAATGATGGCCCGCTGATTTGCGGCCATCGCCGGAGACGCGCCATGGAGCAGGTGAACAGGATTATCGTGCTCGATGATGAAGCCGAGTTGCGCAACATGCTGCAGCGGTTCCTGACCGGGCACGGTTTCCAGGTGCGCGTGATCGCCGACGGCAAGCAACTCGACCGCTACCTGCAACGCGAGCCATACGACCTGCTGGTGCTGGACCTGATGATGGAGCCGGAAGACGGCCTGACCATCTGCCGCCGGCTGCGCGCCGCGGGGCAGACGCTGCCGATCCTGATGCTGACCGCGAAGGGCGATCCGGTCGACAGGGTGGCCGGGCTCGAGACCGGCGCCGACGATTATCTCGCCAAGCCGTTCGTGCCGGACGAACTGGTGGCACGGATCCGCGCGCTGCTGCGCCGCCAGAAAATGGCGGCGGGCGATCCGACCGTGACCTCGCAGACCCTGCGCTTCGGCGAATTCGAGTTCGATGTCGGCAAGCAGACGCTGCTGCGCCGCGGCGAACCGGTCGAGGTGCATTCCGCGCAGATGCTGCTGCTGCACGCGCTGGGTTCGTCGCCGAACCGGGCGGTAAGCCGCGATAACCTGCTTGCGCGGGCCCGCGGCCGCGATCACGACGCGCTCGACCGCAGCATCGACGTACAGATCCTGCGGCTGCGCCAGATCGTCGAAGACGATCCTTCCAAGCCGCGCTTCATCAAGACCGTGTGGGGTGTCGGCTACATGCTGGTGGCCGGCATCGAGTCGTAATGCGGCTTGCGCTGCCCCGTTCGCTGCTCGCGCGCAACATCGCCTTGCTGGTGGGGCTGGTCATGCTCACGCAGGTCTGTTCGCTCATTGTCTTGCTGCATTTCGTGCAGCGCCCGCACATCGAACGCGCGGCGATCATCTTTTCCGATTACGTGAAGCTGCTCGACGGCGTGTTTGCAGCCATGCCGCCCGATGAGGGCCGCGCGGCAGCCGCGCGGCTCGGTGGGCAGGCGCAGCCGCCGGAGCATGTGGTACAGGATCCGCACCCCAGTCCGATCCGTATTTTTCGTACGTATCAGCGCGACGTCTTCGTCGATGCACTGCAACGCTATCTGCCCCCGGACATGCCGGTGCGATGGCAGACGGGCGACGGGGAGCGGCTATGGATTCGCGTGCACGTCGCCGGCACGCCCAGCTGGATCGCCTTGCCGGTGGCCGAGGACGCGCAGGCGAGCGGCATCACCGCCGCGCTCGTGCTTTCAGTGGCCTTCGCGTTGCTCGCGGCGCTGACGGGCTATCTGATCCAGCTGCATATCAACCGGCCGCTGCAGGACCTGGCGCGGGCCGCGCGTCACCTCAGCGCCGGCGAAGCCCCGGTGCCGCTGCCCACCGACGGACCGACGGAAATCGCCCAGGTAAGCAGCGCGTTCAACCAGATGACACAGGCATTGCAGCAGGCCGATGCGACGCGCACGCTGATGCTGGCCGGCGTGTCGCACGACATCCGCACGCCGCTCACCAAGCTGCGTCTCGCGATGGCGATGGCGATTCCGCGCGGCGCCGACGAACCCTTCGTGGCATCGGTGGAAGGCTATCTCGACCAGATCGACACGATCCTTCAGCAGTTCATGGACTACGCGGGCAGCGGCGAACGCGAGGTGCCGGAGCCCGGCGATCTCAATGCGCTCGTCAGTCAGCTGGCGGCGGATTTTGCGGGGCTCGGGCACGAATTCGAGCTGTCGCTCGGCGACATACCGGCGATTTCGTTCAGGCCGGTGAGCCTGATGCGCCTGCTGATGAACCTGATGCAGAACGCGGTCGTCTACGGCCGAACCGGCCTTTTCATCCATACCTGGGCCGAAGGCAAGTCGGCGTATGTTGCCGTATGCGACCGGGGCAGCGGCCTCGGCGCGGAGGAGCTTGAGCAGCTCAAGGCACCCTTCAGCCGCGGCAGGAACGCGCGCGGCCATTCGGGCGGCACCGGCCTCGGGCTCGCGATCGTCGAACGCATCGCGCGCCTGCACGGCGGCTCACTGCAGTTCCGTGCACGCGATGGTGGCGGTCTCGAAGCGGTCGTGGCATTGCCGCTTGATCGGCATTCCGCGTAAGGCCGAGCTCACACATCCACGCACCGACGCAGCCATGCGTCCCATATGCCCGAGCGCAAGGCAAGGGTGACATCGGGCGACATAATTGCCGCATGGCGGGCGTAGCCGGTTTCTCCCATACTGGCTTCAGCGGGTTGCGGCTGACTCCGACAGCAAATGAGCCGCACCCTGGCAGGCGTGATCTCCGATGGCTTGTGGTCCTGCGGATCGAATGATTGTCGGCGACATTTTGCGGCTTTATGGCTTTACGGCTTTACGGTAATTGACGGCACGATGGTGCCGAGGACGGATCGACATGCAGACTTCATTCAAATCCCTCGCAGACCGCGCCGCGCGCGTGGCGGTCGCAGCTTTCGCGACGGCATCGCTCTTGACGGCGGGCTGTGCCTGGGGCGATACAGGCGTGAATCAAGGCGTGAATCAAGGCGTGAATCAAGGCGTGAGTCAGGCCAGCGTCCAAGCGCAGGTGCGCGCGGATGTCATCTATGTGTATTCGTTCGATGCGAGCCCGGATCAGGTGAAACTGGACAGCGGCATGGGCCAGAAGCTGAAGACGATGGCCGCCGGCGGTTCGGCCGCCAGCGAGCAGGCCCAGACGGCGCGCGAAGCGCGCGAGCAGGTGTCTGACGAAATCGTGCGCAAACTGCAGTCGATGGGGCTGCACGCGGTACGCGCGGACGGCCCCGTGCCCGCGGACAGCAATGCGCTGATCGTCGAGGGAGGCTTCCAGAAGATCGATGAGGGTACGCGCCGCCGTCGCTTGCTGGTCGGTCTTGGCGCCGGCAAGAGCGAGGTTCGCGCATCGGTCCAGATCATGTACAAGCCCGCGAACGGATCGCCGGTGTTGCTGCGAAGCTTCTCCGCCGATGCGGACAGCGGCCACATGCCGGGCGTGGCCGAGACTGCCGGCGTCGGCGCGGCCGCGGGCCATCTCGCGGAGTCCGCCGCCGCGGACTCGGGCCTGCATGGCATGTCCGAGGCGAAGCGCGACAGCATTTCCGCGGATGCCGCGCGGTTGGGCGATTCGATTGCGAAACAGGTGGCGGCCGCGATCTCTGCGAACGGGTGGATGCCGGTCGGGCAGGCGGGTTGAGGAAAGAGCATGCGAGCAATGCTCGGCCGCTGCCTGGACCAAATGGCGGATTCCGGATACGGATTTGATCTGGGCGACTTGTCTGGCCTTGTGACTTGTTGAGGCGGCAGGCGGCGCTATATCGCTGTTTGTTGTCTGGCATGCAGGACGGCCGGCCAGCTGCCATCCGCAATCAGGGCATGCACGGTTTCCACCAGCAGCTCCTGCACCGCGGACGCCGCAATCGACAACGGCATGGTGGCCGAGCGGCACAGGTAGACCGGGCGTGAAACGGCCGGCTGACCGATGCGTGCTGCCGACAGCAGACCTTGGAGCACTTCGGAGGAGACCGACGCGTAGGAGAGCACCGTGTAGCCGATACCCGCCGACGCCAGCGCAATCAGCTCCGGGATGGTATTGACTTCGGCCAGGATGCGCAGGTCGACTTCGTGTGCCCGCAGATAGCCGTCGAGGAGGGCGCGAAGCCCGTGCTCACCGGCGGGCAGGATCATTGGATACTTGCTCAGGTCCCGGAAGCGGACAGTCCTGGCCAGTGGCATGGCGCTTCTGCCGCCGCTGGCGAACTGCCCCGCTGGCGCCACAAGGACAAGATCCTCGTCTACCAGATGACTGCACAACAGGCCGGAATCGGTCTTGTTTTGAAACGTCAGGCCGATGTCGATATGTCCGGTCAGCAGGTGGCTGGGGATGTAGCCCGTGCTGAGTTCAATGACTTGCAGCCGCACCTTGGGCCAGCGCCGGATCGTCTCCCGGACCAGCGGAACCGTCAGGATCTTGGCCATCGATTGCGGCAGGCCGATCGCCACCCGGCCCTCGGGATCGTTCATCACGTCACGCACGTGCTCGCAGGCGATGTCGAGTCGCCTCAGGATGTCGCGGGCGTGAATCACCAGGCGCTGGCCAGCCGCGGTCGGCACCACGCCCTTGTGGCTGCGCGTGAACAACGCCACGCCCAGCGCTTCTTCCAGATGCCTGATCTGGATACTCAGGGCGGGCTGCGCGATGTGCAGGACTTCCGCCGCACGAGAGATCGAGCCTGCCGTCGCCACGGCAAGGAAGCACTGCAACCCACGCAGATCTACCGGCATTCCCAATGCTGTCTCCCTTCATCGCTTCCGGTGCTATGCCGGTGCGTACGGTTACGCCAGTCCAGTCTCGCAGCCCCTGGTTCCGAGGGTATATCGCGAAATGATAGCCGGCATAAAGAATATATCTTGGACATATATCCCGCGGAAAGCAATAGTGCGGTCCTGGGCCCGCCGCGCGGCGTACGCGGATCGGCGCCGACATTGATGGGAGATGCGATGAGAATCACTCGCCGTACTTTTTTGGCAGGCACAGGTGTCGCGCTGTTGTCGCGCCCGCTCCTGGCGAGCCAGTGGCCCTCGCGGCCAATCCGGCTGGTCGTGCCATTTGCGGCCGGCGGGCCCGGTGATTTCGTGGCGCGGCAGATCGCCTTGCCGCTGGCACAGAAGCTTGGCCAGCCGGTCGTGGTGGAGAACAAGCCGGGAGCCGGCGGCAACCTGGGTACGCAAAGCGTCCTGGATGCGAGCGCCGATGGCTATACGATCCTCCTCAACACCGTCGGCATGCATGCCGTCAACCCGCTGATGTTTCCCGACCTGCGCTTCCAGCCACGGCGCGACCTGACGGCCGTCGGCGTGATCGCCACCGTGCCAAACGTGCTGGTGGTACACCCCACCAAGCTCGATGTCAGCGGCCTGGGCGACCTGGTCCGGCTTGGCCGGCAGCGGCCGGACCGGCTCAGCTACGCTACCTATGGCGCCGGCAGCTCCCCCCACATCTATGGCGCCCTGCTGCTGAAGGAGGCCGGATTCAGCGCTGTGCCGGTGCCCTACAAGGGCAGCGCGCCAGCCAGCAGCGATGTCATGGCGGGCAATGTGGACTTTCTCTTTGACAGCATGACCACATGCATCGGCCAGATCAAGGGCGGCAAGCTCAAGGCGTTGGCAATCACCTCGGCCGCCCGTTCCCCCCTGCTGCCGGATGTGCCGACCCTGCAGGAAGCTGGCTACCCGGCGCTGGACCTGAAGTTCTGGCTTTCGCTGCAAGTCTCGGCCAGGACACCGGGCACGGTCGTGAGGGCGCTGCGCGAGGCCGTTGCCGAATGTACCCAGGATGCCGCCTTCGGCAAGGCCCTGGTTGCGCGCGGCGCCGAACCGTTCCAACTGGCGCCGGCGGATGTCCAGGACTTCGTCAACCGCGATTCCGCACGCTGGACGGCGCTGGCGCGTTCCATCGATATCAAGCCCGAATAGGGTAGGCCGCGGGGCCGCGATCCGGCCCCGTACGTTGGCACCATGCCGCGCGCGGTACGGTGCCGCATCGAATCGCTCCGGATGGATACACATGACTGGACTACAGGGAATTCGCGTACTGGACCTGAGCAAGGTGCTGGCCGGCCCGCTGTGCGGCCAATACCTGGGAGAGCTGGGTGCCGAAGTCATCAAGGTCGAGCCGGTGGGCCGCGGTGATGACACTCGCGCGTGGCTGCCACAGGACCGCGGCGAGTCTGCCACCTTCCTGGCTGTCAACCACAACAAGCGCAGCCTGGCGGTCGACCTGAAGACCGGGGAGGGCAGGCAGATCGTACAAACGCTGGCGGCCCGCGCCGACATCGTGCTGCAGGGCTTCAGCAGCGGAGCCGCCGCCCGGCTGGGCGTGGACTACGAGACGCTGTCGGCGCGGAACCCGGCGCTGATTTACTGCGAAATCTCCGGCTACGGGCGTGCGGGGCCGTTAGGCAAGGAGCCTGGCTACGATGTGATGCTGCAAGCGTTCAGCGGAATGGTCAGCACCATGGGCGAAGCCGGCGGCAAGCTCGCGCGCGCGAGCTTCTCGCCGGTGGACCTGGGTACCGGCATGCACGCGCTGAGCGGCATCCTGGCCGCGCTGCTCGAGCGCCAGAAGACCGGCAAGGGCATGCTGCTGGAGGTGTCGCTGCTAGACACGGCCATGGGGTTCATGGGCTATCTGGCGCAGAACTACTGGTGCAGCGGGAAGCTGCCACGGCCCATGGGAACAGCGCATCCAGCCATGGCGCCCTATCAGGTGTTCGAGGCTGCCGACGGGCCGGTCATGATCGGCGTCGGCAACGATGCCCAGTGGCGGCGTTTCTGCGCGGTTGCCGGGCTGCATGACGCCGTCGACGCACCCCGGTTTGCCACCAACGCGGCACGCGTCGCGCACTTCGACGAAACCGTGGCCATGGTGCAGGCGCGAATCGTCACGCAGCCGGTTGCGTACTGGCTGGATGCGCTGCGCAAAGCCGGCGTGGCTTGTGCCCCGATTCATACGCTGGGCGAGGCGCTGGCGCATCCGCAGCTCGATGCGCGCGGCCTGATCGTCGAGTCCGAGCACCCGGTGCTCGGCAAGATCCGCAACATCGGCCTGCCAGTCCGCTTTCGCGGTGAAGACCGCAAGGCACACCGTCCGCCCCCCCTGCTCGGCGAGCACACCGATGAGGTGCTGCGCCAGGCTGGCTATGGACCCGGCGCCATTGCCGAACTCAAGGCCAGCGGCGTGGTCGCTGCCGCCAACGCCCCCGAAGCCAGCCTCGGGCCAACCGCTTTGCCACTTACGGACCAGTGACTGCCATGTCTTCCGTTTCCTATGAGGTTCGCGACCGCGTCGCGGAAATCCTGCTCGACAGCCCACCCGTCAACGCGCTGAATGAAGGGATGATTGACGCCCTGCTGCAGGCGCTGTACCGCGCGGCCGAAGACAGCGCGGTACGCGCGGTGATCCTTGGCAGCGCGGTGCCGCGGCGATTCTGCGCCGGGCTGCAGCTGGGCGAATTGGTTGACGCTTCGCCAGCACGCAGCTACGCGCTGGTCGACAAGCTGTACAACGGCTTGTGCGATGCGCAATTCCGCCTTGGCAAGCCGTCCATTGCAGCGGTTGGCGGCACCGCGCGCGGCGGTGGCATGACACTGGCCATTCACTGCGACATGATTGTCGCCGCCGATACGGCTTCCTTCGGCTATCCGGAAATCGATGTCGGGCTGACGCCGGCCATCCACTACACACATCTGCCTCGCATCGTTGGCCGGCACCGCGCTTTTGACCTGCTGTTCACGGGGCGCACCTTTGACGCAGGGGAAGCCATGTCATTGGGTCTGGTCAGCCGCGTGGTTCCCGAGCAGGACGTCATGGAAGAGGCGCGCGCACTGGCGCAGGTCCTGTGCCGGAAGTCGCCGGAGATCATGCGGATGGGGCGGCTGGCATTCATGCGCGCGAACGACTCCGACTACCGTCGCGGCGTGGCTACCGCTGTCGAGACGTTTGGCAACGTCATCGCGACCGAAGATGCAAGAGAGGGCCTCGCGGCGTTCGTGGAAAAGCGCAAGCCACGCTGGCAAACCTGATGTCCGGCATTTGGCATTCGGCATCCGGCATCCGGCATTCGGCATTCGACGATAAGCGTCACGCGGATCCTGTTGCCCGAATCGAACCTCCATGAAGGAACAGAAGATGTCGCACCTGTCAGACACCGGATCGGTTCAACGCACTGACGAGGCATTCCGCAAGGAAATCCGCGCCTTCCTGCGGGACGCGGTGCCGCCCGATATCCGCGCTGCGACGCGCGCCCATTGCCTTGTCACCCGGGAGCAGGCGGCCCGATGGCATCGTATTCTGCATGCGCGCGGCTGGGCGGCACCGGGTTGGCCGGCCGCACACGGCGGGCCGGGATGGTCGCTGGTGCAACAGGCCATCTTCCGGGAGGAGCTGGCGGCCAGCGACGCGCCGTATATCGAAAACCTCGGCATCGATACCATCGGCCCCACATTGATCCGCCACGGCACACAGGAGCAATGCCGCCGATTCCTGCCCGGGATGCTTTCCTTTGACGATTTCTGGGCGCAGGGCTATTCCGAGCCCGACGCGGGCTCGGACCTGGCCGCGCTGCGCACCACGGCACGCCGCGATGGCGACGCATGGATCGTGAATGGCTCCAAGATCTGGCAAAGCCTGGGGCATTGGGCCAACTGGGCCCTGGTGCTGGTACGCACGGATCCGGCTGCGTTGCGCAAGCAGGATGGCATCTCCGTGCTGCTGATCGACTTGCGCTCACCCGGCGTGACGGTGCGGCCAATCCGCTATATCAATGGCGCGTTGTTCCACGTCCAGATGTTCTTTGACGATGTGCGGGTGCCCGAAGCCAATCTGGTCGGCAAAGCGGACGGCGGATGGGCCATCGCCAAGGGACTGCTGGTGATCGAACGCCTGTTCGTGGCTCGGGTGGCTGAGTGCAAGGCGGAGTTGGCCCGCGCCGCGGAACTGGTCCGGGCGCGGCGCCATGAGGAAGGCCAGCCTGTGAACATGGAGCACGCCATTGAGTACGCGCTGGTTGCGCGCCGCCACGCCGCGTTGGACATTCGCCTGCGCGCGCTCGATGCGGCGTGGTGGCCGGCCGTGCGGCAGGCAGCGGAAGGGGGCAGTCCCGATCTCGAAGCGTCCCTGCTGAAACTCGAAGGCATTCAGTTGCTGCAGGATCTTCATCTGTTCCGAATGGATGCGCATGGTGCCGCCTCCCTGCCGTTCGATCCTGACGCGTTGGAAGGCCGGCCGCAGGCTGGGCAGGAGCCCTCGGCCCACGCAGGCAACACGACTCTGCATATGTGGCGCTATCGTGGCAGCTCGCTGGCGGGCGGTTCCTCGGAGATCCAGCGCCAGATCGTTGCAAAGGCAATATTTGCCGGGCAGACCGAGCTCGACCGGCCGCGCAATGATCATCTCGGCGAAGAGCAGGCCATGATGGCCGATACCGTGCGCCGCTGGCTGGATGGCCACTACAGCTTCGAGCGCCGGCAGAAGATCATCGGCATGCAGGGCGGCTTCGACAATGAGGCCTGGGCAGGTCTCGCCGGCCTGGGCTTGACCAACCTGGCAATGCCGGAAGCGTTTGGCGGCCTGGGCCGGTCCATGGAAGACCTGTTGCCCCTGGCGGAAGCACTGGGGGAAGCGCTCGTGCTGGAACCGCTTCCGTGGAGCGCGGTACTCGGGGTCCAGGCCCTTCTTGCGCTGCCGGCCAGCACCACGCGCGATGTGCGGCTGGCGGCGCTGGCCAGTGGCGATGCGCGTTGCGCGGTGGCCTGCGGCGATGAGCCCGTCGCGGGGCGGGCGCTGCGCCCGGCAATAACCGCGCGGCGGGTTGGTGAAGGCTGGCAGCTCGATGGTCTCAATCCACTGGTAATGGGAGGCGCCCAGGCGCACCACTTCATCGTCGCCGCGAAGCTGGAAGACGGCAGTCTTGGGGTATTCGACGTGCCGGCGGAAGCCGGTGGTGTCGTGGTACGCGCTTATCAGCTCCACGACGCGCGCGGCGCGGCTGACGTGCGGCTGGACGGCCTTGCGCTGGCGGCCGGCGCCTTGATCGGCCGGGGGGACGACGCGGTGGCGGCAATGGAGCATGCCATGGCAATGGCCACCATCGCCCTGTGCGCTGAAAGCGTCGGTGCCATGCGGCGCGTGCTGGGCATCACCGTCGAGTACCTGCGCACACGCAAGCAGTTCGGACGCACCCTGGCGGAACAGCAAGTCTTGCAGCATCGCGTGGCCGATCACTATCGCGCCTGGAGCGGTGCACGTCATCTGGTGCGGCGAGCATTGACCGGCTGGCATGCCGCGCTCCCCGGCGAACGCAGGCGCCGGGTCAGCGCGGCCAAGTACCTGTCCGGCATGGCTGGTCGCGCTATCGCGTTTGATGTCTTGCAGCTGCATGGCGCTGTCGGACTGCAACACGAGACGCCGGTCAGCCATTACAGCAAACGGCTCATCGGCAATGAGCTGCTGCTCGGCAATGCCGCCATGCACCTTGGCCGCTTCGCCGAGGCCGCGGATGCGGCACCCGTGCCCTGACATGGATCGGTCGGCGAATCCGAAGCAGTACATCCAGGAGACAAACAGTATGAGAGCACTCTGTCCATCGGGACGTCCGGTAGTGTCCTTCGCCTGCGGCCTTGTGGCGCTGGCGTTCTCCGCTGTCGCGGGTGCGCAGTCCGAGACCGCCTGGCCGACACGACCCGTCACGATCGTCGTGCCGGGTGCGCCTGGCGGTACGATCGACATTCCCATCCGCCTGCTGGCATCAAAGCTCAGTGCACGCCTGGGCCAGCCCATCGTCGTCGATAACCGACCCGGCAGTGGCGGCATCATCGGTACGCAAGCCGCCTTGCGCGCGCCGGCCGACGGCTATACCCTCCTGGCCGGCAACGTTGGCCCGCAAGCCATCAACTACAGCGCCTACAAGCGCCTCACGTACCAGCCAGCGGATCTGACGCCGATTACCGATGTCATTGCCTTTCCCAATGTCCTGGTGGTCAATGCCCAGTCGCCGGTCAAGAGCGTGGCTGACCTTGTCGCCCAGATGAAGCAACACCCCGGCAAGCTGTCCTTCGGCTCCGCGGGCATCGGCCAGACCAGCCACCTGGTGGGCGAACTCTTCAAGATACGCACCGGCACGGATGCCATTCACGTGCCATACAAAGGCTCCACGCCTGCCACGACCGCCTTGCTTGCGGGGGAAACGACGTTCCAGTTCGACAATCTGACGCAGGCGCTGCCATATATCCGCTCCGGCAAGCTGCGCGCACTAGCGGTGGCCGCGGCGCAGCGCGTGCCGGGCCTGCCCGATGTGCCGACCATGGAGCAGGCCGGATTTGCCAATTTCGTCTCGACGGCATGGATTGGCATCTTCGTCGCTGCAAAAACGCCTCCGGCCGTCGTCAGCCAGCTGGAACACCACCTCGCGGCAGCCATGCGCGATCCCGACCTCCTGTCACAGCTGCGGCAAATGGGTGGGATTCCGGGCGGGCAGTCACCGGCAACGTTTTCCGCCTTTGTGGCTGGCGAGCGGGAACGGTGGGGAGAAGTCATTCGCGCATCGAACATGACGCTTGACTGACGAATATGTCTACCGCCGACTCCCCGACCCCGCCGTAGCCGGGCAGGGCGCGCGGAAGCCGTGGCTACGCCGAATGCGGGCCAGGGAAGCCGGGCTTGTGCTTCTCCATGAAGGCGCGCGCCCCTTCGCGGGATTCCCCGGCGCCGTCATGCAGGCTGTGCGCCTCGGATAGAATTTGATGCGCCGCCATGGCGCCGGTGCTGACCGGCCGGGTGCCGCCGGGTAGCTGACAGCCATATCAACTTTCGAAAACCAGCATGAATATTGCGCTTGAAAGCCCGACGCAAGCCGAGGTGATCCGGCTTATCGACGAACTCGACGCGTACCAGAAGCCCCTATATCCGCCGGAGAGCCATCACGGCATCGATATCGAGGCGCTGTCGCAACCCAACGTGCTGTTTGCCGTGGTGCGGGACGCGCGGGGCGTTGCCGTCGGTTGCGGCGCGATCGTCTTGCAGCCGGAGTTCGGGGAAATCAAGCGCATGTACGTGCGCCCGGAAAATCGCGGCGGCGGCATTGCGATGGCCCTGCTGACCCGGCTCGAAGGCGAAGCCATCGCCAGGGACTGCCCGCGCTTCGTGCTGGAGACCGGTGTCAGCCAGCCCGAAGCACTCGCCCTGTACGGCCGGGCGGGTTACGCCCGGTGCGGGCCATTCGGAACCTACGCCGAAGACCCCCTCAGCGTGTTCATGCAAAAGGACGCGGCTCAGCCTGCCGGCCAGAACGCGGCCACACGGAGCAAATAGCCCTGGCGGTGGCGGGCGGGCGGGGTATCATCTGCCTCGTTCGTCACTTTTTCCGGTCAGGATGTTCCGTACTCCCCCCATCATTGGTTCCCGGCAAGGCCGCCGCGTTGCCCGGCTTTCCCGCGTGCTCGGCGCCGTGGCGCTGGCGCTCGCCTGCACCGCCGGCATGCCGCCTGCCGCGCTGGCCTACGATATCGGCGAAGTCATCGACGCCATGCGCCTGGGCCGGTATCCCCTGAACGCGCCGGAGCGGCGCGTGTGGGGCACCGAGAACGCGCGCGATGCGCTGCTGGTCGGGCAGGTCGAGAACCGCTTGTTTTTCTATCGCTACCTGCGCGAAGGCGGGACATACACGCTGGCGTTCCGCTCGCCGGCGCTGGTGATCGATCCGGACGCATGGCGTGCGTCGCGCGAGGAGAGGGTGACGGTGGCCCAGCCCAGGGGCGAACAGGTCTTCTACTGGGTGGCCTATACCTACAGCGAATCCGATGGCAAGCAGGTGACCGGCTACCTTGTCGACGCCACGGGCGAGGCCGCCACGGTGCGCGCCGATGCCGGCACGGCCACGGTGACGAGCACGCGGCCCTGGGACGCGGCACGACAGGCCCAGGCCATGGCGACCTTGCGCAGCGCCCTGGTGAGCTATCCGAGCCGGCTTGCGGCCGTGCCGCCCGATGTGCGCTTCGTGCAGCAGGCGCCCGCCGATACGCTGGCGGCCTTCCGCGCGCTGCACCAGGCGGCGCGTGCCATACCCCGCGCGAAGACGGCGGAATTCGGCCGCGCGCTGGCGCAGCTGCGTACCTTCGTCATGGAGCACGATTACCGCGAGATCGATCCCGGGGGTGAAAGCGCCGGCACGCTGCTCGCCTTGAACGACTATGCATTCTGGCTGGCCGAGGCAGGCGACGCGGCCCAGGCCGACCTGATCCTGGGCGAGGTGCTGCGCCGGGACCCGTCACGTACCGCCGCCTACCTGAACCGCGCGGATGCCCGCTGGCAGCAAGGCGGACGCGAACGCGAGCCGCAAAAGCGCGACTACTACCTGGCGCTGGCGCGCGAGGACTACCGCCAGTACTGCACTCTGCGGATGGCGTCGAATACGGCCACCCCGTCCAACGTGGCAGCCCGCATCGGCGCCGCGCTGGGCGAGCCGGTGCTGACGCCGGCCGCGTGCCGGCCGCGGCTGGAGATTTTCGCGGCGATCAAGGCGGGCGACCTGGAAGCGGTGCGCGCGCAGCTTGCGCGTGGCCAGGATCCGGACGGGGTCAATGAATATGGCGTGTCGGCGCTGGGCTCGGCGGTGTACCACAAGCAGGCGGAGATCGTCCGCACCTTGCTGGCGGCCGGCGCCAAGGCTGACGGGCCGGGCACGGGCCGGGCCATGCTGGCCGGCGCCATGCCGGTCGGGCGCGATACGCGTCCCCCGGCGCAGCGCTACGCCATCGCCGACATGCTGCTGGCGGCGGGCGCCTCGGTGGAGGCGCCCGACCACAACGGCACGCCCTTGCTGATCACGCGCACGTCCTACTACGGCGACGATCGCGACACGCTGGAGTACCTGCTGTCCCACGGCGCCAACCCGAACGCGCGCGACAAGCAGGGCCGCAGCGTGCTGCACGCAGCCATCTCCAACTACCGTACCCGCTGGTTCGCCGAACAGTTGCTGGCCAGGGGCGCCGACATCAACGCGGCGTACATCCGCATGTATTACGGCGCTAGCCCCCAGTGGGAAACGCCCTTGCTGGAGGCGCTGCGTGCGTCGTACGGCGAGCTGAAGCCGGGCGCGGCCCTTGCCGTGCCGGAACGCGTGGCCTTTGCGCTCGATCATGGCGCGGATGCGTCGGTGGGGGGCTACGGCGTCAAGACCGGGGTGGCGCGCAACGGCATGGACGAAGCGCTGAGCCTGTCCGCGCGCTACCTGCAGCCGGCGCTGGTCGACCAGCTGGCGCAGGCTTCGCGCAAGCCGGCGGCGCCGCTCACCAGCGAGCCCATGTCGGCGCTGTTGCGTACGTGGAGCGAGCTGGAGTCGCGCGCGGCCGCCAGCAAGGAGAGTCCTGCCTGGGACGGACTGCGGGCCAGCGCGCGTGCCGTGGGCGAGCGGATGGTTGCCGCAGGCGTCAGCCTGAAGTACCTGGACAGCGCGCAAGGCATGAAGAACAACGGCATCGCGCCGCTGAGCCTGCCGTGGCTGCCGGATGACCTGTACCTGGCATGGCTGAAGGCAGGTGCCGACCAGACCGACCGCACCGACGCGGGCGTGCGTATCGCAGGGGTGGACCAGCCCGATGCCTTGCCGCTGGTGACCATGATGATGATGGGCCAGCAAGCCAAGGTGAAGATGCTGCTTGCACACGACGGCGCGCTGTATCGCGACCCGCAGCGCTGCGGCATGGCGGTGGCGGACTTGTTGTCGTGGCGGTTGGGCCGTGGCGCGCAGGCCGGTCCGGAGCTGGCGGGCGCGGTTAGCCAGGTGATGGATGGCGCTGCCAGGGCCGGCAACTGCGATATGAGCATGACGGCGCGCGCCAGGCCTTTTGCCGGCGTGCGGGCCGACGAGCTGGCGCGGCGCGCGGCCGGGAGCGTTGCCGTCCGGTAGGCGCGGCGCGGTCGCGGAACTAGCCGGGCTTTGCCGTACGCCGTCTGCCTGGCCGGTGGGCTGCCATGCCATGCATCAGCACATCGATGACCTGTTCCGCATGCTGGTCCGCCTGCGCGGGCGTCATGGGCCCCACGCCATAAAGCCGCTTCAGCAGATGGGTAGCCGATTGCACCGCCGTCAGCATGGCGGTCATCATGACGCTGGCATGCTCAGCCGGGTAGGGCTTCAGCAATTCCGCCGCATGGCACTCCGCAATCAGCGCATCGAGCTTCTCATGAAACGGCTTCATGTAGTTGTCCACCAGCCAGTCCAGTCTTGGGCCGTCCTGCGCGACTTCCATGAGGACAAGGGAGTGCGCTGCCGGATGCAGGATATTGCTCACCGCGAAGGCCCTTAGCGCGGCTTGCAAGCGGGCGAGCGGATCCGAGCGATCGAGCGCATCCGCCGCTTGCCTGGATGCGGCAAGGGATCCCGCGTACGCATTCTCCACTACCGCGCGCCAGAGCCCTTCCTTGCTGCCAAAGTGGTAGTTCAGCAGCGGTTGCTTCACGCCCGCGCGGTTGGCGATCGACAGGACCGAGGCGCCGTCGAATCCTTTTTGCGTGAACTCGCACTCGGCGGCTTCGATCAGACGCTGTCGTCCCGATACCTCGATCGCGGGGGAGGCGGGTGTCGTGGCGGCGGATGTTTCGGTGGCGCGCTTTGGGGCGGGAGTCTTGGTGCGCCGGCTATCGACAGGGGGCATGGTGGCTCAGGACGTGTTTCGCTCACGGTAACGATCCCGGCATTCTCCCACATGCCTGGGGCTTGTCCCCTGGCATCTGCCTGGGTGGCAGCTTCGCCCGGCTTTCCCTTCACGTCCTCATCGAAGTTGTCCTGATATAAGTATAAGTACCAGTGTGATCTTGACTTATACTTGTATAAATTCACGTCCCAAGGCGTCCGTGAGGCGGCCAGCAACATGGGGAGGCAGGAATGCGCGAGTTGGAAGTTCCGGTATTGATCGTAGGTGCTGGCCCGGTGGGCATGCTGATGGCGGCGCTGCTGGCGGACCAGGGCATCGAGTCGCTGCTGGTCGAGCAGCGCGACGACCTGCATCTCGCGCCGCAGGCGCATGTCATCAACACCCGGACGCAGGAGATCCTGGCCGGTATCGGCGTCACCGACGAGGCGCTGGCGGGTATCACGACCCATTCCGCCGAAGCGCGCTTCGTGACCTGGCGGCAAAACCTTGCCGAAGGGGATCTTGCCCGCATCGATATCGGCAGCGCCGGCTACCTTGCCAGCATGGCGGCCGCCAGCAGCAAGCGCACCGCGAATATTCCCCAGCACCATCTTGAGCGCCTGCTGTTCGCCCAGGTGTCGCGCCGCGTTCGCTGCCAGACGCGCTTCGGCCATGCCTGGCAGGGCGCGGAGCACAGCGGGCACGGCGCCGTTTCGTCGGTGAAGGATGTCGCGACCGGCGAGACGTACCGGGTGCGCAGCGACTGGCTGATCGCGGCCGACGGTGCCGGCAGCCCGGTACGCCGCAGCCTGGGGCTGCCCATGGTCGGGGAGACCAACCTGGCGCATCTCATCACCATCAATTTCGAGGCGGATATCCGGCATCTGGTCAAGGACAGTCCGTCGATCCTTTTCTGGGTCCTGTCGGCCGCGGCGCCCGGCACCTTCATCGTGCACGATGCGGCGCGCTACTCGGTTTTCATGACACCGTACTTTCCGGAGTACGAATCGCCGGCCGACTTTCCCCCGGACCGCTGCGAGCGCATTCTCCGGGCCGCGCTCGGCGACCGCCATTTGCCGTTGCGCATCACGTCGCTGTCGAACTGGACAATGCAGGCTCACATTGCCGCGCCATACAGCCAGGGGCGTACCTTCCTGGTGGGCGATGCCGCGCACCGCTTCCCGCCCACCGGCGGGCTCGGGCTGAACACGGGCGCCGCCGACGCGCACAACCTGGCGTGGAAGCTGGCCTGCGTGATCAAGGGGTGGGCGGGCCCGGGGCTGCTCGATACCTATGGCGACGAGCGCAAGCCTGTCGCCGAGACGAACAGCCGCGTCAGCGTGGCGAACCACCGCAAGATGCGGCAGGTCACCGCGGCATTGGGCCTTGATGAGGACAAGCTGCCGACGATGGCGCGGCTGCGCGCCAGCGCGCCGGCCCGTGCGCTGCCCGCCGCGCTGCGCTCCGCCGTGAAGCGCCTGCTGGTCGCACCGATCGACTCGCGGACCCGGAAAGTGCAACGGGCGGCTACGCCCGGGTTCGCGGGCATCCGGCGAAACGTGCAACTGGCCGCCGAGGCGCAGATGGAGCATTTCAACACGCTCGGCCTGGACCTGGGCTACGTGTACCGGAGCGCGGCGGTCTGCGGCGGCGGCGCGGCGGCCCCGATGGCGTCAAATCCCGTACTCGAAGTGGCGCAGTCGCTCACGCCGGGCGCGCGGCTGCCGCATTTCCGGCTGCAAGGCGCGCCGGGGTCGCCCGCCACTTCGCACGATCTGGTTGGCCATGGGCACTTCCTGCTCGCCGGCCTTGGGCGCCATGGCAAGGCGTGCGCCGGGCTTGCCGAGTCAGCGAGTCAGCAGCTTGGCGGCGTAGCCGTGCACGCCGTGGACCTCGACGCCGTCACGCATCACGCCGACAGGCCGCAACTATCCGCATGGAACCTGGGGCTGCCCGACGCCGCCATCCTGGTGCGCCCCGATGGGCACATCGCCTGGCGGCATGCGGCGGCGACGGACGCGCGGTTGGAGGACGTGCTAGGAGCCCTTTGCCGGGTGCTTCAAGTCCCCGTCCCGTCACGCGAACCGCTGCCATCCGGCGCACGGCCTGTCGCGCCTGTCTCGTAAGCGCGTCCGGTCCGGGCCAAGGCTCCCGGCTGTCGCCGCGCCCCGCCGCGCAGGCACTCATCAACACTCTCGCGAAGGTTTACCTGTGACACACGATCCCGAAGCCGCGCCGCTCGGCCAGGGTGGGCATCCCACCCCCGTTGCAATCGTCGGCGCCGGCACGGCAGGCTCCGTGCTGGCCCTGCTCCTGGCCAGCCGCGGCATCCGCAGCGTGCTGATCGAGCGTCAGCCGGATGCGGATACGCATCCGCGCGGACACGTCTGGTCTGCCCGCGCGATGGAGGTGATCCGCTCCATCGATGCCGAACTCGCCGAGGCGCTGCGCGAGCTCAGTTCGGCGCCGCTCAAGCTTCGCTACATCACGTGGTGCACGTCGCTGGCGGGGGTGGATCTCGGGCGCTGCGTGCCGATCGGCAACGACCCGGTGCATACCGCGCGCCTGCTGGGCAGCGGGCCTTGCCGCCCGCTGCACCTGTCCCAGAACGTGACCGATCCGATCTTGCGGCAGCGCGTTGCGGGCAGCGAGCGGATCGAGTTCCTGGCGGGATACGAGCTGGAGGCGCTGTCGCAAGACGATGACGGATGCGTGTTGACGCTGCGCGAACTGCGCAGCGGCCGGCGCGTACGGCGTACCGCCCGCTTCGTCGCGGGTGCGGACGGCGCGCAGAGCACCGTGCGGCGCCTGCTCGGGGTGCGATCGGCCGATACGCCGTTGCAGGCGGTCGCGCAGATCCATTTCCGTGCGCGGCTGGACAGGCTGACCGTGTCGCGGCCAAGCCCGCTGTACTGGATTCTCAACCCCCGGGTGGCGGGCACGCTTACGGCCCACACCGCCGACGACGAGGACTGGGTCCTGTCGACGGCGGTGCTGCCGGATATCGAGCCGGCTGGCGAGATGCCGGCCGCGCTGGCGCTGGCGCTGGTGCGGGCGGCGATCGGCGATGACAGCATCGACGTCAAGGTCCAGTCGGTCCGGCCATGGGCCATGGCGCTGCGGCGCGCCGAGACCTGCCGGGTGGGCCGCGTAATGCTGCTGGGCGACGCTGCCGCCGGATTCTCCGCCATCGGGGGCTTCGGCATGAACCATGGCATCGAGGATGCGGCGAGCCTGGCGTGGCGGCTGCAGATCCTGCTGGGCGGCTTCGTGCGCGGCGACCTCGCGCAAGGGCTGTTGTCCAGTTATGCCGCCGAGCGGACCGCGAGCGCGGACGCCCATGCGCGCCGCACGCTGCAACTGAGCGAACTGTCCGACGAGGTGTTGCGTGCCGCTGGCGTGGAGCCTGCGGGCTTCAAGACGTTGTCCGCGCTTACCCGGTCCGCATGGGTGGGCATGCTGCCCAGGCGCGTGGCACGAGGGCTGTTCCGTGCCGTGACGGGCGCCGGCCTGAAGCCGCTGGGCCATCTGGCCGGCGCGGAGCCCGGCGGCGCCGAGGCCCGGGCAAAAGTGCGAAGGGCGATCGACAAGCAGCGCGAAGTGTTCGTGACGCTCGGCACCGATCTCGGCTACGCGCATTCGGGCGGATTCGTCTGCCGCGAGCCGCATCCGCACCCGCAGTCCCCCCATGCCGGCGCCGAATACTGGCCGAGCACAAGTCCCGGCTCGCTGGTTCCCCATCTCTGGAGCGAACGCGATGGCGAGTCACTCTCGACGCGGGACCTGGCGCGGCGCGCACCGATGACGCTGCTGGTCAACGAAAAGGAGCGCGTGCGCTGGCAGGCGGCCCTGTCGCAACTGCATTCCGACTGGGGCATCGAGGTGGCGTGTCCGCTTGTCGGCAGCGGCGACGCCGCGCAGTTTCGCGTCAACCCGTCGGCATTCGCCGCGGCGCTGGAGATCGACGAGTCCGGCGCCGTGCTGCTGCGCGGCGACGGCATCGTGGCCTGGCGCAGCCGGCGTCAGTGCGCCGATCCCCGGGCGGCGTTGCGGGACGTTGTCACCCGCCTGGTTTCCCAGTCCGTCACCACCGTCACCACCATCACCACCAGCGCCGCAAGCGCGGCACACCTCACGAAGGAGAGGCAATGAGCGACATCATGGACCAGTTTCCTATCCCCTGCCCGGACCCGGACGCGCGTCCCCCGGCGAAGCTCGCCCATATCGTGCTCACCACGCGGCGCTTTGACGAAGCGATCCATTGGTGGAGCATCGTGCTGGGCGCGCGCGTGATGTTCCGCAATGCCTTGCTTTGCTTCCTGTCCTACGACGAAGAGCACCACCGCCTGGCGCTGATCAACGCCGCGAATTTCGAGCCAAAGCGGCGCGAGAGTACGGGCCTGGACCATGTGGCATTCACCTTCGGCTCGCTCGGCGACCTGCTTCACACCTACGAGCGCCTGAAGGCGCACGCCCTCAAGCCGGAATGGTGCATCAACCACGGGCCGACCACGTCGCTGTACTACCGCGACCCCGACGGCATACAGGCCGAACTCCAGGTTGACAACTTCGCGGCGCCGGAAGACCTGCAGGCCTGGTTCCGCTCGGGCGCCTTCGCCGAAAACTCGATCGGCGTCGAGTTCGATCCGGAGCATTTGCTCGAACGCTTCAAGGCGGGCGAACCCGACAGCCTGCTGATGCGGCCCGGCGAGGTGACCAGCCGCCAGTTCCTGACGTTGCGCTGAGGGAGTCAAGGCCGTGAGACTGTGTACGTTTTCCTCGGCGGACGTGGCAAGCCATGTGGGGCTCTCGCTTTCGGGCGACCGCGTGCTGGACGTGACCGCTTCCTTTTCGGGGGACGCGCGCTTCGCGTCCCTGCTGGCGCTGATCGAGCATCAGGATGAGACGCTGCCGGCCATTCGGAAACTGGCGGCGGAAAGCGCCGGGGCGGGCCGCGCGCCGAGGGTCCATGCGCTGGGGGAGGTCCGGCTCCAGGTTCCTTACCGTCCCCCGCAGATCCGTTGCTTCAGCGTGTACGAGCAGCATCTCAGGAATGCATTCCGGCAGGTCATGGCGCATGGCGTCAGCCCGCTGACAGGTTTGCTGATGCGCATGCTGGGCGCGGGCAAAGTCCCGAAGGCCTTCTTTGAGACGCCCATGTACTACAAAGGCGCGCGCCTCAATCTTTCCGGTCACGGGGGCAGGGTGCGCCGGCCCGCGCCGGGCACCAGGCTGGACTACGAGGCCGAGCTTGGGGTGATCGTCGGGCGTCCGGGCAAGAACATCGACAGCGCGGCGGCGATGTCGCACGTGTTCGGCTACGTGATCTTCAACGACTTCTCCGAACGCGCGCAGCTGATGAAGGAGATGCGCGCCAGGCCAAGCGCGGGCCCGGCCAAGGGCAAGGACTTCGATGGCAGCAACAGTCTCGGCGCCTGGGTCGTCACCGCGGATGAGATCGGCGATCCGCATGCGCTCGACGTCATCGTGCGCGTCAACGGTGAGGTGCGCGGCAAAGGCAGCACCTCGGGGATGACCCATCGCATCGACCGCATCGTCAGCTATGCGTCGTCCAACGAGACCCTGCACGGCGGCGAGCTGCTCGCCACCGGATGCGTGCCGAACTGCGCCGGCATCGAGCAGTGGCGCTTCCTGCACGACGGCGATCGGGTTGAGGTTGAAATCGCCGGACTTGGCGTCCTGACCAATCTGATCACCGGCCACTGATCGCATCAAGCCCCCGCCGCGAGGAGGCAGAGACATTCCCGCGGCCATGACAATGACAATGGAGACAGCAGTGAATTCGAAACAGTGGATCGTCACGTCCGCGGCAGCCCTGTGCCCCGCGCTTGCGCTTGCCGACAACGGCTACTTCCAGATTGGCTACGGCGCCGAAGCGCGCGGCGTGGCCGGTGCCGCCGCCGCATCGACGCGCGATGCGTTTGGCGGCGCCAGCAACCCCGCTACCACGGTATGGGCCGGCAACCGCTTCGACGGCAACCTGATCGCCACCAACGGCCGGACCAGCATGAGCCGCTCGGCGGGCCTGCCGCCGCCATTGACCGGCGTGCTCGACACCCGCGCGGATAGCGCGAACCGCTGGGTGCCGCTTGCCGACATGGCGGTCAGCAAGATGATCAGTCCCGACCTGTCGCTGAGCCTCGTCGGCTACAGCAATGGCGCGGGCACCTACTTCACGGGCAGCGCCACAACCTGCCTCGCACCGCCGCCGGCGGCGCCCGGCGCCACCTACCGTGGCAATGTGCTATGCGGCAACGGCAGGGCCACCACCACCATCCAGCAGTTGACGATAGCGCCAACGGTATCCGCACGGGTTTCCGATACGGTCTCGGTCGGCTTCTCGCTATTGATCGCAGCCCAGTTGTTCAGTGCCGAGGGCTTGCAGGCGCTGGCCCCGCAATCGGCGGCGCCGGACCACCTGACCAACCAGGGCACGGCGTCCTCGTTCGGCGTGGGGATGCGCATCGGTTCCTACTGGCGTGCCAGCGATACGCTCAGCTTCGGCGCGGCATACTCGCCCCGTATCCGGATGGGACGGCTCACGGAATATGAGGGCTTGCTGGCGGACCAGGGCCGCCTGGATATTCCGGAGAACATGCTGGCCGGCATGCAGTGGTCGCCCACGCCCGACCTGTCCTTTCTCTTCGACTACCAGCGCATCAACTATTCGGGAACGTCCGGGCTCGGCAATCGCCCCTTCGACGGCACCGCCTTGCGCGGCAGCAGCGGCGGCCCGGGCAATGGGTGGAAGGACATGAATGTTTTCAAGCTGGGTGTGCGCTACCAGGTGACCCCCGCCTTGCACGTGTCGGGCGGCGTCTCACTAAACAGTGCGGCCTACGCGGATGAGGACACCGCCAGCAACGTCACTTCGCCTGCCACGTTCCGCCGGCACTACACGCTCGGACTTGGCTATGCGACCGGGCCGAACAGCAAATGGTCGGTCTTCTACTCCTTGTCTCCCGGCTACACCACCACCGGCAGCTCGGCACTGGGTTCGGCCGTTGCCACCCAACTCTCAGGCAATCCCACGGTGGCCGGCCGGGAAACCCTGTCGACGCGGCAGCAGAGCATCGGCGTGCAGTACTCGCAGCGCTTCTGATTGCCATCGATACCTTAATCATTCATCACGGAGTTCGTTTCGATGACGGCTTGTCTTATTCCGCGTGCCAGCGGTAACCGGGTACTCACAGGCGGTCAGCCATGAACGCGCGCACGGAGCCAACGGCATTGCCGTCGCCCCGGCTGGACGACCGCTTCGAGCAACTCGCCGGCAAGGTCTTCCTCACCGGCAACCAGGCGATCCTGCGCATCGCGCTGGACCAGCGCCGCATCGATGCGCGCCTGGGCAGGAATACCGGGGGCTTTATCTCCGGCTACCGCGGATCGCCGCTGGGCCGGCTCGACATGGAGCTGTGGCGCATCCAGCCGTTGCTGCAGGCAATGAACGTGCGCTTCCAGCCCGGCGTCAACGAGGACCTGGCCGCCACCGCCATCTGGGGCACGCAATACGTCGGCACATTTCCCGGCGCCACGGTGGAGGGCGTGTTTGGCATCTGGTACGGCAAGGGGCCGGGCGTCGATCGCAGCGGCGATCCGCTGAAGCACGGCAACCTGGCCGGCACCAGTGCCGCCGGCGGCGTGCTGGTCCTGGCGGGCGACGACCATAGCGCGAAGTCGTCCACCACCGCGCACCAGTCTGACTTCTCGCTGATCGCGGCAGGCATACCGGTGCTGTACCCGGCAAACGTCCAGGACATCATCGACTTCGGCTTGCGGGGGATCGAGATGTCGCGCCACAGCGGATGCTGGGTCGGCATGAAGCTTGTGACCGACGTGGTGGAATCCGCCAGTGAAGTCGAGGTGGGGCAGCACGGCCCGATCGGTGCATTGCCCGCTGGCAACGGGCCCCTGCATATTCGCGCCTTCGAAATGGCGCCGGTCGCGGAAGAGCGCCTGTACGTACACAAGCTGCCGGCAGCGGTCCAGTTCGCCCGGGCGGCGGGGCTCAACCGGCTCGTGTGGCCTGCCCCGGACGCACGCGTGGGCATCGTCACCGCCGGCAAATCCTACGCCGATACGATGCAAGCCTTGCAGCGGCTCGGCATCGACGCTGCCAGTCCGCACGGCGCGGCGCTGCGCGTATTGAAGATCGGCATGGTATGGCCGCTCGAAGACGAAATCGTGCGCGCCTTCGCCCAGGGTCTCGACACCATCCTGGTGATCGAGGAGAAGCGGCCGTTGCTCGAGTCGCAACTGAAGTCCATCCTCTTCGATGCGCGCATGGCGCGGGCGCCCGTGGTGCGTGGCAAGTTCGACGGCGCACCTGAGTGGTCCGCGTCGCGGGGCGCCCCGGTGCTGCCCATCTGCAATGAGCTGACGGTGCTCCAGATCGCCGATGCCATCCACCGGCTGCTGGGATTGCCGGGGCAGGCCGTGCCGGAAGTGAATGCGGCATTGACGGGCGCGGCGGAACCTGCCGCGCCGCTGCGCCGGCCGAGCTTTTGCGCGGGTTGCCCGCATAACACGTCCACCAGGCTGCCGGACGGCAGCAGGGCGCTGGCAGGCATCGGCTGCCATACCATTGCCATGCTGAACGACCCGAAGAAGACGCACACCGTCTCGCACATGGGTGGCGAGGGGATGATGTGGATGGGACAGGCGCCGTTCACGAGCGAGCCCCATGTCTTCGCCAACATGGGCGACGGGACTTACTTCCATTCCGGCTATCTGGCGATCCGCCAGGCGCTGGCGGCCAATCTGCGGATGACCTATAAGCTGTTGTTCAACGGCTTTGTCTCCATGACGGGCGGCCAGCCGGTCGACGGCGAGCTGAGCGTCGACAAGGCTGTCGCCCAGTTGCGCGCGGAGGGGATCAGGAAGCTCGTCGTGGTCACGGATGACGTGACGGCTTACGACCCGCGCCGCCGCGCCGCGCTGGACGTGCCGGTATACGACCGCGCGGCGCTGGAGGCCGTGCAGCGCGAACTGCGCGAATACGCCGGGCTGTCGGTGCTCATCTACGACCAGGCCTGCGCCACGGAGGCACGGCGGCTGCGCAAGCGCGGCAAGCTGCCCGACCCGGCGGTGCGGACCTATATCGACCCCGAAGTCTGCGAGGGCTGCGGCGATTGCGGCGACCAGTCCGGATGCCTGGCCATCGAGCCGCTGGAGACGGCGCTGGGCCGCAAGCGGCAGATCAACCAGTCGTCGTGCAACAAGGACATGTCGTGCGTGCGCGGCTTTTGCCCGAGCTTCGTGACGCTCGACGGGGCAAAGCCGCGCCGGCCTGAAGCCAAGGGCGGCACGCCGGGCGAACTGAAGATTCCCGCGCTGCCGGACCCCGCCATCCCGGGCGATTTCGAACCGGCGTCGATCCTGGTGGCGGGCATCGGCGGCACCGGCGTCGTGACCATTGGCGCCGTGCTGACCATGGCGGCGCACCTGGATGGCAAGGCCGGCAGTTCACTGGACATCACCGGACTATCCCAGAAGTATGGCGCGGTCGGGTCGCATATCCGGATTGCTCCCAGCGCGGCACTGCTGCACGCCGCGCGCATCGGCAACGGCGAAGCCGATGTCCTGCTGGGATGCGACCTGATCGTCGCGGCCGGCGCCGACGCCCTGGCGCGGCTGCGTCCGGGGCTGGCGCGCGCCTTCGTCAATACCGAGATCGTTCCCACCAGTGACTTCACCAGCCAGCCGGACTGGTCGGCCAATGAGACAGGTCTCAGGCAGCGGATGACCGCGGCACTGGGCGGGCGAGCCGAATTTATCGACGTGGCGGCGCTGGCGCGGCAACTCCTTGGCGATGCCATTCTCTCGAACATGCTTTTGCTTGGCTATGCCTGGCAGAAGGGCGCGATCCCGGTGCGGCGGCCCGCGATGGAGAAGGCCATCGAACTCAACGGGGTGGCGGCCGCCACCAACCAGAAGGCGTTCGCGCTGGGCCGGTGGCTCGCGCATGACAACGCGGCGGTACTGCGGCTGCTGGCGCCCGTGCAGGTGGTCCGGATGCAGATGAAGGCGGGCGGATCGCTGGCCGGGCTGATCGACGACCGGGCCCGGCGACTTGTCGGCTATCAGAACACGGCGCTTGCCGATCGCTACCGCAAGCGGATCGCGGCGGTCCAGCGCACGCTGGCAGGCCGCAGCGACGCCGAGGCCCTGGTCCGTCAGGTGGCGACGCAGTACTTTCGCGTGCTTGCGGTCAAGGACGAGTTCGAGGTGGCACGCTTGTATGCCAGGCCCGAGTTCCTGCAGTCCCTGCGCGATGCGTTCGAAGGCGAGTTCAAGATTGGCTTCCATCTGGCGGGCGGCCCCTTCGGCAAGCTGGACAAACTTACCGGAAAGGTCAGCAAGACACGCGTTGGCGGCTGGATACGTCCCATGTTCCGCATGCTGGCCAGCGTGCGCTTCCTGCGTGGCAGCTGGCTCGATCCGTTCGCACGCGGCGCGGAGGCGGTACTGAATCGCCGCGTGCGCGATGCCTACGAAGAAGACCTCGACGCGATTGAACAGGTGGCGGCGCAATGGCCCGCGGAGCGCTTGCGGGAACTGCTGGCCTGGCCTGCCAGCGTGCGCGGGTATGGGCATGTCCGGGAACGGCAGGCGCAGTCCGGCTTCGCCAGGCGGGACAAGGCCCGCTCGAACCCATTTCCCAACGAGGAAGCATCTTGAACAAAGTCATCATCACCTGCGCCATTACCGGGTCCATCCACACGCCATCCATGTCGCCCCATCTGCCTGTCACGCCTGAGGACATTGCAGCGAGCGCGATTGGCGCCGCGCAGGCCGGCGCCGCCATCGTTCACCTCCACGCGCGCGATCCCGGCGATGGGCGTCCTTCGCAGGACCCGGCGCTGTTTCGCCGGTTCGCACCGGCCATCAAGGCGGCTTCGGATGTGGTGATCAACCTGACCACGGGCGGCGCGCCGACGATGAGCGTCGAGGAGCGGCTGCAGCCGGCGCTGCAGTTGCGGCCGGAACTCGCGTCCCTCAATATGGGCACGATGAACTTCGGCCTGTACGAATTGCTGGACCGCTTCAAGGACCTCAGGCACGAGTGGGAGCGTCCCTACCTGGAGCGAAGCTACGACGGCATCTTCAGGAACACGTTCAAGGACATCGCATACATTCTCCAGTCCTGCAGCGAAAACCAGACGCGGTTCGAGATCGAGTGCTACGACATCGGGCACCTCTACACGGCGGCCCACTTCCTCGATCGCGCGCTCCTGACGCCACCGCTGCTGATTCAGTCCGTGTTCGGGCTGCGGGGCGGCATCGGTGCGCACGTCGAGGACCTGATGCACATGCGCCGCACCGCGGACCGGCTGTTCGGCACTGACTACGTCTGGTCGGTGCTGGGCGCCGGACGGCATCAGATGCCGCTGGCGGCGATTTCCGCGTCGGTCGGCGGCAATGTGCGCGTTGGGCTGGAGGATTCCCTGTGGGATGGCCCCGGCAGGCTCGCGCACAGCAATGCCGCGCAGGTACTGCGTGTGCGCAGTGTGATCGAGGCGCTGTCGCTCGAGGTCGCCACGCCGGAAGAAGCGCGGTCGCTGCTGAAACTGAAGGGGCGGAATAGCGTGGGCTTCTGAAGCGGAAGGTGGTCCGGATCAACGCGTGCCGGGCCTCGTTCGAAGCTTGCAAGCAAGGGTGTGGAAGGGTGTGGAAGGGTGTGGAAGGGGGTGGAAGGGGGGCAAAGGATTCTCCTTCTCCAATTTCATCGGAATCCTGATTTGTGCTCAATTCGTCTCATCGATATAATTCACCGGCAATGCCCCCTGACCGGGGCATTTCATTCTTATATTCATTGAGCTGGAGCATTTAATGTTTTTGATTTGGCAAGGTTTGGGTTTTCTCGTTGTCATCGTTCCGCTTGCCGTCATGCTTGTCATGAGCCTGCTGGGCTCGGTGCTGAATCTTTCCAACGTGGCGACGATTGTCGTTGCACTGATTTTGTCCGCCGTGGCCGTCTTCTATCTCGGGCGCCGCCTCAACTCCCGCCCCGGGCGCATCCTGGTCGATCCCAAGACCCAGGAACCCGTCGAGCTTCGCAAGCGCCATACGCTGTTCTGGATCCCCATGCAGTATTGGGCGGTTCCTATCCTGATCATTGCCGGCATCGCCGCGATGGCGCTGTTTACCGCTGGCGCATAGTCTCCACGGGCGGGCCGATTATCTTGTCCGCCGGTTCCCGCGTCGCCGGATGACGAGCAGGGCCGGACGCCTGTCCGGCCCTGTTTTGCAAGCCGCCAACACCAATGCCAGCGGCAGATGATCGGGAGGCCGCGTAGAATATCGGTCTTTCAACCTGAACGGCGGCCCGCCATGCAAGCCTCGGGCGCCCAGGGCGCGCAGGGACTTTCAAGAGTCGGCCTCGCCAAAGGTTGATGGTTTTCGTCAAGAGATTTCAAGTTGAAGAATCCGGTCAGTTACTGGCGCAATCGCCGGTTCTCCTCCGCGTTGCCTGAGGAGAGTGCATTGCATGGCGCCAGTACGGCGGCCCGGCGTGCCCGGCGCGGTATTGTCCTGCTGACCTTCGCCTTCGCGCTAAGCCAGTTCTATCGCAGCTGCCTGGCCGTGATGGCGCCCGAACTCCAGCATGACTTTGGCTTGACCGCCGCGGGTTTCGGCAGCTTGTCCTCCTGCTTCTTCCTGGCATTCGCTGTCGCGCAGATTCCCGTCGGGATCGCCTTCGACCGATATGGCGTGGGCAAGCCCACGGCCCTTCTTCTTGCCATCGGCGCGGTGTCTTCCTTGCTGTTTACGGCCGCGCCCAACGGCACGGTCGCCATGCTTGCCCAGGCGGGGCTTGGACTGGCCTGCGCACCGGTCTTCATGGGGCTGCTGCATTTCGCTTCCGAGCATCTCTCCGAAAGGAACTACACCAGGGTTGTCAGCCAGTCCAACGCCACGGGCATGATTGGCGCACTGTGCGCAACGGCGCCGCTCGGGTGGGCCATGCACCTGCTCGGCTGGCGCGTTGCCATGTCCTTCGCGGCGCTTTGCATGGTTGTCGCCTGCTACGGCGTCTGGCGTTTCGTCCGGGACGAAGGGCACGCCGAGGCCCGCCATGTTCCGCTGTGGCCCATGCTCTCGCAGAGCGCGAAGCTGCTGGCCATCGCGCCCTTGTGGACCCTCATCCCGATGTGCGTCGCCATGTCGGCGGGCACGGCGTTCCGCAATGCATGGAGCGGGCCCTATCTGGCCAATGTGTATGGCCTCGACTCCGGCGCCCGCGGCGTCGCGCTGGCCTTGCTCAGCGTCAGCGGGTTCCTGACCGCATTCTTCCTGCCTGTGCTGGTGCGGTGCAGCTCGCTCAAGACGACCATCGCGGCATGGTCCTGTTTGGCGATGACGGGTGCGATCTTCCTGACCGTCTGGCCCGCGAGCGGCATGGTTTCCGGTGTGGGCCTGATGGCGCTGCTGTCGACCATCGGCATGCTGCATCCGCTGATCATGGCGCAGGGGCGTGGCCTGGTTCCGCCGTCTTCGCGCGGGAGGGGTCTCGGCGTGCTCAACACGTTCGTCTTCCTCGGCTCGGCGCTGACCTCTTGGGGGTTCGGCATGATCGCCAGGATGGGCGAGCTGCAGCGATGGCCGGTATCGAAGACCTACGCCACGATTTTCCTCGCTGCCGCGGTGATGGTTGTGCTGGCGGTGGTGCCGTATCTCTTCAGTCCGTCGCCGAAAAGAAGCTGAGCCACGCGCCGGCGCAAATGCATTTCATCCGGCCCTGGCTATCATTTTCAGCATGCTGTCCGCGATTTCCTGGCCAAGCAGGCGCGATACCATCCAGCCTGCGAGATCCTGGGTCGCCAGGCATCCGCCAGCCGTGGCGATCTGGCCGTGGACCACGAGCGGCCGGTGCTCGGTCTTGACGCCCATTGCCTCAAGTTCCGCGAACACGCCTGGATAGGTGGTCGCGGTCAGGCCATCGAGCAGGCCGAGCCGGGCGAGAAACAGCACGCCCGAGTCGATTGCGCCAATGATCTGCCGCTTGGGATCCAGCATCAGCTGATGCATGAAGTCCTGGTCCCGCAGCTTGGCGCGCGAGCCGGGGCCGCTAACGATGAACACCGCATCGGCTTGCGCAAGCTCGCCCAGTCCGCCATGCGGCGTGATCGCGATGCCGGTATTGGACGTGACCTGCGGTGTGTCCGCGCAGATCCTTACCGACCACGGTTTCGTGTAGCCGACATAGTCGGGGTCCTGAACGCGATTGAACAAGTCCCAGGGCAGGAACAAATCGACATCGGTGAAGCCATCGTAGGCCAGCATGACGAGTTTCATCAACGATCTCCTATTGCGCGAACGAGCGCGAATGAGCGTGAACTAACGAGTTGGAGGCAAGATTCTCGTCCAGGTCCTGACTTGTCTGTATAGTCACGAAATCAGATTTTATGGCTATACAGATAAGATGGCGGACAGAACCCCCTCATACCAGGCGATTGCCGGCCGGCTGCGCGCCGCCATTCGCCGGGGCGATCTGGCGCCGGGCGCCAGGATGCCGTCGGTACGGCGCCTGGCGCAAATGGAAGAAGTCAGCGCGCCGACAGCCGAGCACGCGCTCCGGCTGCTGGAAACGGGTGGCCTTGTGGTGGCCCGGCCAAGGTCAGGCTTCTACGTGGCCGCCGACAAGCTTGCGGAGCCGCTCGCTTCGCCCACGGTATCCACGGCGCGGCCGGTCACGTTGACTGCCAATGTGCATGCCCTGTTCGCCCAGGCGAGGTCTCCGGAACTCGTGGCGCTCGGGGCCGCATCGCCCAGCGCCGAATGGCTGCCGGACAAGGCGCTGGCGCGAAGCCTGCTGGGCGCCAATCGCCGGCTGAGTTCATCCGCGCTGGCTTATAGCGTACCGCCGGGGCGGCTGGACCTGCGCGGCCAGATTGCGCGCCGCGCGGCACGCTGGGGCCTGCATATTGCTCCCGACCAGATCATCGTGACACACGGCCAGAGCCAGGCCATGCGGCTGGCATTGCAGGCGACCTGCCGCCGCGGCGACGTGGTGGCGATCGAGTCGCCTTGCTACTTCGGTACGCTGATGCATCTGCGCAGCCTGGGCCTGCGCGCCATCGAGGTGCCCACGCATCCGCGCACGGGCATGGACCTGGCGGCACTGGAGCAGATACTGCGCAAGCACCGGATCAGCGCGGTGGTTTCAATACCGACTGCCAACAACCCGCTGGGCTTCACCATGTCCATCGCCGACAAGCGGACGCTGGTCGGGCTACTCGACCATGCCGGCGTGCCATTGATCGAGGATGACGTGTACGGGGACCTCTCCGCCGGCAAGCCTCGCGCCCCGGCCTGCAAGGCCTTCGACGAGTCCGGCAACGTCCTGTATTGCACCTCGGTGTCGAAGACGATGGCGCCGGGGTGGCGCATCGGCTGGATTGCGCCCGGCCATCGCTTTGATGCCGTGCTGGAGGCGCGCGTCGAAGCGAGCCTGGCCGGCACGCCGCTGCTTGAAGCCGGCCTGGCGGACATGTTTTCGAGTGGCGACTACGACCGGCATCTCCGGCGCTTTTGCCAGCGCATCAAGGACTCGGTGCGTACGATCTCATCCCGTATCGCGGCCACGTGGCCGGCGGGTACCAGGCTGTGTGTTCCCGACGATGGCTTCCTGCTTTGGGTGGAGCTTCCCGCCCACGTCGATGCGCTGGCCCTCTGCCATGCTGCCGCCGGCGACGGCATCAGCGTCGGCCCCGGCGCCATGTTTTGTCCGGACGGCACCCGCTACGCCCACCATGTCCGGATCAACTGCGCCCAGCCAACCACGCCAAAGCTGCTGGCCGCGCTGGATCGCATCGGCATGCTCGCGGCGGCACAGGCTTGATGGCGGGCCGGCGCAGCCGGCGGCATCGGGATGGAAACGCTGACAGTATTCAGGAAAAAATGAGAAAACGGATTCGTATTATTTTCTTCGCCGCAGTTGCCGCCGTCCTGGCTTATCCATCGTATCTTTACCTGTACTACGGCGTGCCTTATGGGGGCAAGGTCTATAGCCCGAACCAGGCGTTCTACTATCAAAAGTACAAGCTGTTCAGTTGGGCGAACCTGATCCCGACAATGGCCACCCCTGGGCAGGGATCGGACAAGCTCTACTATGTGAACGGCTATGTCCGGGTGTATTCAGCCAATGGCATGCTGGTTGGCGAGACTCCTGCGTCCGGCGTGCCAATGGCGGAACTGCACTGGGCAGACGATGCGGTGGTGGTGATGGACGGCCACAGCGATGGCATCATCGCGCTGCCGGGTAAATCCTGGTAAATCCGGGTAAATCCGGGTAAATCCGGGTAAATCCGGGTAACCGGGGCCAGCGCGGGCAGATCTCAGGCAGGCGCGCGTACGGAACGCGCCGTGCCCCGCTCGCCAAACAGGCCGCCTGGATCTGGCATAGCGTTCCCGGTGGGATCAACCCACGATCAGTTTCAGCCCGGCGGGCAGGGACTCGCCAAACACGCGCCCCTCGTCGGCTTCATCGAGTTCCACCGTTTCGCGCACCATGGCGATCCAGCTTTGCGGTGCGTGGGCGGCTTCCAGCCGCCGGACCACGTTCGCGCGGATCTCGGGGGACAGGTCCCTGGAGCGGTCGCCTGTCATGCGGGCGATCTGGACGGCGGCGAACGCGGCCGGCTCGACCTTCTTCCAGTCGAGCGCAAGAATCGCTTCCAGCCATTGCGCGGCGACCTCGGCCGGCACGACGCTGTGCGCGCTGCCATAGAACGGCCGGCGTGCCCCGATGCGGCCCACGGCCCACCAGCCCTGGCTGTTTTCCGAGGGCTTGCGCAGCCGGGCCAGCAGCCATTCGGCGAGTTCGATCTTGCGCTCGGCCGGGATGCGCTCAAGGGACCCGGCAAGGCGCACCATGTCGGCGTAGCCGGCCCTTGCGGGGCCGGCAGGCCGTTTATATCGCGTGCTGCCGGGCGGCTGCAGATAGAAGGCCATGTCGTCCAGCAAGCGCAGTTGCGCGCTCTCGTCGAGGCCGCCCGCCGCCCGCCGCCACAGTGTCCACCACTCCGACCAGATCTGGCTTTCGTTGACGTACTGGATCCCTTGCTCGTACAGCGACCAGAGCTGTTCGACGCGCCAGTCGTCGAGCGGGTAGCCGAACCCCGGCCGCACGCAGTAGCCGGCCAGGTTCAGCCACAGGCGTTCATGATCGGCCGTGCGCCGCCGCCGCCGCGCGCGCTCCCAGAACGTGCCGAACAGTTCGCGGAGCAGCGCGCTGTCCCAGCGCTCGCGCGTGCCCAGGAGTTGCTCCAGTTGCGCCCGCATCCGCTTGACCTCCTTGGGGCCGACGTCCTGCGAGCGCGCGCCGAAGGTACGGTCGATGGCTTCGACCGCTTGCGGCAAGGCTGGGTTTGGCATATCCGGCGTTTCAGCGGGCGTGGGCGCTGCCGTGCCGTTGGCGCGCAGCTGGAATTCGAGCAGCCACCGCTGCGAGGCATCGGCCATGTCGATGCAGTGCACCTCCAGCGTGCCGACCTCGGTCAGCGACGTGGTGAGCTGCACCGGCGTTTCCCGGGGCCCGCTCGCGCCGCGCGGCTGCACCACGGTGGCAATCGGCGGCAGGCGAACGAAGTCGCCCGTCGACAGATCGGTCAGCTCGCCCGGCCGATAGGCCGTGTCGGCGACCGAGGAAACCAGGTGGAAGCGCACCGGATGCCCGAGCCGCAGGGCGAAGGCGCGATCCTCGAGATGGATCTCGTGGCCTTCTTCCGTGCCTCGCGGCAACAGGCAGATGCCTTGCTGCCCCTGCGCGCCATCGTCGAGAACGAGGAAGTAGCTGCGCGGCGATCCCCCGCCGATGCGCGGCGCCTGGCCGGTACGGGCGCGCGCGTACGCTACCGCGCCACGGGCAACGGCTACGTCGGGGTTGTCGTTGTGCAGTACCTGCACGGGCGCGCCGCGCCAGGTGCCCAGGGTGCCGGCAACGCGCCCCGCCAGCGCATCGGCGCGGAACACCCCGCCGTTGAGCAGCAGGGTGTCGGGCATCGCCAGCGCGTCATCATGCGTGCGCGCCGCGCCCAGTGCGGTTTGCGACTGCGCAGCGTGCTGGCTCAGGAAGGCCGCAACGTGCCGCGTGACCGCCGGGTCGGCCGCATAGGGCAGGCCGAATTCGACAATGGCGCCCCGTGCGCGGCCGGGCCGTTCGCTGGACGACACCGCGGGGAAGAATCCATCGACGATGAGCTGTTCGATTTCCTGCCGCGTGACTTCCACCGAGCGTGCCGCGCCGATCAGCCGGGAGCCCGCGCCCAGCAGCGTCACCGTGACCGAGTCCGGCGGCTGCGCACCGAGGAGCTGCTCCTTGGCCGCGCGGCAGCGCGCGACGAGCTGCGACAGGCTGGCCGCCGACAGCCGTGTCTCTGCCGTGGCGAGACGCGCTTCGACTAGATGCGCCAGGGCGAGGTCCATATTGTCGCCGCCGAGCATCAGGTGATTGCCGACGCCGATGCGGGTCAGTTGCGGCTGCCCGTCCTGCATCTCCACCTTGATGAGGGTCAGGTCGGTGGTGCCGCCGCCGACGTCGCAGATCAGCACCAGGCGCGTTTGCGCAAGGTCCGTTTCCAGCGTCTGGCGATGATGGAACAGCCAGTCGTAGAACGCAGCCTGCGGCTCTTCGAGCAGGCGCAGGGCGGGCAGCCCGCCCATGCGCGCCGCTTCCAGCGTCAGCGCGCGCGCGCCTTCGTCGAAGGAGGCGGGCACGGTAAGCACCACGTCCTGTTCTTCGAGCGGGGCCTGCGGGAAACGGTGATTCCATGCCGCGCGCACGTAGCCCAGATAGCTGGCGCTGGCCGCGACCGGCGAGATCTTGCCGACCTCTTCGTCCGCCCCCCAGGGCAGGATCGGCGCGGTCCGGTCTACCGAGGCATGCGACAGCCAGCTTTTCGCGCTGGCCACGAGCCTGCCGGGCACCTGCGCGCCCAGCGTGGCCGCGAGGCGGCCGATCACGGTCCGGCGCGCTCCGGCGCTCGCGGCGTGTTGCCACGGCAACTGCAGGTCGGCCCCGTTGAGTTCACCGGGCGCCGCGTGGTAGCGCACGGATGGCAGGAGAGGCCGCGCGGCGACCTCTCCCAGGCTGACCAGCTGATCGATATCGAAGACGCGGATCTGCTCGGACCCCGCCTCCGCATAGGCGACGACCGTGTTGCTGGTGCCAAGGTCAATGCCGACGATGTACGGCTTCATCTCAGTCAGGCATTGGGGTTGCCGCGCACATCGAACTCGACCTTCCAGCGCTCGCCGGCGCCGCGGGGCACGGCTTCCAGTTCCAGCGTCCCGGCCTCGGTGACCCGCGCGTGCAGTTTCACCGGCACCACTTCGCCGGGCGTGCGCCCTTCGGGCGGCAGCGTGGCCTGGATTTCATCGAGTTCCTGCAGTTCCTCGGGCGACCAGGAGTCGAGCAGGGTGCCGACCTGATCCTGGCGGCGCACCGACGAGCCGAAGAAGCGGAAGTGGACGGGCTCGCCCACCACCAGGCCGAATTCCTGCGGCGGCAACGCGGCCTCGGTCCCTTCTTCCATGCCGAACGGCGCCACGCACAGCGCCTGTATGGGCGGCTCGAAGCCAGGCACGGCGGGCATCGACGATTCCACGGCGATATAGTAGGCACGCGCGGTGCCGCCACGGATGCGCACGCCCTTGCCGCGCCGCACGTAGCCGTAATACGCGGCGCCGCGCGCCACCGCCAGGTCCAGGTCGGCGCCTTCCAGCAGGCGCGCCGGCGCCGCGCCTTCCGCCGCAAGCCAGCCATTGAGCGTCTGCAAGATGCGCTCCACCAGCAAGCCCGACTTGAACACGCCGCCATTGAAGAGGACGGCGGTGGGGTGCAGGAAGGTCGCGCCTTCCGGCTGCGCGCTCTGGAAGCCTTCGAGTTCCGCGAGCGCCGCCACCTGGCGGCCCAGGAACGCGGCCAGATGCCGCGTGATGGCCGCATCCTGCGCATACGGCAGGCCGAGTTGCGTGAGCCCGCCGCGCGCCCGGCTTACCGGGCGGGCCGAGCCTTCCACTTGCGGGAAGAAGCCTTCCAGGATGGTCTGGGTAAGCTCGGCACGGGTCAGCTCCGTGCGGATCGAGCCGCCGATCAGCTTGGATCCCCGGCTCGGCACGACCAGCGGCACGGCATCCGTGGCCGGATCGGTGAGCAGCGTTTCCTTGGCCGAGCGGCAGGCATAGGTGAGTGCGCGCAGTTGCCACGGATCGGCCTGCGTGCCCTGGCCAGCCAGCTTGCGCGCCACCACATGGGCCAGCGCGAGGTCCATATTGTCACCACCGAGCAGGATGTGCTCCCCCACGGCGACGCGGTGCAGCTCCAGGTTGCCATCGCGCTCGACCACGGCGATCAGCGAAAGGTCGGTGGTGCCGCCGCCGACGTCCACGACGAGAATGATGTCGCCGACCCTTACCTGCTTGCGCCAGTGGCCGTCGCTTTTCTGGATCCAGCTATAGAGCGCGGCCTGGGGCTCTTCCAGCAGGGTCATGCGTGCATATCCGGCGGCTTCTGCCGCTTCGGCGGTCAGCTCCCGCGCGGCGGGGTCGAACGAGGCGGGAATCGTGACGGTGATTTCCTGCTCGCCGAACGGGGCTTCGGGATGCGCGTGATCCCACGCCTCACGCAGGTGCGTCAGATAGCGCACGGAGGTCTCGAGCGGCGAGACGCGCGTCACTTCAGGCGGCGCGTCGTTCGGCAGGATCGCCGCGCGGCGATCCACGCCGGGGTGGCACAGCCAGCTTTTCGCGCTCGACACCAGCCGGATCGGCGTGGCTGCGCCGCGGGTGCGCGCCAGCTCGCCGACCGCGAAGTCGCGCGTGGCGTTCCATGGCAAGCCCAGGTCGCCCGGGGCGAGTTCGCTCGGGTGCGGCAGGTAGAGGAAGGAGGGCAGCAGATCGAGGTCTTCGATGGCACCCGGCGCGGTGAGTTGCGTGACCGGCAGGACACCCTGGCTGGTCTTCTCGCCGTCGCTGGCGGTAAGGTCGACGTAGGAGAGGGCGCTATGCGTGGTGCCCAGGTCGATGCCGATGGAATAGCGTGCTGCGCTCATAGTTCCACCTCGGCCGGGGCGATCACGGTGGCGTCATGGCGTTCGGCCAGCCGGGGCAGGCGGACTTCCGCGACTTTCCAGCCGCGGTGGCTGATGCTGCCGTTGAACGGCGCGCTGCCTACCACGTTGCCGGTCAGCCGGACGGCGGTGGCGTCGAAGCCATCGGCCAGCGTCACGCGGCTGCCCTCGGCTTCCTCGCGCACCGGCTTGATGGTGAAGTGCTCACGCAGCACCGCGCGGCAGCCATCGTGCACGAGGCGGGCGGCGGCACCGATTTCCGTGTCGGAATAGGCCGCGATGTCTTCCTCGACAAAGTCCACGAAGCGCGCGTCGCGCTGGAGCAGTCCCAGCAACTGGAGTGCCGCGGCCGGGCTCGCTTCCTTCAGCGCCGGGGCGGCAGGCTGCGGCGCCGGTGCGGCAGCTTGCGGCACCGGGGCTGCGGCTGCAAAGCCTTCGCCGCTGCGCAGGCGGTGCACGCCGGCCGCGAAATCGCGGTCGCCCAGGATGGTGAAGAAGGTGCCGACGGCAAGAGAGACCCTGCCGAAGAAAGATAGGTTCGAGTCGGTCATTAAATGCTCCTGGTGTGCTCTGTTAAAGGACGAGCTGTCCCCTCGCGACGCTGGACAAGCCCCGGAGGCTCATGCGATTCCGGACCCCTGGGCACGAGCCGGGCGTCAGCGTCTTATGTTTTTGGCCCTGCCGGGCCTCTCAGGTGCGTATTTTGCCCTATTGCGCCTGCGAACCGGCCCCGCCGGTTATACAGCATCCCGGTGTGTTTTATGCGGCGCCGGAGCAAGCCGGCGCTTTTCAGGCAGCCACAAAGCCCTGCCGGTACGCCGCAACCAGCTCGCGCGCCGTCTGTTCCCTCCGTGCGCGCTCAAGCGCCAGCGCCTGGCCAATGCCATCGGCAAGCGCCTGCACCGCCACGGTGCACGGGGCGCCCGGCGGCTCCCAGGTGGCGGCGAACGCGGCCTGTTTGCTGGCGCCTGGATCCAGCCCCGGTCGTACGAAGTTCACGCGCGGCAGGGCAAATGCCATCGCCACGATGCGGCCGTGGAGGCTGCTGCCGGCAAAGCCGCGGCTGTGCGCGACCACGGCGCAGATGTCCCAGATATCGACCGACCGGACGATGTGCGGCGCGGGCGTGCCCATGCGTTGCGCCAGCCGCCGGTAGCAGGACAGGTCGTCATGCCAGGGCGCGGCGCCGGCGCGGAACAGCACCACGCCGTATCCGGTTGCCCGCGCGGCGCGGCCGAGCTGGCTGGCGATCTCGCCGAGGGTTTGGTCGTCGCCGAAGTCCGCGCTGAACTGCACGGCAAGATAACCCTGCGGGAAGGCGTCGGTCATGCGCGCCGGCTCACCGTGGCGGACCCGCTGGCGGATGCGCTCGCCGAACAGCGCCGCGACCATCACCGCGGGATCCGGGACAAGGCTGGCCGCTATGCCGTTGGCCCGCAGGATCTGCCGGGTGCGGGCATCCCTCACGCTGACATGGGCCGCGGCCCTCAGCTTGCCGAGCACTTCCGCCCGCATGGCAGGGTCGCGCTGGTCCAGGCCGACGCCGCCCACGGCGTTGTAGATCACGGCCCGCGCCTGGGGAAACAGGCCCTGCGGCAGCACGTAAGGCGCCCGGTCCTCCACACCCAGCACGCTGCGCGCCCATGCCTGGCGCTCCCGCGGCCGGTCGTCGAGCCGCGCGATCAGCACATCTGCCTTGCCCGGTGGCTGCAGCATCACAGCCGCCTCCCACGCTTCGCAGCAAAGAATCTCGCCACCCACGTGGATGATGCCGGGTGCTTGCAGGTCCGGCCGCGCCGCCAGATGCAGCAGGGAATCGACCCGGTGGCCGCCGTGCGGCAGCAGGTTGCGCCGCGCCAGCCCGGCATAGCGCAGCGGCTGGTCCTCCAGCAGGCAGGTGAGGACATGGGGCAACAGCAGATCGCCGAAGTTATGGCGATCGAAGGCACCAAACAGGATGACGGGGCAAGCGGCGTCGGGGGCAGGGGGCACGGGGCGGGTGAGCCAGGGATCTCATCCAAGCATAGGCGGCCCGTGGCGGTTCTCTCCTATATTAGTGAGTGTCAGCGCGCGCGCCGGCGCCATCCGGCGCCGGGTTCAGGCATCGAGCGGCATCGCGCTGGTGCACTTGATCTCATCCAGGCAAACGCTGGACTTGACGCCGCTCACGCCAGGGATGCGCATCAACGTGTCGAGCAGGAAATCGGAAAGCGATTTGAGATCGCGCGCCACCACCTTCAGCACGTAGTCGATATCCCCCGTGACGGAGAAGCATTCCTGGATCTGCGCCAGTTCGGCGACAAGTCCCTTGAAGTTCGACAGATCCCGGATGTGGCCCCGCTCCATCGTGACATGGATGAAGGCGACGACGCCAAAGCCCAGGCTGGCGGAGTCCAGCCGGGCTTCGTAGCGCTTGATGATGCCGGCCTCTTCCAGCCGGCGGTGCCGGCGCAGTGTCTGCGCCGGCGACAGGCGGATAGCCTCGGCCAGTTCGAGGTTGGAGGCGCGTCCATTTTCCTGCAGCGCCGCCAGCAAGCGGCGGTCTATGCGATCAAGCTCAGGATTGTGCACTTTTGTTTCCTCTGTTCCGGTAATGAGGAAATTTTATCTCATGATCTAGGGTTTGCCTGCGTGGATAACGAAATCCTATTTACCGGGGCGGAATATAAACTCAGTGCCAGATTGACAGTACGGATGGGGAGTTGAGAGCCCGCGCCGTACGTGTCTGGCGCTGCGCACCAACGCGTTGGCGCACAGCTGCCGCAATAATATTTCTCTCGTCCCCCCAACTTCCTGTTGAGCACACCATGGCCGATCTGTTTGAAAACCCGATGCAGTTGATGGGCTTCGAATTCGTGGAATTCGCCTCGCCCACTCCCAACCTCCTGGAGCCGCTGTTCGAGCAGATGGGCTTCAGCCTGGTCGCGCGCCACCGCTCCAAGGACGTGGTGCTGTACCGCCAGGGCGAGGTCAACTTCATCGTCAACCGCGAGCCGAACAGCCCGGCGGCCTACTTCGCGGCCGAGCACGGCCCGAGCGCCTGCGGCATGGCATTTCGCGTGAAAGACTCGCACAAGGCTTATGCGCGCGCCCTGGAACTCGGCGCCCAGCCGGTGGAAATCGCCACCGGCCCGATGGAACTGCGCCTGCCGGCGATCAAGGGCATCGGCGGCGCGCCGCTGTACCTGATCGATCGCTTCGAGGAAGGCAAGTCCATCTATGACATCGACTTCGAATTCATCGAAGGCGTGGACCGCCACCCGGTGGGCCATGGCCTGCGCCTGATCGACCACCTGACGCACAACGTCTACCGTGGCCGCATGGCTTACTGGGCCAACTTCTACGAAAAGCTGTTCAATTTCCGCGAAATCCGCTACTTCGACATCCAGGGCGAATACACGGGCCTGACCTCGAAGGCCATGACCGCTCCCGACGGCAAGATCCGCATCCCGCTGAACGAGGAATCGTCCAAGGGTGCCGGCCAGATCGAGGAATTCCTGATGGCCTTCAACGGCGAGGGCATCCAGCACATCGCCTTCCTGACGGACAACCTGATCGAAGTCATCGACAGCCTGCAGATGGCCGGCGTGCCCCTGATGACCGCGCCCAACGATTACTACTACGAAGGTCTGGCAAAGCGCCTGCCGGGCCACGGCCTGCCGGTGGACCAGCTGAAGGCGCGCGGCATCCTGGTGGACGGCACGACCGAAGGCGGCAAGCCGCGCCTGCTGCTGCAGATCTTCTCCAAGACCGCGCTCGGCCCGGTGTTCTTCGAGTTCATCCAGCGCAAGGGCGACGAAGGCTTCGGCGAAGGCAACTTCAAGGCGCTCTTCGAATCGCTGGAGCGCGACCAGATCGAACGCGGCACGCTCAAGGTCTGATGCCCACAAGGCAGCAAGACACAGAGGCACAGAGGCACTGAGCCACTGACTGCAACAACACCGCCCGGCGCCCGCAGCAAGACTGCGCGCCGGCGGTGCCTGGCCGAAGCGCCCGCAACACGCGAGAGGCGCAGGCCCACATTCCAAAAGAGTGGGTAGAGACACAATATGGTTCCCAATTCCAAGAGCACGGAAGAGACACTCAAGCGCGGCTTGAAAAACCGGCATATCCAGCTGATCGCGCTGGGCGGCGCCATCGGCACCGGGCTGTTCCTGGGCATTGCCCAGACCATCAAGATGGCAGGCCCTTCGGTCCTGCTCGGCTACGCGGTGGCCGGGATCATCGCCTTCTTCATCATGCGCCAGCTCGGCGAAATGGTGGTCGACGAACCCGTCGCCGGCTCCTTCAGCCACTTCGCCAACAAGTACTGCGGCAGCTTTGCCGGCTTCATGTCAGGCTGGAACTACTGGGTGCTGTATATCCTGGTCAGCATGGCGGAACTGTCGGCGGTGGGCATTTATGTCCAGTACTGGTGGCCGCACATTCCCACCTGGGTATCCGCGCTGGCGTTCTTCCTGCTGATCAACGCCATCAACCTGTCGAGCGTCAAGTCGTTCGGCGAGATGGAGTTCTGGTTCTCCATCATCAAGGTCCTGGCCATCGTCGGCATGATCGTGTTCGGCGGCTACCTGCTGGCGTCCGGCACGGCCGGTCCGCAAGCGAGCGTGGCCAACCTTTGGCAGCATGGCGGCTTCTTCCCGAACGGCATCAGCGGCCTGGTCATGGCCATGGCGGTGATCATGTTCTCGTTCGGCGGCCTGGAGCTGGTGGGCATTACCGCGGCTGAAGCGGATGCGCCGGAAAAGACCATCCCCAAGGCCACCAACCAGGTGATCTACCGCATCCTGATCTTCTACGTTGGCGCGCTGGGTGTACTGCTCTCGCTCTACCCGTGGGAAAAGGTCGTGACCGGCGGCAGCCCGTTCGTGCTGATCTTCCATGCGATGAACAGTGAAATCGTGGCCACGGTGCTGAATGCCGTGGTGCTGACCGCCGCGCTGTCCGTCTACAACAGCGGCGTGTACTGCAACAGCCGCATGCTGTACGGCCTGGCCAAGCAGGGCAATGCGCCGCAATCGCTGCTGAAGGTCAACAAGCGCGGGATTCCGCTGGCCGCGCTGGGCGTTTCGGCACTGGCCACGGCGGCCTGCGTCGTGATCAACTATTTCATGCCGGGCGAAGCCTTTGAACTGCTGATGGGCCTGGTAGTCTCGGCGCTCATCATCAACTGGGCGATGATCAGCATCATTCACCTCAAGTTCCGCCGCGACAAGCGCATCGCCGGGCAGGAGACGCGCTTCAAGAGCCTGGGCTATCCGTTCACGAACTACCTGTGCCTGGTCTTCCTGGCGGGTATCCTGTACGTGATGTACCTCACGCCGGGGCTGCGCATTTCGGTGTACCTGATTCCGGCATGGATGGCCGTGCTGGGCGTGAGCTACCGTTTGCGGCAAAAGAACGCGGCGCCGGCCCTGCAGCAGAGCGTATCGGCATAATGATGACCCTGGCGGCCCTCCGGCCGCCGGCTACAACCCATTCCAGCCAGAGTATCCAATGTTCGAACATATCGATGCCTATCCCGGCGACCCGATCCTTTCGCTCAACGAAAGCTTTCAACTAGATCCGCGGACCGACAAGGTCAACCTGAGCATCGGCATCTACTTCGATGGCGAAGGCAAGCTGCCCGTGATGCAGGCGGTGGCGGAAGCCGAAGGCGCGCTGATGGCCGACATGGGCCCGCGTCCCTACCTGCCCATGGCCGGCTTCGCGGCCTACCGTGACGCCGTGCAGGCGCTGGTCTTCGGCGAGGAATGCAAGGCGCGCGCGGAAGGCCGCATCGCAACCGTGCAGACCCTGGGCGGTTCGGGCGCGCTGCGGGTAGGCGCCGACTTCCTGAAGCGTTATTTCCCGGAGGCGCAAGTCTGGATCAGCGATCCGAGCTGGGAAAACCATCGCGTGATCTTCGAGCGCACCGGCTTCACCGTCAACACGTATCCGTACTACGACGACGCCACCGGCGGCCTCAGGTTCGACGCGATGATGGACGCGCTGCGGCTCATCCCGAAGCGCAGCATCGTGCTGCTGCACGCCTGCTGCCACAACCCCACCGGCGTGGACCTGAACCAGGACCAGTGGCGCAAGCTCATCGCCCTGCTGAAGGCGAACGAGTTGCTGCCCTTCGTCGACATGGCCTACCAGGGCTTCGGCGCCGGCCTGGACGACGATGCGTTCGCGGTGCGCGAACTGGTGGCGCAAGGCGTGCCGTGCCTGGTGGCGAACTCGTTCTCGAAGAACTTCTCGCTGTACGGCGAACGCTGCGGCGGGCTGAGCGTGGTCTGCGACAGCGCGGAAGAAACTGGCCGGGTTCTGGGCCAGCTGACGGGCGCGGTACGCGCCAACTACAGCAACCCGCCGACCCACGGCGCACGGGTGGTGGCCAAGGTACTGACCACGCCGGCACTGCGCGTGACCTGGGAGCGCGAGCTGGCGCAGAAGTGTGATCGCATCGCCAGGATGCGCGCGGCGATTCACGACAGCCTGCGCGACCATGTCAGCGGCGAGGCGCTGTCGCGCTACCTGACCCAGCGCGGCATGTTCACCTATACCGGCCTGACGGCCGACCAGGTGGACCGCCTGCGCGCGGAGCACGGCGTGTACCTGCTGCGCTCGGGGCGGATGTGCGTGGCTGGCCTGAACGAGCGCAACGTGAAGCAGGTGGCGGGGGCGATCGCCAGCGTGCTGGCGCCGGCTGCTTAAGGGTTGTTAGTCCGGCGTCAGCCGGAGCCCGCCGGCGTGCCGATGCCGCCTGCAATGGCGGCTGCTGAATCCTTTGATTCTTGTGTGCGGCCCCGGCGGACCGCACCGCCCCGCCATGCCCAGCGAGCCGTGAAGGTGTGCCGGGCCGTATGGGGCGCTTCGTGATCTGGGGAAAGAGCGGAAAAGAGGGGGCCATGTTTGAGTCTTGCCTGAAAAATCCGTTTCGCGCCCCAGGGATACCATCGCCGCTGGCGCGGTTTGGACCTCAGCTGAGCAATCCCGTTCTCTAGCCGGTTGCGGGGGCCATTCGGCCCCTCAACCGGCGTCACGCGCCGTACCCAAACAGCGCTCTGCGAGCCATCCAGAGATTGCTCAGTGCAAATCGGTGCCTTCAGTAGCGCCGATCCCTGTATGCACCAGCCTCGAATCCGCATCCATGCCAGCACGCGCCTTCATGCCGAAGTAATACTGAATACTGCTTGCCCTTCCGCGTTGAATGCATCTCGGGATCGTGCCCAATGCTGCTGTTCTTTGCCGAGGTGGGCGCGCTGATCAGCGTGGCCTTGGCGTGCCATGTGCAATACAACCTTGATGTCGACGGCCTCCTGTGCGAGTTGCACCCGCAGCAGAGCATTCCAGTGCCGCTTATGAATGCGATACCGCTTCGGTTGGCTGCAGTCCGGATCGCGGCGCAGGCCGGCGCCATCGCTACAGGCAGCTAGTATCCTGGTGGGGCAACAGAGTCGATTCGAGTGGGCAGCGGTTGCGGCAGCAGCGATTGCGGCGCCACTTGCCTATCGGATGGTCGAGAATGTGATACGGCCTGCGGCGGAGGCGCTGGAGGTCGTAGTTGGTGACACCGTAAGGCGCGCCACGCAGTCAGTGACCTATCAGTTTGTTGGCGGAATGGTCGCGCGCGAGGGGCGTTTTGAGGCTGCGCGGGCGTTGGCTGATGCGTTTGGCAATGCGCTGGGCGGTAGCCTCGCGAGCAACTCCAGCAGTGCCCGAGGTTTGCAGGAAGATGTGCTGGGCGACAATATTGCGGAGCTGCAGAAATCTCCGGCGCCGGCTGCTCAACCGAGCTTCGACGAAGAACTTACCTTTACCGGTCCGGAATTGCTTCTCCCTACGAATGGAGGGGAAGCAAAGTGGTCTGAACCAGGCAAATGTCCGTATCATCTCCGACTCGAACCGAGCCACATCGAGCGCGGTCATCCCCTTTCGCATCGCATAACAATGACCGGCACAAGCCAAGACCCGGCGAAGCGCACACTTGAGTCAGGCTCGCAACTCTCAAATCATCACACGTAGAACTGCAACATGGTGAACTTACTCGCGGGTCTCAGCATCCTGATCATTGGCGACAGCCACTTGTCGGCACCCGGCTACCTCATCTCATCGCTCCACGACGACCTGACAAAGCAAGGCGCCGTCGTGCACACCATCGGGGTATGCGGCGCGCATCCGGCCGCCTGGATCAAGACCACTCCCTCGGACTGCGGCGGCGCGGAGCGCGTCGGCACGGCCGCGCCCACGGTGTACGCCGGCACGGCTGCGCGCACCGTCAGCATCGCGCGCCTGGTCCAGAGCGAGCATCCGAACCTCATCCTCGTGGTGATGGGCGATACGATGGCGGCCTACAACCAGGCGGTATTTCCGCAAAACTGGATCTGGCAACAGGTCAGCCAGCTTACCGAAGCGCTGGGCAAGACCGGAACCGCTTGCGCATGGGTCGGGCCGGCCTGGGGAAGCGAAGGCGGGAAATTCAAGAAGAGCTTCGCGCGTGCCAAGCAGATGTCCGATTTCCTGGCATCCAATGTTTCGCCGTGCACCTATATCGATTCGCTGGCCATGTCGAAGCCGGGACAATGGCCAACCATCGACGGGCAGCATTTCACCAGCGCCGGCTACCGCTCGTGGGGTGCGGAAATCACCAAGTCCGTGCTGCAGCTGCCAGTAGCCCGGAAGGCGGGCCGGCCATGACCTGGCGCTGCCGGCAGGGAGCCCGCGCGTATCTCGCCGGCGCGCTCGTAACGGCGGTCTGGACTTCCCTTGCGGGCGCCGCCGAGCCACAGCTGTATGAAACGGGACCGGCCATGGACTCGTCCTTCGTGCGTTTCGTCAACAGCACGGAGATGCAGCTGGAAGTCCGCTCCGACCGTAAGACAAGCCTCTCGGTGCCCACCAGTCAGCGAGTTTCCGCCTTCTTGCCGGTGCGCGCCGGCGCGAGCCTGGCCGGAGAGCTGAGCCAGGGCAGCGCGCGCCGCGCGATCAATATGGCGGTGAAAGCTGGTCAGTTCGTGACGATAGTGGGCTCGGTCGGCGAGGGTGGTTCTTTGCTTGGCACGGCGGTGGCCGAGCCGCCCGCGGAGTTCACATCCGTGCGCGCTTCGCTTGCCCTCTATAACCTTGACCCCACCTGCACAAAGGGGCAATTGCTCGCGGTGACGCAAAACGCCCTGGTCTTTAGCGATGTGCCGCCAGGCAGCGCGCAGCGGCGTGTGGTGAATCCGGTCGGCCTCAAGGTGCAGGCGCAATGCGGTGGCGTAGCGGCGGGCGCCTCCCTCGATCTCGGCCACCTCGAAGCCGGCAAGCGCTACAGCGTATTCCTGGCAAAGGGACCGCGCGGCTCCTTCGTGTTCGCCGTCACGGATAGTATCGCTCGGTAGCCCGTCCTGCCATGGTCTTTGCTTCCCTGGAGTTCTTGCTGCTGTTCCTGCCAGCCTTCCTGGCACTCTACTTCCTCACTCCCGCCGCGCACAGGAATGTCACGCTCCTGCTGGGCAGCTGGGTGTTTTATGGCTGGTGGAGCCCGCTATACCTGGCCTTGTTCGTCGCCCTGACGGGCCTGGCATGGTCGGGGGGAATGGCATTGGCAGGCATGAAGGGCGAGCGCTCCGGACGTTGGCTGCTGTGGGTGCTTGTGACCATCAACCTCGCGGTGCTGGGCTGGTTCAAATACGCGAACATCGCGGCCGAGACGGTTGCCGCCGTTGCCAGCCCCCTGTTCCCGGAGCTTGCGCGGTGGCAGCAGGTGGTCTTGCCGATCGGTCTCTCCTTCACCGTGCTGCAGGCCATTTCATACCTGGCCGATGTCCACGGGAAAACGGTGCAGGCCGAACGCAGCCCGCTGCGCTTCGCCACCTACCTGGCGATGTTCGGCCATCTGGTCGCCGGCCCCATCATTCGCTACGCGTGGATCGCGGGGGAGCTCAGGCGCCGCGCGCCTACCTGGCTGCGCTTCTCGCGCGGCGCCAGGCGTTTCATGACCGGGCTGTGCATGAAGGTGCTGATCGCCGATTCCCTGGCGCCGGTGGTGGATACCGCGTTTCCCCTCGCCGCGCCTTCCTTCGCGGATGCCTGGCTCGGCTGCCTTGCCTACGCGCTCCAGTTGTACTTCGACTTCGCCGGCTACAGCGCCATGGCGATCGGCCTGGGCCTGATGCTTGGCTTCCATTTCCCCGAGAACTTCCGGCATCCCTATCTCGCGGCGGACATCCAGGACTTCTGGCGGCGCTGGCATATCTCGCTCTCCGGCTGGCTGCGCGACTACCTGTACATCCCGCTGGGCGGCAACCGGCATGGCGGCGCGCGCACCAGCCTCAACCTACTTGTCACCATGACCCTCGCCGGGATCTGGCATGGCGGTGACAGCTGGAACTATATGTTCTGGGGCGCCGCGCATGGGTTGGCCCTTTGTATCGCGCGCTGGTGGCCGACCCGCATGCCGCGTGGCCTGTCCAGGCTGCTCACGCTCCTCTTCGTCATGCTGGCCTGGACCCTCTTCCGTTCGCACGACCTGACCCAGGCCGCGGCCATGTACGCCGGCCAGCTGGGGCTAAACGGATTCGTGCCGGGCGACGCCATGACCCTGGCCCTGCGGCCCACCATGTGGCTGGCGTTCGCCGCAGGCATGGCCTGGATTGCCTGGCCCGCCGTCGCCCGGACGCTAGCCGCCCTCGTTGCGCGCCTGGGCGGAGCCACCGCGGCGATGGCGGCGTCTTCGCTATTGGCGACGCTTGGTTTTCTGCTCTCGTGCTCGCTGATTGCGAGCCGAGGTGCCATTCCCTTTCTTTACTTTCAATTCTGATGCCGGCCCGCCTTTCGCGTATCGGCAGGCATTGGGCGGCAGCGCTGCCCGGCGTGGCCCTTGCTGTTTTTTGCACGATCGGCCTTCTGGCCGTACTGGCCGAGGCGGGTGGCGTCGCCGTGGACACGGCGCGCGCCGAAGCACGAAGCCGCACCACAGACACCACCGGCACCCGTGTGCTGCGCGAGCAGGTTCAGGATTGGCTGGAGGGGACATCGGTTGCGCACCTGCTGGCGGCGCTTGGCAACGGCGCCCAATGGCTGCTCGCCGGCGACCTTGGGCCCCGCGTGCGCGTCGGTTGTGACGGCTGGCTGTTCCTGGCGGACGAGCTGGTGGTCCATCCCCATGCGCAAGAGAATCGGCGGATGCGGCTCAGGCTGGTCGACTCCGTGTCCAGGCAGCTCGCGGCCGACGGGACTCGCCTCCTGGTGGCCGTGGTGCCCGACAAGAGCCGTGTGGAACACCACAGACTGTGCGGCCTGTCCCGTCCAGGCCAGCTTGAACCCCGGCTACCAGACTGGCTCGCGAAGCTCGAGGCGCAGGGTGTGCCCACGCTCAGCCTTGCGCCCGCGCTCGAGCCGGGCAGGCGGGATACCTTCCTGCGAACGGACACGCACTGGAACGAACTGGGCGCGGAGACAGCTGCGAGGCGAATTGCCGCCGAAGTCGCCGGCTTGCCGCTTGGCACCATGCCTTCGACCGAATACAGCATCACCGACGGACCGCCCGCAAGCAAAACGGGCGACCTGGTCAGGCTGGCCGGTATTGCCGGTCTTCCGTCCCGGCTTCTGCCCGCCCCCGAACCGGTCCCGGCAAGGCAGGTGCTGCCCCGGCACAGCGCAAGCGGCGATCTCTTCGGCGCCACCGCCTATCCACGCATTGCGCTGATTGGCACGTCTTTTTCGCGAACCTCGAATTTCGCGGGCTATTTGGGCCTGCACCTGGGCTTGGCGGTCGCCAACCTCGCCGAGGACGGAGGCGGCTTCCTGGGTAGCATGAGCGCATACCTGGCCAGCGGCGACCGCAGGGAAACGCCGCCATCGCTGATCGTATGGGAGATTCCCGAGCGTTTTCTCGACACACCGCTGTCTCAGGCGGAAGCCGCCTTGCTGCAAGGGCGCCAGGGTGGCCTGCGCCCCCAACGCTAGCCGCCGGCCGGCATGCTTACTCCACGCCGTCCTCCACCCCGCATGACACGCTGATCTTCTCAATCAGACCGAGCAGCAGCGGCGCATAGCGCGCCACATCGTGCGGTTTTTCACTGGGCTTGTGCGGGAAGCCGGGGTTTGGCAACCCAGACCACCCGCGAGGGGCGCGACGTGGAGGAGTGAGGGCTGCCAACCGATGCGCAGCCTTGGGCTTCGCCCACGCTGCGCATCAATCGTTGACCGGCTTAGTTCATGGCACAGCAAAATGAAGGAAGTGGTTTGACCGGAGAAGTTTGCCAGCCCCTCACCACGGTAGCCGAACCTTGACGCTATCCCGATGCTCTGCGATATAGAGCGAGGGCAGGAAGCGGGAAAGGAAGGTGAATTCGTTGTAGCAGTGCATGAGCAGTGCCTGTCCGAACACATCGGGAAACGCGGCCTTGATCTCCTCGGCGCCATGCCCTTGCGCGGGCATATCCTCGCCAAGATAGAAATGACTTCTCAGCGTCATGCCCGATGGCGTATCGCGTCCCATGTGCAACAGCCGGCCGCCAAGTATTTCGCCGCTGCCGGTGCGGCCAGGCGCATCCCCCATGCCTACACGGCCGCAAACCGCCGCGCTGATGGCGCCCCGGTCCCTGGCATCGTCGTACGCCGCAGCGTCGAAATACTCATGGGGATGACGAAACTGAATGGCGAGCTTTTCCGCTGGCGAGCCGGAGAAATGCTCCTCGACCAGATGAATGGACCCGATATGTGTGCCATCCTGAGCCTCTGCCCACTCGCTTGAGACATGGTCGGCAGGATGCCACCAGATGTACTGCTGCGTATTTGGGCGAAAGCGGAACCACCATTCAAACATTTCCCCGTACAGCCGTGTAGTTCCGTGCGGCAGGCTACGTGCAAGACGCCGCTTGCGAGACGTTCATAGCCCGTCTCCAGGGCAAGCGGAGCCGGATCGAGCAAGGCGTGCGCTTCAGACAATTCCATCCCCATCTCCTTCAGAAAAAATTGAACACCAACTGACTGCCACCTTAAAACCGCGTGGCCATCCCGATACGCCCGATGGCCTGACTGGATCCGGAAGACGCCGCGTCTGGCCCGAAGAGTCCATTGATCCATGCCTGCGCGCCGTGGTCGCCGGCAGCATGCTG
>Ga0255338_1000822_pt1 | contig 76499 bp, 76 predicted proteins | sample MeOH1_35cm_T4_19_FD_203715 | JGI IMG/M metagenome (GOLD analysis project Ga0255338, IMG submission 203715) | Sandy soil microbial communities from University of British Columbia, Vancouver, Canada - MeOH1_35cm_T4_195 | ecosystem: Engineered > Artificial ecosystem > Sand microcosm > Unclassified ... | reverse complement strand
GGGTCGCGACCACCGTGACGCTGGGCTCGGTGGCCTGGCCGATGCTGGCCAAGGTGGGCTACGAGCGCAACGCGGCCGGCGGGCTGCTGTCGGCCGGCGGGCTGGGCGCGATCATCTCGCCGCCCGTGCTGGGCGCGGCCGCCTTCCTGATCGCCGAGTTCCTGAAGATCTCCTACCTCGACGTCCTGCTGATGGCGGTGATCCCGACCATCCTGTTCTACCTGGCGCTGTTCCTCATGGTGGAGATCGACGCGCGCAAGTACGGCATGCACGAGACGGTGTTCGAGAAGGTCGACTCGGTCTGGCACCTGGCGCGGCGCTACTGGTTCCACTTCCTGTCGCTGATCTCCATCGTCGTGTTCATGATGCTGGGCTTCTCGCCGGTGCTGTCGGTGTTCTGGGCCACCGTCGTCTCGGCCGCCACCAGCTTCCTGCGGCCCGAATGCGCGCTGATACCCTACGACGTGTTCCGCGGCCGCGGGCAGGTCTTCAAACAGCTGTGGAACTCCGGCCTGGTCAAGGCGCTGGAGAACGGCACCGTGGGCGTGCTCAACGTCGCCGCCACCTGCGCCGGGGCGGGCATCATCGTGGGCGTCGTGACGCTCACCGGCCTGGGCCTGAAGTTCAGCTCGATCGTGATCGACCTGGCCGGCGGCTCGCTGCTGCTGACGGCGGTGTACACCTCGCTGGTGGTGTGGATCGTCGGCCTGGCGGTGCCGGTGACGGCGTCCTACATCATCTCCGCGGTCATCGCCGCGCCGGCGCTGATCAAGCTGGGCGTGCCGGATTTCGCCGCCCACATGTTCATCTTCTACTACGCGGTGCTGTCGGAGGTGTCGCCGCCGACGGCGCTGTCGCCGTTCGCCGCGGCGGCCATCACCGGCGGCGACCCGTACAAGACGACGATGCAGTGCTGGAAGTACACGGTGCCGGCCTTCCTGGTGCCGTTCATGTTCGTGCTCGCGCCCGAAGGCCAGGGCCTGCTGCTGATGGGGTCGACCAAGGCGCTGGCCACGGCCAACTGGTGGTCGATCGCCGAGGTGGCCTTCACGGCGGCCGTGGGCATCGCAGCGCTGGCGGCGGGGTTCCAGGGCTGGGCCCTCAAGCGCACGACACCCGTCGAGCGTGTCATGTTCCTGGTGGCGGGTTTCGCGCTGGTCTACCCCTCGGCGATTGCCGACCTGCTGGGGTTCGGGTTGGTGGTGGCCGCGCTGGCGCTGCAACTGCTGCGCGGGCGGCCGGTGCCGGCCTGAGCCGCCGGTGCGAGGCGCCGCCGCCTCGCACCGCCCGGTCCTCAGAACGCCGGGATGCCCGTCTGGGCCCGGCCCAGGATCAGGGCGTGCACGTCGTGCGTGCCCTCGTAGGTGTTGACCACTTCCAGGTTGACCAGGTGGCGGGCGACGCCGAACTCGTCGCTGATGCCGTTGCCACCCAGCATGTCGCGCGCCAGCCGCGCGATGTCCAGCGCCTTGCCGCAGGAGTTGCGCTTCATGATCGAGGTGATCTCCACCGCGGCCGTGCCCTCGTCCTTCATGCGGCCCAGGCGCAGGCAGCCCTGCAGGCCCAGCGTGATCTCGGTCTGCATGTCGGCCAGCTTCTTCTGGATCAGCTGGTTGGCCGCCAGCGGCTTGCCGAACTGCTTGCGGTCCAGCACGTACTGGCGGGCGCGGAACCAGCAGTCCTCGGCCGCGCCCAGCGCGCCCCAGGCGATGCCGTAGCGCGCGCTGTTCAGGCAGGTAAAGGGGCCCTTGAGGCCGCGCACTTCGGGGAAGGCGTTCTCCTCCGGGCAGAACACGCCGTCCATCACGATCTCGCCGGTGATCGAGGCACGCAGCCCGACCTTGCCGTGGATCGCCGGCGCGGAGAGGCCCTTCCACCCCTTTTCCAGGACGAAGCCGCGGATCTGGCCGCCGTCGTCCTTGGCCCAGACCACGAACACGTCGGCGATCGGGCTGTTGGTGATCCACATCTTGCTGCCGGTGAGCGAGTAGCCGCCGTCCACCTTCTTGGCGCGGGTGATCATGCTGCCCGGATCGGAACCGTGGTTCGGCTCCGTGAGGCCGAAGCAGCCGATCCACTCGCCGGTGGCCAGCTTCGGCAGGTACTTCTTCTTCGTGGCTTCGTTGCCGAATTCGTTGATCGGCACCATCACCAGCGAGGACTGCACGCTCATCATCGAGCGGTAGCCCGAGTCCACCCGCTCCACTTCGCGGGCCACCAGGCCGTAGCAGACGTAGTTGAGCCCGGCGCCGCCATAGGCCTCGGGAATCGTCGGCCCGAGCAGGCCCAGTTCGCCCATCTCCTTGAAGATCGCGACGTCGGTGTGTTCCTTGCGGAACGCCTCCAGCACGCGCGGCGCCAGCCGGTCCTGGCAGTAGGCGTGCGCCGCGTCACGCACGGAACGCTCGTCGTCGGTAAGCTGCTGGTCCAGCAGCAGCGGGTCGGCCCAGTTGAAGGTCGCTTTGGCAGTCGCCATCGGAATGCTCCGTCGATGAAAGTGATGGGTCGTCACGGCAGCACTGCCGTGACCTCGATTTCGACCTTGGCACGATCCTCCATCAGGGCCCTCACCTCCACCGCCGTCATCGCCGCGTTGTACGCGCCGATGATTTCGCGATACGCCCGGCCCACCTCTTTGGAGGCGGCCAGGTACTCCCGCTTGTCCGTGACGTACCAGGTCATCCGGACGATATTTTCAGGCTTTCCGCCCGCTTCCTTGAGCACTTCCGCAACATTTTGAAGGGCTTGCCTGGCCTGGCCGGCAAAATCGTCGCTGGCGAACCGCTCCTGGGCGTCCCAGCCGATCATGCCGGCGATGAACAGCATGTTGCCGCGAGCGACCACGCCATTGGCGTAGCCCTTCGGTCGCTGCCAGCCGGATGGGAGGATGACCTGCATCAGCGCTGCCTCCCGGCGGCATCCTTGAGCAGCTCGCGCCCGATGATCAGCTGCTGGACCTCGCTGGCGCCCTCGTAGATGCGCAGCGACCGGATCTCACGGTACAGGCGTTCGACCGGCATCTCACTGACCACCCCCAGCCCGCCGAAGATCTGCACTGCGGAATCGATGACCTGCTGGGCGCCTTCGGTGGCCGTCAGCTTGGCCATGGCCGCCTCGCGGGTGATGGTCTGGCCCTGGTCGCGCAGCCAGGCGGCCCGATACACCAGCAGCGCCGCGCTGTCGATGGTGGTGGCCATCTGCGCCAGCTTCGCCTGGGTCAGCTGGAAGTCGGCCAAGGTCTGGTTGAACATGCGGCGGGTGGTGGCCCGCTGCAGCGCCTCGTCCAGGGCCCGGCGGGCGAACCCGAGCGCGGCCGCCGCCACCGAGGTGCGGAACACGTCCAGCGTGCGCATGGCGACCTTGAAGCCCTCGCCGGGCGCGCCGATGCGCTGCGCGAGCGGCACCCGGCACTCGGTGAAGCGCAGCTGTGCCAGCGGATGCGGCGCGATCACGTCGATGCGCGCCGCCACCTCGAAGCCGGGCGTGTCCGCCTCCACGATGAAGGCCGAAATGCCGCGCGCGCCCGGCGCCTCGCCGGTGCGGGCGAACACGACGTAGAAGTCGGCGATGCCGCCGTTGGAGATCCAGGTCTTCTCGCCGTTGATGACCGCCTCGCCGCCCTCGATGCGCGCGCTGCATTGCATCGCCCCGACGTCCGAGCCGGCCTCCGGCTCGGACAGCGCGAAGGCCGGGATCGCCTCGCCGCGTCCCACCCTGGACAGGTAGCGGTCGCGCTGCTCGGGCGTGCCCTGCAGGCTGATCGCGCCGGAGCCCAGTCCCTGCATGGCAAAGGCGAAGTCGGCCAGGCCGCTGTGGCGGGCCAGGGTCTCGCGGATCAGGCAGATCGCGCGGGTGTCGATCGCGTCCTGCGCGCCGTGCGGCCGCCCGGCCACCGCGTTCTTCAGCCAGCCGGCCGCGCCCAGCGAGCGCACCAGCGCGCGGCACTGCGCGTCGAGGTCGGGGCCGTGCTGGTGCGACACGTGCTCGGCGGCCCAGGCCTCCAACTCGCGGGCCAGGCTCCGGTGCCGCTCCTCGAAGAACGGCCAGTCCAGGTAACGGGTATCGCTCATCTCTGTCTCCTCTTTGGTGGTCAGCTGCCTTCGGCCCGGCGCGCCTGCTCCTGCGGCGACAGGCCCGCGGCCTGCGCCGCGGCCGCCTTCTCGCGCTCCAGGTTGCGTTCCAGCTGGCTCTTGGCGGCGCGGTACTGCCTCGGCCACGGCAGGTCGTGGTAGCCCATTTTCGCGGCTTCCAGCAGGGTCCAGGACGGATTGGCCAGGTGCGGCCGGGCGATCGCGCACAGGTCGGCGCGGCCGGCGGCGATGATGCTGTTGACGTGGTCGGCTTCGGAGATCGCCCCCACGGCGATGGTCGGGATGCCGGCCTCGTTGCGGATGCGGTCGGCCAGGGGCGTCTGGTACATGCGGCCGTACACCGGCTGCTGCTGCCGGCTCACCTGGCCCGACGAGCAGTCGATCATGTCGGCGCCGGCGGCCTTGAAGGCGCGTGCGATCGCCACCGCGTCATCGGGCGTGATGCCGCCCTCCACCCAGTCGTGGGCCGAGATCCGCACCGACATCGGCAGTTGCTGCGGCCAGGCGGCGCGCACGGCCGCGAAGACCTCCAGCGGGTAGCGCAGCCGGTTGTCCAGCGGGCCGCCGTATTCGTCGGTGCGCTGGTTGGTCAGCGGCGAGATGAAGGACGACAGCAGGTAGCCGTGGGCGCAGTGCAGTTCCAGCCAGTCGAACCCGGCCTGCGCCGCCATCTGCGTGCTGCGCACGAACTCGCCCAGCACCCGGTCCATGTCGGCGCGATCCATCGCGCGCGACCAGGCGCTCACGCCGTCCACATACTGCTGCGGGGAAGCGGACACCAGCGGCCAGTTGCCGGCTTCCAGCGGCTGGTCCTCGCCCTCCCAGGGCGCCCGGGTCGAGCCCTTGGCGCCGGCGTGCCCGAGCTGCAGCGCGATCCTGGCGTCGCTGTTGCCGTGCACGAAGTCGACGATGCGCCGCCAGCCGTCGCGCTGCGCCTCGTTCCACAGCCCGGGACATCCCGGGGTGATGCGCGCATCCGGGCTCGGGCAGGTCATCTCGGCGACCACCATGCCGGCGCCGCCCATGGCCCGGGCGCCCAGGTGCACCAGGTGGTAGTCGGCCGGCACGCCGTCGACGCAGGAATACTGGGCCATCGGCGACACCACGACCCGGTTCTTCAGCGTCACCTCGCGCACGCGAAACGGCGTGAACATCGGCGGCACCGGCTGCTGCTGCGACCCGCGCTGCAGGCCGGCGTGTTGCGCGATCCAGTCCTCGTGCCGTTCCACGTACTGCCGGTCGCGCAGCCGCAGGTTCTCGTGGCTGATGCGCTGGCTGCGCGTCAGCAGCGAATAGGCGAACTGCTCGGGCGGCAGCTTGGCGTAGCGCGCGACGTTCTCGAACCACTCGGTCGAATTGCGGGCCGCGTTCTGGATGCGCAGGACTTCGACGCTGCGCACCGCCTCGTACTGGGCGAGCGCGTCCATCAGCCAGTCGCTTCCGGTCGAGCCTGTCCTGAGCCTGTCGAAAGAGCCGATGCAGCGCGCCAGTTCGATCGCGTCTTCCAGCGCCAGCTTGGTGCCCGACCCGATCGAGAAATGCGCGGTGTGCGCAGCATCGCCCATCAGCACCACCGGCGCGCGGCCGTTGTGGTGCACCCAGCGGCGGCAGACCACCCGCGGAAAGCGGATCCACTGGGCCGAGCCCCGCAGGTGGGCGGCATTCGACAGCAGCGGCTGGCCGTCCAGGTACCTGGCGAACAGCCGCTCGCAGAAGGCGATCGCCTCCTCCTTGTCCATGTCCTCCAGGCCCGCGCTGCGCCAGACTTCCTCGGGCGTCTCGACGATGAAGGTGGAGGTGTCGCCGTCGAACTGGTAGGCGTGCGCCTGGAACCAGCCGTGCTCGGTCTCCTCGAAGGCAAAGGTGAAGGCCTCGAAGCGCTTGCGCGTGCCCAGCCAGACGAAGCGGCAGCGCCGCAGGTCGATGTCCGGCTGGAACGCCGCTGCGTACTTGCCGCGGATGCGGCTGTTCAGGCCGTCGCTGGCGACGATCAGGTCGGCATCCGGGAAGTCGAGGTCATCCTGGACGTCGGTCTCGAACACCAGCCGCACCCCCAGTTCCTCGCAGCGCCGCTGCAGGATGTTCAGCAGCCGCTTGCGGCCGATGCCGCAGAAGCCGTGGCCGCGCGACCGGATCGAGCGGCCACGGAAGTTCACCTCGATGTCGTCCCAGTGGTTGAAGGCGCCCAGGATCTCGGCGGCGGTCTGCGGGTCGGCCGCCTGCAGGTTGCCCAGGGTCTGGTCCGAGAACACCACGCCCCAGCCGAAGGTGTCGTACGGCCGGTTGCGCTCGATCACGCTCACCTCGTGCGCCGGGTCCTGGCGCTTCATGAGGAGCGCGAAATACAGGCCGGCCGGCCCGCCGCCGATGCACACGATGTTCATGACCGCTCCACGGGTGATGCTTGAAGTCTAAAGCATCTAGCCGCCCGGCCGGCCCCTGGGATATCCCTCAGCCGGGCGCCGGCGCCGCCTCGCGTGCCAGCGCCATGACCTCGCCCGGGGAAAGGGCTTTGAGCCGGTGGTCGCTCCAGACCTGCCGCCAGCGCCGGGCGCCGGGCTGGCCGTGCCGCAGGCCGAGCATGTGGCGGGCGATCGAGTGCCACGGCGTTCCGTGGTCGGCCGCCTGGCGCGCCATGTAGTCGACCATCTGCTGCTCGACCCGATCGCGGTCGGGCACTGCAACGCCTTCCGCACCGAAGAAGCGCCGGTCCCACTGCGCCAGCCACCAGGGGTTGTGGTAGGCCTCGCGGCCCACCATGACGCCGTCGAGCAGCCGCAGCTGCGCGTCGACCTGTTCGCCGGTCGTGAACCCGCCGTTGATCGCGATGGTCAGGTGCGGGAACTCGCGCTTGAGGCGGTGCACCAGTTCGTAGCGCAGCGGCGGCACCTCGCGATTTTCCTTGGGCGACAGGCCCTTGAGCCAGGCATTGCGGGCGTGCACGATGAAGACGCCGCAACCGGCCTCGCTCACGGCGCCCACGAAGTCGCGCACGAACTCGTAGCGCTCCTCGCGGTCGATGCCGATGCGGTGCTTGACGGTCACGGGCACCTGCACCGCGTCGACCATCGCCTTCACGCAATCGGCCACCAGTTGCGGCTCGGCCATCAGGCAGGCGCCGAACGAGCCCCGCTGCACCCGCTCGCTGGGGCAGCCGCAGTTGAGGTTGATCTCGTCGTAGCCCCAGCGCTCGCCCAGCCGGGCGCACTGCGCGAGCTCGGCCGGTTCGCTGCCGCCGAGCTGCAGCGCCACCGGATGTTCTTCGGGGTTGAAATCCAGGTGGCGCGGCACGTCGCCGTGCAGGAGCGCGCCAGTCGTGACCATTTCCGTGTACAGGAGCGCGTGCCGCGTGAGCAGCCGGTGGAAATACCGGCAATGCCGGTCGGTCCAGTCGAGCATGGGCGCGACGCTCATGCGCCAGGGCGACATCGCCAGTCCAGGAAGGTGATTCATCGGGAACTCGGGTCCCGCCGAGTCTACGCGGCCCGCCCGGGCGGGAAGATCACCGATCTGTGGGCGCCGTCCGACAGCCAGCCAGTTGCCCTTGCGCCGTAATGCCGCTATCCGAGCACCAAGGAGCCTCCATGAAGCACTTCCACCTCGAGCCGGCCATGTTGACGGTACGCGGCGTGTTCTACCCGACCGGCCATCTGTTCCTCACCTTCCCGAGCGAACAGGCCGCGCGGGACGCCGAGCGGGCGCTGGAAGCGGCCGGCCACAACGGCGAGCACATCAGCCTGCTGGCGCCGGCCGACATCGCGAAGATCACCCAGGTGCCGGGCGGCGCCGGTTCGCCGCTGCCGTCGCCGGGCACCGAGCTTGAGACTGCGCGCCGTTTCGCCGAGTTGGCCGGACAGGGGCATCACGGACTGCTGATCCACGCGCCCTCGCACGAGGAGACCGAGCACATCATGCAGGCGCTGCGCGGTCATCCGGTCTCGTACGGCCAGAAGTACCGGCACCTCGTGATCGAGGACCTGGTGGCCTGAGGCGTCGTCGTGAAGCGTGCGTCGCTGCTGCTCAGCGGCCCGTCGAGGGCCGCTGAGGCAGATGTCCCTTACTTCATGTGCAACCCGCCGTTCACCGAGAAGTCGGCGCCGGTCGAATAGCCGCTTTCGTCCGAGGCCAGCCAGGCGATGATCGACGCGATCTCGCTGGGCTCGCCCAGCCGCTTGACCGGGATGGTCGAGACGATCTTGTCCAGCACGTCCTGCCGGATCGACTTCACCATGTCGGTGCCGATGTAGCCGGGGCTCACCGTATTCACCGTGACGCCCTTGGTCGCGAGTTCCTGTGCCAGCGCCATCGTGAAGCCGTGCATGCCGGCCTTGGCCGCGGAGTAATTGGTCTGGCCGGCCTGGCCCTTCTCACCGTTCACGCTGCTGATGTTGATGATGCGGCCCCAGCCCTTGTCGACCATGTCCGCCACCACTTGCTTGGTCACGTTGAACATGGAGTTGAGGTTGGTCTCGATCACGGCGTCCCAGTCCTCCCGCGTCATCTTCAGGAACATGCGGTCGCGCGTGATGCCGGCGTTGTTCACCAGGACGTCGATCGGCCCGTGCTCGGCCTTCGCCTTGGTGAACGCCTGCACCGTCGAATCCCAGTTGCCGACATTGCCGACCGAGGCGTGGAAGGTGTAACCCTGCTCCTTCTGCTCGCCCAGCCAGCGGGCATGGTCGCGCGTCGGCCCGCAGCCGGCGATGACCTTGAAGCCCTCGCGGTGCAGGCGCTGGCAGATCGCCGTGCCGATGCCGCCCATGCCGCCGGTCACGTATGCATTCTTCTGGCTCATCATGCTCTCCCTTGCGTTGATGCTCGCGAGCTTCGCACAGCCCGCGCGCGGCGGGCCGCAAGTCCCTTCGCCGCGCTCAGGTGCGTTCCAGCGCCATCGCGACGCCCATGCCGCCGCCGATGCACAGCGCCGCGACGCCCTTCCTGGCCTCGCGCCGGCGCATCTCGTGCAGCAGCGTCACCAGCACCCGGCAGCCGGAGGCGCCGATCGGATGGCCCAGCGCGATCGCCCCGCCGTTGACGTTGACGCGCACGGTGTCGATGCCCAGCTCCTTGTTGACCGCACAGGCCTGGGCCGCGAAGGCCTCGTTGAGCTCGAACAGGTCGACCTCGCCGGCCTGCCAGCCGGCACGGCTGAGCAGCTTGCGCGTGGCCGGCACCGGGCCCAGCCCCATGGTGGCAGGGTCGAGGCCGCTGGTGGCAAAGGCGCGGATCCGGGCCAGCGGCGTGCAGCCGAGCTCGGCCGCCTTGCGCGCGCTCATCACCACCACCGCCGCCGCGCCGTCGTTGATGCCCGAGGCATTGCCGGCGGTGACCGAGCCGGCCTTGTCGAAGGCTGGGCGCAAACTGGCCAACGCCTCGGCATTGGTCTTGCGGTTGATGTACTCGTCGCCGTCGAACACCACCGGGTCGCCCTTGCGCTGCGGGATCGCGACCGGCACGATCTCGTCCTTGAAGCGCCCTGCTTCCTGCGCGGCGGCGGCCTTCTGCTGGCTGGCCAGCGCCAGCGCGTCCTGGGCTTCGCGGCTGATGCTGTGCAGGCGCGCCACGTTCTCGGCCGTGATGCCCATGTGGTACTGGTTGTAGACGTCCCACAGGCCGTCCACGATCATGGTGTCGACCAGCTTCCAGTCGCCCATGCGCTGGCCGTCGCGCGAGTTCGGCAGCACGTGCGGCGCCGCGCTCATGTTCTCCTGGCCGCCCGCCACGACGATCTCGCTGTCGCCCCAGGCGACCGCCTGCGCCGCCAGCATCACGGCCTTCAGGCCCGAGCCACACACCGCGTTGATGGTCAGGCCCGGCACCTCCTTGGGCAGGCCGGCTTTCAGCAGCGCCTGGCGCGCCGGATTCTGCCCGGCGCCGGCGGCGAGCACCTGGCCCATGATCACCTCGCCGACCAGGGCCGGGTCGACCTTGGCCCGGGCGAGCGCCTCCCTGATGACGATCGAGCCGAGCTCGGGGGCGGCCACCCGCGCCAGCGAACCGCCGAACTTGCCGACGGCCGTGCGGACGGCCGAAACGATGACGATGTCTTCCATTGCCGAGTCTCCTTCGCTGAATGTCCTGGGGTTCATGCCTTGGCGCGCACGTAGCGGCCGGGCGCCGGCTCGATCGGCTTGTGCGCGGCGTTGCCGTAGCGCCTGGGCGCGGCGACCAGCTTGCCGCCGTGCGGCTTGAGCCATGCCGCCCAGTCGGGCCACCAGCTGCCGGGATGCTCCTTCGCGCCGGCCAGCCACTGCGCGTGCGTCTTGGGCAGCTTGTCGTTGGTCCAGTAGGACCGCTTGTTCTTCGCCGGCGGATTGATCACGCCGGCGATATGGCCCGACGCGCCCATCACGAAGCGCTTCTTGCCGGGCAGGTGCCCGGTCGAGGCGTAGGCCCCGCCGATCGGCACGATGTGGTCCTCGCGCGAGCCGTAGATGTAGACCGGCAGGTCGACCTTGCCCAGGTCCACCTTTTCGCCGCACACCACGCACTGGCCCGGCTTGACGAGGTTGTTCTCGAAGTAGGTGTTGCGCAGGTACCAGGCGTACATGGGACCCGGCAGGTTGGTCGTGTCGCTGTTCCAGTACAGCAGGTCGAACGGCGGCGGGGTCTCGCCCTTGAGGTAGTTGCCCACCACGTAGTTCCACACCAGGTCGTTCGGCCGCAGGAAACTGAAGGTCGACGCCAGCTCCTGCCCCTTGAGGATGCCGCCCTGGCCCAGCTGCAGCTCGCGGAACTTCACCGATGCCTCGTCGATGAACACGTCCAGCACGCCGGTGTCGGAAAAGTCCAGGAACGACGTCAGCAGGGTGGCCGAGGCGACCGGCCGCTCGCCGCGGGCCGCCAGCACGGCCAGCGCCGTTCCCAGGATGGTGCCGCCGACGCAAAAGCCCAGGGCGTTGATCTGCGGCGTCCCGCCGATCTCGCGCACCACCTCGATCGCCTTGATCGCGCCTTCGCCCACGTAGTCGTCCCAGGTCACGGCGGCCATGGAGGCGTCCGCGTTGCGCCAGCTCACCAGGAAGGTGCGGTGGCCCTGCTCCACCAGGTAGCGCACCAGCGAGTTGTCCGGCTGCAGGTCGAGGATGTAGTACTTGTTGATGCAGGGCGGCACCAGCAGGAACGGGCGCTCGTGGACCTTGGCCGTGAGCGGCTTGTACTCGATCAGCTGGAACAGCTCGTTCTCGAACACCACGGCGCCCTCGGTGGTCGCCACGTTGCGGCCGACCTCGAACACGCTCTCGTCGGTCATCGACACATGGCCCTGCCGGATGTCCTTGAGCAGGTTCTGCACGCCGCGCGCGATGCTCTCGCCGCCCGTCTCCAGCGCCTTGCGCTGGGCCTCGGCGTTCAGCGCCATGAAGTTGCTGGGCGCGGCGGCGGCCATCCATTGCTCCACCGCGAAACGCACCCGCGCCTTGGTCTTCTCGTCGGTCTCGGCGGCCTCGGCCAGCCCCAGCAGCGCCCGGGCATTGAGCAGGTACAGCGCGGCCGAATAGGAGGCCACGGGATTGGCGTTCCAGGCATCGGTGGCGAAGCGCTTGTCGGCGGCCGCCGGATTCGCGCCCAGCGCGTGGTTCCACAGCTGCGCGGCCTCGTTCAGGTAGGCCTGCTGCAGCGCCTGCAGCTTGTCGGGCGCGAAACGCACGGCAGGCACCGGCGGGGCGGCGGCGGGCGCCAACGACTGCATGGCCCGGTCCCAGTGCGCGCCGAGGTCTTGCTGGAACTGGCGGGCCGCGGCCATCCAGTCTGCTTCAGAATTCATGCTGTTTCCTCGCGACCGACCATGTCCGCGTCGGGCAAGTATCCCATCAACCATGTTGCGCCGCAACACGACACAACGCCGCTTCCGATGTATCTCGTCGTCATTGCCTGGCTGTACGTGGCCCTCATGATGGCCGTGGTCGAAGCCACGCACAGCGCGGGCACCCTGCTGGGTGCCTTCTTCACCTTTGTACTCTATGGCGCCATTCCCGTGGCGCTGGTGGTGTACATCGGCGGCCGGCCGGCACGGCGGCGGGCGGCCCAGGCGCGCGAGGCGGCGGCCGCGGCGCCCGAGGCTCCTTCAGGCGCGCCAGATGGCAGCCGCGAGCCGGCCGCTGATGCCGCGGTCACGGCGGTGCGAAAAGAACCGTGAGTCGCCGCTGACGGTACACCAGGCAGCACCACCATCGTTGCCATGGATGCCGGCGACGCCCAGTGCCTGCAACCGCCGGCGGGCCAGCCCCGGCAGGTTGGCCAGCCACTTGCCGCTGCCGTGCGCCGCGAACAGGCCGCCACAGCCGGGGTCGGCGGCCTCGAATGCGGCCTTGACCTCGGGCCCGACCTCGAACGCCTGCGGGCCGATGCATGGGCCGAGCCAGGCCAGGGTGTCCGCCGCAGCTGCGCCGCCCATGGCCCAGAGCGCCAGGCAGGCGGCTTCCAGCACGCCCTGCCCGCCCGAGCCGGCCAGCCCGCGCCAGCCGGCGTGGGCCGCGCCGACCACCCGGCCGTCGGCGGTGGCGAGCAGGACCGGCAGGCAATCGGCCACCATGATGGTGCAGGCGATACCGGCTTCGCGGGTGACGCAGGCGTCGGCCTGGACGCCGTCGCGGGTGGCCGCCGACAACGATGCAACCCGGGCTCCATGCACCTGTTCCATGAACACCGGCCGCGCGCCGACGGCGGCGGCGAAGATCCGCCGGTTGGCCGCCACCGCGGCCGGCGCATCGCCGACATGCGCGCCCAGGTTCAGGCTCGCGTACGGCCCTTCCGAGACGCCGCCCTGGCGCGTCGTGCACACGGCCTGCACCCGCGGCGGCAGCGGCCAGTCGGGGACGATCCAGCCGGCTTGGCCGAGTTGGGCGTGGGAGGACATCAGCCCTCGTTGTCGGGACAGTTCGACGGCTGGGCGTGCTGAAAGGCCGGCAGCGCCATGCAGGCGTCGAAGGCCGCCATGGTGCGCGGCAGGCCGTCGAAGTTCACGTCGAAGCGCCGGCCGTTGAAGATCTGCGGCACCAGGCAGCAGTCGGCCAGCGTCGGCGCATCGCCGAAGCAGTAGGTGGCCGCGGGCAGCCGTCCCAGTTCGCGCTCGAACGCCTCCAGGCCCTCGCGCACCCAGTGCCGGTACCAGGTGTTCTTGGCCTCCTCGTCGACTTTCAGCTCGCGCACCAGGTACCTCAGCACGCGCAGGTTGTTCAGCGGGTGGATCTCGCAGGCGATGAGCTGGGCCAGCGCACGCACCCTGGCCCGCGCCAGCGGTTCCGACGGCAGCAGCGGCGGCTCGGGATGGGTCTCGTCGAGGTACTCGATGATCGCCAGCGACTGGCCCAGCGCCTCGCCCGAGTCCAGCTGCAAGGTCGGCACCAGCATCGCGGCGGACACGGCGGCATACGCCGGCTCCTTGTGCGCGCCCTTGGGCAGGTGCACCGGGACGTAGTCGTACGGCAACCCCTTCAGCGCCAGCGCGATGCGCACGCGAAACGACGCGGACGAACGGAAGTAGTTGTACAGTTTCATGGCGCACAGCATACGGGAAGGGCGTGGTCCCGTGGCGGGTGCAATCCCACGATACAGGAGACCCACCAATGCTGCATCCCCAGGCGCGCGCGCTGCTGGACCTGATCGAGGACCGCGCCGTACCGCCCCTGCATACGCTCGCGCCGGCGCAGGCCCGGGCCAGCTACCGTGAGCGGCGCTTCTTCACCCAGCCGGCGCCGCCGGAAGTCGCCGCCGTGCGCGACCTCGCCATGGCCGGGCCGGCGGCCGACGTCGCGCTGCGGCTGTATCGCCCGCTGGGCAGTGCGGCCGATGCCGTGCTGCCGGTGCTGGTCTTCTTCCACGGCGGCGGCTGGGTGATCGGCGACCTCGACACCCACGACACGCTGTGCCGCGAACTGGCCAACGGCGCCGGCTGCGCGGTGGTCGCGGTGGACTACCGCATGGGTCCGGAGCACCGCTTCCCGGCGGCGGTCGACGACTGTCTCGCCGCGCTGCACTGGGTGCACGCCAACGCCGCCCGGCTCGGGCTGGACGCGGCGCGGATGGCAGTGGGCGGCGACAGCGCGGGCGGCAACCTCGCCGCGGTGGTTGCGATCGCGGCGCGCGACGCCGGCGGCCCGGCGCTGGCCTTCCAGTTGCTGATCTACCCGGCGACCGACCAGCGGCGCGGGGCAGCGTCGCACGAGACGAACGGCCAGGGCTATCTGCTCACGCGCGACACCATCGCATATTTCCACGACCACTACATCACCGACGCGGCGCACGACCTGGACTGGCACGCTTCGCCGCTGCTGTGCCCTCGCCTGCAGGGACTGCCGCCGGCGTTCGTGCTGACGGCCGGCCACGACCCGCTGCGCGACGAGGGGCTGCAGTATGCCCAGGCGCTGTCGGCCGCCGGCACGCCCGCGTCGCTGGTGTGCTTCGAGCGGCAGATCCACGGCTTCATCCTGATGGGCAAGGTCATCGACGAGGCGAACGTTGCGGTGCAGCTGTGCGCCGCCGAACTGCGCCGCGCGCTGCGGCCCGCTTAGACTCGGCCGCTGCCCCCCATTCACTACCGGAGAAGCCATGATTCTCGAGATCGCCGACATCCGCATCCAGCCCGGCCAGCAGGCCGCCTTCGAGGAGGCCATCCAGCGCGGCGTCACCACCGTGGCCTCCAAGGCCCAGGGGATGCGCGGCTACAAGGTCAACCGCTGCATCGAGTCACCCGAGCGCTACGTGCTGCAGATCTTCTGGGACCGGCTCGAGGACCACACCGTCGCGTTCCGCCAGGGCCCGCTGTTTGCCCAGTGGCGCGCCATCGTGGGCCCGTTCTTCGCCGCGCCGCCGTTGGTGGAGCATTTCGAACTGGTGGCCAAGTCGCCCCTGCCCGAATGAAGGAAGGCCGCCCGCGGGCGGCCTTCGGATGACACGCGTCGAGCGTCGTCAGCGGGTCGCGACGTCCGCCCGCTCGCCCAGGAAGATCTCCACGCGCCGGTTGCGGGCACGCCCGGTCTCGGTGGCGTTGTCGGCGACCGGTTCGCGTTCGCCGCGACCGGCGATGACCACCCGCTGCGGATCGACGCCGCGCGCGGTCAGGTAGTTCTTCGCGGCCTGCGCCCGCTGCACCGACAGCGGGTCATTGACCGCGTCCGACCCGGTGTTGTCGGTGTGCCCGATGATGCGCACCTCGGTGTTCGGCTGGCCCGACAGCCCGCTGGCGAACTGGTCCAGGATGGGCCGCAGGTTCTGCTTGATGTCGGCGCGGCCGGTGTCGAACGAGATGTCGCTCGGGATGTTCAGCTTGAGCCGGTTGTCCGGCGTCTGCGACACCTGCACGCCCGAGCCCATCGTGGCGCGCTCCATCGCCAGCTTCTTCTCCTGCATGTGGCGCGACCAGACGTAACCGCCAGCCGCCCCGACCAGGCCGCCGATCGCCGCGCCCCGGGTGTCGCCGCCGATCGCCGCGCCCGCCAGCGCTCCGACACCGGCGCCGATAGCGGTGTTCTTGGCCGTCGGCGACATGTTGCCCATGTTCATGTCGGCGCAGCCGGCCGCCAGCAGCGCGGTTGCGCCCAGCACCGCCAGCAGCGGCCGCGCCGCGGATCTGGAATTCTTCATTTCGTCGTCCTTTCCTTGCACGCTCGTGCCTCGTCATTGAATGCCGGAACGGCCGCCGCCGCCATGGGGGCTGGGCGCAATGGCTTGTAGGACAAGGTTGCGACTGCCGGGCCGGCGCAGCGCCGGCGGCTGCGCATTCCCCCATGGCCGACCCACGGTCCAGGCAGCGGCTATGCTGTGACTCTCTTTTTCTGGCCCAGGAGCACGACGGATGCAGCCCCTGAACCTCATCGTTGCCGGCGGCGGCATCGGCGGCCTGGCGGCCGCCTGGGTGCTGGGGCGCGACGGCCACGCGGTCACGGTGCTCGAGCAGTCGGCGGCCTTCGGCGAGATCGGCGCCGGCATCCAGCTCGGACCCAACATCTTCCGCATGTTCGAGCACCTCGGCCTCACCGAGGCGGTCACGCGCGTCGCCTTCTTTCCACCGGGCATGGCCATGAACGACGTGCGAACCGGCGAGCAGGTGGTGCGGGTGCCGCTGGGCGAGGCGGCGCGGGCGGCCTACGGCCACCCCTACGGTGTGATCTACCGGGCCGACCTGCACCAGGTGCTGCTCGACGCCTGCCGCGCACTGCCCAACGTGTCGCTGCACACCTCGAGCAAGGTGGAGTCGTTCACGCAGTCGCCGGCCGGCGTCACGGTGCGGCTGGCTTCCGGCCAGGAGCGCCACGGGGCTGCGCTGATCGGCGCCGACGGCCTCTGGAGCCGGATCCGCGACGCGGTGGTCGGCGATGGCAAGCCGCGCGTCTCGGGCCACATCGCCTACCGCGCCGTGCTGCGGCGCGAGGACGTCCCGCCGCAGCTGTGGAGCGACGACGTGGTGCTGTGGGGCGGCGAGAAGACCCACCTGGTCCATTACCCGCTGCGGCGCGGCGAACTGTTCAACCTGGTCGCGGTGTTCCACAGCAACAGGCATGACGAAGGCTGGAACACCTTCGGCGATCCGGCCGAGCTGGAGCAGCGATTCGCGCAGGCCGTCCCGCAGGTGCGCGAGCTGCTGGGCAAGATCCAGACCTGGAAGATGTGGGTGCTGTGCGACCGCGAACCGGTCAGGAACTGGACCGACCGGCGCGTCACGCTGCTGGGCGACGCCGCGCACCCGATGCTGCAGTACCTGGCGCAGGGCGCCGGCCAGGCCATCGAGGACGCCGTCGTGCTGGGCGCCGCGCTGCGACATGCGGACGGCGCGGTCGACCAGGCGTTCCTCGACTACCAGCAGGCCCGCTACCTGCGCACCGGACGGGTCCAGCTGACGGCGCGCCTGTACGGCGACATCTACCACGCGTCGGGCGTCGCCCGCGAACTGCGCAACACCATGTTCCGCAGCGGGCGCGAGTCGGCCGGCTTCGCCGGGCTGAAGTGGATGTACGACGGCATCGAGCCGGACCGCCTGTTCGACCGGGCGCCATGACAGCGACGCCGAGACCAGACACACAAGGGAGACCGCATGAATTCAGCCCGCCCTTCGGACGCCGCCGGCGACCGGACCACGCCGGTGCGCCAGCAGCTGTACCGGGACCTGGACCCGCTGCACCTCACGCCGCTGTGGGAGGTGCTGCATTCGCTGGTGCCGCGCCAGCCCGCCTCGCCCTGCGTGCCGGCCTTGTGGCGCTACGACGAGCTCAGGCCGCTGCTGCTGCGCGCGGGCGCGGCGATCACGGCCGAGGAAGCAGTGCGCCGGGTGCTGATCCTGGAGAACCCGGCGCTGCGCGGCCAGTCGGCGGTGACGCAGTCGCTCTACGCCGGGCTGCAGCTGATCCTGCCGGGCGAAGTCGCGCCCAGCCACCGCCACACGCAGAGCGCGCTGCGCTTCATCGTCGAGGGGTCCGGGGCCTACACGACGGTGGACGGCGAGCGCACGACCATGCACCCGGGCGACTTCATCATCACGCCGAGCTGGGCCTGGCACGACCATGGCCATGAAGGCGGCGAGCCCGTGGTGTGGCTGGACGGGCTGGACATCCCGATGGTGCGGCTGCTGGACGCCGGCTTTGCCGAGAACGACAGCCGCCGCTCGCAGCCGGTGACGCGGGCGGAGGGCAGCAGCTTCGCCCGCTGGGGCCACAACATGGCACCGGTGCGCCACGAGGCGCCGTTCGGCCGGACCTCGCCAGTCTTCAGCTATCCGTACGAGCGCAGCCGCGAGGCGCTGGAGCAGCTCGAACGCGATGCGCCGATCGATGACTGGGACGGCGTGAAGCTGCGCTACCTCAACCCGCTGACCGGCGGCTCGCCGATGCCCACCATGGCGACCTTCATGCAGAAGCTGCCGGCGGGCTTTGCAGGCAAGCCCTGGCGCCAGACCGACGGCGCCGTCTACAGCGTAGTCGAAGGCTCGGGCGAGGTGGCGGTCGAGTCGGGCGCGGGCCGCTGGCACTTCGCGTTCGGCCCGCGCGACCACTTCGTCGTGCCGTCGTGGCACACTGCGCGGCTGAGTTCGCAGGCGGGCTGCGTGCTGTTCAGTTTTTCCGACCGGCCCGTGCACCAGGCACTGGGCTTTCACCACGAAGAAAGGTTGTCATGAGCTACGTTTTCGATCCGGCGCCGGTGGCGTCCGTCCCGGTGGCGGGCCGCGCCGACCGCTTCCCGGTGCGCCGCATCTACTGCGTCGGCCGCAATTACGCCGAGCACGCCAAGGAGATGGGGTTCACCGGCCGCGAGGCGCCGTTCTTCTTCCTCAAGCCGGCCGACGCGGTGGTGCCGGTGAACCAGGGCGAGACCGGCACCATGCCCTACCCGAGCCTCACCAAGGACCTGCACCACGAGATCGAACTGGTGGTGGCGATCGGAACCGGGGGCAGGAACATCAAGGCCGCCGACGCCGCCCGGCACATCTGGGGCTACGCCGTGGGCCTAGACATGACCCGGCGCGACCTGCAGGGCGAGATGAAGAAGCAGGGGCGGCCCTGGTGCATCGGCAAGGCCTTCGACAAGGCCGCGCCGATCGGCCCGATCACGCCGGCGGCGCAGGCCGGCGACGTGGCCAACGCCGAGATCTGGCTGCAGGTGAACGGCAAGGACCGCCAGCGCAGCAACGTCTCGCAGTTGATCTGGAACATCGGCGAGGTGATCGAGCACCTGTCCGCCGCCTGGGAACTGCAGCCCGGCGACCTGATCTTCACCGGCACGCCCGAGGGCGTGGGCGCGGTGGCCGCGGGCGACACGCTGGTGGGCGGCGTCAAGGGCCTGGGCGAGCTGTCCGTGCGCATCGCCGCCTGAGCGCGCAGGCACGGCCGACGCCCCGCGCGCGACCCGGGGCGCGGCCGTTTGAACTTACACTCGGGCGATGCTGCGCAGCCCCATCAAGCATTGCCGGAACTGCGGCGCGGCAGTGGTCTACCGCCTGCCCGACGACGGCGACACGCGCGAGCGGGCGGTCTGCCCGGCCTGCGACACCATCCACTACGAGAACCCGCTGAACGTGGTCGGAACGGTGCCCTGCCTGGGCGAGCGGGTGCTGCTGTGCAAGCGCAACATCGAGCCGCGCTGGGGCAAGTGGACCCTGCCGGCCGGCTTCATGGAACTGGGCGAGACCACCGCGGAAGGCGCGGTCCGCGAAACCGTGGAGGAAGCCGGTGCGCATTTCGAGCTGGAGGACCTGTTCTCGCTCGTGAGCGTGCCGCGGGTGGGCCAGGTCCACCTGTTCTACCGCGCCAGGCTGCTGAACGACCGCTTCGATCCGGGCCACGAGACGCTCGAGGCGCGGCTGTTCACCGAAGGCGAGATCCCCTGGGACGAAATCGCGTTCCGCACGGTGCGCGAGACGCTCCTGTGCTACTTCGCCGACCGGCGCGCCGGCCGCTTCGCCGTCCACAACCTGGTCGTCGCCTGAAGCCGCAACGGCTTCAGTTGCGCACCCGGCTTTCCTCGCGCAGCTTGGCGTCCTCGCGCCGCTGCACGCACAGCGGATGGCTGCGCGCGCCCGGCTTGTCGCACTGCTCGGCCAGGCACAGCTCGCGCGAGATGAACACCTTGTCGCGGCAGACGTCGGCCGGATTGCTGGCCGCCGGCCGGACCGGCGCCTGCGTGGGCCGCACCGGCTCGCGCGGTTCGGGCGTCGCCGCGGGTGTCTGAGCGGTCGCGGCCGACGGCGGCGCGGCGCGCGGCGGCTCGGTGCCCGCTGCCGCAGCCGCGGCGGGCCGGGCGCCGTGCCGGGCCTTGGCGACCGACGCAGCCGGCCGGGCGGCGGGCGCGGGGCCGGGCGGCGCGGCGTCCGCCGCCGGCGCCGATGCGGGCGGTGCCGGCCCGGCAGACGCGGCCAGCGCCGGTACGACAGCCGGCCCGCCGGCAGCCACCGGCTGGACATCGCCGCCACGCAACACCATGACCAGGGCCGCGAGGCCGCCGACCGCCAGCAGTGCGACGCCGCCGAGCACCGCCGCGGCCGGCAGCCGCGGGGCATCCGCCGACGGCGGCGCGGCGGCGTCCGGCGTCGGCCGCGGCGTTGGCGTCGCCCGCGGGGCCGCCGTGGCTTCCTGCACCTGGGGCGGCTGCAGCGGGAAGGTCGACACGTCGGCGTCGGTCGCCGGCGGCTCGCCCGGGAGGGTCACGTCCAGCGGCGCGCCGGCGGGCGGCGGGCGCCGCATGTCAGGCACGGTGTCGGCGCTGTCCCGCTGCTGCGCCAGCGCCGCCGCGTGTGCCTTGAGCGCGGCCGGCGCGATCGGGATCGTCGCCGACCCCTCGCCGACACCGGAGCGCCGCATCGGCCCCTGCGGCGGCCTGGACCCGCGTGCGCCGGGCAACGCGGCCGGCGGTTCGGCCGCGGCCATGCCGGTCAGCACGGTCTGGTCCGCCAGCGGCTCGACCTCGAGCTTGCGCAGCCGGCGGCGCGCCAGCTCGGCGTAGATTCCGGCGGGAAACTTCGCCAGGAACAGCTCCAGGTCCTCGCGGTCGTTCGAATCCTTGACGTCCTTCCAGTACACCAGCTCCAGTTCCTGGGTCACCGTGCTGCCGCCAAAGGGCATGGTGCCGCCCGGACTGGTCACCAGGTAGATCCCGCCGGGGGCGCCGCGCGCAGGATTGGGCGGCGGCACGACGGTGGGATCCTCGGCGTGCCGCATCGCCGTGCGCAGCGCCGCCGCGAAGTCGGCGGCTGTGGGATAGCGCTGCTCGCGGCCCTTGGCCAGCGCCCGGGCCACGACGGCGTCGATGGCGGCGGGCAGGCGCGCATTCACCGAACTGGGCGGGGGCGGCGCCTCGCTGACGATCTGCTGGATGATGGCGAACTCGTTCTCGCCGTCGAAGGGACGCTGGTCGGTCAGCAGCTGGTACAGCAGCACGCCGGCCGAGAACAGGTCGGCGCGCGAATCGATCTTCTGGCCCTGCACCTGCTCGGGCGACATGTACTTCAGGGTGCCCACCATCGCACCCTGGGTGCGCGTGGCATCGCCGGCATCCTGCAGGCGCGCCACGCCGAAGTCGGTCAGCTTGACGCGGCCGCTGGCCTCGATCAGCAGGTTGGCCGGCTTGATGTCGCGGTGCACCACGCCATGCCGGTGCGCGTAGTCCAGCGCCGACAGCAGGTCATCGACGATGCGCAGCGACTGCGCCAGCGAATACCGTTCGCCGCCGTCCAGATGGTGCTTGAGGTCCTCGCCGTCGATGTACTCCATCACCAGGAACGCGACGTCGCCGTCGCGGTCCGAGTCGTAGACGCTGACGATGTTGGGGTGCTGCAGCCGGGCGGCCGAGCGCGCCTCGGTGCGGAACCGCGCATCGTATTCGGCGGCCGCATCGGGCGCGAGGCTCTCCACCTTGACGGTCTTGATCGCGACCCGGCGGTCCAGATTGGGATCGCGGCCTTCGTAGACGATGCCCATGGCGCCCTTGCCAAGAACGCGCACGATCTCGTAGCGGCCAAGCTTTCGAAGACTCACGACGGAAAATGCGCTCCAGGCTGGGGTGGATGCATTCTAGCGGCCGCCCGCGAGCAGCCCCGGCGCGCGCGCTCAGCGCCTGACCGCGAACCGCACCGGCGGCGCGCCGCCCGGTCCGCGCTCGCTCCCGAGCGCGATCTGGCCGTGGCCCACGAGGTAGCACTCGGTGCGGCGCAGCACCAGCGGCTCGGACTGGTCGCCGAAGTACACCCACGAGCCGGAGCTGGAGATGTCGCTGAGCACGAACTGGCCGCCGCGCCATTCCACGGTGGCGTGCAGCCGCGAGACCCGCGCGTCGTTCAGCGCCAGCGACGCCGTCGTGGAGCGCCCGAGGGTGAGCCTGTCGCCGCGCGGCTGCAGGCGCAGCAGCTGCCCCGGCGCCGACAGCTCGAGCCAGCGGGAGCCGTTCTCGCTGGACATGGACGTGCCCAGCACGGTGCGGTCCGAGTCCGCCTCGGCCTGCCAGTCGACCCGGTACACCTCGGTCGCCTCGGACTTGCCGCGCAGGTACATGGACCCCAGGCTGCGCATGCGGGCCCGCACGGCCGTCGGCAGCGCCTCGTGCACCCGCTGCGTTGCCAGGATCTGCTCGCCGCCGGCCAGGTCCGCCAGGCGCGCCGCGCTGTTGACGGCGTCGCCGTAGCAGTCGCCGTCGATCTCGACCACCTCGCCCGCGTCGATGCCGACCTGCAGCTGGACCGGCGCGCCGCCGGCGTCGGCGGCGACGGGTTGTTCGCGCAGGTGGTTCTGGATGGCCATGCAGGCGGCGACCGCTTCGCCTTCGGCCGGGAACACGACCAGCAGGCCGTCGCCCAGCAGCTTGACCACCCGGCCGCGGTACTGCCCGAAGATCTCGCCGAGGGTGGCCGTCAGCCCGGTGACGAAGCGCCCGGCGGTCTGGTCGCCCAGGCGCTCGAACAGGCCGGTGCTGCCGACCAGGTCCGCGAATACCACTGTCGCCATGGGTTCCGTGTGCGTCCGCTAACCGGAATGAAGTTGCTGCCGCTCACCCGATGGGGACGGCGCTCACATCTGCGACTGCAGGTAGTTCTGCAGCCCGACCTTCTGCAACAGGCCGAGCTGCTGTTCCAGCCAGTAGGCGTGGTCTTCCTCGGTGTCGGCCAGCATGCCCTGCAGCACGTCGCGCGTCTGGTAGTCCCGGGCCTGCTCGCAGTCGGCCATCACCGCTCGCAGGTGCCTGACCACTTCCAGTTCGAGCGCCAGATCGTTGCGCAGCATCTCGGGCACGTCCTTGCCGACGCGCAGCGCGGCGCGCTGGGACAGGTCGGGCGTGCCCTCCAGGAACAGGATGCGCGCGATCAGCCGCGAGGCATGTTCGAGCTCTTCGCCCATCTCGTGGGACAGCCGCTCGTGCAGCCTGGACAGGCCCCAGTTCTGGTACATGCGCGAATGGATGAAGTACTGGTCGGCGGCCGCCAGCTCGCCCGCCAGCAGCGCGTTGAGATGCGCCAGGATCTTCTTGTCGCCTTGCATCGCCTTCTCCTGATGTCGGGCCACGGACCGCGACTGCGGCCGCGCGCACCCGACACGAAAGATACCCCATCGCGGCACGCTCCCGCTACACGCCAGCGCCGCCGCGGGCGTTGACCTGGCGCAAGACCTGTCCGCACGGCCGTGCCGGGATCATCCCGATGGCGGCCGCTCGCCCCGCCGCTACGCTTGCGCGGTCCATCACGAGGAGCCCCTTCATGCCGCTCAAGCGCATTCTTGCCGGCGCCGTCGGCGCCGCCATCGCCTCGGCGTCGCTCGCGCAGGCCACCTGGCCGACCAAGCCCGTCACGCTGGTGGTGCCGTTCGCCGCCGGCGGCCCCACCGACGTGGTGGCGCGCACGCTCGGCGCGGCCATGACCAAGTCGCTCGGCCAGACCGTGGTGGTGGAAAACAAGCTGGGCGCGGGCGGCACGGTGGCCGCAGCCTACGTCGCGCGGCAGCAGCCGGACGGTTACACCTTCTTCATCCACCACAACGGCATGGCGACGGCGACGGCGTTGTACCGCAAGCTCAGCTTCAACCCGCTGGCCGACTTCGAATACGTGAGCCAGGCGGTGGACGTGCCGATGACGCTGCTGGCGCGCAAGGACTTCCCGGCCTCGAACTTCCAGGAGCTGGCGGCCTACATCAAGGTCAACGCCAGCAGGATCAACCTGGCCAACGCGGGTCAGGGCGCGGTGTCGCAGCTGTGCGGCCTGATGCTGCAGCGCGCCCTTGGCGTGCAGCTCACCGAGGTGCCGTTCCAGGGCACGGCGCCGGCGATGAACGCGCTGCTGGGCGGCCAGGTGGACGTGCTGTGCGACCAGACCACCCAGACCGTGCCGCAGATCAAGGCGGGCAACGTGAAGCTGTTCGGCGTGACCACGCGCAAGCGCGTGAAGGTGCTGCCGAACGCGCCCACCCTCGCGGAGCAGGGCCTGAAGGATTTCGAGGTGGTGGTGTGGCACGGCATCTATGCCCCCAAGGGCACGCCGCGGCCGATCGTCGAGCGCATGAACGCCGCCGTGCGCGCGGCGCTGAAGGATCCGGACGTGGTGCGGCGCATGGACGAACTGGGCGCCGAGATCGTGCCCGACGCGAGCAACACGCCCGAAGGGCTGCAGGCCTGGCTCAGGTCCGAGATCGACAAGTGGGGCCCGGCGATCAGGGCGGGCGGCAAGTTCGCCGACTGACCGGCCGGCGCCGCGTCGCCGGCGGAAACGGAAAAAGCCCGGCATCCTTGCGGATGCCGGGCTTTCGTGTCGTTGGTCGGCGTGGCGGGATTCGAACTCGCGACCCCTTGCACCCCATGCAAGTGCGCTACCAGGCTGCGCTACACGCCGGACAAGCTTGCGATTATAGCGCGGCGCGAATGCAACCCGGCGCGCGCGGCCCCATCAATGCGTGTTGGACAGCAGCTCGCGGATCTCGAACAGCTCACGGCGCACCAGCAGGAGCTTTTGCGAAACGGCGTCGCGCTCCTCGGGCGGCACGCTGTCCTCGAAATCGGCGAAGACCGAGTCCTCGACCTCGATCACCTCGACCCCGTCGAGCATCACTTCGCCGGCGCGGCGCTTGTCGCGCTCGACCTGTACCAGCTCCTGCAGCTTGTTGCGCGCCCCGCTGATCGTGAACCCCTGGTCGTACAGCAGGTCGCGGATGCGGCGGATCATCAGCACTTCATGGTGCTGGTAGTAGCGCCGGTTGCCGCGCCGCTTCATGGGCCGCAGCTGCGTGAACTCCTGCTCCCAATACCGGAGCACGTGCGGCTTGACGCCGCACAGGTCGCTCACCTCCCCGATGGTGAAGTAGCGCTTGGCCGGGATGGATGGGAGAGCTTTCTCCATTGAAAATCAAGGTGATACGGGAGAAAGCTCCGAGATTACTCTAAGGAGCGGCGACACGCAAAGAATGTCGACAGCGGCGCGCCCGGACTGTTGCGCCGGGTCAATGCTCGTCGGCCGCGTCCTGCTGGATCTGCTCCTTGAGCTTGTGGCTGGCATGGAAGGTGACCACCCGCCGGGCCTCGATCGGAATCGCCTCGCCGGTGCGCGGGTTGCGGCCCGGCCGCGGCGCCTTGGTGCGGATCTGGAAGTTGCCGAACCCCGAGATCTTCACGTCCCGGCCCTCGACCAGGCTGTCGGCGATCAGGTCGAAGAACGCGTCGATCATGTCCTTGGACTCGCGCTTGTTCAGGCCGATCTGCTCGAACAGCAACTCGGACAGCTGGGCCTTCGTCAAGGCCGGCGTCTCCAGGGTTTCGACGGCGAAATCCATGCTCTCCTCTGGCTGGGACGTCGTGGCGAGCGCGCTCATGTGTGGTCAACCCCTCAATCGGCCGCCAAGCTGGCCGGCGATGCGATCCACCACGGCTCTGACGGCCGTGTCGATCTGCTCGTCTGTCAGTGTGGCTTCGCTGCTGGCGAGCGTCAAGCGCACGGCCAGGCTTTTTTCGTCGGCGGAGATGCCGGCGACCGCCTGCTTCGGCTTGTACACGTCGAACAGGAAGGCGTCGCGCAGCAGCTCGCCGGTGGCGGCCGAACGCACCGCCGCCAGCACCGCGTCATGGGTCACGTGGTCGGCCACGATCACCGCGATGTCGCGCTCGGCCGGCTGGAACCGGGGCACTGGCCGGGCGGCGGGCACGGCACGCTGCGTGACGGCCTCCAGGTCCAGTTCGAACAGCATCGGTGCCTGCGGCAGGTCCCAGCGCTGGCGCCAGCGCGGGTGCAGCTCGCCGACAAAGCCAATCTCGCGTCCGTCGAGCCACACCGACGCGCAGCGGCCGGGGTGCATGGCCGGGTGCGTTCCGGGCTGGAAGGTGGCCCGCGCCGGCGCCAGCAGGCTTTCGACGTCGCCCTTGGCGTCGTAGAAGTCGGCGCTGCCGCCCTTGCGGGCCCACTGCAGGCCCTCGGCGTCGCCGAACGCCAGGCCGGCCACCCGCATCGGCTGGCGGATGCCGCGCACCGTGGTGTCGGTGGTGGCCACGGCCGCGTCGCGCATGAATACCCGCCCGAGCTCGAACAACCGGACCCGCTGCGCCTTGCGGTCCAGGTTGAACCGCAGCGCCTGCAGCAGCGAGCCGAGCAGGCTGGAGCGCATCACGCTCATCTGGCTGGCGATCGGGTTCAGCAGCCGGATCGGGTCCTGGTTGCCGGCCAGCTCGCGCTCCCAGTCTTCCTCGACGAAGCTGAAGTTGATCGTTTCCTGGTAGCCCAGGGCGGCCAGCTGGCGACGCACGGCAAAGCGGCTGCGGCGCGACTCGGGCGGCAGCTTGGCGGTGATCGGCGCCAGCGGCGGCATGGTCGGCAGCTGCTCGTAGCCGATGACCCGCACCACCTCCTCGATCAGGTCCTCCTCGATCGCCAGGTCGAAGCGGTACGGCGGCGGCTTCACCGTGAGGGTGCCGTCGCCGGCCGTGACCTCCAGGCCCAGGCGCGCCAACGCGTCGTGGCATTGCCCTGCCGTGAGCGGCATTCCGATCACCTTGGCGGCGCGCGCCACGCGCAGCGTCACGGGCTGGCGCTGCGGCAGCGCCAGCACCTGGTCGTCCATCGGCCCGGCCTCGCCGCCGCAGATGTCGAGGATCAGCCGGGTGATGTGCTCGATGTGCTCGACGGTCTGGCTCGGGTCGACGCCGCGCTCGAAGCGGTGCCCGGCGTCGGTCGAGAAGTTGTAGCGGCGCGAGCGCCCCTGGATCGCCTGCGGCCACCAGAACGCGGCCTCGACGTAGACGTTGCGCGTGTCGTCCGACACCGCGGTGGCGTCGCCGCCCATGATGCCGGCCAGCGACTCGACCTGCCGGTCGTCGGCGATCACGCCGACCTGCTCGTCGACGGTCACCGTGGTGCCGTTCAGGAGCTTGAGCTGTTCGCCGGGGCGGCCCCAGCGCACGTCCAGGCCGCCGTGGATCCGGTCCAGGTCGAAGATGTGCGACGGCCGGCCGAACTCGAACATCACGTAGTTCGAGATGTCCACCAGGGCCGTCACGCTGCGCTGGCCGCAGCGCGCCAGCCGCTCCACCATCCACTGCGGCGTCTTCGCCTGCGTGTCCACGCCCCGCACCACGCGGCCCGAGAAGCGGCCGCACAGGTCCGCCGCCTGCACCTTGACCGGCAGTTTCGTGTCGTGCGCCGGCTTCACCGGCGGGAACACGGGCTCCTTCAGCGGCGCGCCGGTCAGCGCCGCGAGCTCGCGCGCGACGCCGTAGACGCTCAGGGCGTGGGCGAGGTTGGGCGTGAGCTTGAGGGTGAACAGCATGTCGTCCAGCCGCAGCAGCTCGCGCACGTCGGCGCCCACCGGCGCGTCGGGGGCCAGTTCGAGCAGGCCGGCGTGATCTTCCGAGAGCTGCAGCTCGCGCGCCGAGCACAACATGCCCTGGCTCTCGACGCCGCGCAGCTTCGACAGCTTGATCTGGAACGGCTGGCCGTCCTCGCCCGGCGGCAGCACGGCGCCCACCAGCGCGCATGGCACCTTGATGCCGGCGCGCGCATTGGGCGCGCCGCAGACGATGTTCAGCAGGGCGCCCTGCCCGGCGTCCACCTGGCACACGCGCAGGCGGTCCGCCTGCGGATGCGGCACCGCCTCGCGGATCTCGCCCACCACGATCTTGCTGAATGGCGGCGCGGCCGGGCGCAGCTCCTCGACCTCGAGGCCGCCCATGGTCAGCGTGTCGGCGATCTGCTGCGTCGTGAGCGGCGGGTTGCAGAACTCACGCAGCCAGGACTCTGGAAATTGCATTGTCAGGATCCGTTCGGGTCAGCGGAATTGGCGCAGGAAGCGGATGTCGCCGTCGAAGAACAGCCGCAGGTCGTTGACGCCGTAGCGCAGCATGGTCAGCCGGTCCGGCCCCATGCCGAAGGCAAATCCGATGTAGCGCTCGGGGTCCAGCCCCATGTTGCGCACCACTTCGGGGTGCACCTGGCCGGAGCCGGCCACCTCCAGCCAGCGCCCGGCCAGCGGCCCGTGCTGGAACTGGATGTCGATCTCGGCGCTGGGCTCGGTGAACGGGAAGAAGCTGGGCCGGAAACGCAACGCCAGGTCGTCGCTTTCGAAGAAGGTGCGGCAGAAGTCCGTGAACACGACCTTCAGGTCCTTGAAGCTCACGTTCTCGCCCAGCCACAGGCCTTCGCACTGGTGGAACATCGGCGAGTGGGTGGCGTCGCTGTCCACGCGGTAGGTGCGGCCCGGCGCGATCACGCGGATCTCGGGCATCGTCCCGCCCGCCTTGACCCGCTGCGCATGCCGCTTGATGTGGGCATGGGCGTAGCGCACCTGCATCGGGCTGGTGTGCGGGCGCAGGTTGTAAGGAATGCCGTCGTCGCCCTGGATGTCGACGTAAAAGGTGTCCTGCATCGACCGCGCCGGATGGTTGGGCGGGTTGTTCAGCGAGGTGAAGCTGTGCCAGTCGCTCTCGATCTCGGGTCCGTCGGCGACGTCGAAGCCCATGCTGGCGAAGATGCGCTCGATGCGCTCCATCGTCAGGCTGACCGGATGCAGGCCGCCGCCCTCGCGCGAGCGCCCGGGCAGGCTCACGTCCAGCGCCTCGGCCTTCAGCTGCGCCTCCAGCTCGGCGTCGGCCAGGGCCTGGCGTCGCTCGGCCAGCGCCGCCTCGATCGCCTGCTTGGCCACGTTGATCGCCGCACCTCGGGCCTTCTTTTCCTCGACCGACAGCGCGCCCAGGCCCTTCATCAGCTCGGTGATGCGGCCGGACTTGCCGACGAACTGCGCCTTGGCGTTCTCGAGGTCGGCGGGGGTGGCGGCGCGGGCAAAGGCCTCACGGGCGCTGCCGACGATGGGTTCGAACTCGTTCATGGTGGTCATCAAATGAAGACAGGGGCTAGCGCTTCAGCCCTAGCCCCTGTCCTTGTCCTTGGCGGCAGCCCCGCCGCCGGGGCCGTGCCGCCCTGAACCTCAAGCAGCCAGCCTGGCCTTCACCTGCTCCACGATGCCGGCAAAAGCGGCCTTGTCGTGCACGGCGATGTCCGCCAGCACCTTGCGGTCGATTTCGATGCCGGCCTTGCGGATGCCGTTGGCGAACTGGCTGTACGTCAGGCCGCACTCGCGGGCCGCCGCGTTGATACGGGCGATCCAGAGCTGGCGGAAGACGCGCTTCTTGGTGCGGCGGTCACGGTAGGCATACTGCCCGGCCTTCATCACCGCTTCTTTGGCGATGCGGAAGACGTTGCCGCGGCGGCCGCGGAAGCCCTTGGCAAGGGCAAGCACCTTCTTGTGGCGGGCGCGGGCCGTGACTCCACGTTTGACGCGAGGCATGTGTGTTCTCCTTCAGTTCGTCAGTGGATCAGAGGCCGGCGAAGGGCAGCATCTGCGCCATGTGACCCATGTTGGTCTCATGAACGGCAGTGGCTCCGCGCAGGTGGCGCTTGTTCTTGGTGGACTTCTTGGTCAGGATGTGACGCTTGAAGGCCTGGGCCCGCTTGACGGTCCCGCCGGGACGAACGCGGAAGCGCTTCTTGGCCCCGCTCTTGGTCTTCATCTTGGGCATTGCTGCTCCTTTTCTTGTGCTCGTGAGGCGCCGCGAATCCTTCGCGTCTTGATGGCCCCGAGCCACTTGTGTGGAAAGCCTGGGCTTTCCGTCATTGCCGCCCCGGCGACCGGCCGGCGCGGCAGTGATTCGCTCTTCAGACCGAAGCTTGCGTGGCTTCGGCCGTCGCCGGCCTGAGCACCGGCTTCTTCTTGCCCGGCGCGATCATCATGATCATCTGCCGGCCTTCCAGCTTCGGAAACTGCTCCACCAGGATCAGGTCGGCCAGCTCGTCGCGGATGCGGTTCAACAGCGCCATCCCGATTTCCTGGTGCGTGATCTCGCGGCCGCGGAAGCGCAGCGTGATCTTGCACTTGTCGCCTTCGGCCAGGAAGCGCCGGATGTTGCGCATCTTGATGTTGTAGTCGCCGTCGTCGGTGCCCGGGCGGAACTTGACTTCCTTGATCTCGATGACCGTCTGCTTGGCCTTCGCCTCCGCCGCCTTCTTCTGTTCCTGGTACTTGAACTTGCCGTAATCCATCAACCGGCACACCGGCGGGTTGGCGGTGGCTGCGATTTCAACCAGATCCACGTCAAGTTCGCCCGCCATGCGCAGGGCTTCCTGCAGGCTGACGATCCCCAGCGGTTCGTTGTTCGGTCCGGAGAGGCGCACTTCCGGGGCCATGATTTCCCGGTTCAGGCGGTGCTTGCGCTCCTCGCGGTGGCGGCGGTCACGAAAATCAGTAGCGATGGTTCAAATCCTTGTTCAACGGTGCCACCATGCGGTGGCGAAAACTGCCAGATGCGCGCCGCGCAGGCCGCCGCCAAACGGCGGCCAGACGGGCGCGGCCGCGCCCGTCAGTGCTTGCTGGCGATATCCGCCACGATCCTCTGGGAGAAGGTTTCGAGGGACATCGCGCCGAGGTCCTGGTTGCCCCGGGCGCGCACCGCGACAGTACCTGCCGCCTTCTCCTTGTCGCCGACGACCAGGATGTAAGGCAGCTTCTGCAACGAATGCTCCCGTATTTTATACGTAATTTTCTCGTTCCGCAGATCAAGCTCCACCCTAACCCCTTGATTTTGCAGAGCTTTGGCAACATCCCGGGCGTAATCGGCCTGCGCGTCGGTGATGTTGAGCACGGACACCTGCTGCGGCGCCAGCCAGACCGGCAGCGCGCCGGCATGCTGTTCGATCAGGATCCCGATGAAACGCTCCATGCTGCCGACGATCGCCCGGTGCAGCATGACGGGGCGGTGGCGCGCCCCATCCTCGCCCACGTACTCGGCGTCCAGCCGCTCGGGCATGGAGAAGTCGACCTGGATCGTGCCGCACTGCCACTGGCGCCCGATCGCGTCCTTGAGCGTGTACTCGACCTTGGGGCCGTAGAACGCCCCCTCGCCGGGGGAGATCTCGAATTCGCAGCCCGAGGCGCGCAGGCTCTCCACCAGCGCGTGCTCGGCCTTGTCCCAGCTCTCGTCGGAGCCGATGCGCTTGTCGGGCCGGGTGGCGATCTTGTAGATGATGTCGGTGAAGCCGAAGTCGCGATAGACCTTCTGCAGCAGCGCCGTGTAGGCGGTGCACTCGGGCAGGATGTGCTCTTCGGTGCAGAAGATGTGGCCGTCGTCCTGGGTGAAGCCGCGCACCCGCATGATGCCGTGCAGCCCGCCGGTGGGCTCGTTGCGGTGGCACTGGCCGAACTCGCCGTAGCGCAGCGGCAGGTCCCGGTAGCTCTTGACGCCCTGCTTGAAGATCAGGATGTGGCCCGGGCAGTTCATCGGCTTGAGCGCGTACTCGCGCTTTTCCGACTCGGTCACGAACATGTTCTCGCGGTACTTGTCCCAGTGGCCGGTCTTCTCCCACAGCGACTTGTCCAGCAGCTGCGGGCCCTTGACCTCGCGGTAGCCGTTGTCGCGGTACACGCGTCGCATGTACTGCTCGACCTCCTGCCAGACCGTCCAGCCTTTGGGATGCCAGCACACGACGCCCGGCGCGTGGTCGTCCAGGTGGAACAGGTCCAGCTCGCGGCCCAGGCGCCGGTGGTCGCGCTTCTCGGCCTCCTCCAGCATCTGCAGGTATTGCTGCAATTCCTCCTTGCTGGCCCAGGCGGTGCCGTAGATGCGCTGCAGCATCTCGTTGCGGTGATCGCCGCGCCAGTACGCCCCGGCCACCTTCATCAGCTTGAAGTGCTTCAGCCGGCCGGTGCTGGGCACGTGGGGGCCGCGGCACAGGTCCTCGAAGGCGCCCTCGCGGTACAGCGACACGTCCTGGTCGGCCGGGATGCCCTCGATGATCTCGGCCTTGTAGTGCTCGCCGATGCCCTTGAAGTACGCGACGGCCTCATCGCGCGGCAACACGCGGCGGGCGACCGGCTCGTCCTTGGCCACCAGTTCGGCCATGCGCTTCTCGATCGCGGCGAGGTCCTCGGGCGTGAAGGGCCGCTTGTAGGAGAAGTCGTAGTAGAAGCCGTTCTCGATCACCGGGCCGATGGTCACCTGCGCGTCGGGAAACAGCTCCTTGACGGCGTAGGCCAGCAGGTGGGCCGTCGAGTGGCGCAGCACCTCCAGCCCCTCGGGGTCCTTGGCGGTGACGATGGCCAGCGTGGCGTCGCGGTCGATGCGAAAACCGGTGTCGACCACCTTGCCGTCGACCTTGCCGGCCAGGGCTGCCTTGGCCAGGCCGGGGCCGATCGAGGCGGCCACTTCACCGACCGTCACCGGGCCGGGGAACTGGCGTTGCGAGCCGTCGGGAAGCGTGACGTGGATCATGATGCGTGCAAAAGCGTGAGGCCAACAAAAAAGCGCGGGACATGCCGCGCTCTTCGTGGTGAAGCTGGAAAGACTTCGGTGCCGCGCGACCGTCCGACCCTAGCGGATCGTGAACCCTGTGGTGGACGTTCGCGGTGTCATAACCGGGGTGCCTTTCTCGCTCTTGTTGACCGTGCAATGCCGCCATTCTACCCGGCCACGGCCGCCCTCGCCCCAAGCCCGCGACGGGGCCGGGGCGAGCCGGGGGCTCACGCCGCCTTGCGCTCGTCCAGGAACTGCGCGTCCTCGGTCGATCCCTTGAGCGCCGCCGTCGACGCCTGCGCCTCGATGGTGGTGGTCACCGCGTCGAAATAGCCGGTGCCCACCTCGCGCTGGTGCTTGACGGCCGTGAAGCCCTTGGCCGCCGCGGCGAACTCGGCCTGCTGCAGCTCCACGAACGCCGACATCTGGTTGCGCGCGTAGCCGTAGGCCAGGTTGAACATCGAATAGTTGAGGCTGTGGAAGCCCGCCAGCGTGATGAACTGGAACTTGTAGCCCATCGCGCCGAGTTCCTTCTGGAAGCGGGCGATCGTCGCGTCGTCCAGGTTCTTCTTCCAGTTGAACGAAGGCGAGCAGTTGTAGGCCAGCAGCTTGCCCGGGAACTTCGCGTGGATGGCGTCGGCGAACTGCTTGGCGAACGCCAGGTCGGGCGTGCCGGTCTCGCACCAGATCAGGTCGGCGTACTCGGCGTAGGCCAGCCCGCGGCTGATCGCCTGCTCGATGCCGTTGCGGCTGCGGTAGAAGCCCTCGATCGTGCGCTCGCCCGTGAAGAACTCCTTGTCGTTCTCGTCGACGTCGCTGGTGACCAGGTCGGCGGCCTCGGCGTCGGTGCGGGCCAGCAGGATGGTGGGCGTGCCCATCACGTCGGCGGCCAGCCGGGCGGCGACCAGCTTGGACACGGCCTCGCGGGTGGGCACCAGCACCTTGCCGCCCATGTGACCGCACTTCTTGGCGGCGGCCAGCTGGTCCTCGAAGTGCACGCCGGCGGCGCCGGCCTCGATCATGGCCTTCATCAGCTCGAAGGCGTTCAGCACGCCGCCAAAGCCCGCTTCGGCGTCGGCCACGATCGGCGCGAAGAAGTCGATGTAGCCCTCGTCACCGGGGTTGCGGCCCTCGCTCCACTGGATCTGGTCGGCGCGGGCGAAGGTGGCGTTGATCTTCCTGACCACCTTGGGCACCGAGTCCACCGAGTACAGCGACTGGTCGGGGTACATCTCGCCGTTGCTGTTGGCGTCGCCGGCGACCTGCCAGCCCGACAGGTAGATCGCCTTCAGGCCGGCCTTGACCTGCTGCATGGCCTGGTTGCCGGTGAGCGCGCCCAGCGAGTTCACGAACGGCTCAGTGTTGATCAGGCTCCACAGCTTCTCCGCGCCGCGCCGCGCCAGGGTGTGCTCCACCGGCAGCGAGCCGCGCAGCCGCACCACGTCGGCGGCGCTGTAGCCGCGCTTGATGCCTTTCCAGCGCGGGTTCTGCGCCCAGTCCTGTTCGAGCTGGGCGATCTGCTGTTCGCGGGTGAGTTGGGTCCAAGAGGTCATGGTGTGCTCCAAGGTTGATGGAAGGTGCCGGTCGCTGGGCCTCGGCTTGGAATCCACTGTAGGTCTTGTAGAAGACCTGCGGAGCATCTTGTGTCTTATACAAGAGATAAATTTTTCTTCGTGATTTCAACAGCTTAGGTCACGCATTCCTCATCACGAAAATCACTCTCTCATATCGAGAAATTTCGCTGCAGTGCAAAAAGAAGAAAATCCACGATGTGAAAGATCGTTTTCATGGAGCGGGCGCTCGTGCATGATCGGCGCTCAATGTCCGCCCCGACCATCACGCCCGCGCCGCAGCGGCGCCTGCTCGCCGCCGCCTGCCTTGCCCTGAGCATGTCGCTGGTGGGCAGCTACGTGGCGCTGTCCAAGACGCTGGTCGCCGCCATCCCGGTGCTGCTGCTGGCGTGGCTGCGCTTCGCGATCGGCGCCGCCGCGATCGCGCACTGGCTGCGCAAGCCGGCCGCCGAGCTGCCGCTGAGCCGCAGGACGCGGCAGCTCCTGTTCCTCGAGTCGTTCCTCGGCAACTTCCTGTTCTCGATCCTGATGCTGTACGGGGTCAGCCTGACCAGCGCGGTGGCGGCCGGCGTCATCATGGCGTCGATTCCGGCCGTCGTCGCGCTCCTGAGCCTGGTCTTCCTGCGCGAGCGCATCGCGCCGCGCACCTGGACCGCCCTGGCCTGCTCCGCCGCCGGCATCGCACTGCTGGCGCACGGGCGGCCGGCGGGCGCCGGCCAGCTGCCGTGGCTGGGCAACCTGCTGGTGTTCGGCGCCGTGCTGTGCGAGGCGTCCTATGCCGTCATCGGCAAGAAGCTCACCGGCGCGCTCGGCCCCAAGCGCATCACGGCCATCATCAACCTGTGGGGCCTGGCGCTGATGACGCCGCTGGGCGTGTGGGCCGCCCTGCGCTTCGACTTCGCCGCCGTGGCGCCGGGCATCTGGGTGCTGCTGCTGTTCTACAGCCTGGCGGCGAGCGTGTGGACGGTGTGGCTGTGGATGACGGGGCTGAAGGGCGTGCCCGCGTCGCAGGCCGGCGTATTCACCGTGATGCTGCCGGTGTCGGCGGCACTGGTGGGCGTCCTGGTGCTGGGCGAGCCGCTGGGTGGCATGCAGGCGCTGGCCTTCGTCCTCGCGCTGGCCGGAGTGCTGCTCGCGACGCTGCCGGCGCGCGCCCGCTGAGGGGTCGCCGCGCGCTGCCGCACTGCCGTTTTTCCGTGCGGCGGCGCGCCCTTGATCGCGCTTTCTCCTGCGCCGCCTGAGGAACGCGCGGCGCGCCGCGGACCGGGTTGGAGCTTTCCCAGAGGGAAAACGGCCGCAAATGCGCGTGCAAAAAACGCACACGCCAGAGTGAAAAATGCCATTTTTCGCTTGGAAACGCGTTTCTTCTCCAGTAGCATCCGCAGTGCCAATCGGGAAGATGCATCAAGTTCCCATTGGTGACACACCAACTTCTAGAAGGAAAATCATCATGGCAACTGCGAAGAAAGCCGCCGCGAAGAAGGCTCCGGCGAAGAAGGCTGCGGCCAAGAAAGCGGCACCGGCCAAGAAGGTCGCGGCGAAGAAGGCCCCGGCCAAGAAGGCAGCACCGGCGAAGAAGGCCGTTGCGAAGAAGGCCGCCCCGGCCAAGAAGGCAACTGCGAAGAAGGCCCCCGCCAAGAAGCGCACCCCGAACGCGGCGTTCATGAAGCCCCTGACCCCCGACGCGTCCCTGGGCGCCGTGGTCGGCGCTGCGCCCCTGCCGCGCACGGAGATCGTCAGCAAGCTGTGGGCCTACATCAAGAAGAACAAGCTGCAGGACCAGGCCAACAAGCGCATGGTCAATGCGGACGACAAGCTGCGCGTGCTGTTCGGCAAGAACCAGGTCTCGATGTTCGAGATGGCCGGCCTGATCGGCAAGCACGTCAAGTAACGGCGCGCCCGTTTCGCAATAGGAAAGCCGGCGCGAGCCGGCTTCTTTTTTGCCCGTGCGGCACCCCGCCGCTATTTCTTCAGCGCGCCTTCCCGGATCGCGCTGAGCGTGCCGCGCGTGCTGATCACCTCGGCATCGAGCGTCACTTCGATCAGCGTGCCTTCCTGGCGCTCCAGCGCGGCCAGCAGTGCCGGCTCGAACTCGGCGGTGCGCGTGATGCGCACCGCGGCGTAGCCGTACGCGCGTGCCAGCGCCACGAAGTCCGGATTGGCCAGCGGCGTGCCGCTGATGCGCTCCGGGTACTCCCGCTCCTGGTGCATGCGGATGGTGCCGTACATGCCGTTGTTCAGGAGCACGATGATGGTCTTGCCGCCGTGCTGCACGGCGGTGGCCAGTTCCTGGCCGTTCATCAGGAAGTCGCCGTCGCCGGCCATGGTCAGCACCGGCCGCCCGGTGGCGATGGCCGCCGCGATGCCGGCCGGCACGCCGTAGCCCATCGCGCCGTTGGTCGGCGCCAGCTGCGTGCGGTGCCCCTTGGCCAGCCCGTGGTGCAGGAAGAAGCGGTGCATCCAGCTGGCGAAGTTGCCGGCGCCGTTGGTGAAGACGCTGTCGGCCGGCAGGTGGCGCTGGATCAGCCCGACGATCGCCGGCATGTCGATGTCGCCCGGCAGGGCCTGCGGCACCAGGTTGGCCTCGTAGTCGGCCCGCGCCGCCTCGGCCCATGCGGTCCATGGCACCTGCGGGGGCGCCTGCAGTGCTTCCAGCGAGCGCGCCGCGGCGCCCATGGTGGCGTTGATGGCCAGGTCGGCAAAGTAGACGCGGTTCAGCTCCTCGGCCGCGGCATGGATGTGCACCAGCTGCTGCGTCGGCCTGGGCGCCTGCAGCAGCGTGTAGCCGCCGGTCGTCATCTCGCCCAGGCGCGGCCCGATGGCGATCACCAGGTCGCTCTCGCGGATCCGGGCGGCCAGCTTCGGGTTGATCCCGATGCCCACGTCGCCGGCGTACAGCCGATGGTGGTTGTCGAAGATGTCCTGGAACCGGAACGCATTGCCCACCGGCAGCGACCACTGCTCGGCAAAGCGCTGCAAGGCCCGCGCCGACTCGACGGTCCAGCCGCCGCCGCCGGCCACCACGAACGGCTTCCTGGCTGCCAGCAGCATGGCGCGCAGGCCGGCCAGCGCCTCGGGGTCGATCCAGGCCTGCGCCGGCTCCACCCGCGGCAACGGTCGCGCGCGGGTGGTCCGGGTGAGCATGTCCTCCGGCAGCACCAGCACCACCGGGCCGGGCCGCCCGTTCATGGCGGTGGCAAACGCGCGGGCCACGTATTCGGGGATCCGGTCGGGATCGTCGATGCGTTCCACCCGCTTGGCCATGCCCTTGGTGCTGGGCCCGAAGAAGCTGCCGTACTCGACCTCCTGGAAGGCCTCACGGTCGCGCTGGTCGCTGGCGACGTCGCCGACGAACAGCACCATCGGGGTGGAATCCTGGAATGCCGTGTGCACGCCGATCGACGCGTTGGTCGCGCCCGGCCCGCGGGTGACGAAGCAGACGCCGGGCCGCCCGGTGAGCTTGCCGTGCGCCTCGGCCATGAAGGCGGCGCCGCCCTCCTGCCGATTGATCACGAAGCGGATCCGGTCGCGCCAGGCGTGCAGCCCGTCCAGCACGGCCAGGTAGCTTTCGCCCGGCACGCCGAAGGCCAGTTGCACGCCCTGGGCAACCAGGCATTCGACCAGCAGGTGGCCGGCGAGTTGGCCCGGATCGGGCGCCACGTCGGCGGGAGATGTGTTGGATGGGCGCATTGACTGGGCTCAATTCACGAAGCCGTGAATTATGCGGTCGCGTCCCGCGGGCCGCCGCCGCCGCGGGATAAGCCCCGCCCGCGGCCCGGCGCCGATGAGGGAAAGCCGGCCCGCTGGACGCGGCCGGCGCCGTTCAGCCGACCGCCTGCACCCGCTGCACCGCGTTGCCGGTGCGGGCCGTCCCGGACGAGCCGGAGGTCGCCGCGGCGGGCGTCGCGCCGAATTCGACCTCGCCGGAGAGCTGGCCGCCCTCCTCGATCACCACCTTGCCGTAGCGCACCCGGCCGGTCACCTTGCCGGTGGCGTAGATCACCAGCTTCTGCCGCGCCGTCAGCGTGCCGTCGAACGAGCCGCGGATCTCGGCGATGTCGATCTCGGCCGAGCCCTTGAACGAGCCGCGCTCGGAAATCTGGATCACCCGCGAATCCATGGTCGCCTCGACCGAGCCCTCGACCACCAGCGTGTCGCAGTCGGTGATCTCGACGCCCTTGAGCTTGATGTTCGGGCCCACCGTCAGCTTGCTCTCGCCTTCCGCCGCGGGTGTCGTGTTCACGGCCGCCGGCACGGGCGCCGCCGGGGCAGCGGTCGTGGTGCTGGTCGCACCGCCGGTGGCCTGTGCGTTCGGGCCGGTCTGGCGCTGCGCATACGTGTCGGGCTCGCGCTTGTTGAAGAACGGAGACTGCAGTGCCATGGTGTACTTCCTCTGAGTGGCGTTGAAAGAGCTGACGATGCTAAGGACGAGATCGGCTGCATTCCAGACCCGTGGCGCAAGATCGGTAACAAACCTCGTGGGCTCGTTGCGACGCGCCCCGCGTCATGCGCGACTTATTCCGCGCATTGCGCGCCGCGCGCCTTGCCGCTGGCCTGGCAGCCGGTCACCATGTGTATTCGACGGACCATGAGGAGGAACCGCATGCCCAGCGCCATTCATCGCCGCCGCGCCTTCGCGTGCGCCGCTGCCGCCTGGACGCTCGCCGCCGCGGCCGGTGCCGCGCTCGCCGCCACGGACGACGGCGACGCGCGCGACACCAGCGCGGCCAACCTGCTCGCCGTGCTGCGCGAGTCGGCCGGCGAGAACAAGCAGGACGAGGCGCTGCGGCCGTACGGCCCGCTGGAAGGTACCACCGCGCAGGGCCGGCCGGTCCAGTTCGAGCCGAGCTGGTACCGCTACCTGGGCGACATGCACATCCGGCTGGTGTTCGACGGCGAGCGCACGCTGCAAAGCGCCTCGCCGCAGGACCTGGAACGGCTGCAGCTCACGCCCGAGGGGGCGCTGCACCTGGCCGTGGCCAACCTGCGCCGGGTCTACGGGCCGCCGCAGGTGCAGCCCTGGAGCGGCGGCCTGATGCAGGTGCAGGCGGCCGCGCCGGAGCTCACCAGCAGCTATTTCCTGGATCGGGAGCTCTGGCAGCATTTGCAGGCCGGCCATCCCGAGGGGCTGGTGGTGGCCGTGCCGCGCCGGGGTGGCCTGGTCTTTGCGCCGGCGGGCGATCCGCAGGCCGTCGACAGCCTGCGCTTTGGCGTCGCCGCCCTCTACGCGGGCGGGCCCGGCGCGCGGCTGTCGTCCGCGCTGTACCTGTTCAGGGACGGACAGTGGTCGGTGTTCCAGGCGCCGCTGCCGGCGACTCCGTAGCGCGCTACTCGGCCTTGGCGCCGGACAACTTCACGGCGCGGCCCCATTTGCGGATCTCGGACGCGACGAAGGCGTCGAACTGCGGGCCGGTGCTGGGCGCCGGCTCGGAGCCCCGCTCGCTGATGAACCGCGCGAGCGGCTCGGCCCTGAGCAGTTCGTTCACCTCGCGCTGCAGGCGCTGCACGATCTCGGCACTGGTGCCACGCGGTGCCATCAGCCCGAGCCAGCCCACGGCCTCGAAGCTCTTCACGCCGCGCACGCCGCTTTCGGCGACCGTGGGCACGGTCGGCAGCAGCGAGGACCGGGTGATCGACGTGACCGCGAGCGGTACCGCGCGTTTGGCCTGGATGTGCGGCAGCGCTGCCGTCACCGAGTCGACCATCAGCGGCACCTGGTTGCCCAGGAAGTCGGCCTGCGCCGGCGAGCTGCCTTTGTACGGGATGTGCGTGATGTCCAGGCCGGCCATCGACTTGAACAGTTCGCCCGACAGATGCTGCGTGCCGCCGATGCCGGCGCTCGCGTAATTCAGTTCGCCCGGCCTGGCCTGCGCCCGCGCCGCCAGCTCCTGCATCGAGTTGATGCCCGCGGCCGGGTTCGCGAGGAACACCAGCGGCACCTTGGCGATCAGCGAGATCCCGACCAGGTCCTTCGTCGGGTCGAAATTCACCTTGGGATACAGGGTCTGGTTGACGGCCATCGCGCTGCCGGCCACCAGCAGCGTGTAGCCGTCGGGGGCCGAGCGCACCACGAACTCGGAGCCGATGTTGCTGCCGGCGCCGGCCTTGTTCTCGACCACCACCGGCTGGCCGAGCCGCTTGCCCAGCTGGTCGGCCAGCGCCCGCGCGAAGATGTCGGTCGCCTGGCCGGTCGGGAACGGGACGATGAACCTGATCGGCTTGTCGGGCCATTCGGCCAGGGCGGGCTGGGATGCGAGGGCGGTGCCGGCGAGGGCGAACGCGGCAAGCCGCAGCAGCCGGCGGCGCCGCGGCGATGGATTGGCAACAGTCATGAAACGCTGGGACGGCAAGGTGAACGGCGGGATGCGCCCGGGCACCAACAGCGGGCCGGTCGCGCCAGCCGCAAGCATAGACGCTTTGCCGGCGTGCCGGCGGTCAGAACGCGACGCTGTAGCGCCCGCCGCGGAACCGCAGCACGGCCGCCTTCTGCCGGATTTCCTCCAGCACGACGCCCGCCCCCAGGTCGGCGCCTTCGTTCACCACCTGGCCGTTGACGATCAGCATGCGCTGCGCCCGGTTGACCGAGTACACGCCGCCGCTGATCGCCAGCTTCGGCGCATCGGCCGGCAGGCCGTTGGCGATCGCGGGCTCGGCCGCGGCGACGGTGACGGATGCTGGCGCCGCGGACGCTGGCGCCGCGGGTGCCGCCGGCGCCGGTGCGCGCGCGGCCACATGGGTCGGCACTGCCCCGCGCGCGGGCGGCTCGCTGCGGGCCGGCACCGGCGCGGGCGGCGGCAGCACCACGGCCGCCGGCGGCGCTTCCGGGGCGGCCGCAACCGGCACCGGCACCGGCACCGGCACCGGCACCGGCACCGGCGCGGGCGCGGGCGCGGGCGCGGGCGCGGGCGCGGGCACAGGCGGCGCAGCAGGCTCGCGCGGGGGTGCCGGCGGCGCGGCGCGCGGCGGCAGACTCCCGGCCGCCGCGACATCGTCCCGCACGGCGCTCGCACGCTCGTCGTACAGCCACCAGCCGGCGGCGGCGAGCACCGCGAGCGCCGCCGCAGCACCCACCCAGGTCCATGAGCGCGCGCTGCCGCCGGGGCGCTGCGCAGCCGGCACGGGCGCCGGCTGCGCATGGATGCCGCGGGCCGGATCGCGCTCGCGCTGCGCGTCGGCTTTCTTCAATGCATCGAGGATGTAGGACATGGTCAGGATCCGGAGCGCAGGCGCGGCTCGTCGACACCGGCGGCGCGATTGAGTTGCATGAAGGTCATCGGCCCGGGCTGGCCGTCGGCCGCCAGGCCCTGGGCCAGCTGGAATGCGCGCAGCTGGGCCCGCAGCGCGCCGTCGAGGACCACCGGGCCGGCCGGCGCCGGTGTGCCGTTCGCCCTGGCCAGTCCCGAGGCCAGCCACACCACGGTCGCGGCGTCCTGGCTGTGCCCGCTGTAGCCCGGTGGCACGCGCCACAGGGTGGCGAATCCGCCCTGCCAGCGCTGCGCCAGCGCCGCCAGCGTCACGGTCTGCTCGGTGCCACCGGCCTGCAGCGTGGCGCTGTCGCGCGTCAGCCCGGTCAGCAGGGCATAGCGCGGCGCGCCGCTGTCGGCGTCGAGCGTGAGGATGCCGGGTCGGCCCAGTTCGCGGATCACGGGCAGGCCCAGGGTGCGGCTGAAGCACTGCACGCCGTCCTTCTGCAGCACCTGGCAGGGATCGCCCTGCTGCGGCAGCGGCAGCTTCCAGACGCCCGCCAATTCGCGCCAGGCTTCCTGCTGCTCACGCAGCAGCGTGGGCGGTGTCGCGGACGCCGCGGCTGCCTGGACCGGCGCGACGGGCGGCGGCGCCTGCGGTACCGGCAGCGGCTCGGGCGCGGGCGCCGGCACGGGCGTCACCAGCGCGAGGGGCGTCGCGGGCGTGGTCTCGAGCCAGCGGCTGGCCGCCGCGTACAGTCCGGCCCCGGCGGCCAGCCCCAGGCCCAGGACCGCGGCGGCGCGCGGCCAGCGGCGCGCGGGCCGGCCGGCGGCGCCGAACACCTCGGCTGCAGCCCGGTCCACCGTGCGCCGGTCGGCCAACGCCTGGCCGCTGGCAAACGCGCCCAGCAGCGCGCGGTCGCACAGCAGGTTGACGCGGCGCGGGACGCCGCGCGCGAGCTGGTGGATGCGCTGCAGCGAGCGCCGATCGAACGGCAGCGGCCGGGTGAGCCCGGCCACCTCCAGCCGGTGCTGGATGTACTGCGCCGTCTCGGGCGCCGTCATCGCATCGAGGTGGAATCGCGCGATCACGCGCTGCGCCAGCTGCTCCAGCTCGGGCCGCGCCAGCATTGCGCGCAGCTCCGGCTGGCCGATCAGGATGATCTGCAGCAGCTTGCGTTCGCTGGTCTCCAGGTTCGTCAGCAGCCGCAGCTGTTCCAGCACCTCGGGCGCCAGGTTCTGCGCCTCGTCGATGATCAGCACGTTGTTGCGGCCGGCCGCGTGCTCGCGCAGCAGGAAGGCGTTCAGCGGGTCGAGGTAGTCCTTGACGGTCGGCGCGTGGTCGCCCGGCGGCACCTCGATGTGGAACTCGTCGCAGACCGACTGCAGCAGCTCGATCACCGTCAGCTTCGGGTTGAAGATGTAGGCGACGTTGCAGCCGGGCGGGATCTGTTCCAGGAACAGGCGGCACACGGTGGTCTTGCCGGTGCCGATCTCGCCGGACAACAGGACGAAGCCGCCGCCGGCGCCCAGGCCGTACAGCAGGTGCGCCAGCGCCTCCCGGTGGCGCTCGCTCATGTACAGGTAGCGGGGATCGGGCGCGATCGAGAACGGCTCGTGCGCCAGGCCGAAGTAGGCAGCGTACATGGTGCCAAGCATACCCGCCGCGCTGCGGCGGGCCGGCGCAAACCCGAGCGGACGGCTAAGCGACCGCGCGCACCGTGCGGCGCACGCGTTGGACGCGGAAGGCGCTGGTGACCAGCACCGCCTGCATCAGGACCAGCCCGAACCATACCCCGCGGTACTGCTGCCGGTCCATCAGGGCGCCGAAGGCCAGCGGCGCCAGCGCCTGGCCGATGTCCAGCCCCGAGTACACGACGCCGTACACCCGGCCGGTCGCGTTCTCGGGTGTCGAGCGCTTCACCAGCAGGTCGCGCGAGGGGCCGGCCGTGCCGGTGGCGAAGCCCATGACGCCGAACAGCGCCGGAACGGCCAGCGCGGGCACCGGCACCAGCGCCACCAGCAGGGCAACCACCGCCGCGAGCCCGAAGCCCGCGCCGACGACGCGCTCGCAGCGCGCCGGGTCGGCCGCCAGGAAGCCGCCGGCCACCATCCCGCCGGCGCTGCACGCCATGTACACGGTCACGCACATCGCGGCCAGCGCCACCGGCACCCCGTGCAATTGCCGCGCCGCCTCGGGCGCGAACGCCTGCACGCCGCTCAGGACGATGGCCCAGAACAGGAAGAACGCGAAGCACATCCACACGGCCGGAATCCGCAGGAAGCCGAGGCCGCTCCCCTCTTCCGGCGCCGCGTGGCGCGGCGCGGCCGGCGGCAGCGCGAGGCGCCGCCGGTTCAGCGCCAGCACGCCCAGCACGGCGAAGATCACCAGCGCCGCCCCCGCCAGCGCGGCCCGCCATGAGAAGGCAAACGCCAACGGCACGACGACGGCCGGCGCCAGCGCCCAGCCCAGGCTGCCGGTGATCCCATGGAAGCTGTACGCATGTCCGAGGCGCTGCGCGCTCACCTTGCGGTTGATCAACGTGTAGTCGACCGGATGGAAGACGCCATTGCCGACCCCCGCGAGCGCCGAGCACAGCGCCATGGTCCAGTAGTTCGGGCTGGCCGAGAACCCGAGCGCGGCGGCGCCGGCCAGTGCCAGCCCGCCCAGCAGCACCGGGCGCGGTCCCCAGCGGTCCACCAGGAAGCCGGCGGCCGCCTGCACCGCACAGGACACAAAGAAGAACACCGTCATCAGGAAGCCGAGCTCGGTGTAGCTGACCGCAAGGGCCTCGCGCAGCCACGGAAAAAGCGGCGGCAGCAGCAGCTGGCTGAAGTGGCTGATCATGTGCGCCAGTCCCACCAGGCCGATCACCCCGGCGTCCTGCCGCAGGCTGGCCGGCGGCGGCGTGTCGGCGCGCAGCGTGCTGCTCATGGCCGGATGGTAGCGGAGCACAGCGCGCGGCGCGCCGCCAGCCCCGCTGGCGGCGCGGCCAATGGGCCCTACTCCGGCACCGGGGCGCTGCCGGCGGCGGACTCGGTCGTGATCCCGTGTGCCGCCATGCCGGCGAGCATAGCCAGAGTGAACAGCAGGGCTTCGTCGGTTCCGGCCGCGGCCGCCACCAGCGCCGGGCCTGGACAGAAGCCCGCCAGTCCCCAGCCGACGCCGAACACCAGGCTGCCGACGACCAGCCGGCGGTCGATCGGCGTGGCGGGCGGCAGTGCGATGGCCCCGCCGAGCAAGGCGGTGCCGCGCCGACGCGCGAGGGCGAAACCGAAGCAGGCGACGCCGACGGCGCCGGCCATCACGAACGCCAGCGAGGGATCCCAGGCGCCGGCCAGGTCGAGGAAGCCGAGCACCTTGCCCGGGTCGGTCATGCCCGACAGGATCAGGCCGAGCCCGAACAGCAATCCGGCGGCGAATTCGGCGATGCGGTTCATGGCACTCCTTCAGGCCAGCAGGTGGCGCACGAGATAGACGGTGGCGAACCCGGTTCCCATGAAGGCCGCGGTTGCCGCCAGCGAGCGCGGCGACCGCCGCGACAAGCCGCAGACGCCATGGCCGCTGGTGCAGCCGGAGCCGTGCCGCGTGCCCCATCCCACCAGCAGGCCGGCGGCCAGCAGCACGGCGCCGCCCGCCTCGATCCGCGGCTCGGCCGGCGCCGCGAACAGTGCCCAGGCTGCCGGCGCCGCCAGCAGCCCGGCCAGGAACGTTAGCCGCCACAGCGCGTCGCCGCGGCGCGGCGCCACCAGCCCGCCCAGGATGCCGCTGATGCCCAGCAGGCGGCCGCTGGCGAGGATCAGGAGCGCCGAGGCGGCGCCGATCAGGGCGCCGCCAGCCAGCGACGTCCAGGGCGTGAAGTGATTCCAGTCGATGGTCATGATCGGCTTCTCCTGGCGCCCTGCGGGGCGCAGAACTGCTGGTGCAGCACCTGCATCACCGCCAGCGCCTGGGCGCTGGTGATGCGGTAGTACACATGCTTGCCTTCGCGGCGGGTGTCGACCAGCCGCGCCTCGCGCAGCACACCCAGTTGCTGCGACAGCGTGGGCTGCACGATGCCCAGCGCCTGCTCCAGCTGGCCAACGTTTTGTTCGCCCTGCGCCAGTTCGCACAGCACCAGCAGCCGGTCCGGGTTGGCCATTGTCTTGAGCAAGGCGCAGGCCCGTTCGGCCGCGAGGCCCAGTTGATCCAGCTCCAGCGCTTCGTCGATCATGCCGTTATCCAGATGCCATTGATGTTCGTCAAAGTCATAGCTGTTTGACGGATTGTTTTTGCATATATTATCTTTTCCATATTCCATCTTGCGAGGCGGGACATCGGACCGCGCAACGCAGCGCGCCCGCGCGGCAGATGCGGCGCGGGCGCGCTGGCGGCGGTTGCAGCCGCGCCTAGGTGATACGGCCGATCAGGCGCTCCATCTCGGCCATGATGGGGCCGAGCTTGGCCTGGGTCTTGGCATCGCCGCCCAGGCGCGCCTCGACCTCCTGCTGCACCAGGCAGACGGTCATGTGGATGTAGGTGCTGTCCAGCGCCTTGCGCACGGCCGACAGCTGCTGCGCGACCTTCGCGCAGGTCTCGCCTTCCTCGACCATGCGCTGGACGCCGCGCAGCTGGCCCTCCGCGCGTTTCAGGCGGTTGACGATGTCGGAGCGTGCGGCGGGGGTGTCCAGCGAGGCCATCGGGTCGATCTCCAGGGATGCGGGCGGCGCGCCGCCCGATCGGCAGGGCGCGACTTCCCGCATGATGCCAGCAGTGGGGCGCACGGGCCGCATCGCAGGCGCAGCGATCCTAGCGGGCGCAGCTCGCCCCGGCGTCGGGAACGCCCAGCTTCTTCAGGAAGAAGGCCAGCGGGCACAGGTTGGTGAAGCCCGACTGGAACAGGTTGGCGCCGACGAAGGCGGTGAATGCGAGCGCCCATTTGCTCACGAACAGCGGGCTGCCTTCGACGCCGAGGGCGAGCGAGACGAGCACGAACAGTCCGGCAAAGACGCGGATGAAACGGTCGACGGTCATGGAGTTCTCCTGGGTGGTTGGAACGGGGGACGGGATCAGGCGGCGGCGGGCTGCGGATGGCGCCGGTGGTAGAGGGCGAAATAGAGCACCGGGATCACGACCAGCGTGAGCAGGGTCGACACCAGGATGCCGAAGATCAGCGAGACGGCCAGGCCGTTGAAGATCGGATCGTCGAGGATGAAGAAGGCGCCGATCATCGCCGCCAGCCCGGTGAGCGCGATCGGCTGCGCCCGCACCGCGGCCGCGTCGACCACCGCGTCGCGCAGCGCGCGACCCTGCGCCAGCTGCAGCTCGATGAAGTCGACCAGCAGGATGGAGTTGCGCACGATGATGCCGGCCAGCGCGATCATGCCGATCATGCTGGTGGCGGTGAACTGCGCCCCCAGCAGCGCGTGGCCGGGCATCACGCCGATCAGCGTCAGCGGGATCGGCGCCATGATCACCAGCGGCGTCAGGTAGCTGCGGAACTGCGCCACCACCAGCAGGTAGATCAGCACCAGCCCGACCGCGTAGGCCGCGCCCATGTCGCGGAAGGTCTCGTAGGTGATCTGCCACTCGCCGTCCCACTTGAGCGCGTAGTGGCGCCAGCCGTCCGCCGGCTGGTGGATCCACCACTCCTGCAGGGCGCCGGTGCCCGGGAGCGCCGCGGCCGCCAGCCGGTCGCGGATCGCGAACAGCCCGTACAGCGGCGAGTCCAGCCGCCCGGCCATGTCGCCGAACACGTAGCTCACCGGCAGCAGGTCCTTGGTGTACAGCGGCTTGTCGATGACGTCGCGCTCCACCTGCACCAGTTCGGACAGGGGCACGAGCTGGCCGGCGGCGCTGCGCACCGGCAGCGCGAGCAGCGCTTCCAGCCCGACCTGCGATTCGCGCGGCAGCTGCAGCCGCACCGGCACCGGGTACTTGCTCTGGCCGTCGTGCAGGTACGCCGCGTCGGCGCCGGACAGCGCACCCTGCACCGTCTGCGCGACCACCGACACCGGAATGCCCAGCGACTCCGCGCGCTGCCGCCGCACCGTCAACCGGGCCCGCCGCGCGTCCTCGCGCAAGGTGGTGTCGATGGCGACGATGTCGGGCGTCGCGGCGAAGGCGCCGGCGACGCGGCCGGCCAGGGCCTGCCGGCCAGCCTCGTCGGGGCCGTACACCTCGGCCACCAGGGGACTCATCACCGGCGGCCCCGGCGGCACCTCGACCACCTTGATGCGGGCCTGGTGGCGCGCCGCGATGGCCTCCAGCCCGGGACGCAGCCGCTGCGCGATCGCGTGGCTCTGCTCGCTGCGATGGCTCTTGTCCACCAGGTTCACCTGCAGGTCGCCCTGCTCGGCGTCGGCGCGCAGGTAGTACTGGCGCACCAGGCCGTTGAACGTGATCGGGCTGGCGGTGCCGGCGTAGCCCTGCAGGTCGCGCACTTCGCGCTGGCGGGCCAGGAAGGCGCCCATCTCGTGCAGCGCGGCGGCCGTGCTCTCCAGCGGCGTGCCGGCCGGCATGTCGACCACCACCTGGAACTCGCTCTTGTTGTCGAAGGGCAGCATCTTGAGCACCACCCACTGCACCACGGCCAGCCCGACCGACAGCAGCAGCGCGGCGACGATGCCGCCCAGCAGCAGCCAGCGGCGGCGGGCGCTGGCCAGCAGCGGCCGCAGGATCGCGCCGAACCCGCGCTGCAGCCGCGGCCCCAGCCCGCGCTGGGCGGCGAGCGGGTCGACCGTGTGCGCATGCGTCTTCATCAGCTTGAGCGCCAGCCAGGGCGTGACGGTAAACGCGATCGCCAGCGAGATCGCCATGCCCAGGCTGGAGTTGATCGGGATCGGGCTCATGTACGGGCCCATCAGCCCCGTCACGAACGCCATCGGCAGCAGCGCCGCGATCACCGTCAGCGTCGCCAGGATGGTGGGGCCGCCCACTTCGTCGACGGCGCCCGGGATGATCTCGCGCAGCGGCCGGTGCGGCTCGAGCAGCTGATGGCGGTGGATGTTCTCCACCACGACGATGGCGTCGTCCACCAGGATGCCGATCGAGAAGATCAGCGCGAACAGCGACACGCGGTTGAGCGTGAAGCCCCAGGCCCAGGAGGCGAACAGCGTGGCCGTGAGCGTCAGGATCACCGCGGTGCCCACGATCACGGCTTCGCGCCGGCCCAGCGCCAGGCCCACCAGCAGGATCACCGAGCCGGTCGCGAAGGCCAGCTTCTGGATCAGCTTGTTGGCCTTCTCGGCCGCGGTCTGGCCGTAGTCGCGCGTGACGGTGGCCTCGATGTTCGACGGGATCACCGCGTTGCGCAGCGCGTCGACCCGCGCGCGGGCGGCCCGCGCCACGTCCACCGCGTTTTCGCCGGGCTTCTTGGTCACCGTGAGCGTCACCGCCGGGAACACCTGGCCGGCCTCGGCCGCCCCGCCGGCGGCGCTGCCGGGGGAGAACCAGACATAGCGCTGCGGCAGCTGCGCGCCCGCCTCCACCCGCGCCACCTCGCGCAGGTAGACCGGCCGGCCCTGGCTGACGCCCACCACCAGCGACGCCACGTCGTCGGCCGAGCGCAGGAACTCGCCGGTCTCCACCGCCACCATCCGGGCGACATCGCCGTCGCCGTCGATCACGCTGCCCGAGGGCATGCGCAGGTTGGCCGCGGCCAGGGTGCGCCTGAGGCCCAGCACGTCCACCCCGCGTTCGCGCAGCCGCACCGGGTCCAGCCAGACGTGGACGCTGCGGCCCGGCCCGCCGGTGGTCTGCACCTCGCGCGCACCCGGCACGCCCTTGAGTTCGGTCTCCAGCGTGCGCGCCACCCGCTCCAGGTCATGGGCCGCCAGCGTGTCGCGGCTCCACAGCGTGACGCCCAGCACCGGCACGTCGTCGATCCCCTTGGGCTTGACGATCGGCGGCAGCGCGCCGAGCTCGGCCGGCAGCCAGTCCGCGTTGGCGTGGAGCACGTCGTACAAGCGCACCAGCGCCTCGGTGCGCGGCACTCCCACCTTGAACTGCACCGTGAGGATGGCCATGCCCGGCCGCGCGACCGAATAGGTGTGCTCGATGCCGGCCATCTGGGCCAGCACCTGCTCGGCCGGTCGCGCCACCATGTTCTGCACGTCGGCGCTGGCCGCCCCGGGAAACGGGATCAGCACGTTGGCCATGGTCACGTTGATCTGCGGCTCTTCCTCGCGCGGCGTCACCAGCACGGCGAACAGGCCCAGCAGCAACGCCACCAGCGCCAGCAGGGGCGTGATCGCGTTGGCCTGGAACGCGGCGGCGATGCGGCCCGAAATGCCCAGGCGCGCCGGCCCCTGGCCACTGGTGGAAGGATTCGGATGCATGGCCACCTCAGCGCACCGCACGGGCGCCGGCCAGGCCGGCGCGCACCGGATCGACCGCCACCAGGTCCTCGGCGCGCAGGCCCGCCAGCACCTCCACCCCGGCGCTGCCGTGCTCGGCGCCCAGCCGCACCGCTTTCAACGCGAAGCCGCCCTGCGGCGCCGCCACGTACACGGCCGTCAGCTCGCCGCGGCGCAGCACGGCGCCAGCCGGGACCAGCAGGCGCATGGCTTCGTTGCTGCTGAAGCGCACCCGCACCTGCTGGCCGGGGGCCAGCTGCCCGGCCGCGGCGGGCGGCAGCTGCAGCCGCCATTCGAGCGTCTGCGCCACCGGGTCGGCGACCGGCAGCAGCTCGCGCTGCACCGGCTTGACCCAGCTGCCGCCGTTCCCGGCGGGGATGCGCACTTCCACGTCGACGGCGGCGCGGGCGGCGGCGCCGCGCGACAGCGGCACATGGACGACGGCACGCAGCGGCAGCGGCGCGTACACGGTCGCGATCGGCTTGCCCGGGACGGCCAGGTCGCCGGCCTGCACCAGAGTCTCGCGTACCCAGCCGTCGTAGGGCGCGGTCACCCGGGTGAAGCCCTGGGCCAGGGCCGATTGGCGCTGGCCCGCCGCGGCCTGCTCGCGCGCCGCCTGGGCGCTCTTGAGCGTGGCCTCGGCCGTGTCGAGCGCCGCGCGGCTGACGAAGCCCCGGGCCTGCAGCTCGCGCGTGCGGCCTGCCTGCGCCTGCGCGTTGCGCAGCTCGGCGTCGGCCTGGGCCACCTGGGCCTGGCTGCGCTGCAGGCCAGCCTGGCTCTCGCGGTCGTCGATTGTCGCCAGCAGCTGGCCGGCACGGACCCGGTCGCCGGCCGTCACCGCCAGCTGGACGATGCGCCCGCTCGCCTGGGCCGCCACCGTGCTCTGCTTGACCGGTTCCACGGCGGCGTCGAACTCCAGCCCGACGGCCACCGACTGCGGCGCCGCTTTCACGACGGCGACCTCGGGGACGCCCGGATCGGCCGGGGCCGCCGCCGCGAGGGCGGGCGCCAGGCACAGGCCGGCGAGCCAGCGGCGCAGGCGCGGGGAGCGGAAAGCAGGGGCAATGGGCATGGGTCGATCTTTGATACTGTCTGGAGTATATACGCATACCCCACGGAGTATCAAGACCCGACCCCGGCCCGACCCTGCCGCCGGCACGGCCCCGCGACCTCAGCTCACCGGTACAGGGCGGCGCAGGCGGCGATCGCCGCTTCCATCATCCGGCGCACCACCGGCTGCACGCGCGCGGCCACCGCCTCCTGGTAGCCGTAGGGCGGCTGCTCGCTCATGTAGGTGCACTGGCACATCTCCAGCTGCACGACGTGGATGCCGCGGCCCGGGTCGCCATAGTGGCGCGTGATGTAGCCGCCCTTGAAGCGGCCGTTCAGCGCATGGGTGAAGGCGGGCGCCCCGGCCGCGGCCGCGCGCACGGCCTCGCCGATCGACGGATGCGAGGCGGCGCCGTCGGCCGTCCCGATGTTCAGGTCCGGCAGGACGCCTTCGAACAGCCACGGGATTACCGACCGGATGCTGTGGGCGTCCCACAGCAGCACATAGCCGTGCTCGGTGCGAATGCGCTCGAGCTCGCCGGCCAGGGCATCGTGGTAGGGCTGCCAGTACGCGCCGCGCCGGCGCCCCCGCTCGTCGGCGGAGGGCGCCCGGCCCTCGCGGTACAGGGACGTGCCGTCGAAGAAGCGGGTCGGACACAGCTCGGTATTGGAGGCCCCCGGATACATCGGGGCATCGTCGGGCGGGCGGTTCAGGTCGATCACGTAGCGCGAGAGGCGCGGCTGCAGGACCGACGCGCCGAACGCCGGCAGCCAGTCGTACAGCCGGTGCAGATGCCAGTCGGCGTCCTCCACGTCCAGGGCGCGCGGCAGGTAGTGCTCGCGCAGTTCGGCCGGGATCTCCGTGCCGATGTGGGGCATGCTCACCATCAGGGGCGAGCTGCCGCGGTGCAGGGAAAAATTCATCGAAATCCTCGGAAAGCATCGTGGCCGGCGGTTCGTGACGGCCGGCCGGACTACATCCTACAGCGCACCCCACCTCCGCAGCCGCACTACCATCGATGCGCCATGAAGCGCAGTGCCGGCCTCCTGATGTTCCGTCGCACCGGCGACGGGCTCGAGGTGCTGCTGGCGCATCCCGGCGGTCCGTTCTGGCAGCGCAAGGACCTGGGCGCCTGGACCATCCCGAAGGGCGAGTTCGCCGCGCCCGAACCCGCGCTCGATGCCGCGCAGCGGGAATTCGTCGAGGAAACCGGCTTTGCCATCATGCCGCCCCTGCTGGCGCTGGGCGACGTGGTGCAAGCCAGCGGCAAGCGCCTCAGCGCCTGGGCGTTCGAGGGCGACTGCGATCCGCGGCAGCTGCGCTGCAACGAGTTCGAGCTGGAGTGGCCGCCGCGCTCCGGACGACGCCAGCGCTACCCGGAGATCGACCGGGTCGGCTGGTTCGGCCTGGCGCAGGCGCGGCACAAGCTGCTGCCGGCGCAATGCGCCCTGCTCGACCGGCTGGAGCAGGCGCTCGACGGGTGACCGCCGGCTGTCGCCTGCGCGGCTGGCGGCGCGCCGCCGGCGCGCGGATACTGGGCGCCTTCGCGGAGAAACCCATGGACATTCGAGGGAAAGTGGCGATCGTCACCGGCGGCGCCAGCGGCATCGGCGCCGGCCTGGCGCGGCGCATGGCGGCCGAAGGGGCGCGCGGCGTGGTCGTGGCCGACCTCGACCTGGAGCGCGCGCAGGGCGTCGCGCGGGAGATCGGCGGCCTGGCGCTGCGCTGCGACGTGAGCCGCGAGGCCGACATCCGCCAGCTGGTGGCGGCCACGCGCGAGCGCTTCGGCCAGGTGGACATCTACCTGTCCAACGCCGGGATCATCGGACGGATGGGCGGGATCGAGCTGGAGGACGAGCTGTGGGACAGGATGTGGCAGGTCCACGGCATGGCCCATGTCTGGGCCGCGCGGGCCGTGGTGCCCGAGATGGTGGCGCGCGGCGAGGGCTACTTCGTGGTCACGGCTTCCGCCGCCGGCCTGCTCAACATCGTCGAGACCGCGCCGTACGGCGTCACCAAGCACGCGGCGCTGGCCTTCGCCGAATGGCTGCGGATCGCCTACGGGCGGCGCGGCCTGCGCGTCTCCTGCCTGTGTCCGCAGGCGGTGCAGACCGACATGATCAGCGGCAGCGGCGGCTCGGCCGGCATGAACGGAATCCTCTCGCCCGACCAGGTGGCGGCCGAGGTCGTGGCCGTGATGCGCGACGAGAAATTCCTGGTACTGCCGCATCCCGAGGTGGCGAAGTACTTCCTGGCCAAGGCGCAGGACTACGACCGCTGGCTCGGCGGCATGCAGAAGCTCTACGCGCAGCACATCGCCGGCGGGTAGCGGCCAGGCCCTACTTGCCGAACAGGCCGACGGCGCCGATCACGATCAGGTAGATCGCGACGATGTAGTTGAGCAGGCGCGGCATCAGCAGGATCAGAATGCCGGACACCAGCGCCGCGACCGGGCCGATGTGGGGAACGAGGTTCATGCGTGGACTCCATGGGACCGTGGCCCGCAAGCGCAGGGCACGAAGCTGCCAGTATGGAGTCGCCGGCGCCGTCGTGGGGCCCGCGGCGGGCGGGTCGGGCTTGAGGCCGCCCGCGGCGAATCCGAGAATGTGGTCGTGGCGCACTTCTTCCGCAGCAGCACCGTCTGGGTGGCCGACTACATCTACGACGGCCACCCGCGGCGCTGGCTGAAGCCGCTGCCGCAGCAGGCCGACGCGCGGGCCGCGATCGAGGCTCAATTGCGTGACCTGTACGGCAGCCGGGCCCGGCTGCAGGCTGTGCGCCGTGCCACGCCCGAGGAAGAGCTGGAATACATCCGCGGCGAGCAGCCGCGCAACGTGTCCTGCCCCAGCGGGCGCGCGCCGCCCGGACCTCGCTGAACCGTTCCGCCGCCTCAGTCGCGCGTGCGAACGACGATGCGGCCGCGCACCGTGCCCGCGATCAGCCGGTCCGCCGCCTCGATCGCGCCCGCCAGCGCGATCTCGGTGGTGATGGCCGCCAGCCGGGCCGGATCGAGGTCGCGCGCCAGCCGGTTCCAGGCCAGCTCGCGCCACCCCATCGACGCCATCACGCTGTCCACGCCCAGCAGCGCAACGCCGCGCAGGATGAAGGGCAGCACCGTGCCGGGCAGGTCGGCCCCCTGCACCAGGCCGCAGGCCGCCACGGCGCCTCCATACCGGGTCTGCGCCAGCGCGTTCACCAGCGTCTGGCTGCCCACGGCATCGACCACGGCCGCCCAGCGTTCCTTCTGCAACGGCTTGCCCGGCGCCGCCAGCTCGGCGCGGTCGATCACGGATGCCGCACCCAGCGACTTCAGGTAGCCGGCCTCCCCCGCCTTGCCGGTCGCCGCCACCACATGGTGGCCCAGCGCCGACAGCAGCGCCACCGCCGTCGAGCCGACGCCGCCGGTGGCGCCGGTCACCAGCACCTCGCCGTGGTCCGGCCGCAGGCCATGCCGCTCCAGCGCCAGCACGCACAGCATGGCCGTGTAGCCGGCGGTGCCGATCGCCATGGCCTCGCGCGCGCTGAACCGGGCCGGCCGGCGGATCAGCCACTCCGACTTCAGCCGCGCCCGGCCGGCCAGGCAGCCCTTGTGCGTCTCGCCCACCCCGAAGCCATTGAGCACGACCTGGTCGCCCGCCTTCCACTTCGGCGAACTGCTCTCGACCACCGTGCCGGAGCCGTCGATGCCGGCGACCATCGGCCAGCTGCGCACCACCGGCGAACGGTTGGTGATCGCCAGCGCGTCCTTGTAGTTGAGGGTCGAGTAGGCGATGTCGACGGTGACGTCACCCTCGGGCAGGAACGTGTCGTCCACCTCCCGCACGGCAGCGCTGAACTCGGGGGTCTTTTCCAGCACGAGCGCCTTGAACATGGATTGGTCCTTTCCCGGCCCCGCTGCGGTGCGCGGCTGCCCAAGCCGGGTCATTCTGCACCCGGCAGGCAGATCGAGGGGGTCGCGCGCGTCGCCCGGGGCGGCCGGCCGCGGCCCGCTTGCGTTTGCTCAAGCGCGGCGGCGTGCCGCGCCGCTAGGCTTGTCCGCATGAACCGCTTCCTGCGCACGGCCCTGGTGCCGGCCATCCTCCTCGCATCCCTGTTGCTGCCGGCCGCCGGCAGCGCGGCACCGCTGCAGGCCGGCGCGCCGCTGCCGGCCTTGGCGCTGAAGGACCAGCACGACCGGCCGTTGGGCGTGACCCGCGACACCAGGATCGTGTTCCTCGCCGCCGAGATGTCGGCCAGCCGCCTGATGGCCAAGGCGCTGGAGGCCCTGCCGGCCACGGCTCTGCAGGACCGGCAGGCGGTCTACATCGCCGACATCAGCGACATGCCCCACCCGATCAGCAGCATCGTCGCCCTGCCCCGGATGCGCAAGCTCCCGTACCCGGTGGCAGTGGTGCAGCACGCGGGCGACGTGGCCCAGCTGCCGCGCAAGCCGGGCGCCGTGACGGTGCTGACCACCGAGGGCGGCGCGATCCGCGCGATCGCCTTCGCGCAGACGCCCGAGGCAATCGGTCAGTACCTGAAGTAGCGGCTCAGGACGACGGCGGGCGCGGCTCGACGTCGCTGACGTCGGCGGCACCGCCTGCCGGACCGCGGCCGCCGGTGCGCGGCCGACGCGCCGGCGGCGGCGCGCGCCGCATCAGGTCGCCGAACGCGCCGAACGGATGCACCCGCAGCACGAACGGAGCGACCGGCCGGCCGGTCAACCCGGCCCACGCGGCACGCAGGCCCCACAGGGCCAGCAGCACGACCAGGACGACCGCCAGGCTGGCCGCGAAGACCAGCCCGGCGACCAGGAACGCAAGACGCAGGAACAGGCTCATGGGACGGCCGCCGGGCACTGCGGCCCGCTCAGGCCGAAGCCGCCTCGGCCGCCGGCTGCGCCGCGCCGAAATGGAACACGCCCGGTTCGCGCACCGGATCGACCTCCACCGGGATCGCGCTCTTGGGCGGGAAACGCCCCTCCAGGATCAGCCTGGACAGCGGATTCTCGATGCGCTGCTGGATCGCCCGCTTGAGCGGCCGCGCGCCGAACACCGGGTCGAAGCCGACCTTGGCCAGTTCCTCCAGCGCGGCCGGAGAGACCTCCAGCCTGAGGTCCATCTTCGCCAGCCGCTGTTCCAGCACCTTGAGCTGGATCTGCGCGATCTGCGCGATGTGCTCGGCGCCCAGGCCGTGGAACACCACCGTCTCGTCGATGCGGTTCAGGAACTCGGGGCGGAAGTGGTTCTTCAGCTCGTCCCACACCGCTTCCTTCACGTCCTCGTAGGGCTTGCCCACCATGGCCTGGATCATGTGCGAGCCGATGTTGGAGGTCATCACGATCACCGTGTTCTTGAAGTCCACCGTGCGGCCCTGGCCGTCGGTCAGGCGACCGTCGTCGAGCACCTGCAGCAGCACGTTGAAGACGTCGTGATGCGCCTTCTCGACCTCGTCCAGCAGGATCACGCTGTAGGGCTTGCGCCGCACCGCCTCGGTCAGGTAGCCGCCTTCCTCGTAGCCGACGTAGCCGGGCGGCGCCCCGATCAGCCGCGCCACCGAGTGCTTCTCCATGAATTCGCTCATGTCGACGCGGATCAGGTGCTCCTCGCTGTCGAACAGAAAGCCGGCCAGCGCCTTGCACAGCTCGGTCTTGCCCACGCCGGTGGGGCCGAGGAACAGGAACGAGCCGGTCGGCCGGTTCGGGTCCGACAGGCCGGATCGCGAACGCCGGATCGCGTTCGACACCGCGCTGATCGCCTCGTCCTGGCCGACCACGCGCTCGTGCAGCTTGTCTTCCATCAGCAGCAGCTTCTCGCGCTCGCCCTGCATCAGCTTGGACACCGGGATGCCGGTGGCGCGTGCCACCACTTCGGCGATCTCCTCGGCGCCGACCTGCGTGCGCAGCAGCTGCGGCTTGCCGCTCTTGCCCTTGGCGGTCTCGGCTGCCTGCGCTTCCTTCAGCTGCTTTTCCAGCGTGGGCAGCTTGCCGTATTGCAACTCGGCGACCTTGTTGAAGTCGCCCTTGCGGGTAAAACCGTCGATCTCGCGGCGCAGCTTGTCGATCTCTTCCTTGATCTGGGCGCTGCCCTGCGCGGTGGCCTTCTCGGCCTTCCACAGTTCCTCCAGGTCGGCCATCTCCTTGCCCAGGCGGCCGATTTCCTCGGCGATCAGCGCGAAGCGCTTCTGCGATGCCTCGTCGCGCTCCTTGCGCACCGCCTCGCGCTCGATCTGCAGCTGGATCAGGCGCCGGTCGAGCCGGTCGATCGCCTCCGGCTTGGAGTCGATCTCGATCTTGATCTTGGACGCCGCCTCGTCGATCAGGTCGATCGCCTTGTCCGGGAGGAAGCGGTCGGTGATGTAGCGGTGCGACAACTCGGCCGCCGCGACGATCGCCGGGTCGGTGATCTCGACGCCGTGGTGCACCTCGTACTTCTCCTGCAGGCCGCGCAGGATGGCGATGGTCGCCTCCACGGTCGGCTCGCCCACCACGATCTTCTGGAAGCGCCGCTCCAGCGCGGCGTCCTTCTCGATGTACTTGCGGTATTCGTCCAGCGTGGTCGCGCCCACGCAGTGCAGCTCGCCGCGCGCCAGCGCCGGCTTGAGCATGTTGCCCGCGTCGATCGCGCCTTCGGCCTTGCCGGCGCCCACCATGGTGTGCAGCTCGTCGATGAAGACGATGGTCTGGCCCTGATCCTTGGCCAGCTCGGTCAGCACGTTCTTCAGGCGCTCCTCGAACTCGCCGCGGAACTTGGCGCCGGCCAGCAGCGCCGCCATATCCAGCGACAGCACGCGCTTGTTCTTCAGCGTTTCGGGCACCTCGCCGGCGACGATGCGCTGGGCCAGGCCCTCGACGATCGCGGTCTTGCCCACGCCCGGCTCGCCGATCAGCACCGGGTTGTTCTTGGTGCGGCGCTGCAGCACCTGGATCGCGCGGCGGATCTCCTCGTCGCGGCCGATCACCGGGTCGAGCTTGCCCATCCGGGCGCGCTCGGTCAGGTCCAGGGTGAACTTCTTGAGCGCCTCGCGCTGGCCCTCGGCCTCGGGGCTGTCCACGTTCTGGCCGCCGCGCACGGCCTGCACGGCCGCCTCCAGCTGCTTGCGGGACAGGCCGTGCTCGCGCGCCACCCGGCCGATGTCCTGCTTGGTGTCGGCCAGCGCCAGCAGGAACATTTCACCGGCAATGAACTGGTCGCCACGCTTGAGCGCTTCCTTTTCGGCCGCCTGCAGCAGCCCGACCAGGTCTCGCCCGACCTGCACCTGCTCCTGGCCCTGCACCTGCGCCAGCCTGTGCATCTCGCGCTCGGCGCCGGCCAGCAGCCCGGGCACGTTCACGCCGGCACGCTGCAGCAGGGGCCGCGGCCCGTCTTCCTGGCGCAGCATGGCCACCAGCAGGTGCGCGGGCTCGATGTACGCGTGGTCGCTGCCCAGCGCGAGGCTCTGCGCCTCGCCCAGCGCTTCCTGGAATCTGGTGGTGAGCTTGTCCAGTCTCATGGGGATCTCCGGTCTGCACCCCAGCTTAGGCTTGCCCACAGCTTTTCAAGGGCCATGGATGGAGCGGCAAAAAAGTTCTGGTGTCAAGTCCTTCGTGCAAATCACGTAGGGTTTGAAACCGTATATGGGACAGTAGGTTAGCTCTTTTCTCGGCCACTTTGGCGAAGTGTGGCCTCATGGGCTAGGAGCCACATAGGAGCGTTGGGAGAGAAAGCCGCATCGCACTATGTCGTGCTGGATTGCCGAGGGACGGCGGGCTTGTCTTGTCATCATAGCCCAGGCAGCTCTTGGCGGCATCCAGAATGAAGAACGCGCGGCCTTGGGCCGCGCGTTCGATGGATGCTGCTGGGCAGTGTTCGAGGCCATCATGTCGGCTTGGACGACACGCTCCGCGTCGTGGTGCCCTTCCTGAATCCTCGATCCCCTGCCATGAACGCCTCCAGCATGTGCGGGATCAGCGTTGCTGCATCGACCGCCTCGCCGTAGGTCTGCGCGTGCAGCGCGGCATAGCGGTCGAGGTCGGCTTTCAGGCTGGCCGGGCAGGCAAAGGCCAGCTTGACGCTCTCGGTCTTGGGCAGCGGCCCGAGCCGCAGTTTCTTAGCCGCGCTCATTGCGAAGCCCCTCTGTTGAAGAACAGCGGCTGGTACGGCCGCAGCACCAGATCCCGGTTCACGATGACGCGAACCGGCAGGCCGGGCCTGATGGTCAGCGTCGGCCGAATGTCCATGTTGCGCCGGGTAATCTCCTGGCCGACTTGATTGATGCTGTCCTGGGCGCTGTCGCGCCCGGCGATGACGATGCGGTTGCCGTCCTGGCGGTTCTCGGGTGCGGCCAGCTCGGCACCGACGCCCAGCAGCGTCGTCAGCACCGCGCCAGCGACGACGCGATCCCAATGCCAGTCCACGTCGTCCTCCAGGCCGGAGTAGCCGGCCGGGTCGGTGCCGATGAGGTTGTCGAGCGTCAGCGAGGACGTGTCGGGCAGGATGACCCGATTCCACACCACCTGCACGCGGCTCTGCCCGTGGCTGACCCGGCTGTTGTAGCGCCCGAGGATGCGCGATCCCTGCGGGATCAGCAGGAACTTGCCCGTGGCCGAGTCATAGACCGGCTCCGTCACCGTGGCGATCACGTCGCCCGGAAGATCGGACTTGATGCCCGTCACCAGTGCCCCAGCGATCACCGTTCCGGCCATAACCTGATACGGAGACGCCGGCAGCGCCAGATGGCCGGAATTGCGGGTTTCCTTAGAACCGCTTTGCAGGAACGCCTCGTTCTGGTCTTGCCGGCTCTGCGCGGCGGCTGGGGCGGCAAGCTGGGCCGCCACCGAGGCCGGCCCAGCCGCGAGCGGGTCGAAGGCCGCGAGCGTGCTGGCAGCGCCAGGTGCCCCCGGTGCCGCCTGCGCCACCGTGGCGGCAGCTTGCGCCTGGCCACCCGAGCGGAAGAATACCGACGAAGCCGCTGCGGCTTCCGCCTCCTTGCGCAAGGCGTCGTTGGGATCGTGGCCGGGGGCCGCGTAGGCGGCCACGGCGGGCTGCTGCGAGTTCACGATGGCTGGGCGAAGATCGCCCGGCAGTGGCGGCCCCAGCTCGGGCACCTTCTGCGGCAGCTTCGAGTAGTCGGACGGCAGGCCGTCCAGCCCTTCGGATTTCGAGACGCGATCGACGTTGTAAAGCTCGGTCTGCTCGCCCGCGCCGCGCCTCTGCGGTTGCAGCGACCAGATCGTGGCGCCGAGCACGGCGACCGACAGGCCGCCGACAAGGACGGCCAGCGTGCGCCGGTTCAGGCGAGTGACCGGGCGCGGCTGGGCGCGCAGCGCCACCGCCTCGGGCGCGACCTTGCCCGCCTGCGGCGTGGCGAGGTCGGGGGTGTCGTCCTGGCTCATTGTCAGTTCCTCCGTGCCACGCCATCCGTGCGCTCGATCCGCACCACGTCGCCCTTGTCACCGCCCAGGCGCAGCTCGGCCGCGCCAAAAAGGCGATCCACGATGTAGTACGGCGAGCGGAAGCGATAGTTCACCAGTTGCCCGTCACCTTCGGCCCCGATCACGAACAGCGGCGGCAGGTCGCCTTGCGCGATGCCGGCGGGAAACTGGATATAGACCTTCGCGCCATCGTCGAAGGCGCGCAGCGGCTTCCACGGCGGATTGCTGCCGCTGATCGCGTAGCGGAAGCGCAGGTTCTCCAGCGACAGGCCGCTATCGACCGGCGCGGCGGCGCTGGCCGCCTGCGCCTGGCGCTGCAAGGCCAGCATCCGGTCGCGCGGGTACTCCCAGGACACCGACGCCATCCATGTCTTGTCCGTGGAAGTCAATTCCAGCAGGTACGTCCTGCGGCTGGTGGTGATGACCAGATTGGTTTTCAGGCCCGAGCGGATGGGCTTCACCAGCACGTTCACGCGCAAGTCGGCACCGCTGCCGCTGGACGTGTCACCCACGATCCAGCGCACGGTATCGCCGGCGGCCACCGTCACCAGCTCCTCGCCGGGCTGGAGCGACACCACGGTCACGCGGCCCACGGCCGCATAGACCTGATAGAGCGCGCCATCGGTGAAGGGCCACACCTGAATCGCGTTGACGTAGCCCTCGCGCGTCGGCGCGACGCGGGCCTCGGCATTGGCCCGCGAGACGCGCACCTTCTCGTCGGCCGGCTCGGGCGCGGGCTTGGCGTCCTCGGCTTCCGGCACCGGCATCAACTGCGCCGGCATCGGCAGCACTTCGGGCACGGCCACGACTTCCACCGGCGCGGGCGGCTCCGGTAGCGGCTGGGCCTGCACCGGCTCATCGAGCGAGATGGTCGGCGGCGGCTTGCCCTGCGTGGCGCAGCCCGCCAGGGCAACAAGCATCAACGGCAAAGCGTGAAAGCGGAAAGACAGGTTCATGGTTTTGCTCCTTCGGAAGAATCCAGTTCGCGGCTCCACGACAGGCCGTTGACGTAGATGCCCAGCGGGTTCTTGCGCAGGCGTTCTTCGGTGCGCGGCGGTTGAAGCACGATGGACACCACCGCCGTCCACCGCTCCAAGCCCGCCGCGGCACCGTTGACGTAGCGGCGTTCCGTCCAGCGCACGTTGAAAGACGTGTCGCTGGCGCGCACGACGCTGGTGATCTGCACCGTCACCGACTCCTTGCCGATGCGCGCGAACGGGTCGTTGACCCGCGCGTAATCGTTGAGCACGGCTGCGCCTTTGTCGGTCGTGTAGTCGTAGGCGTCCAGCCAGTTTTGGCGGACGACGATGGGGTCGATGGACAGCGAGCGCACCAGCGTCACGAAGCGCGCGATGTGGTGCGCCGTCTGCGCATCGTTGGGCCGATATGGCGTAGCGGCTTCGCCGACGGCGCGCACCTGGCCCGCGTTGTCCACCTCCACGACGTAGGGTGTGACGATGGACTGCGCCGAGCGCCACACCAGGCCGCCGGCCATCAGCAGCGCGAGCGTCAGGCACCCAAACGCCATCAAGCGCCAGTTCTTCGCCTGCACGCGCGGCGAGCCGATACGGTCGTCCCACACCTGGCCGGCGGCTTGGTACGGCGTGGCAGGCTGCGGCGTGTCGGCGTAGCGCACCTGCGGCTTCTTGAATCGCATGGTCAGTTCTCCTTATGAATCGGAATCGCGCAGGCTCGGCCCCTGGCCGGAGCCACCGCCATCGCCACCGCGCAGCGTGTGGGCGGTGGTGGTCGCGGCGTGGGTGAGTTGCTGGCGGCGTTGCAGCCGCTTGGCCCAGGCAGGCTGCTCGGGGGGCTGTGCAGCGGCAGCGCCTGCGGGGGCTTCGCTGGTGGCGGTCTGACCGGCTGACGCGCCGGCGTCGCCGTTCCAGCCGGCGCGGAACGGTGCGGCCATGCGCTGCCCAGCAGCGGAAGCGCGGGATGCGGCAGCGCGTCCGGCAGACTGCGCGCCGGTCTTGGCGACGTTGCCCAAGCCGGCCATCGCACCCTTGGCACCGCCGCCTGCTGCGGCGGAACCCGCTTGGAACGCCGACTTCGCGCTGCCAGCCGCCGACGTGGCGGCACGCGCGCCGCTGCCGGCCAGCTTGGCGGCGGCCGGGGCCATGCGGGCACCAGCGGCCACCGCACCGCCGACGCCAGTAGCCGCCGCACCCACAGCCACCGCCGTTCCGGCTGCGCCGACAGCGGCACCAGCCATCGCGCCCGCGCCGAGCTGGGGCGCACCGGACACGAGGCCCGTGGCGATGCCAGGGCCGAAGATCCCCAGCGCCAGCAAGGTGAGCGAGGCCAGCATGATGACCAGCGCGTGGTCGATGTTCGGCTCGGCGGGATGGACTTGGAACTGCGAGAACAGGCCCGAGCCGATGCCGACGATCACGGCCAGCACCAGCACCTTGATGCCGGCGGCCACGACATTGCCCAGCACCTTCTCGGCGAGAAAGCTGGTCTTGTTCCACAGCGCGAACGGCACCAGCACGAACCCTGCGAGCGTGGTCAGTTTGAACTCGATCAGCGTGATGAAAAGCTGGATCGCCAGCACGAAGAAGCACAGCACCACGACCAGCCACGCGAGGAACATCACCACGATTGGATCGAGATTGGCGAACACTTCGGGGAAGCCCGCCATCTCGCCGATCTGTTCCAGAATCGGCGCTCCGGCGTCGATGCCGGTCTTGGCAAGCCGGCCCGGCTGCAAGAAGTTCTCCATCGTGATGGCCGAGCCGGTGGCGGTGATGCCCAATCCCGCAAACGAGCGGAACACGATGCTGGCCAGCCAGTTGAAGTTGTTGAGGATGTAGGCGAAGGCACCGACGTAGAGCACCTTGCGCAGCAGCTTGGCGATCACGTCCTCGCCCTGGCCGGTGGCGTGGCTCATGGCCCAATACAGGCCGGCGATCGTCATGTCGATGACGATGAGCGTGGCCGTGAGGAACGCCACTTCGCCGCGCAGCAGCCCGAAACCCGAGTCGATGTAGGTGGCGAAGGTGTTGAGGAACTGGTCGATGATGGTCACGTCATTCATGGCGTGCCCTCCGGTTCCTCGAAGCTGGGCGGGATCGGCGGCAGGTCGGCCAGCGTCTGGTATTCATCTGGCCCGGCCTCGCCGGAAAAGAAGCGCCGCCGGAAGGCTTCGGCGGCGGCGCGGCAAGCGTCCTCGCCCGTGGCCTGCCGGTCGGCCGCGCATTGCGCGCGCAATGCCTTGAGCCGCACGGGATCGGCGGCCAAGGCATCGGCAAGGTTGTCGGCCGGCTGCTCGCCGCAAGCGGCCAGCAGCACGGCACCAAGGACGAGGACGCATCGCATGTCGGCCCCCGTCAGTCGCGGTAGAAGTTGACGGACTGCGGCGTGTACGGCGTGCCTTCCCCGAGGAAGCGCCGCCGCACTTCGCGGGCGCGCTCGGTGGCCGCCGCCTGCCGCGCCAGTTCCAGCGAGGCGGCCCGGTCTTGCGTGATCTGGAGCCGCTGCGACTGGATCGACTGCTTGGCCTGCAAGGCGAGCAACTGATTCATGGCCTGCATCGCCTGCAACGCGCCTTGCGCCGACTGGCTCTTGCCGACCAGATCGGCCAGCACGCTTTCGTCTTCGCCCAGGTTCTGCGACACCTGCGCCTGCATCTGCATGGTGGTCTGCAAGCCGTTGAGCGTGTTCTTCCACCGCTCCTGGGCATCGCGGTACATCTGGTCGCCACTGACGGTGGCGGCGTACTGCTCCGGGTACAGGCGGGCGAACTCCCGATCCAGATTCGTCACGTCGTAGGCCAATCCTCGGGCCTGAGCGATCAGCCGCTCGGTCGTTGCCAGGTTGGCGCGCAACTGGCCGACCACGCTGGACGGCAAGCTGGCGAGGTTGCGCGCCTGGTTCATGAGCATTTGCGCTTCGTTCTGGAGCTGGCGAATCTGGTTGTTGATCTGCTCCAACGTGCGGATCGCGGTCATCGTGTTCTGCACGAGGTTCGTAGGGTCGATCACGACCCATTGCGCATGGGCGGTGGCGGTGCAAAGCATGGCCGCGATGGCAGCGGCGACAAGGCGCTTCTTCATGGCAGGTTCTCCAGGGGTTGGTCAGCGAGGGAACCCGGCGCGAGGCCGGGGAACGAGGGCAGCAGGTCAGCCGCCCAATCGAGGCCGCGATGGCGCAGCCAGGCGCCCGCGAAGCCGGGCGTGCCGGCGTCCAGCAGCACGCGGCCAAGAACTTCATCAATGGCGCGCTGGTCTTGCGGCGTGGAAGCGCCCGCAAAGGCCAGCGTCGCCGGCCCCAGGTCGAGGTCGAACAGGCGGTTGCCGAGGCGGGATTGGTAGTAGTAGTCGCGCTTGGGCTGCGCGGTGGCGACGATCTCGATCTGCCGCCTGTTGAGGCCGAAGCCCTCGTAGATCGTGCGAATCTGCGGCTCGGTCGCCTGTGGGTTGGCGAGGAAGATGCGGCTTGCGCAGCTTTCGATGATCGCGGGCGCGATACTCGAATCCTTGATGTCCGCAAGCGACTGCGTGGCGAAGATGACGCTGACGTTCTTCTTGCGCAGCGTCTTGAGCCACTGGCGGATGCGCGCGGCAAACACCGGGTCATCAAGGAACAGCCACGCTTCATCGAGGATCAGCAGCGTGGGCGCACCGTCAAAGCGTTCATCGAAGCGCGCAAAGAGGTAGTGCAGCACGGCCATGACGGCGGCCTTGCTGTGCATCAGCTCCTCCATCTCGAAGCACTGCACGTCAGCCATGCCCAGCCGGTCGTGATCGGCGTCCAGCAGCTTGCCGTGCGCGCCGCCGAGCACATAAGGCGCGAGCGCTTGGCGCAGCGCATTGCTCTGCAACAGCACGGACAGCCCGGTCATCGTGCGCTGCTCCACCGGCGCACCGGCAAGGCTTTGCAGCGCCGACCAGATGGCCGCCTTCTCGTCCGGGCCGACCGCCACGCCTTCGTGCAGCAAGCGCCCCTCGATCCATTCGGCGGCCCAGGTGCGGTAGCCCTCGCGGTCGATGCGGGCCAAGGGCTGGAAGGCGATTTCTCCATCCATGCCCAGGTCGTAGTGCTCGCCCCCCAGCCCGAGGATGGTGGCGCGCATCGAACGCCCCATGTCGAACGCGAAGATGCGCGAGCCGCGATAGCGGCGAAACTGCATCGCCAGCGTGGCGAGCAAAACCGACTTGCCCATGCCGGTCGGGCCGGCGACCAGCGTGTGGCCCACGTCGCCGATGTGCGTCACCAGCCGGAACGGCGTCGCGCCATCGGTGCGGGTGACGATCAGCGGCGGGCCGTCGAGGTGGGCATTGCGCTCGGGGCCAGCCCACACGGCGGACACCGGCATCATGTGCGCCAGATTGAGGGTCGAGATGATCGGCTGCCGGACATTCGCATAGGCGTTGCCCGGAAGCGAGGACAGCCACGCATCCACGGCATTGAGCGTTTCGGGGATGGTGACGAAGCCGCGCCCCTGAATGACGCGCTCCACCATGCGCAGCTTCTCGTCGGCTGCGCCGGCGTCCTCGTCCATGACGGTGACGGTCGCCGTCAGGTAGCCGAAGGCGACTTGATCGCTGCCCAGCTCCTGCAAGGCGGCATCGGCATCGGCGGCCTTGTTGTTGGCGTCGGTATCCACCAGCGGGCTTTCCTGCTGGAAGATCGTTTCGCGCAGCAGCGCGATGACGTTCTTGCGCTTGGCGAACCACTGGCGGCGCAGACGCCCCAATTCCCGTTCCGCCTCGGATTTGTCGAGGCACAGAAAGCGCGTACTCCAGCGATACCCAAATCCCAGGCGGTTGAGGTCGTCCAGAATCCCCGGCCAGGTCGAGGTCGGAAAGCCCCGCACCGACACCACGCGCAGGTGCTGGTCGCCCAGCATGGGCGCGAGGCCACCGACCAGCGGCGAGTCGGTCAGCAGTGCGTCGATGTGGAACGGCACTTCAGGCACGCCGATGCGGTAGTGTCGCGTCGAGATGGTCGAGTGCAGATAGGTCAGTGTCTGGCTGTCGTCCAGCCAGGAGACTTCCGGCATCACGCCATCGAGCAGATCAAAGACCCGATCCGTTTCCGCAACGAAGGATTGCAGCCGTTCGCGCCAGTCCACGCCATTCGTCGGCGTGTTCTCGTAGAGCATCTTGGCGGCCCGGGCGCGCGACTCCTCCGGCGGCAGGTATTGCAGCGTGAAGTGGTAGATGCTCTCGAAATGGCTGTCCGACTCCTCGAACGCCGCACGTCGCTCCTCGTCCACCAGCCAGGACAGCGGCTCGGGAAACGAGGACTGCGGATAGCGCGATGCCCGCATCCGCTCGGCGTCGATATAGAAGGCCCAGCCAGAGCCGGTGCGGCGAAGCGCGTTGTTCTGCCGCGCCGCTGTGGCGATCAATTCGCCCTGTGTCGCACTGTCCAAGTCGGGGCCGCGGAACTGGAACGATCGTTGAAATGAGCCGTCTTTGTTCAGCACGACGCCCGGCGCGACCAGTCCGGCCCAGGGCAGCCAGTCGGCGAGCAAGGCCGGACGCTGGCGGTATTCGGCGAGGTTCAGCATGGCGGCATCCCCTCACACGTCCAGCAGCGGGCGGTGCTTGATGTGCCGGGCGAACACGGCCATGAACTGCGGATCGACGCGCGCACCCCATACCGCCAGCGAATGGCCGACGATCCAAAGCACGACGCCCGGAATCCACAGTTGCAGGCCCAGCCCGACGGCGGCGGCCAGCGTGCCGTTGGCGATCGCCACGGTACGCGGCGCGCCGCCCAGCAGGATCGGCTCGGTGAGCGAGCGGTGCAAAGGCACCTCGAACCCGGCCGCGAAGCTATCCGGGCCGCTCATACGACAGCCCCGCCCGAGAACGAAAAGAACGACAGGAAGAAGCTCGAAGCTGCGAACGCGATGGACAGGCCGAACACGATCTGAATCAGCTTTCGGAAGCCGCCCGACGTGTCGCCGAAGGCCAGCGCGAGGCCTGTGGCGATGATGATGATGACGGCCACGATGCGCGCCACCGGCCCCTGGATGGATTCGAGGATGGATTGCAGCGGGCCTTCCCAGGGCATCGAGGAACCGGCGGCCTGCGCGGTTCCGGCCAGGAACAGCAGCAACGCGGCCAGCATCAGCCCTTGCGCCGCAGGACGGGCCAGGCTGTGCAGCCGCGAGAGGCCATCGGGGCCGGACAGGCTGAAATGCGGATTTACGGAAACACGGAAAGCATGGGCGTGCGTCGTCATGGAAGTTCTCCAGAAAGGTCGAGGGATGGTGAAGTCGCCGCAGCGGGTGCGGCGTTGGGAAATGGCGGCAGTTCGGGAAACGGCGTCTCCAGCGCGTCCGCCAGTTGGTAGCCCACGCCGTCAAAGCCGACGACGCGGGCGATGCTCTCGATGCGGCGCTTGCGCCCGCGTCCGGCGATGTGGATCACCACGTTGACCGCCTCGGCGATCAGCGCACGCGGCGGGTTCACCGCCACTTCGAGAATCAGTTGCTCGATGCGCAGCAGTGCGCCCAGCGCGGAACCCGCGTGGATCGTGGCGATGCCGCCGGGGTGGCCCGTGCCCCACACCTTGATGAGATCCAGCGCCTCGGCACCGCGCACTTCGCCGACGACGACGCGATCCGGCCGCAGGCGCATGGACGAGCGCACCAGTTCGGTCATGGACACCACGCCTGCGCGCGTGCGCAGCGGCACGTGGTCGCGGGCCGCGCATTGCAGCTCTACCGTGTCTTCGAGCACCAGCACGCGGTCGCCGGTGGCGGCGATTTCGGCGAGCAAGGCATTGGCGAGCGTGGTCTTGCCGCTGCTGGTGGCCCCGGCGATCAGGACGTTCTGGTGCTCGCGCACGGCGCGCACCAGAAAGCCCGCCTGGGCGGCGGTCATCATTCCGTCCACGACGTACCGCTCCAGCGGGATCACGCCGATGGCGCGCTTGCGCAGCGCGAAGGCCGGCCCCGGCGCAGCGGGCGGCAAGATGCCCTCGAAGCGTTCGCCGGTTTCGGGCAGTTCGGCGGATAGCAGCGGCTGGCCGCGATGCACCTCCGCGCCGACGTGGGCGGCGACCAGGCGGATGATTCGCTCGCCATCGGCCTCGGGCAGCTCTACGTCCATAGGCGCGCGGCCCGACGACAGGCGATCCAGCCAAAGGGTGCGATCAGGGTTGAGCATGATTTCCACCACGTCGGGGTCTTCGAGCGCGGTGGCGATCAGCGGCCCCATTGCCGTGCGCAGCATCTGGATGCGCCGGTCGAGCGAAGCCGCAGCGGATGAGCGTGGCTCGGGCGGGAGTTGCGGAACGGCGCTCATGACGCACGCTCCCGCGCCTGGGCTGCTGCCGCCGCGTCTTCCATCCGCACCGGGTCGGGGTGCAGTTCCTCCACCACGTCGCGCACCAGGCTGCGCCCGCGCAGCAGGTGGCGGCCAAGCTGCTCCACGAACTGCTCGAAGCGCGCCTTGCCCTGAGCGCGGGCCGCCTCTTGGTGCGCCTCGGGAACCGGCGTGCTGACGGTCAGGTAGTAGCGGACGAACAGCGCGAGCGTTTCGATGGCGATGCTCTGGTCACGCTCCATGCGCTCGGCCTGGCGCGACAGTCGATCCAGCCGCTTGGCGATCGCCGCCTCACGTTGGTCGGCCGCGTCCGGCGACAGCCAGGACGCCAAGGCAGCGGCGACGATGCTGGACTTGGACACGCCTTTCTTGGCGGCCAGTTCATCGAGCCGCTTGGCGTGCTCGGGCTGGATAAAGAGATTCAGGCGGTAGGTCATAGGTCGATGCCGTCGTTGGGATCGAGGGACGCCAGCCGGGCCACGCGCTGCATGGCCGGATCAAGCTGGCGAGGAAGGGGAAGCGGCAGGTCGTCGTCGTCATCGAGCAACGCCAGGTCGGCCGCGGGCGCGGCCAGCTCGGGGGCGTAGGCGACGGCCTCCGTTAGCTCGGGCTGACGGCGCGGGCCGCCGTCGTCGGCCGACGCGCCGAAGCCTTCGGCGGCATCGGCCGCAGGCGCGGCGGGCACGGCAGGAATCGCCAGCCCGCTCCAGTCGTCCGGGCGCAGCGGCGGCGCGTCGGCGTACTGTCCGCCCGCAAGCGCCGGCGGCGGCAGCACGCGCCGCTTGAAATTGGCGTCGGCGTAATAGCGCAGCTTCCGGGCCTTGATCGGGGCCACGCTGGACACCATGACCACGGCCTCGTCCGGCGGTAGCTGCATCACCTCGCCCGGCGTCAGCAGCGGGCGGGCCGTCTCCTGGCGCGACACCATGAGGTGCCCCAGCCACGGCGCGAGCCGGTGGCCCGCGTAGTTGCGCTGTGCGCGCAGTTCGGTGGCGGTGCCCAGCGTCTCGGAAATACGTTTGGCCGTGCGTTCGTCATTGGTCGCAAACGTCACGCGGACGTGGCAGTTGTCCAGAATCGAATGGTTCTGGCCGTAGGCTTTGTCGATCTGGTTGAGCGACTGCGCGATGAGGAAGCTGCGGATGCCGTAGCCCGCCATGAAGGCCAAGGCCGTCTCGAAGAAGTCGAGCCGGCCCAGGGCCGGGAACTCGTCGAGCATCAGCAGCAGCTTGTGGCGGCGCTCGATGCCGTCGCTCCCGTCGAGCGATTCGGTGAGGCGTCGCCCGATCTGGTTGAGGATCAACCGGATCAAGGGCTTCGTGCGGCTAATGTCCGAAGGCGGCACCACCAGGTACAGCGACACCGGATGCGCGGCTGAAATGAGGTCGGCAATGCGCCAGTCACAGCGCGACGTGACTTCGGCCACCGTGGGATCGCGGTACAGGCCGAGGAACGACATGGCGGTGCTCAACACGCCGGAACGCTCGTTGTCCGATTTGTTGAGCACTTCGCGCGCGGCCGAAGCGACGACCGGATGCGGGCCACCACCTTCCTCGTTCACGAGGTGTGGCGTGGTCATCATCCGGTGCAAGGTCAGCTCGAACGGGCTGGCCGGGTCGCTGAGGAAGTTGGCGACGCCGCGCAGCGTCTTGTCTTCGCCCGCGTAGAGCACATGCAGGATGGCGCCGACCAGCAGCGCGTGGCTGGTCTTTTCCCAATGGTTGCGCTTCTCCAGCGCGCCTTCGGGATCAACCAGAATGTCCGCGATGTTCTGCACGTCGCGCACTTCATGCGCGCCGCGCCGCACCTCCAGCAGCGGGTTGTAGGCCGCCGACTTCGCATCCGTGGGGTTGAACAGCAGACAGTGGCTGAAACGGCTGCGCCAGCCAGCGGTGATCTGCCAGTTCTCGCCCTTGATGTCGTGGATGACCGCCGAAGCCGGCCAGCTCAACAACGTGGGCACCACTAGGCCGACGCCCTTGCCGCTGCGCGTGGGCGCGAACGTCAGGACATGCTCTGGCCCTTCATGGCGCAGGTACTGGCGGTCGTGCTGACCGAGGAACACGCCGGCCGGCTGCGTGAGTCCCGCCTTGCGAATGTCCTGCGCGTTCGCCCAGCGGGCCGATCCGTAGGTCGTGACAAGGCGTGCCTGCCGCGAGCGCCAGACCGACATAGCAATGGCGACGGCCACGGCGACCATGCCACTGCTGCCAGCGATGGCTCCGCCGGTGTCGAAGATTTCCGGGGTATAGGCGCCGTAAGAAAACCACCACTCAAACAGCTTCCACGGGTGATAGATCGGCGTGCCAAGAAGATCGAACCAGGGCGAGCCAAGGCGTACTTGATAACCAAGGGCGGCTGCTGTCCATTGTGTGGCGCCCCACACTCCGGCGATCACGATGCCGAATACCACGGCGATCTGACCGAACAGCACGTTCGTCCCTTGCATGACCTGGCCTCCGATTTCTCCTGCGCTGATTCCTCATGGAAAAAGCGGCACAAGGACGTGCCGCAGGCGTCAGGATCGGTGCCGGGTCAGTGCCGGTCAAAGACCGTTTTAAGCAGAAAGATCGAGGAAAAAGAAAGAATTAGCGCGGTAGCGAGCCAACGAAAAACGCCGCAAGCGCGGGCGCGCTGCGGCGTGTCGGGCAGAAAAATGAAGGTGATGCGGCGAACCGCCAACAATCAGAACTTGGGCGCTTCTTTCGGCGGTGTGTACGGGGTTTCGCCGTCGCCATAGAACCGCTTGCGCGTGGCCTCGGCCACCCGGTTGCACAGCACGTCGCCCAGCTTGGGGCGCTCGGTCTTGCACTGCTGGCGCAGTTCCTTGAGCCGCTCGGGGTTAGCCGCGAGTTCTTCCACCGTCGGGATGTTGGCTGCGGAATCAGCGGGCTTCTGTGGCGTTTCAGACTGGCCGCAGGCAGTCAACGCGGCCACCAGCAAGAACGAGACGATCTTCTTCATGGCGTTAGTTCCTCCGATTGATCGGGATTGCGACCTCGTATGGGCCTGGGAGGCTCCAGCGATTCGATGGTCTGCACGCGCTCAATGAACCGCGCCAGTTCGTCGGACGGATCGCCGTCAAGGTGGAGCAAGTAGGTCGTCAACGGCGGCACGCGCAACGCCAGCGGTCGGGCCACGACACCTGGCTCACGGCTGGCGGCAATGTGCGCAGCGCCAGCCAGCCCGAGCGCGAACCCGGCCGACACCAAGGCCATCATCAGATCGCAGGACGCGACGCGCTCTGCGATCAGAGGTTCCATTTCGGTACGGCGCAGCACCCGTTCGACATGCTTGGCATGGCCTTCGCATACTTGCGGATCGCACAAGACGAGCGGATAGCGCAGCAGTTCGTCTAATGGAATGCGCTTGTGGGCCAGCAGCGGATGCCTGGCAGGCACCGCCACCATCAGCGCATCGCTCCAGGCAGGCATGGCGACGATGCCATCGCCAACCTCGTTGGATTGGGCAAATCCCACGTCGTACAGATCGTTATGAAGCCCTTTGATCTGCTGCGATAGCGGCACTTCGAAGAAGCGGATTTCTACTTCGGGCTCTTCCTGGCGACAAAGCGCGAGCAAGGCAGATAGGCGCGACGGCGTGATGCCATCGGACAGCGCCACACGCAACTGCCCATGAAAGCCGTTGGCCGCTGCCTTCACGCTGTCTCGTGCTTGTTCCAAGGCCGCCAGCACGCGGCGCACGTGCTCCAAGAACAGTGTTCCGGCATGAGTTAGTCGTGTGCTGCGCGTGGTTCGAGCAAACAACAACACACCGAGTTCTTCTTCCAATTCCTTGATGGCTCGCGACAGCGGCGATTGCTCAATATGTAGCTTCTCCGCTGCACGAGCAAAACGGAGTTCTTCGGCCACAGCCAGGAAGTATCGAAGGTGACGAAGCTCCATAGTGATTCATACCCCGTGTCGCGCTAAGAAGCCGAATCAATCATTTCCTTGGCTGTCGGTTGTTCCCGCTTTGAGCTCTTTCACGAACTGATATAGGTGCGGCAGAAATGAAGAGAACAGCGGGTTGTCCTTGTTATCTAGCAGGACGCCTCCAAGCAGTTTCAGCCCGACACCAAGGGCCGCTGCTGATTCCTTGTCGCTGAAATCTCCTCTTTCACGAAGCCACGTTACGACGGCGATGATGTCGTCGTGGTTCATGACTTCAAATTGCAGCGGCTTGTTGTGAACAGGGCCACCTCTGGAATCGGAAATATGCTCCACGGTCAAGCGATAGCGATGTCTCTTCATGTCATGTAGTCCCATCTGTTAGCAATTGAAGCTGGGTTTCATAGGCCGACATGGCAGACCCTTGGTTTCCGCTCTCCATGGGTGCCTCGGACCCGGGTGCGCACTTGCACACCCGTTTCTTGAATTACAGTTGCAACCTCACCGGCATCAAGGCTCATTCACAACATAGGTGCCGTCTTGGCGCGCTTGCTCAAGTTCGCGCAACACTTCGGCACGTGTTTTCCCCGGACCCGTATCACGCTGAAATTTGCCCGGATATTCGCCCTCATGGAGATACAGCAAGCCCTGCTCACGAGCTTCCTGAAGCTCTTGCAGCACCTCTGCGCGCGTTTTGCTGCGGCCTGTTTTCGGTATCTCGACCGGATAAACATCACCTTCCATCAGCAGACCTTGGCGGCGTGCCTCCTCCAGTTCAGCCCTCACTTGTTCGCGGGTTAGTGACTGACCTCCTGTGGTTTGGTTGCTGGAACCTGCCCAACATAGGGACGAACTTGCCAGAATGACAAAACCGATTAGCGCTGTTTGTGCTTTCATGATTCAACCTCCGTGTAAATGCACAGACAAATATCGATTCGCTTTCAGGCTCGCTGAAAGTTGGGGTCTGATAGCAAGTCGATCTTCCATATTTCGTTCGATGATTACGGCATTCATTTAGATGCGATATGACCACCCCCTATTTCTATCGTTGGAGTTACCGACATTCCGACACGCAATTTCTCGGCGTCAGGCTGATCTGGGTCGATGCGAATACGCACGGGCAGGCGCTGGACAATCTTGGTGAAGTTGCCCGTAGCGTTGTGCGGCGCGACGGCCGAATAGCTGACGCCACTGGCGGGCCCCAGGCTTTCCACGGTCCCCTTCAGTACGGCACCCGGCAAGGCGTCCACCTTGATGTCCACCGATTGCCCTGGCTGCACACGCGCCAATTGCGTTTCGCGGAAGTTGGCCGTGATGTAAACCGCGTCGAGCGGGATCACCGCCACCAATGGCTTGCCGGCATTCACGAATGCGCCGACGCGCACCGACTTCTGACCGATCACGCCGTTGATGGGCGCCGTGATTTGGGTATAGGAGAGCTTCAACTCCGCAGCGGCTTGCGCCGCCTGCGCCTGGGAAAGTGCAGCCTTGGCCTTTTCAAGATCGGCTTTCAGGATGTCCGTCTGCTGTCGCGCCGCTTGCAGGCCCGCGCGGTTCTTGTCGCGGCTGGCCAGCCGAATGGCCAACTGCGCCTCGGCCTGCTGCTGTGCCTGGATCGAGCCTGATCCGTCTGAAGCGAGGTTCCGGTAGCGTTTTTGGTTGGCCTCTGCCAGCTTGAGTTCTGCGTCGTCCACCGCGACGGCCGCCTGCGCCTGACGTATCGCTGTTTCCTGCTGCGCCACACGTGCGGCAAGCCCCGCGACGCTGGCCTCGGCGGCAGCGACTTGCGCCTTTGCCGCATCCACCGCAACGATGAAATCCCGATCGTCGATCGCGGCGATCAGATCGCCAGCCTTCACTGGCTGGTTTTCTTCGACCAGCACCTTGCCGATTACGCCCGACACCTGGGGTGCGACGAGGGTGAAGTCGGCCTGTACATAGGCGTCGTCCGTGGATTGGGTCGATGCGCTGGATTCGGGGCGATTCAGATAAATGACACAGCCCACTGCCACTGCGAGCAGTAGCAGGGCACTGGTGATCTTGGCTTTCTTCGGCATGGCCATGGTGGAACTATCCTTGGGACGACGATGTGGAATGAGGGGCAGCGGGCTGCAAATCGGGGGCGGGAATGTAGGTCAGCCGCAATACGAAGGGGACCATCACCAGCGCCAGAACGCCCAGCACGCGGTAGGCATCCGCGACCGACAGCACCAATGCCTGCTGGCCGATGATTCCCATCAGTTGAGCGGGCTCCGGGACAAGCGGAACGGAGTTGCCTACGGACGCGGCGTGATCCAGCAGCATTTCCGCGTGGAACCGTTGCCTTACGGTCACGAGCTGCCCGACCATTGCGCCGCCGAATACCGAGCCCAGGGCGCGCAGCGTGTTGATGTTTCCCGACACATACGGGCCTTCGCTGGGGTGCACGACGCTGGTACACAGGAACAGCAGCGAGACGACAGCCATGGGCTGGCCGAAGGCTTGCAGCGTCTGCGTCAGCACGAACTGGTCGCGGTTCCAGTCAGAAGTCAGTTGTGCGCCAAAGAAGCACGCCAGGGCGATCAGCAATAGGCCGCCCGCGAACACGAATCGGGCATCGACCCATTTCCGGTACAGGAATAGCGCCACCACGGAACCCAGGATCAGTTGAGGCAGCGCGACGACCAGACCGATCGGTGCCATCTGAAGTGGTCGGTAGCTCTGTAGCGGCCCGAGAAAGGTCATCGGCAACATCACGCCAGAGGTCAGCACAACCAGAAGGCAGATGAACAGGGTGAAACCCAGCGCCAGGTTGCGGCGGCTGAGCATCTGCAACTTGATGAACGGCGCCGGGTGATACCACTCCGTCAGCAGATAGGCCCCCAGAAGCGTCAGCCCAGCCACCAGCGAGACGACGATGAGGGGTGAATTGAACCAGTCCAGCCGCACGCCCTGATCCAAGGCGACGGTAATCAGGGCGAATGCCGGCACGCCGAAAGCCATACCGGGCCAGTTGGCCTGCGGGAAACGGTCTGTCTGGATCGGGTCTTTCGGCAGACCCCACCCGATCAGCAAGGCAGCAATGGCGGCCAGAGGAAGAATCTGCCAGTACACCCAGCGCCAATCGAACAGGCCATCGGTCCATTGCCCCGCCAGCCAGATCGAAAGGTTCGGCGCGAAGGTGGCCGTCAGCGCATACAGCGCCAGTCCGTGCAGCCGGATGTGAGGCGGCAGGAATTTCAATGCCGCCATCATCAGCACGGGAATCATCGTGCCGCTGGCGATGCCTTGCAGGAAGCGCATGGCCAGCAGCAGATCGAGGTCATGGATGAAGGGGATGCACACCGCCAGCAAGGTGCATACACCGATCATCCACAGCTCGAATCGGCGCACCGAGAGGGTGATGGCGAACCATGCCGAGAACGGCATGGCGATCACTTCACCCGCGCTATAGACGGTGGTGAGCCAGGAGGCATCGTCCAGACCGAAACCCAGCGCGCCGCGCACGTCCGCCAGGGCCAATGCGCCCACGCGGTTGTTCAGTCCGGCCATCATGGCGGCGATGAGGATGCCGACCAGCCCGGCAATCGCCCGCTTCGGCGGGGCTGCCGCAGCAGCAGGTGCGGGCGGCGCCGCTGTCGGCTGTAACGCTGCGGCACTCATTGCTCAACCTTGGGTTGCGAGATGGCCGACGATGCGGCGGTCGTCAGGGGCGCATCGCCGCCGGCCTGCCGCTCGGATGTGAGTGCGTCGGGGTCCCAGCCACCGCCCAGCGACTTGTAGAGATTGACCAGGGTGAGCGCGGCGTTGGTGGCGCTGGCATTGAGGCTGGTCTGGCTGGCAAGAACGCCACGCTGCGCGGCCAGGACATTCAGGTAGTCGGCAGCACCTTCCTGATAGCCGCGCTCGGCAGCATGCAGCGCCTGCTTGTTCTGTTCATACGAAACCAGCAGTTCAGTATGGCGGTTCTGCTGGGCAGCCCAGGCGTCCAGGGCGTTGTCCACTTCATGCCAGGCTTGCAGCACTGTCTGCCGGTAGGCGATGGCGGCAGTTCTTTGCCGTGCCTCGTTCAGCGCAAGGCGCTGCTTCAGACGCCCGCCCTGGAAGATAGGAAGATAGACCGTCGGGCCGACGGAGAAGAACCGGGAATCCCAACTGTCGAGGTCGTTGAACTCGAAGGCTTCGACGCCGACCCTGCCTTTCAGGCCGATTCGTGGGTAGAAATCGGCTTTGGCGACGCCGATGGCCGCCGTCGCAGCGTGCAGTTGGGCTTCGGCGCGCTGTATGTCCGGTCGCCTGTGCGCCAATTCGGAAGGCAGGCCCACCGGCACATTGGAAGGAAGCGACGGCAGGGGCATCGCTTCAAGCAACTGCGCATCGAGGGCGCGCGGCTGCTCCCCCAGCAGCAGTGCCAAGGCGTTCATCAGCGTGTTGCGGCGCTGGACCAGTTCGGGCACCAGCGCCTCGACCGTTGCCAGTTGCGCGCGCGCCGAGGC
>Ga0255338_1000821_pt1 | contig 76515 bp, 58 predicted proteins | sample MeOH1_35cm_T4_19_FD_203715 | JGI IMG/M metagenome (GOLD analysis project Ga0255338, IMG submission 203715) | Sandy soil microbial communities from University of British Columbia, Vancouver, Canada - MeOH1_35cm_T4_195 | ecosystem: Engineered > Artificial ecosystem > Sand microcosm > Unclassified ... | reverse complement strand
GCGGTGTGGCAGCCCGACTTCACCGTCACCCCCGTCGAGACCGAGGACACGGTGCCCGCGCACATCGACCGGATCGTCGGCACCGGCTTCGACGTCGCCACCGAGGTGCCGGTGCGGATCCGGCTGCCCACCGACCGGCCCCGCCCCCCGCACCAGTCGTTCCGCGGCGCCACCGTCCGCTTCGACGTCGAACCCGACCTGCACCGCCGCCTCACCGACCTCGCCGCCGCCCACGGCACCACCGTGTTCATGGCCGTGCACGCCGCCCTGGCGGTGCTGCTGGCGCGACTGTCGGGCAGCGACGACATCGCGGTGGGCACTCCCATCGCCGGCCGGGGGCATCGTGCCCTCGACGATCTGGTCGGCATGTTCGTCAACACCCTGGTGCTGCGCACCCCGGTCACCCCGGCCCTGCCGTTCACCGACCACCTCGAACGCACCCGCGAGGTCGATCTCGCCGCCTTCGGCCACGCAGACCTGCCCTTCGAGAAGCTCGTCGACGCTCTCGCCCCCACCCGCGCCACCGACCATGCCCCGCTCGTCCAGGTGGTCCTCGAATTCCAGAACAACGAACGCGCCCACCTGCAGCTGCCGGACCTGACCGTCGACGCCCTCGACGCCGACGCCCCCGTCGCCAAGTTCGACCTGCAGCTGACGATGGGGGAGAACCCGCCCGCCGGTCCCGACCCCGCCGGCATGACCGGCGCCTTCACCTTCGCCACCGACCTGTTCGACGCCGCCACCGTCACCACCTTCGCCGAGCGGTTCGTGCGGCTGCTCACCGCCGTCACCACCGACCCCGCCCGGCCCGTCGGCGACCTCGACCTGCTCGACCCGGCCGAACGACCCGCGCCCGCGCCCCGCCCCGTCCGGCACGCCGAGACCCTCACCGCCGTCTTCGCGCGGTCCGTCGCCGCCGGACCCGACACGGTCGCGATCACCGCCCCCACCGACCCGGCCACCCCGGCGCTGACCTACCGCGAACTCGCCGCGCGGGCCCGCCGCCTGGCCCGGGACCTGATCGCCCACGGCGCCGGACCCGACCGGCTCGTCGCCGTCGCCGTGCCCCGCTCCACCGACCTGATCGTCACCCTGCTCGCCGTCCTCGAGACCGGCGCCGGATACCTGCCCGTCGACGTGTCCTACCCGCCGGAGCGGCTCGCGTTCCTCTTCGACGACGCCCGGCCGGTGTGCATCGTCAGCACCACCGCCGACACCGCCGCCCTGCCCGCCGGGGACACCCCGGTGCTGCTGCTCGACACCCCCGACACCGCCGCCCGGCTCGCCGACCTACCCGACGGCCCGCTCACCGACGCCGACCGGCTCGGAGCGCTGCACCCCGACCACGCCGCCTACGTCATCTACACCTCCGGCTCGACCGGCCGCCCCAAGGGCGTCGTCGTCCCGCACCGCAACGTCGTCACCCTCCTCGCCGAAACCCAGGGCCGGTTCGGGTTCGACGAGCACGACGTGTGGACCATGTTCCACTCCTACGCCTTCGACTTCTCGGTGTGGGAACTGTGGGGCGCCCTCGCCTACGGTGGCCGCCTCGTCGTCGTCGACCACCACACCGCCCGCTCCCCGGAGGCATTCCTCGACCTGCTGCGCCGCGAGCACGTCACCGTGCTCAACCAGACACCGACCGCGTTCTACCAGCTGATCGAGGCCGACCGCGCCGCCGGCGACCACACCCTGTCGCTGCGCTACGTCGTCTTCGGCGGCGAGGCCCTCGACCTCGCCCAGCTCGAACGCTGGTATCGCCGCCACCCGGACACCGCCCCGGCGCTGGTGAACATGTACGGCATCACCGAAACCACCGTGCACGTGACCCTGCAGCCGCTGGACCGGCAGTTCGCCGCGACCGCCTCGGCCAGCGTCATCGGCGACGCCATCCCCGGCCTGACGGTGCACGTCCTCGACCGGCGCCTGCACCCGGTGCCGACGGGCGTGATCGGCGAGATGTACGTCTCCGGGGACCAGGCCGCCCGCGGCTACCTCGGCCGCCCCGACCTGACCGCCGCGCGCTTCGTCGCCGACCCGTTCGCCGGCCCGGGCGCGCGCATGTACCGCACCGGCGACCTCGCCCGCCGCCGCCGCGACGGCCGGCTCGAATACCTCGGCCGCAGCGACTTCCAGGTGCAGCTGCACGGTTTCCGCATCGAGCTGGGGGAGGTGGAGGCGGCGTTGCTGCGCTGCCCGGGCGTCGCCCGCGCCGTCGTCGTGCTCCACCGCGACGAACGGGCCGCCGACCGCCTCGTCGGATACGTGGTTCCGGAGACCGGCGCGACCGTCGACGTGGCCGCCACACTCGAGCAGGTCGCCGTCGGTCTCGCCGCCTACATGGTCCCGGCCACCCTCGTCGTCCTCGACACCCTGCCGGTCACGGCCACCGGCAAACTCGACCGCAGGGCACTGCCCGACCCCGACTTCGGCGCGCTGGCCACCACGACCCGCGCCCCCGCCGGCCACCTCGAAAGGCAGCTCGTCGAGCTGTTCGCGCAGGTCCTCGGCCTCGACACGGTCGGCGTGGACGACTCGTTCTTCGCGCTCGGCGGGGACAGCATCATGTCCATCCAGCTGGTCTCACGCGCCCGCGCCGACGGCATCGAGCTGAGCCCCCGGGACGTGTTCGAACGCAAGACCCCCGCCTCGCTCGCCGCCGTCGCCACCCTCGGCGACGGCCCCGCCGTCCTCGCGGAGCTGCCCGGCCGCGGCGTCGGCGCCGTCCCCCTGACCCCGATCGTGCGGTGGATGCTCGAACGCGGCGGTAGCATCGACCGCTACTCGCAGGCCGCGCTGTTGCGGCTGCCCGCCGGGTTGGACCGTGCCACCCTGACGGCCACGCTGCAGGCGGTGCTGGACCGGCACGACATCCTCCGCGCCCGCCTCGTCCCCGACGTCGACGACCCCGCCGGCGTCGGCCTGCAGGTCCGCGGCCCCGGCGCGGTCACCGCCGACCCGCTCATCCACCGCGTCCCCGTCACCACCGCCGCCGACACCGACGACTTCTTCGCCCTCGCCGCCGCCGAACTCGACGCCGCCGCCGACCGCCTCGACACCGCCGCCGGAATCCTGCTGCAGGCGGTGTGGTTCGACGCCGCCGCCGGCGCCGGGCGCCTGCTGCTGGTCGTGCACCACCTCGCCGTCGACGGGGTGTCCTGGCGCATCCTCGTCCCCGACCTCGCGGCCGCGTGGGCCGCCGCCCGTCACGGCACCGCGATCGAGGACACCCCCGCCGGCACCTCCGTGCGACGCTGGGCGCACGCTCTCGTCGACGCCGCGCACCGCGCCGACAGTGTCGCCGAACTCGACCGCTGGACCGCGATCCTCGACGGGGACGACCCGCTGCTCGGGGACCGTCCGCTCGACCCGGTCGTCGACACCAACGCCACGGTCCGCACCCTGGCCACCGACCTGCCCGCCGACGTCACCGCAGCGCTGCTGACCACGGTGCCCGGCGCGTTCCACGGCACCGTCAACGACGGCCTGCTCACCGCCCTGGCACTGGCGGTCACCGCCTGGCGCCGCGACCGCGGCACCGTCACCGACGACGTCCTGATCGCGCTCGAGGGTCACGGCCGCGAAACCGCCGTCGCCCCCGGCGCGGACCTCTCCCACACCGTCGGGTGGTTCACCACCATTCATCCGGTCCGGTTCGACCTGAGCGATGTCGACCTGCCGGATGCGCTCGACGGCGGCGACGCTGCCGGCGCCGCCGTCAAGGCCGTCAAGGAACAACTCGCCGCCGTCCCCGACCACGGCATCGGGTTCGGCCTGCTGCGCTACCTCAACGCCGACACCGCCGCCCGGTTGCGCACCCGCCCCGCCCCGCAGATCAGCTTCAACTACCTGGGTCGGCTCACCCCGGGCGTCACCGACGCGGACACCCCGTGGCTCCCGGTCGACGCCTTCGACCGGGGCGGCGCGCAGAGCCCGGATATGCCGGCCGCCGCGGTCGTCGACATCAACGCCGTCACCGTGCCCACCACCGACGGGCCCGTGCTGCGCGCCACCTGGTCCTACCCGCAGCACCTGCTCACCGACGCCGACGTCGCCGCCCTCACCGAGCGGTGGGCGGCCGCCGCCGCCGCCCTCGCCCGACACGTCCACCGCCCGCACGCCGGGGGCCTGACCCCGTCCGACGTGCCCCTCGTCGCCCTCGACCAGCCCGCCCTCGACCGCCTCGAACGCCACTACCGCGCGGCCGGGCACGCCGGCGGCCTGGCCACCGTGTGGCCCGTCGCCCCGCTGCAGGCCGGGTTGCTGTTCCACGCCCTGCTCGCCGAGCAGTCCGCCGACGCCTACGTCGTCCAACTCGTCCTCGACCTGCAGGGCACCGTGGACCCGGACCGGCTGCGCCGCGCCGCGCAACTGCTGCTCGACCGCCACCCCAACCTGCGGGCCGCGTTCGCCGACGACGGCTCCGGCGGCTTCGTGCAGGTCGTGCCCGCCCGCGTCGACCTGCCCTGGACGGTGCTCGACCTGACCGGCCTCGACGACCCGGACCGCCAGGCGGCGCGCCTGCTCGACGAGGACCGCCGCACCCGTTTCGACACCGCCGTCGCCCCGCTGCTGCGCGCCACCCTCGTGCGGGTCGCCGCCGACCGGTACCGACTGGCCCTGACCAACCACCACATCCTGCTCGACGGCTGGTCCACTCCGCTGCTGGTCAAGGATCTGCTGCTGCTCTACGCCACCGACGGCGACACCGCGGCCCTCGGCCGCCCGCGCAGCTACGGCGACTACCTGCGGTGGCTGGCCGGGCAGGACACCGACGTCGCCGCGGACGCCTGGGCCCACGCCCTCGCCGGCCTCGACGAACCCACCCTGCTCGCCCCCACCCACCGGCCCGGTCGCACCGCCGCGGTCTCGCAAGATCTCGACCTGGACCTTCCGGGTGGGCTCGCCGCGCGCCTCGACGCCGTCGCCGCCGACCGCGGCGTGACCGTCAACACCGTGGTGCAGACCGCGTGGGCGCTCGTGCTCGGTGCGCTCACCGGCCGCGACGACGTCGTCTTCGGCGCCACCGTCTCCGGCCGGCCCCCGCAGGTCACCGGAATCGAGTCGATGGTGGGGCTGTTCATCAACACCGTCCCGGTCCGGGTCACCGTGCGCCCCGCCGAGACCCTCGGCGCCCTGCTCGACCGAGTACAGGCCGAGCAGGCGGCCCTGCTCGACCACCACCACATCGGACTGAGCACCATCGAACGCCGGGTCGGCGCCGCCGCCGGCTTCGACACCCTCACCGTGTTCGAGTCCTACCCGGTGGACCGGGCCGGTCTGACCGAGGACACCGACATCGCCGGGATGCGGGTGGCCGGGATCAGCGGCCACGACGCCACGCACTACCCGCTGAGCATCGTCGCCCACCCGGCCGGCAGCGGGGACACCGCCACCCTGCACCTGCGGCTGAAGTACCTGCCCGAAGTCTTCGACCGTGCGACCGTCGAGACCGTCGCCCACCGCATCGAGAAGGTCCTGACCGCCCTCGCCGGCGATCTGCACGCCCCGGCCGCGGCCGTCGACGTGCTCGTCGGCGACGAACGCGCCGCCCTGGCCCCGGTCCGTGGTCCCGTCGGCGGCACCACCCACACCCTGCCGGAGCTGTTCGGCGCGACCGCCGCCGCGCACCCGGACGCCGTCGCGATCGTCGACGGCGCCACCCGGTGGACCTACCGCCGCCTCGACGACTGGTCCACCCGCGCCGCACGCGTCCTGACCGACCTCGGCGTGGGCCCGGAAACCTTCGTGGCCCTGGGCATCTCGCGGTCGCTGCATTCGGTGGCCGCGATGTGGGCCGTGACCAAGACCGGTGCCGCGTTCGTGCCCGTCGACCCGAACTATCCCACCGACCGCATCGCCTTCATGCTCGCCGACAGCGGCGCCGCCCTCGGGCTCACCACCGCCGCACACCACGACACCCTGCCCGGCACCGTCCGCTGGCTCACCGTCGACACCGACGACTTCGCCGCCCGGCTCGCCGACACCCCCGCCGGGCCCCTCGGCGACGCCGACCGCCGCGGCCCCCTGCGGCTGGACCACCCCGCCTACCTCATCTACACCTCCGGTTCCACCGGCCGCCCGAAGGGTGTGGTGACCACCCACCGCAGCCTCGAGAACTTCGCCCTCGACCAGCGGGAGCGGTTCGGGGCCGGACCCGACGCCACCGTCATGCACTTCTCCTCCCCGAGCTTCGACGCCTCGATCTTCGAGTACCTGCTCGCGTTCGGTTCCGGCGCCGCCCTCGCGGTCGTACCGCCCACCGTGTACGGCGGTGAGGAACTCGCCCGCGTCCTGCGCGAGCACGGCGTCACCCACGGCTTCATCACCCCCGCCGCCCTCGCCTCCCTGCCCGCCGCCGACCTCGACGCCTTCGCCGACCTCGCCGTCGGCGGTGAGGCCTGGCCGGCCGAACTACGCGACACCTGGGCACCCGGCCGGCGCCTGGTCAACGCCTACGGCCCCACCGAGACCACGATCATGGCCGCGATCAGCGCCCCGATGACCGCCGCCGGCCCCATCACCCTCGGGGGACCGCTGCGCGGTGTCCGCGCCGTCGTCCTCGACGCCGCCCTGCGCCCCGTGCCCGCCGGCGTCGCCGGCGAGCTGTACCTCGGCGGCCTCGGCCTGGCCCGCGGCTACCACGCCCGCCCCGACCTGACCGCCGCCCGGTTCGTCGCCGACCCGTTCGGGACGCCGGGGGAGCGGCTGTACCGCACCGGCGACGTGGTGCGCTGGACCGACGCCCTCGAACTGGAATACGTGGGCCGCTCCGACTTCCAGGTCAAGGTCCGCGGGTTCCGCATCGAACTCGGCGAGATCGACGCCGCGTTGTGCAGCCACCCTGACGTCGCGTTCGCCGCGACCCTCGGCCACACCGCGCCCTCCGGGGAGACGGTGCTCGTCGCCTACGTGCTGCCCACCCCCGGCCACGAAATCGGCACCGACATCCTGCGCGCGCACGTCGGCGACCGGCTGCCCGCGCACATGGTGCCCGCCGCGGTCGTCGTCCTCGACGAGATCCCGCTCACCCCGGTCGGCAAACTCGACCGCCGCGCCCTGCCCGCACCGGACCTGTCCGGCGGCAGCGGGGACTACATCCCACCGGCCGACGAACTCGAAACCGCCGTCGCCGGGGTGTTCGCCGACGTCCTCGGCCTCGACCGGGTCTCGGTGACCGACAACTTCTTCGACATCGGCGGCAACTCCCTCGTCGCGACCCGCGCCGCGTCGCGTCTCGGCGCCGCCCTCGGCGTCGACCTCGGGGTACGGGCCCTGTTCGAAGCCCCGACCGTCCGCGCCCTCGCGGCCCGGCTCGCCGCGACCCCGGGCACCGAACCGGCCACCGGTGCCGGACCGGTCCGCCGCCCCCGCCCGGACCGCATCCCCCTGTCCCCGGCCCAGCAACGGATGTGGTTCGTCAACCAGTTCGACACCAGCTCCCCGGCCTACAACATTCCGCTCGCGATCCGGCTGACCGGTCATCTGTCCGTCGCCGCGCTCGACACCGCCGTCCGCGACGTCCTGGCCCGGCACGAGAGCCTGCGCACCGTCTACCCGGCCGGCCCCGACGGGCCCGTGCAGCGGATCCTCGACGCCGACGACGTCGGTCTCACCGTCGACGTCGTGCCCGCCACCGAGGACACCGTCCTCGCTGCCGCCGCGGAGTTCGCCGCCACCGGATTCGACGTCACCGTCGACGTGCCGCTGCGGGCGCGGGTGTATGCGCTCGGCCGCGACGAGCACCTCGCCGTCCTCGTCGTCCACCACATCGCCGGGGACGGCTTCTCCACCGGGCCCCTCGCCCGCGACCTGATGACCGCCTACCGCTCACGCACCCGCGGCGACGCCCCCGCCTGGGCGCCACTGGACGTGCAGTACGCCGACTACACCCTCTGGCAGGTCGGCCGCCTCGGCGACGCCGCCGTCCCCGGCTCCCTCGCCGCCACCCAGCTCGACTACTGGCGCACCGCCCTGGCCGGCCTGCCCGAAGTCCTCGCCCTGCCCACCGACCGGCCGCGGCCCGCACAGCAGTCCTTCCGCGGCGACGTCGTCCGCTTCCCGATCGACGCCGCCCTGCACGAACGCCTCACCCGCCTCGCCGCCGCCCGCGGCACGACCGTGTTCATGGCCGTGCACGCGGTGCTGGCGGTGCTGCTGGCGCGGTTGTCGGGCAGCGACGACATCGCGGTGGGCACTCCCATCGCCGGCCGGGGGCATCGTGCCCTCGACGATCTGGTCGGCATGTTCGTCAACACCCTGGTGCTGCGCACCCACGTTCCCGGACAGCGCACCTACGCCGATCTGCTCACCGCCGTCACCACCACCGACCTCGACGCCTTCGCCCACGCCGACGTCCCCTTCGAACAGGTCGTCGAAGCCGTCGACCCGGCCCGTTCCACGGCCCACGCGCCGCTGTTCCAGGTCTCGCTCGAATTCCAGAACACCGCACGTCCCCGCCTCGAACTGCCGCACCTGACCGTCAGTGGCGTGCCGCTCGACCCGACGGTCGCCAACTTCGACCTCGAACTGCTCCTCGGCGAGAACCACGACGACACCGGCGCCCCCGCCGGCTTCGACGCCGCCCTCGTCTACGCCACCGACCTGTTCGACGCCGACACGGTCACCGCCTTCGCGGACCGGTTCGTCCGCCTGCTCGACGCCGTCACCGCCGCCCCCGACACCCCCGTCGGCGACATCGACCTCGTCACCGACGAGGAGCGTCGTGCCCTGGTCCCCGCCCACGGCCCGCACACCCTCGGCACCCGGGTGTGGCCGCAGATCCTCGCCGACGCCGTCGCCGTCGACCCGGACGCCCTCGCCGTCGTCGACGGGCCCCGCCGCGCCACCTACCGCGAACTCGACGCCCACTCGAGCCGCCTCGCCCGGATGCTCGTCGACTACGGTGTCGGCCCCGAGACGGTCGTCGCCCTCGGTCTGTCCCGCAGCCTCGACTCCGTGACCGCCCTGTGGGCCGTGACCAAGACCGGCGCCGCGTTCGTGCCCGTCGACCCGAGCTACCCGCGTGAACGCATCGAGTACATGCTCACCGACAGCGGTGCCGCCCTCGGCCTCACCGTCACCGCCCATCGCGACGGGCTGCCCGCCACCGTGCCGTGGTTCGCGCTGGACTCCGCCACCACCGTCGCCGAACTCGCGCCGTACGCACCCGAGCCCCCGACCGACGCCGAGCGCACCGCGACCCTCGAACCCGACCATCCCGCCTACCTGATCTACACCTCCGGGTCGACCGGCCGCCCCAAGGGCGTCGTGCTCACCCACCGCGGCCTGTCCGACCTCGCCGTCGAGGAACACCTGCACCTCGACGTCCGGCCCGGCAGCCGCGTTTCGCACCTGGCATCCCCGAGCTTCGACGCCTCGGTGTTCGAACAGATGATGGCCCTCTCGGCCGGTGCCACCCTCGTGATCGTGCCCCCGGCCGTGTACGGCGGCGGCGAACTCGCCGAGGTCCTGCACGCCGAACAGGTCACGCACGCGTTCATCACCCCGACCGCGCTGGCCTCCCTCGACCCGGACACCGTCGACAGCGTGGGGGTCCTCCTCGTCGCCGGTGAGGCCTGCCCTCCCGAACTCGTCGCCCGCTGGGCCCCCGGCCGCCGCCTGGTCGACGCCTACGGCCCCACCGAGGCGACCATCATGACCTCCATCAGCGATCCTTTGGCGCCGGGGGAGCCCGTCACCATCGGCCGGCCCACCCGCGCCTTCCACGCCGTCGTCCTCGACGCCCGGCTGCGACCGGTGCCCGTCGGTGTCGCCGGTGAGTTGTACGTCGCGGGACCGGGCCTCGCGCGGGGCTACCACGCCCGCCCCGACCTGACCGCCGCGCGGTTCGTCGCCGACCCGTTCGGGGCGCCGGGGGAGCGGCTGTACCGCACCGGCGACGTGGTGCGCTGGACCAAGGACCACAGCCTCGAATACGTCGGTCGCTCCGATTTCCAGGTCAAGGTCCGCGGGTTCCGCATCGAACTCGCCGAGATCGACGCCGCGCTCACCGGGCACCGGGACGTGGTGTTCGCGCACACCGTCGGCCGCACCGCCCCGTCCGGGGAGACCGTCCTCGCCTCGTACGTCCTGCCGGCCCCCGGCCGCGCCCCCGATCCCGCCGACATAAAAGCATCTGCGGCGCAACAACTTCCGGGCCACATGGTGCCGACCGCCGTGGTCGTGCTCGACAGGATCCCGCTCACGCCGGCCGGCAAACTGGACCGGCGGGCCCTCCCGGAGCCGGACTTCGCCGCGCTCGGCGGCACCTACCGCGCCCCGGCCACGGAACTCGAACACACCGTGGTGGGGGTATTCGTCGACTATCTCGGCCTGGACCGGGTCTCGGTCGACGACAACTTCTTCGACCTCGGCGGCACCTCGCTGCTCGCCACCCGGATGCTGCCGGCACTCGGTGAGCGCCTCGGGCGGCCCGTCCCGCTGCACTCGATCTTCACGCATCCGACCCCCGCCGGCCTCGCCGCCCACCTCGGGGGCCCGCAGGAACGCACCGGCATCGACGAGGCCCTGCAGGTGCTCGTCCCCCTGCGCGACGGCACCGGCGCACCGCTGTTCTGCGTCCACCCGGCCGTCGGGTTGTCGTGGGCCTACGCGCCGCTCGCCCAGCGCATCGGCGGCGACCGCCCCGTCTACGGGCTCCAGTTGCCCACTCTCAGTGGTGGTCCCGCCCCGGAGTCGGTCACCGCGCTGGCCCGGCGGTACGTCGAGGAGATCCGCCGTATCCAGCCGCACGGCCCCTATCACCTGCTCGGCTGGTCGCTCGGCGGCGTCGTCGCCCACGCCGTCGCCGTGGAACTGCGCCGGGGAGGGGAGCGGGTGGACACCCTCGCCCTGCTCGACAGTCACCTCAGCGTCCGGGGCGCCGGCTCGGTCGGGATCCGCGACATGCTCCGCGATCTGGGTGTGCCGTTCGACGCCGAACAGGAACCGACCTACGAGCAGGCGTCGGAGCTGCTCGATGCGGCGCTGGGCGGCGACACCGGTCTGACCGCCGCGCACCTCGAGCGGATCCACCGGGGCTCGGCCGCCGCGTTGCGGGCCGCCCGCCGGCACGCGCCCGCCACCTTCGACGGGGACGTGCTGTTCTTCACCGCCGTCCGGTCCGCCGCTCCGGTCGCGGCGGTCGCGGCCTGGCACAACGTGGTGTCGGGGGAGATCCACCAGTACCGGATCGACTGCGATCACCACGAGATGGTGTCCCCGCACGCGGTCGAGGCGATCGTGCAGGTCCTGTCGGCGCGACTGGCGGACCCGGCGGTCACCGGCGCGGGCCCACGGAACTGAAATCGCCGTCGGGACAGCATCTTCCGTATCCCCGCGGACGGTCACGGACAAGGCGAGGTCCCGCAGCGAAGGAGGGGACCCCGGCGATCGACGGACGTGTCGCGGCGGTGCCCCGAGATCAGTGCCCGGTCACCGTCCGAGGCGCCCGATCACCGTCTCAGCGGGCTGTAGAAGACCAACCCGTTGCCCTTGTTGTCGTAGACCACGGCGCGGCGCTCGTGCGCGTCGTCGTACGGGCCCTGCACGATGCCGCCGCCGGCTTCTTCGATGGCCTTCGCGGCGGCATCGACGTCGGCGGTCTTGATGCCGACGACCACCTGGCCGTGGATCGGATGATCGACTGCGGTCGCGAGCGCGAGGGTGACCCCGCCTCCGTCGAGGGCAGCGAAATGGGCGCCGTCCCGGAACTTCAACGCCATGCCCAGGGTCTCGTTGTAGAACCTGATGGACTCGTCGAGATCGTCGGTCGACAGCACGATCATCTTCACTTCATGGCTGCTCACGGATGCCTCCTTCGGCGAATGTCCGGAAAGCCTAACGTGATCGACACCGTGACATCGAGGGTCGATCGTCCCGTCGAACACCGGTCGACATACCCGACTGATTTACGTCACTGTGACGAATTAGTCCCGGGAGAACCCCCGGGCGAGGGGAGAGGATGGAGCCCGCATTGCGGACCCGGTCGACCGGCCCGCGCGACGCCGACCCGGTCGGGCGATTCCGAAGCGTGCAGCCCACGGTCGCGGACGGGTCACCGGACCACCGCGGGTCGAACTTCGGCACGCTGGAGCACGAGCGGTCGGACACGGGCCCGACCCGGTAATCGTCACCGTGACGAATTAGGTCCCGTCTGGGCCCGGGGCCGTGGAGGGGCGAGGCGGGTAACGCCGGAGCGTGAGCGAGGCTGCGTGGAGATCCGTGGAAGGCAGCCGGCGTCCGGTCCCGTCGGGTGCCCGCAGCCGCACGATCCGGCGGCGAACGCCGGCAGGAACGCCGGGCGGCGCGAGCGCCGCGGTTGCGGAAGCCGAGCGCCCGCAGTGCGGACACGGGTCGCCGGAAGCTTCGACACCCGAGCGGGCCGCGCGGACAAACGGCTGGTCAACCCCACATCCGAAATTGCCGATAATGCACATTATGTCAAGTAGTGTGCCGGAAGCCTCCCCGCGGGAAGGTGGACCCCGGGTGCTCGAACCGATGCAGGCACTCGAACCGATGCAGGCACTCGAACCGGTGGATGTGCTCGAACCGGGCGCGCACCGGAGTGCCCCCGGCGGACGCGTCCGGCCTCGCCGCACCGTCGGCCGGCGGCGCGGCGTCCGGCCGGTCGCCCGCGTCGTCTCGTCGATCGACCGGATCGCCGCTTCGCACCGGCGGTCGTCCGGCGTGTCGGTCGGCACCGCGCGACCCGTCGGCGCCCGTCCTGCGTGGGCCGGACGAGGCCCTCTCCCCGTCGAGCACTCCCGTGCGGACCCACTCACCTATTGCTGATAACAATACTGATGGATAATCACCGTTATCCATCACACGCCCACGGCGCGCGAGCATGCGCGCATTCCCGGCACGACGCCGCCGCCAACGCCGGGCCTCAGCACGCCCCGATTCGTTCCCCGCCCCCGGCCCCCGGACCGCCGCGCCCACGCCGCCCGCGATGTCCCGGCGCGGGCCGTCGCACACCACCACCACCACCTCCCCCTCGACGGGTGGATCGGCGACGTCGCCGGCCCGCTCCCCTCGTCGTACAGTCGGTTCGACGAACGGCAGGTCCGTGGGGCCGGCCCCGGATTCGGGAGGAACGGCGATGCCGCCGAACGTGTGGTTGACCCCGGGCGAGCTGTCGTCCCGGTCGGGGGTGGCGGTGTCCGCGCTGCACTACTACGAGGCCCGCGGCCTGATCGAGAGCAGACGCACCTCGGGGAACCGGCGCACCTACCGGCGCGACACGCTCCGTCGCCTGGCCTTCATCCGGGTCGCGCAGGGCGTGGGGGTCTCCCTCGACGAGATCCGGGAGGCGCTCGATTCGCTGCCGGACAGCCGGGTGCCCACCGCGGCGGACTGGGCGCGGTTGTCGCGGCAGTGGCACGACCGGCTCACCGAGCGGATCGAGGCCCTCACCGCCCTGCGGGACAGTTTCACCGAGTGCATCGGGTGCGGTTGCCTGAGCCTGGCGTCGTGCCCGTTGGCCAACCCCGGCGATGTGCTGGGCGCCCGGGGCCCGGGACCCCAGCGCCTGGGCGGGGCCGGGTCACACCGGTAGGCCGTGGCCGCCCGCCGGGTCGCACCGTTCCCGTCGGCCCCGGATGTCACACTGGTATCGCACAGGTGTACGACCGGGATGCGGGGAGGGTCATGACGGGCCGGGTGGATCCGGGGTTGCTGGACTGGGTGGCCGCGTACCTCGAGACGCTGCAGACGGCGAAGCGGTCCGCGCACACGATCAAGGCGTACCGGCTGGATCTGCAGGCGGTGTGCGGGGAACTCGCCGTCCGCCTCTCGGTCGCCCCGGACGAGCTGTGCGTGCAGGACATCACGATCCGGGCGATGCGCTCGGCGTTCGCCGCCTTCGCGCGGGAGCGGCAGCCGGCGTCGGTGCGGCGGGCCTGGTCGGTGTGGAACAGTTTCTGCAACTTCCTGGTCTCCGAAGGCGTGTCGGAGGGCAACCCGATGGCGTCGATCGCCCAGCCGAAGCGCCCCCAGCACACCCCGAAGTCGTTCACGCCCAAGGCGATCGGGCAACTCGTGGACACCCTCACCGTCGAGGCGCAGCGCCCGGCCGCCTCGGGCCGGGAGTGGCCGCAGCGCGACCTGGCGCTGATCGCGACCTTGCTGCTGACCGGTATCCGTTCGGAGGAGCTGATCCGCCTCGACCTCGGCAGCGTGCTCGGCGGCACCCGTGCCCCCGTGCTGCGAGTGATGGGCAAGGGCACCGTGGAGCGGCAGATCCCGCTCGAGCAGAGCTGGACCGCGATCGTCTCGGCGTATCTCGAGGAGCGCTACACCCGGTTCCCGCCGACGCATCGGCCCCGGCGCGGCGACGACGAGACACTCGCGGTGTGGGAGCGCTATCCCCCGGCCGATCCGCTGTTCGTCGGCGCCGACGGCCGGCGTATCACGCGCGGCACCCTGCAGTACCGGGTGCGGCGGATGTACCGGATGGCGGGCATCGAGAGCGAGCGCAAGCGCGGCGCCCTCGCCCACGCGCTGCGGCACACCTTCGCCACCAGCCTGGCCGACGGCGGGGCGACGATGGTGGAGCTGCAGCAGTTGCTCGGCCACCGGTCACTGCAGACCGTGCAGATCTACACCTCGGCGACGGACGACGCGGTCCGGCACGCCGCCCGGCACAACCCGGTCTACGGGCTGCTGGACCGGCGCGAGTGACGTCGGGGCGGCGCGGTCACGGGACGCGTAAGCCTGTGGCGAGTGGGTATAGCTGACAGACTGGGGGCGGCGCGGGAGCCCCGCTGCTCCTCCGCCACCGATTGCCCGGTCGACCCGAGACATCGAGGAGCACGGAATGAGCATCCAGTCGGTTGAGCCACGTCGTCATCATGTGGTGGTGATCGGATCCGGATTCGGGGGTCTGTTCGCTACCAAGGCCCTCGCACGTGCCGACGTGGACGTCACCGTCGTCGCTCGGACCACCCATCACCTCTTCCAGCCGCTGCTGTACCAGGTGGCGACGGGCATCCTGTCGGTGGGTGACATCGCGCCGCCGACCCGGCTGGTGCTGCGCAAGCAGAAGAACGCCCAGGTACTGCTCGGCGACGTCGAGTCGATCGATCTGACGCGGCAGACCGTGACGTCCCGATTCCTCGAGCGGGAGACGGTCACGCCGTTCGACAGTCTGATCGTGGCCGCCGGGGCGGGCCAGTCGTATTTCGGCAACGACCACTTCGCCGAGTTCGCGCCCGGCATGAAGACGATCGACGACGCGCTCGAGTTGCGGGGCCGGATCCTGGGGGCGTTCGAGCAGGCGGAGCTGGCCGAGGACCCGGCCGAGCAGCGCCGGTTGCTGACGTTCGTGGTGGTCGGGGCGGGACCGACCGGGGTGGAACTCGCGGGACAGATCGCCGAGTTGTCCCATCACACGCTCCGGGGCGCGTTCCGCAACATCGATCCGGCGGCCGCCCGGGTGGTGCTGCTCGACGGGGCACCGGACGTGTTGCCGGTGTACGGGGGCAAGCTCAGCGCCAAGGCCCGCCAGACCCTCGAGAAGCTGGGGGTGGAGATCCAGCTCAACGCGATGGTCACCGACGTGGATGCGACGGGCCTGACGGTCAAGGACAAGGACGGCACCGAGCGCCGGATCGAATCGCAGTGCAAGGTGTGGTCGGCGGGCGTGTCGGCGAGTCCGCTGGGCCGCCGGCTCGCGGAGCAGTCCGGCGCCGAGATCGACCGGGCGGGCCGGGTCCTGGTGAATCCGGACCTGTCGCTGCCCGGTCATCCGAATGTGTTCGTCATCGGCGACATGATGTCGTTGGACAAGCTGCCGGGCCTGGCGCAGGTGGCGATGCAGGGCGGCAAGTACGCGGCGCGGCAGATCGTGGCGGGCCTGTCCGGTCACGATCCGGCCGAACGCAAGCCATTCAAGTATTTCGACAAGGGGTCGATGGCCACGATCAGCCGGTTCAGCGCGGTCGCGAAGGTCGGCAAGCTCGAGATCAGCGGGTTCGTCGGCTGGGTGGCCTGGCTGGGGATCCACCTGCTGTACCTGGTGGGCTTCTCGAGCAAGCTGTCGACCCTGCTGTCGTGGGCGACGACGTTCCTGACCCGGGGCCGCAACGAGATGGCCTCGACGGAGCAGCAGGTGTTTGCCCGCAACGCGATCGACCGGCTGCAGCGGCGTACCGAGGAGGCCGAGCGCGGCAGCGCCGGGCGACGCGCCGCGGGCTGAGCGGCGGGCGCCGGGGGCTCGAGGCCCGCGGCGCAGGTCAGTTGCCCAGGGCGTCGGGATCGAGAATGTTGGCCAGGCGCACCTGCCCGTGGGCGACGGTGCGGTGCTGCTCGTCGGTGATCGCGACCTGCCACAGCTGCTGGCTGCGTCCGCGCTGGATGGGGGTGGCGGTGGCGGTGAGCACCCCGTCGCGGGTGGCGCGGATGAAGTCGGTGTTGTTGTTGACGCCGACCACCTTGCCGCGGTCGCCGAGCCAGATGCTGCCGGCGAAGCTGGCGACGGATTCGACGACGGCGCAGTAGACGCCGCCGTGGACGATGCCGAACGGCTGGTGCTGGTTCGGGGTGACGGTCCAGTGGGCGCGGACCCGGTCGGGGCTCAGTTCGGTGAACTCGAGGCCGAGGACGGACCCGAAGCCGTCGTTGTGCTGGGCGGTGACGGCCGCGGGGTCGGAGAGTTGTTCCTGGGTGGGCAGATCGGTCATGTGTCACTCCGTCCGGGTCGTGCCAGCTCCCTGGCGCGGGCCCGGCGCCGGTCGCCGGGTCTGGAAGGGATGCTAGGACATCGCGGGCGGCACGCAGTGCCGGGACGAGCCGGCGGGCCTCGCGTGGTGCACGCGAGGCCCGCCGTGGGAAGGACCGGGGGTCTCTGCAGCCCTCAGGACTCCGGCGCGGTCCGGCAGTAGCAACGCCTCGTAACTATAGGTAAGCCTTGCCTAATTTAGCAAGTCCGCGGACCGGCACCCCCAGCGTCAGGAACGCATCCAGCAGAACCTGGCCGCGGCGCGCCGCGACGGTGCGGGAGGTGCCGGCCAGGGCGGGGAGCTGCGCCGCGCCCGCCACGACGGTGCGGCCGAGCAGGGACCACAGGCGCAGTTGCTCGGCGGGGGCGCACTGCGCCAGCGACGCGTGGACGGCACGCAGCGCCGTGGTGGCACGGTGGGCGGTCCACCGGGCGAGCGCCTCCTCGCACGGCAGCACGACGACCGCGTCGTCGGCGACGGCGGGATCGTCGGGTAGTACACGCAGGGTGTCGTCCGCGACCGCGGCCCAGTCGATGCCGCCGTCGCTGTCCTGGTGGATCCACAGGTTCTCGAGCCCGGGATCCCAGCAGCGCGCCTCGAGCAGATAGGGGGCGAGGACCCGGCCCGCGACGACGTGGACGAGGGCGGCCGCCACCTGGTCGACGGCGATCCGCGGGTCCGCGACGTCCTCGAGCGCGCGGGCGTACAACAGCGCGATCCGCCGGTCCCGGTCGGCGTCGGCGAGCCGCCACCAGCGTCGGCGGGGTTCGTCGTCGATGCGGGCGACGGCGTAGACGCGGGGAGCGTGCGGCATCAGCAGCCTCAGGCGGGCGTCGGTGTCCTCGAACGCGGGGATCTGCACCGCGGTGGATCTCGGTGGCAGCAGGGTTGTCATCCACACCTCCCGATCGGCGGATCGTCACAATTAGGTAAGCCTAACCATGCCATTACGTCGTGGGGGATGCAAGCCTGGAAGATAGGCTTCGGTAACCTAACCTTCGTTCGGCCGAGTACGCGTCCCCGAGGAGCCCACCGCCTGTGACCACCCTCCGCCCCCCGGAGACGCCGCCGCCCGTCGCGGACGCCCCCTCCCTCCCCCGCCGTCTCGCCGCCGAAGCCGGCGACCTGGGTCTGCTCGCCGTGCCCGCCGTCGTCGGTGTGCTGCTCGTACGCGCCCTGTCCGACGCCCACGGCGGCGGACAGACCGACCGTGTCGTCTTCGGTGGAACGGCCCTCGCCGTCACCGTCGGCCTGTGGTGGTACAACCGCGGGCACCGCGAAGGCACCACCGGACGCAGCCTCGGCAAACAGTGGACCGGACTGGTCACCCGCGACCGCGGCCACGGCGGGCCGGTCGGCGCGCGGCGCGCCCTCCTGCGCCGCGGCACCGAGGTCGTCACCGAGCGCGTCGCGGCCGCCGACGGATTCGTCCCCCTCGCCGCCGACACGAGCGTCGGCGCCGTCCGCCGTCGCCGCCTGCTCGGTCTGCTGGCCATCGCCGCGATACTGACGGTGGTGCTGCTCGCCGGGATCGCCGTCGGCGCCCGGCCGATGACCATCGCCGAGGTCGTCCACGCTCTCACCACCGACGACGGCTCCGACACCGACGTCATCGTGCACACCCTGCGGATCCCGCGCACCGTGCTCGGACTCGTGGTGGGCATCGCTCTCGGCGTCGCCGGCGCCCTCATCCAGGGTCACACCCGCAACCCCCTGGCCGACGCGGGCCTGCTCGGACTCAACGCCGGAGCAGCCTTCTTCGTGGTGCTCTCGATCTACCTGCTCGGGATGGCCACCCCCGGGCAGTACCTGTGGTTCGCCTTCGCCGGGTCGCTCACCGCCAGTGTCGTGGTCTTCGGGTTGTCCTCCCTCGGAGGCGGCCGCGCCGGACCGTTGACCCTGGCCCTGGCCGGCGCGGCCGTGGCGTTCTTCCTGCAGGCGATGACGCATGCGGTGGTGCTGCTCGACCAGACCACGCTCGACGGATACCGGTTCTGGATCGTCGGCTCGGTCGCCGGCCGCGACCTCGAGGTGTTGTGGCAGGTGCTGCCGTTCCTCGCGGCCGGACTGCTGCTGGCCGTGGTGAACACACCCGGCCTCAATGTGCTCGGCCTCGGCGAGGACGTCGCCCGGTCCCTGGGCACGAACGTCGTCGCCGCCCGCACCGTCGGCATCGTCGCCATCACCCTTCTCACCGGCGCCGCGACCGCGGCCTGCGGACCGATCGCCTTCGTCGGGCTCGTGGTCCCGCACGTCGCCCGGGCGATCACCGGACCGGACTACCGCTGGCTGCTCCCCTACGCCGGGCTGCTCGGCGGGGTGATGCTCGTCCTGGCGGACGTCGTCGGCCGGATCGTGGTCCGCCCCGGGGAGCTGCAGGTCGGCATCGTCCTCGCCCTGATGGGCGCACCGTTTTTCATCGCCCTCGTGCGCCGGCGCCGGCTGGTGGCCCTGTGACCGCCACCGCGCCGGCACGCACCGGCCCGACCCGGGCGACGGTCCCGTCCCGGCCGGCACTGCGGATCGGCACGCTCTCGCTCGTGTGGCGACCGCGCGCGGTGTTCCTGTGCCTGGCTCTGGTGGCGGCCACGTTCCTGCTGCTGTGCGTCGGGCTCGGCCGCGGCGACTATCCGCTGTCGGTGCCGCAGGTGGTCTCGGTGCTCGCCGGCGGTGGGGAGCAACTCGACCGGTTCATCGTCCTGGAGCTGCGCCTGCCGCGGGGCCTCGCGGCGGTGCTCGTCGGCGCGGCGCTCGCCGTCGCCGGCGCCCTGACCCAGACGGTGTCCCGCAATCCGCTGGCCAGCCCGGACATCCTCGGCGTCACCGCCGGTGCGAGCGCGGCCGCGGTCGCGCTCATCGTCGCCGCCGGTTCCGGGACGCTCGCCGGGATGCTCGGCGCGCTCGGGTTGCCCCTCGCGGCGCTGTGCGGGGCCCTGTGCACCGCCGCGGCGGTGTACGTCCTGGCCTGGCGTGGCGGCGTGGAAGGCTTCCGACTGGTGCTGATCGGGATCGGCGCCAACGCGCTGTTCGTGGCGCTGACGAACTGGATGCTGGTCTCGGCCGACATCAACGACGTGTCCCAGGCGCAGGTGTGGCTCACCGGGTCGCTCAACGGCGCCGGATGGTCGCAGGTCGTGCCGACGGCGGTGGCGCTGGCCGTCCTGACCGGTTGGCTCGCCACCGCCGCCTTCACGATGGGTGCCCTGCGGCTCGGGGACGAGACGGCCCGGTCGCTCGGCGTGCGGTTGCAGACCCAGCGGGCGGTGTTGCTGCTGTCCGCCTGCGCCCTGGTCGGTGTCGCCACCGCGGCGGCCGGGCCGATCGGGTTCGTCGCGCTCGCGGCCCCGCAGATCGCGCTGCGCCTCGTGCGCTCCCCCGGTCCGCCGTTGATCGCCTCCGCCCTGACCGGAGCGGCCCTGGTCACCGGCGCCGACATCCTCGCCCGCACGGTGCTGCCCGTCGCGCTGCCCGTCGGCCTGGTCACCTCCGCCCTCGGCGGTCCGTTCCTGCTGTATCTGCTCGTGCGCTCGAACCGGAAGGTGTCGCTGTGACCAGAATCCCCCGCACCGACGACGTCGCCGCGCCCACCGCCGCGCCCCCATCCGAGGCCGTGGACAGCGCCGCCCCGCCGCCGCGGCTCGTCGCGCGGGACCTCGCGCTCGGCTACGGCGACCGGCTCATCGTCGACGGCCTGGACCTGACCGTGCCCCCCGGGGTGATCACCACCGTGATCGGGCCCAACGGGTGCGGCAAGTCCACCCTGCTGCGGGCGCTGGCCCGGTTGCTGCGCCCGCGTCGCGGCAGCGTGCTGCTCGACGGGCACGCGATCTCCTCGATGCGCACCCGCGACGTCGCGCGGGTGCTGGGGATGTTGCCGCAGGCGCCGGTGGCGCCGGAGGGCCTGACCGTCGCCGACCTCGTCGCCCGGGGGCGGCATCCGCACCAGTCGTGGCTGCGGCAGTGGTCCGCCGACGACGAGGGTGAGGTCGCCGTCGCACTGGACCGGACCGGCATCACCGAGCTCGCCGACCGCCCGGTCGACCAGCTCTCCGGCGGGCAGCGTCAGCGGGCATGGATCTCGATGGCGCTGGCGCAGGGCACCGACGTGCTGCTGCTCGACGAGCCGACCACCTATCTCGATCTGGCGCACTCGGTGGAGGTCCTCGACCTCGTCGACCGCCTGCACGCGGAACTCGGCCGCACCGTGGTGATGGTGCTGCACGATCTGAATCTCGCGATCCGCTACAGCGACCACCTGGTGGTGATGAAGGAGGGCCGGATCGTGCGCGCGGGCCCGCCGGCGCAGGTGATCACCGAGGAGCTGCTGCGGGAGGTGTTCGCGCTCGACGCGGCGGTGATCGACGACCCGGTCTCGGACCGGCCGCTGGTCGTGCCGATCGGCACCCGGCACGTGTTCGGCACGGCGGGCGGACCGCGGACGAGAACACGTACTACTTCGGGTAGTACGACACGCTCGTCGGAGACCCGGTAAACTCGTGTCATGGCAGCACTCGGAGAACTCGAACGCGCAGTGATGGACCACCTGTGGTCCTCCACCGAACCGCAGACCGTCCGGCAGGTCCACGAGGCCCTCGCCGCCCGGCGCTCCCTCGCGTACACCACCGTCATGACCGTTCTCCAGCGCCTCGCGAAGAAGAACCTCGTCATCCAGCAGCGCGACGACCGCGCCCACCGGTACGTCCCGGTGCACGGCCGCGAAGAACTCGTCGCCAGCCTCATGGTCGACGCCCTCGACCAGGCCGACGAGTCCGCCGGCCGGGTCGCCGCCCTCGTCCACTTCATCGGGCGTGTCAACCCCGACGAGGCCGCCGCGCTGCGCGAGGCCCTCGCCGCGCTCGAGGCCCAGCAGGACGGGCCCACCCGTCCCACCGTCGCCGACCCGGGTACCGGTCGGGCGAGCTGACTGGCACACTCGGTGCCATGAACGCGACCACCGCGCTGGTCTTCGGCATCCTCGCGCTGCTGCTGGCCGGGCCGGTCCCGGCCCTGCTCAGCCGCGCCACCTGGCCGTACCGCAACCCCCGCCCCGCCCTCGTGCTGTGGCAGGCGGTGGCGCTCGCGGCCGTGCTGTCCGCGTTCAGTTCCGGCCTGGCCATCGCATCGCTGCTGCTCGTCCCCGGTGAGGACGGCCGCCCCACCACCGCCCCACTCCAGGAGATCGACGCGCTCGGCCTGCCCCTGTGGCTGACCTACGTCGTGGTCTTCGCCCTCACCCTGCTCATCGGTGCACGGCTGATGTATTCGATTCTGCGCGTCGGTGTCCGCACCCGCCGCCGCCGGGCCCGGCACCGCATGCTCGTCGATCTGCTCGACCGGCGCGACAGCGGCGCCTCGGTGCGGCAGCTGTCCCACGTGCGCGTCCTCGACACCGCCGAACCCGTCGCCTACTGCCTGCCGGGCCTGCGGCACCGGGTCGTGCTCAGCGAAGGCACCCTCGACCACCTCGCCGACGATGAGATCCGCGCCATCCTCCGCCACGAGCACTCCCACCTGCGGGCCCGGCACGACCTCGTCCTCGAGGCGTTCACCGCCGTCTACGAGGCCTTCCCGCGGTGGGTACGGTCCCGGTCCGCGCTCGGCTCGGTGCAGCTGCTCGTCGAGATGCTCGCCGACGACTCCGCCGTGCGCGTCACCGGCCCCACCCCGCTGGCCCGGGCCCTGGTCGCCTGCGCCGGCGCCCGCACCCCCCAGGGCGCCCTCGCCGTCGGCGGCCCCTCCACCGTGCTGCGCGTCAAGCGCCTCGCCGAACCCGGCCCGGACCTGCGCACCGCCGTGACCGCCTACACCGCGGCCGCCGCCATCCTCGTCGTGCCCACCATCGCGGTCGCCGTGCCGTGGCTGACCGAACTGAGCCGCCTGCTGCGCGCCTGGTGACCCCCCGCCGTCCGCACCGGTAGCACGCCCCCGATTTCGATCCCGTCCGGGTTCGGGGGAAGCTGTACCCATGACCGTCGAACGCACCGAGAATCCCCGCGCCCAGATCGGCGTGACCGGCCTGGCCGTCATGGGGTCGAACATCGCCCGCAACTTCGCCCGCCACGGCCACACCGTCGCGCTGCACAACCGCAGCGTCGCCAAGACCGACGCCCTGCTCGAAGCCCACGGCGACGACGGGGACTTCGTACGCACCGAAACCATCGACGAGTTCGTCGCCGCCCTGCAGAAGCCGCGCCGGGTGCTCGTCATGGTCAAGGCCGGCGACGCCACCGACGCGGTCATCGACGAACTCGCCAACGCGATGGAACCCGGCGACATCATCATCGACGGCGGCAACGCCCTCTACACCGACACCATCCGCCGCGAAGCCGCACTGCGCGCCCGCGGCCTGCACTTCGTCGGCGCCGGCATCTCCGGCGGCGAAGAAGGCGCCCTCAACGGCCCGTCGATCATGCCCGGCGGCCCCGCCGAGTCCTACGAGGCCCTCGGCCCGCTCCTCGAGTCCATCTCCGCCCACGTCGACGGCACCCCGTGCTGCACCCACATCGGCCCCGACGGTTCCGGCCACTTCGTGAAGATGGTGCACAACGGCATCGAGTACGCTGACATGCAGCTCATCGGTGAGGCATACCACCTGCTGCGCGACGCGCTCGGCCACGACGCCCCGCAGATCGCCGACGTGTTCTCCGAATGGAACACCGGCACCCTCGAGTCCTACCTGATCGAGATCACCGCCGACGTCCTGCGCCAGACCGACGCGAGCACCGGCAAACCCCTCGTCGACGTCATCGTCGACGCCGCCGAGCAGAAGGGCACCGGCCGCTGGACCGTCAAGTCCGCCCTCGACCTCGGCGTCCCGGTCACCGGCATCGCCGAGGCCGTGTTCGCCCGCGCCCTGTCCGGCTCCCGCACCCAGCGCGCCGCCGCCCGCGGCCTGGCCTCCGGCACCCTCGGCGACAAGCCTACCGACGCCGCCCAGTTCACCGAGGACATCCGCCGCGCCCTCTACGCGTCGAAGATCGTCGCCTACGCGCAGGGCTTCGACCAGATCGCCGCCGGCAGCGCCGAACACGGCTGGAACGTCGACCGCGCCGCCCTGGCCACCATCTGGCGCGGCGGCTGCATCATCCGCGCCCAGTTCCTCAACCGCATCAAGGAGGCCTACGACGCCGACCCGCAGCTGCCCAGCCTGATCCTCGCCCCCTACTTCCGCGAGGCCATCGAGGCCGGCATCGACAGCTGGCGCCGCGTCGTCGCCACCGCCACCATGCTCGGCATCCCCGTCCCCGCGTTCGCCTCCTCGCTGTCGTACTACGACGGTCTGCGCGCCGACCGCCTGCCCGCCGCCCTCACCCAGGGCCAGCGCGACTTCTTCGGCGCCCACACCTACGAGCGCATCGACGCCGACGGCAAGTTCCACACCCTCTGGAGCGGGGACCGCACCGAGGTCCGCGCCTGACCACGCCCGCACCGGCACCCCGGTAGGGCATAGTTTGTGCCCATGAGCGGCACCGTCACGGCGTCCGTCGTGTGCGCGCTGGCCGCCGCGCTCCTGTTCGCGGCGGCCAGCGTCGCCCAGCAACGCTCCGCCGAAGCCGTCCCCGCCGGCGAGTCCCTCGTCGCCGCCCTGATCCGCAGCCCCCGCTGGTGGGCCGGGGTAGTCGGCGACGGCGGCGGCTACCTGCTGCAGGTCGCCGCCCTCGCCCTCGGGCCGGTCCTGGTGGTCCAGCCACTGCTGGTGTCGTCGCTGCTGTTCGCCCTGCCCCTGTCCGCCGCGTTCTCCGGCTCCCGCATCACCCGCCCCACCTGGCTGACCGCGGCGGCCCTGTGCGCGGCGCTCGTGGTGTTCCTCGTCGTCGGCGACCCCACCGCCGGTGAGATCGACGCCCCCTGGCACGAGTGGGTCCTCCCGCTCGGCGCGGTGTGCACCGCCGTGTCCGCCGCCACCGCGATCGGGCTGCTCGGCCACGACCCCGGCACGCGGGCGATGGCACTCGGCGCGGCCAGCGGCCTGCTCTACGGCGTGGCGGTGGCGTTCACCAAGTACGTCACCGACCTGTTCGAACACGGCCTGCGTCCCGTGGTCGGCGCCTGGCAGACCTGGGCCCTGCTCACCGCCGGCCTGCTCGGCGTCTACCTCCAGCAACGCGCCTTCCAGGCCGGCCCGCTCGCCGCGTCCCTGCCGGCGATCACCATCGGCGAACCCCTCGCCGCCGTCTTCCTCGGCATGACCGTCCTCGACGAACGGCTCCGGGTCGACGGCCCGGGACTCGCCCTGGTCGTCGCCTCGGTCGCGGTGATGCTGATCGCCACGGTGGCGCTCTCGCGCAGCCAGGCCCGGCTCACCGCGCCCGACGCCACCGGCGCGTAGCATTCGCCAGGTGCGCTTCCTCGACGGCCACCAGCCCCCGTACGACCTGACCTACGACGACGTGTTCCTCGTCCCGAACCGGTCCGCCGTCGCGTCCCGGTTCGACGTGGACCTGTCCACCGTCGACGGTTCCGGCACCACCATCCCCATCGTGGTCGCCAACATGACCGCCGTGTCCGGCCGCCGCATGGCCGAGACCGTCGCCCGTCGCGGCGGACTCGTCGTGCTCCCCCAGGACCTGCCGGCCGGCACCGTCGCCGAGACCGTCGCGTTCGTCAAGAGCCGCCACCTCGTCGCCGACACCCCCGTCACCCTCGGTCCCGAGGACTCCGTCTCCGATGCCCTCGCCCTCCTGCCCAAACGCGCCCACGGCGCCGTCGTCGTCGTCGACGACCACCGCCGCCCCGTCGGTGTCGTCACCGAAGGCTCCTGCCGCGAGGTCGACCGGTTCGCGCGGCTGCGCGCGGTCGCCATCCGCGACTTCGCCACCGCCTCCGTCGGCTCGTCGCCGCGGGAAGCGTTCGCACTGCTCGAAGCCAAACACGACCCGCTGGTCGTGCTCACCCACGACGACGGCACCCTCGCCGGGGTCCTGACCCGCACCGGCGCCGTCCGCGCCGGCATCTACACCCCGGCCGTGGACGCCGACGGGGCCCTGCGCATCGGCGCCGCCGTCGGTGTCAACGGCGACGTCGCCGCCAAGGCCGCGGGGCTCGTCGACGCCGGCGTCGACCTGCTCGTCCTCGACACCGCGCACGGCCACCAGGAGAAGATGCTCGACGCCCTGAAACGGATCAAGGCGCTGGACCTGCCCGTCCCCCTCGTCGCCGGCAACGTCGTCTCCGCCGCCGGCACCCGCGAACTGCTCGACGCCGGCGCGGACATCGTCAAGGTCGGCGTCGGCCCCGGCGCCATGTGCACCACCCGCATGATGACCGGTGTCGGACGACCCCAGTTCTCCGCCGTCGCCGAATGCGCCCGCACCGCCCGGGACCTCGGGGCGCACGTCTGGGCCGACGGCGGGGTGCGGCACCCCCGCGACGTCGCACTCGCCGTCGCCGCCGGCGCCGCCAACGTCATGATCGGGTCCTGGTTCGCCGGCACCTACGAATCGCCCGGCGAACTGCGCTACGACGAGACCGGCCACCCCTACAAGGAAAGCTTCGGCATGGCCTCCAAGCGTGCGGTCGCCGCCCGCACCGTCGACGACTCCGCCTTCGACCGCGCCCGCAAAGCCCTGTTCGAGGAAGGGATCTCCACCTCCCGCATCCGCATCGACCCCCAACGGCCCGGCGTCGAGGACCTGATCGACCACATCTGCTCCGGGGTGCGCAGCACCTGCACGTACGCCGGTGCCCGCACCCTCGAGGACCTGCACGCGCACGCCGTGCTCGGGGTCCAGTCGGCCGCCGGATTCGCCGAGGGACGCCCCCTGCCGACCGGATGGTGACCGCACCGCACGAGGCCGGACACGGTCCGTAGAATGATGCCTCACCGTGAACGCCCGCCCCTCGGGCCCGACGAGAGGAATCCGGTGCCCGCGGCACCCACCATTTCGACACGACCCCCGGCCGCCATCATTTCGACACGGCCTCCGGCCGCCATCATTTCGACACGGCCTCCGGCCGCCACGGCCGACGCGGAGTCCGACTCCGCCGGTTCGGAGGGTTCCCCTAGCGAGCCGGGTGACATACCCGGCCGGACCCTCGCGACATCGGAGCGGAGCTTGCCGCCGGCCCGGGAGCGGTGCTGATGTCCGTCCTGCTGTCCGTCCTCAGCCTGCTCGGGTTCATCGCCCTGACCGCCGGCACCGCGGTGTTCGTGGCGGCCGAATTCTCCCTCACCGCCCTCGAACGCAGCACCGTCGACGCGCACGCCCGCGACGGCGACCTGCGCGCACGCCAGGTTCAGCACGCCCACCGCACCCTGTCCTTCCAGCTCTCGGGCGCCCAACTCGGCATCACCATCACCACCCTGATCACCGGCTACCTCGCCGAACCGGTCCTCGCCCGGTTCCTCGACCCGTTGCTGCGCGCCGCCGGGCTCGGCGCCGCCCTCGCCTCCGGCATCTCCCTGGCCCTGGCCCTGATCATCGCCACCTCGTTCTCGATGGTCTTCGGCGAACTCGTACCGAAGAACCTCGCCATCGCGCGGCCCCTGGCCACCGCCCGCGCCACCGCCGGCCTGCAGGCCGGGTTCTCGCTCGTGTTCAAATGGGCGATCCGCGGACTCAACGGCGCCGCCAACCGGATCGTGCGGCGCCTGGGTATCGAACCGGCCGAGGAACTGCGCTCGGCGCGCTCCCCGGAGGAACTCGGATCACTGGTGCGCGCCTCGGCGGAACGCGGCGCCCTCGACGAGAGCACGGCGCTGCTCGTGGGACGCTCGCTGCGTTTCGGGGAACGCACCGCCGAAGACCTCATGACCCCCCGCGTCACCATCGAGTCCCTCGACGTCCACGACACCGTCCTCGACCTCATCGACGCCTCGTCGCGCACCGGCTACTCCCGCTTCCCGGTCGTCGACGGCGATCTCGACGCCACCGTCGGCGTCGTCCACGTCAAACACGCGTTCACCGTGCCCGCGCGGCGCCGCGCCCACACCCAGCTGCACACTCTCGCCCGGCAGGTCCCCGTCGTGCCGTCCACCCTCGACGGGGACGCGGTCATGGAACGGGTCCGCTCCGACGGCATGCAGGTCGCGCTCGTCGTCGACGAATACGGCGGCACCGCCGGCATCGTCACCATGGAGGACCTGATCGAGGAGATCGTCGGCGACGTCCGCGACGAACACGACGAACCCGAGCCCGAAGCGCAGCGCGTCGAGCAGGGCTGGTCCTGCTCGGGCCTGCTGCGCATCGACGAGGTCGCCCACCTGACGGGATACCACGCACCGGACGGCGAATACGAGACGCTCGGCGGGCTGCTCCTCACCGAACTCGGGGAGATCCCCGAATCCGGCGACGAGGTGCTGCTGCCGCACCGGCCCGGCGACGCCGACCACCGCTGGCGTGCCCGGGTCCTCGACATGGACGGGCACCGCATCGACCGCGTCCTGCTCGTCCCCACCGAGCCTGCCGGTGAGGACGAGCACGCACCCGGCCGCGAGAACGGAGACCGGTGATGAACGACTGGCTCGCGGTGCTGCTCACCGTGCTGCTCCTCGCCGGCAACGCATTCTTCGTCGGTGCCGAGTTCGCCCTCATCACCGCGCGCCGCGACCGACTCGAAGCCCTCGTCGGGCAGGGCAAGAAACGCGCCCGCACCGTCATCGCCGCCGGGGAGCACCTGTCGCTGATGCTCGCCGGGTCCCAGCTCGGCATCACCATCTGCTCGATCCTGCTCGGCCGCGTCGGCGAACCGGCCATCGCCCACCTGATCGAAACACCCATGCACGCCCTCGGCGTGCCGGACTCCCTGCTGCACCCGATCGGCTTCGCACTCGCCCTCACGATCGTCGTGGTGCTGCACATCCTGCTCGGCGAGATGGTTCCGAAGAACATCGCCATCGCCGGACCGGAACGCTCGGCGATGCTGCTCGTACCGACCCACCTGCTGTTCATGAAGGTGGCCCGGCCACTGATCGCGTTCTACAACCTGTGCGCCAACCTCAGCCTGCGCCTGCTGCGGGTCGAACCGAAGGACGAACTGGACGTCACCGTCACCGAACTCGAACTGTCCGAGATGATCGGCGAATCCCGCTCGGAAGGACTGCTCGACGAGGAGGAACACCGGCGTCTGACCCAGGCCCTCCAGACCAGCGGACGGACCGTCGCGGACGTCACGATCCCCCTGTCCGGGGTCCGCACGGTCCCGCTCGGCCCGGCCGGCACCACACTCGGAGCTGTCGAGCAGGCCGTCACCGAGACCGGCTACTCCCGGTACCCGGCGGAGACCGCACACGGGGAACTGGCCGGCTACCTGCACCTGAAGGACGTCCTCGACCTCGTGCGCGACGAATCGGCAGGGCCGGACACCCTCATCGCGACCGCCGAGATCCGGCCCCTGCCGCCGGTGCCGGTCGACGCCCCCCTCGACGACGCGCTGTCGCTGCTGCGGCGCACCAGCGCCCACCTCGGCGGAGTCGTCGACGAGCACGGAACCGTGATCGGCATCGTCGCGCTCGAAGACCTCGTCGAACAGTTCGTCGGCACCGTGCGCGACACCACCCACCGGATGGCCGACCCCGGCCCGGGACCACGTCCGTGAACCTCCGCCCACCCGACACCCCGACGCGGCACAACAATCATTGCACCGTCGGTGCAGTCGATACCGGGGGGCAGCGGTGACCACCGTCCTCGAACCCGAGCACTGGCTGCCCCGCCGGGAGCGGCACCGCCACCGGCTGACGGCGCTGCTCGCCCCCTACCTCGACCAACGCGCGCACGGCACACCACACCCGGTGATCGACTTCCTGTTCACCTACTACAGCTACACGCCGTCCCAGCTCCTGCGCTGGCACCCCGGCTTCGGAACGACACTCACCGGCCCCGCATCCGCGGAGTACGCCTCCCTCCGGGGCTACCGGACCACCGGCGCCGGGGTCTCGGCCGACCCCGAACACCTCGCCCGCCGGCGCGACACCATCCGCTACGTCACCGACCTGCTCGAGGCCACGACCTCCCGTCCCGCGCACCTCGGCTGCTTCGGCCTGCACGAGTGGGCCATGGTGTACCGGACCGAGCCCGCCGACCTCCGCCACAGCGCCGTACCGCTGCGGCTCGGACACACCGGCACCGACGCCGTCGTCGAATCGTTGCAGCTGCGCTGCACGCACTACGACGCGTACCGGTTCTTCACCCCCGCCGCCGGCCCCCTCAATCTCGAACCCCTCACCCGCGACGACCAGATCCGGCGGGAGCAACCCGGGTGCCTGCACGCCGCCATGGACCTGTACAAGTGGTGCTACAAGCTCACCCCGCTGCTCGACTCGGACCTGACCGCCGACTGCTTCGAACTGGCCTACGCCGCCCGGGAACTCGACATGCGGGCCAGCCCCTACGACCTGAGCGACCACGGCTACCGGCCCATACGGATCGAGACACCCCGCGGCCGGGCAGAGTACGTCCGCGGACAGACGGAACTGGCCGACCGCTCCGCGCCACTGCGCGCGGTGCTGCTCGACCGGTGCCGCCGACTCCTCGACGCCGGCCGGGAGCACACCCACCGCTGAGCGGACACCGCCGCCTGCCCTCTCCCCGGGACGTCCCCGGCGCGCGGCGCGGCCCCCGCGGGGAGGGATATCCCTCCCCGGGTCTAGGCTGAAGTCTGGAGAGGCCACGAGCTGATGCTGTACGTCTCCGTCCTGGGTGAGCAGTCGATCACCGACGACACGACCGGCGCCGTCGTGACGCGGTCCCCTCGCGGCACGACCCTGGTCGCCTTCCTCGCCCTCCACGCCGGAGTTGCACAGCCCCGCCAGCTCATCGCCCCCCTGTTCTGGCCCGACTCGACAACCGCCCAGGCCCTGACCAACCTGCGCCGCGAACTGCACCACCTGCGCCGTGCCCTCGAAGACGACCCGGCCGTCGAGGTGACCTCCCGGGATCTGTGCTGGCGCGACACCGAGACCAGCCGGGTGGACCTACGGACCTTCACCGTCGAGTACCAGGCCGCCCGGGCGGCCGCGACCAGCGGCGACGACGAGGCGGCGCTGCGGCACGCCACCACCGCGCTCGCCGAATACCGCGGCCCCCTGCTGCCCGGCATGTACGACGACTGGATCCTCGAGGCCCGATCGGATCTCGAACGGCACTGCGTCGACCTGTGCGATCTGCTGTGCCGGCTCCGGACGCGCACCGGCGACCTCCCCGGGGCGATCGACGCCGTCCGCCGCCGGATCCCCCTCCGACCCCTGGAAGAGAGCGGGTACCGCACCTTGATGACCCTGCAGGCCGAGCACGGCGACCGCGCCGGCGCAGTGAGCACCTATCACCGCTGCGCCGCCGTCCTCGAACGTGAACTCGGGCTGGCACCTGACCCGGCGACGCGCACCCTCGCCGACCGCCTGCTCGCCCCCGCGGACCCCACCGCGACCGCCCGCCCCATCGCCGGACCGGCGGCCGAGCGGCCCGGACTCGCCGCCCCGACACTCGTCGGACGCACACGCGAACTCCGTCGGCTGCACGAGACGTGGCGCACGGCGGCCGCCGGGCACCCCACCCTCGTCCTCGTCACCGGCGGCGCCGGCGTCGGCAAGACCCGCCTGGTCGCCGAGATCGCCGACAGCGCCCGCGCACAACCCGCGGCGGTGGTGGCCGGCACCCAATGCTTCGGAACGTCCGGACGGCTCGCCCTGGCCCCGGTAGCGGACTGGCTCCGTACCCCCGCGGTGCAGCCCGCGCTCACCGCGCTCGCCCCGATCTGGCGCGCCGAGGTCGACAGGCTCGTACCGTCCGGCGCGGCCCGCCCGGAACCCGGCGCCGGCGTCCGGGCGATGGTCGACGCCTGGCAGCGCCTCCGGTTCTTCGAAGGCCTGGCGCGGGCGCTGATCGGCGGCGGCCGCCCCGTGTTGCTGACCCTCGACAGCATCCAGTGGTGCGACCCGGAGACGCTGACGTTCCTGACGTTCTGCCTGTCCCTGACACCCGACGCGCCCCTGATGGTGGCCGCGACAGCCCGCACCGACGACACCGACGAGAACCGGGACCTCGAGCAATGGGCAGACCGGATGCGGACCGCCGGTCTGCTCGCCGACCTGCCACTGCAGCCCCTGGGGGCCTGCGGCACCGCCCGCCTGGCCGAAACGCTCGGGGGGCGCCCGCTCGACCCGCAGGACGCCGAACTACTGCACGCGACCACCGGTGGCTTCCCCCTCTACATCATCGAAGCGATGCGCAGCGGACCGGGCGTCGCCCCCGCCGGCCGCCTGGCCGACGTGCTGCACGACCGGATCGGGCAGGTGAGCCCCGCCGCACGGGACGTCGCCGGACTCGCCGCGGCGGTAGGCCGCGACTTCACCCTCGACCTGCTCACCGAGGCCAGCGACCTCGACACCGACGCCGTGGTGCGCGCCGTCGACGAGCTGTGGCAACGCAGAATCCTGCGACAGTTCCGCGACGGCTACGACTTCTCCCACGACCTGCTCCGCGACGCCGCCTACGCCCGGATCAGCCCGCCCAGGCGCTGGCTGCTGCACCGCCGTCTCGCGCAGAGCCTCGAACTGCTGCACGCCGACGACTACGACAGCGTCTCGGCGCAACTCGCCGAGCAGTACGCCCGCGGGGGACGACCGGACCGGGCAGTGACCTACTACCGTCGCGCGGCCGATGTCGCCTCGAGCACCTTCGCCCACACCGAGGCGATCCGACTGCACAAGAAGGCACTCGCCATCGCTCGCACCCAACTCGAGGGGCGCGACGCCGCCGTACAGGAACTCGCCGTCCGCGAAGAGATGGCGGCGCCGCTCAACGCACGATACGGCTACTCCTCCCCCGAACTGCAGCAGACCCTCGAGCGCTCGATCCGGCTGGCCGAGTCCCTCGGCCGCAAGGACTCCCTCCTGGCCGGCCTCGTCGGCCTCTGGTCGTCGCGGTTCGTGCAGGGAAACATCGCCGGCGCCCACGAGGTCGCGACCCGCGCACTGACTCTCGTCGACCCCGGCTCCCCGCTGCGCGGGTCGGCCCACTTCGCATTCGCCGGGTCCGCGGTCGAGCTCGGCCGCCCCGAGGAGGCGCTCCACCACTTCGACCGTGCGGCCGCACTGACCCGGGGCGCTCCCTCGTTGACCGTCGGCACCCGGCCCGACGTGCACGGCAGCGCCTGGGCGGCCCACGCCCACTGGCTGCTCGGCCACAACGACGCCGCCCTGAGCTGCTGCAACGAGGCTGTCCGGCTGGCCCAAACGATCGATCATCCTTACAGCCTGGCCGTCGCCCTGGCCTACAGCGGCATCACCCACCACCTGCGCACAGACCCCGCCGCCCTCGACGCCGCCGTCGCGGAACTGACCGACCTGTGCATCCGGTACGGATTCGCCTACTACAGCGAGTGGGCGCTGATTCTCGGCGGGTGGTCCCGCGGCGGCGAGGCCGGCCTCGTGCAGATGCGGCGCGGCATCGACACGCTCCGCTCGGCCGGTTCGTTCGCCCGGATGCCGTATTGGCTCTCGCTGCTCGCCGACCTGTCGGTGCGGGAAGGGGAACCCGGCGCTGCCCGGGCCGCGCTCGATGCCGCGATAGTCGCCGGACAGGCCCGCGACGACCTGTGGTGGCTGCCCGAGGTGATGCGGATGCGCGCGGCGCACGACGACCACGTCGCCGCGATCGTGCGACTGCGTGCCGCCGCCCGGACCGCGGCCGCCCACGGCAGTGCCGCCCTGCTCCGGCGCTGCGCGCGGGACCTCGCCGAACACGGCGTCGACCTGCCGCTCCCGGGCGTTCCCCCGGCCCGGTGACCGGCGGCGCGCACCCGAACGCTGCGCGAACGCCCTCTTCCTAGGGTCGACGGTACAACGCCCGCACCGGCGAGCGACCGACCCGAGAGGGGCTTTCGTGACCACCATTTCGACCCGGCCGGCCGGCGCGGTGCCGTACGACGACCTGGCCGCGGCACTGCGCGGCGACCTGATCACCCCCGGCGACACCCGTTACGACACGGCGCGTGCCGTCTACAACGGCATGATCGACAAACATCCCGCGGCGATCGCACGCTGCCGGGACGCCGCCGACGTCGTTTCCTGCGTCCGCTTCGGCCGCGCCCACGCGCTCACCCTGGCCGTGCGCGGCGGCGGGCACAACGCCGGCGGTCTCGGCGTGTGGGACGACGCGCTCGTCGTGGACTTGTCCCTGATGCGCAGCACCACAGTCGATCCGGCACACCACACCGTCCGCGTCGACGGCGGATGCACCTGGGGCGACGTCGACCACGCCACGGTCGCCTTCGGCATGGCCACCCCGTCCGGCTTCCTCTCGTCCACGGGCGTGGGCGGGCTGACCCTCGGTGGCGGCATCGGCTACCTCTCCCGGCGCTTCGGGCTGACCGTCGACAACCTTCTGTCCGCCGACGTGGTCCTCGCCGACGGCACGCTCGTGACGGCCGACGAGAGCTCGCACAGCGACCTGTTCTGGGCGCTGCGCGGCGGCGGCGGGAACTTCGGCGTCGTCACCTCCTTCACCTTCCGCTGCCACGACATCGGGGAGGCCGGCATGATCGTCGGCGGCCCGGTGCTCTACGACCTCGCCGACACCGCCGACGTCATGCGCTGGTACCGGGAGCTGCTGCCGGCGCTCCCGGAGGAACTCAGCGGCTGGATCGCGCTGCTCACCGTCCCACCCGCCGCCCCGTTCCCCGAGGACCTCTGGGGCCGCAGGTGCTGCGGCATCGTCTGGTGCTACACCGGACCACACGCCAAGGCCGACGAGGTGCTCGACCCCATCCGGACCTACGGCTCGCCGCTGCTGGTCGGCCTGCACGACATGCCGTTCACCGTCCTGCAGAGCGCGTTCGACGCCCTCTACCCGCCCGGCCTGCAGTGGTACTGGCGGGCGGACTTCTTCGACGAGATCACCGACGCCGCAATCGACGTGCACTGCAGGTACGGGCCGCAGCTGCCGACCGGTCACTCCACCATGCACCTCTATCCCATCGACGGGGCCACCAGCCGCGTCCCCGAGGACGCGACCCCGTTCGCGTACCGGGGCGGCGGATGGGCGGGGGTCATCGTCGGTGTCGACCCCGACCCCGCCAACGTCGGCCTCATCACCCGGTGGGCTCGCGACTACTGGGAACAGCTGCACCCGACCTCCGCCGGCGGCGCCTACGTCAATTTCCTGATGAGCGAGGGCCAGGACCGGGTCGAGTCCGCCTACCGCGGCAACTACGACCGGCTCACCCGGATCAAGCGCCGCTACGACCCGGACAACGTCTTCCACGTCAACCAGAACATCCGGCCCGCCGCATCCGAACGGTAGCCCGGAACCGTACCCGCCCGGAGAGGAACGGACTATGCCCACGCACAGGCTGGAAGCGGACTATCTGGTGATCGGCTGCGGCGCGGCCGGCATGGCGTTCGCGGACGCATTGATCACCGATTCCGACACCGACGTCGTCATGGTGGACCGGCGTCACGCCCCGGGCGGGCACTGGAACGAGGCCTACCCGTTCGTGCGGCTGCACCAGCCGTCCGCGTACTACGGCGTGAACTCGCTGCCGCTCGGGACGGACGTCATCGACCGCACCGGCCCGAACCGAGGCATGTACGAACAGGCGAGCGCACCGGAGATCTGTGCATACTTCGACCGTGTCATGCGCAGCAATCTGCTGACATCCGGAGCGGTGCGCTACTTCCCCATGAGCGAATACGTCGGTGACCATCGCTTCGTCTCCCGGATCTCCACCGACCGGTACGAGGTGGAGGTCCGCACCGCCCTCGTCGACACCACCTACCTCGAGCCTGCGATACCCGCCACGTTCACACCACCGTTCGACGTGGCCCCCGGCGTCCGCTGCGTCCCCGTCGACGCCCTTGCGCGCGTGGCCGAACCGCCCGAACGGTACGTGATCATCGGGGCGGGCAAGACCGCGATGGACGCGTGCCTGTGGCTGCTGCAGCTCGGCCTGCCCCCGGACGCGATCCAGTGGGTCAAACCCCGGGAGGCGTGGCTGCGCAACCGACGGTTCGCCCAGGGCGGTGAACTGGTCGACGACTTGATCGAGGGACTGGCCCGGCAGATGGAAGCCGCCGCCCGGGCGAGGACGCCGGCCGAGAAGAACCGGCTCTGCCCACTGAACCGGCTACCGGACGTCCCCCTCGACTGGATCCGCGGAACGCTCGTCGAGACGAACGCCGAGTACGCATGGTCGAAGGAACCGGACATGGCGGACTGGCTCGAGCGTTCCCGCCTCAACACGTCCCGGGGACTCCGGCACCGCGCCGACCGGCCCCTCGTCCGGGAAGCGACGAGACGATTCGCCACGCACGTCCGGCCCGCCCTCGCCAACCTCACCGGACTGCTCGACGACGCCCGGCAGGCGGCGTGACTGCGCGGCCGCCCGGCCCGCCCGGGCGGGCCGGGGTCGCGGACCACCCCGTATGATCTGAGCGATTGCGGCTACTCGCCGATCACGATCGAGACCGCTTCCGGGCGCGCACAGTACGCCCGCGAGCGGTCGGCGCTCACCATCGCGCCGCGGCCCTGGAGAGGAGCTGCTGAATCGATGTACCGCCCCGGCGGCGGGTCGAACCGGCCTGCCCGAAACTACCGGCGGGTAACGTGAGTGCTGTTCGTCGTGCTGCCCGTCGGCGCCGCCGACGCGAGCGCACAGGTCCCGGAAAGAGTGAGGCAGGTAATGACTGAACGCGTGCAAGTCGGTGGACTCCAGGTCGCCAAGGTGCTCTACGACTTCGTCGTCGACGAGGCGATCCCCGGCACCGGGGTGGACGCGGCCGAGTTCTGGGCCGGCGCGGACAAGGTGATCCACGATCTCGCCCCCCGCAACCGCGCCCTGCTCGCCACGAGGGACGAGCTGCAGGCACAGATCGACACCTGGCACCGCGACCGCAAGGGCCAGGCGCACGACGCCGCGGCCTACAAGGCGTTCCTCCAGGACATCGGCTACCTCGTCCCCGAGCCCGCCGACTTCCAGGTCACCACCGCAGGCGTCGACGCCGAGATCGCCACCACCGCCGGACCGCAGCTGGTGGTGCCGGTTCTCAACGCCCGCTTCGCCCTCAACGCCTCCAACGCCCGCTGGGGCTCGCTCTACGACGCCCTCTACGGCACCGACGCCATCTCCGAAGAAGGCGGCGCCGAGAAGGGCACCGGCTACAACAAGGTGCGCGGCGACAAGGTCATCGCCTGGGCCCGCGACTTCCTCGACACCGCCGCCGCCCTCGCCACCGGCTCGCACACCGACTCCACCCGGTACTTCGTCGACGGCGCCGAGCTGAAGATCGAACTCGGCGACGGCACGACCACCACCCTGGCCCAGCCGGAGAAGTTCGCCGGCTACCTCGGCGACAAGACCGCCCCCACCGCGGTGCTGCTGCGCAACCACGGCCTGCACGTCGAAATCCAGATCGACCCGGACTCCCCGATCGGCAGCACCGACGCCGCCGGGGTGAAGGACGTCGTCCTCGAATCCGCGGTCACCACCATCATGGACTTCGAAGACTCGGTCGCCGCCGTCGACGCCGAGGACAAGGTCATCGGCTACCGCAACTGGCTCGGCCTCAACCGCGGCGACCTCGCCGAGGAGATCTCCAAGGGCGGCAAGTCCTTCACCCGCTCCCTCGACGCCGACCGCGTCTACACCGCCCCCGACGGCTCCGACCTCACCCTGCACGGCCGATCGCTGCTGTTCGTCCGCAACGTCGGTCACCTCATGACCAACCCCGCCGTGCTCGACTCCGAGGGCAACGAGGTCCCCGAGGGCATCCTCGACGCGCTGATCACCAGCCTCGCCGCCGTGCACGGCCTGTCCGTCGGCAACGCGACCGGGCCGCTGATCAACTCCCGCACCGGCTCGATCTACATCGTCAAGCCCAAACAGCACGGCCCCGAAGAAGTCGCCTTCACCACCGAACTGTTCGGCCGGGTCGAAGAGGTCCTGGGCCTGCCGGCCAACACCCTCAAGGTCGGCATCATGGACGAGGAACGCCGCACCACCGTCAACCTGAAGGCCTGCATCAAGGAAGCCAGCGAACGCGTGGTGTTCATCAACACCGGCTTCCTCGACCGCACCGGCGACGAGATCCACACCTCCATGGAGGCCGGCGCCATGGTCCGCAAGGCCGAGATGAAGAAGCAGAAGTGGATCTCGGCCTACGAGGACTGGAACGTCGACACCGGCCTCGCGTGCGGGCTGCAGGGCAAGGCCCAGATCGGCAAGGGCATGTGGGCGATGACCGACCTCATGGCCGACATGCTCGAACAGAAGATCGGCCAGCCCCGCGCCGGCGCCAACACCGCCTGGGTGCCTTCGCCCACCGGCGCCACCCTGCACGCCACCCACTACCACCAGGTCGACGTGTTCGCCGTGCAGGACGAGCTGAAGGGCACGCGCCGCGCCACCGTCGACGACATCCTCACCATCCCGCTCGCCCCGTCCACCGACTGGAGCGACGAGGAAAAGCGTGAGGAGCTCGACAACAACTGCCAGTCCATCCTCGGCTACGTCGTGCGGTGGATCTCCCAGGGCGTCGGCTGCTCGAAGGTGCCCGACATCCACGACATCGCCCTCATGGAGGACCGCGCCACCCTGCGCATCTCCAGCCAGCTGCTCGCCAACTGGATCCACCACGGCATCGTCACCGCCGACGACGTCGTCGGCGCCCTGCAGCGCATGGCACCGGTCGTCGACCGGCAGAACGCCGGCGACCCGACCTACCTGCCGATGGCCCCGGACTTCGACTCCAGCATCGCCTTCCAGGCCGCCAAGGAACTGATCCTCGAAGGCACCACCCAGCCCAGCGGCTACACCGAGCCGATCCTGCACCGGCGCCGCCTCGAATTCAAGGCCGCCCACGGCCGCCGAGCCTGACCCCCAGCCACGGCCCCCGATCCACGGTGGATCGGGGGCCGTGGCGTCTCACAGCCGATCACTAGACTCCGGGAACGACGGCGGGCAGACACGACGACAGGCAGGAAACACGTGGGTCGACATCGCGGAACGGGCGGCGCCAGAGGTGTGAGCAAGGGCCCGATCGTTGCCGTCGCCGTGGCACTCGTCCTCGTCCTCGCCGTCGTCGGCTGGTTCCGCCTGCGCGAACGCATCGACGAGCAGGCGACCGAAGCCGCACAGACCTGCGTCGAAGGTGACGCGCTTCTCGACGTCGCCGCGGATCCCGCCGTCGCCCCCACACTGACCGCCCTCGCCGCCCGCTGGGTCACCGACACCCGCCCGGTCGTCCGCGACCACTGCATCGACGTGCGCGTCACCGCCGTCGCCACCACCCCGGCCACCACCGCCCTCACCGCCGCCGCAGACGCCTCAGCCGCCGACCCCCGCTGGGACCCCGCCCTCGGGCCCCCACCCGCCCTCTGGGTCCCCTTCAGCAGCGACGCCACCGCGCGCGCGGCACAGGCCCTCGACGGACAGTCCCGCTCCCTCGCCACCTCCCCGATCGTGCTGGCCGTCCCCACCGCACTCGGGCGTGCCCTCGACGCCGCAAACACCGCATGGCGTCAGCTGCCCTCCCTCCAGTCCGACGGCAGCATCCTCGCCGGTCTGGGCCTCGACGGCTGGACCGGCCTCCGTCTCGCCCTGCCCACCGGCCCCGACGCCGACGCCACCACACCCGCCCTCGAGGCCGTCGCCGCCGCAGTCACCGACGCCGGACCCGGCCCCCTGACCGCCGAACAAGCCGCCTCCCCGGCAACCACCTCCGCGGTCGGGACCCTCGCGCTCGGCGCCGACGCCCTCGGAGCCGGCGCCGGACCGACCACCGCCGCAGCCCTGGACACCCTCGCCGACGCGCCCGGCGCCGACGGCACGGTGCACGCCGTACCGATCACCGAGCAACAGCTGCACACAGCAGTCACGTCCGGCGGCGCCGCCGGCCTCGCCGAATTCGTCCCCACCGGTCCCACTCCCACCGCCGACTTCCCCGCCGCCGTGGTCGACGCCCCGTGGGTCGACGAGACGCTCTCGCGCGCCGCCGCCGAACTGACCGGCTATCTCCGCGAACCCGCCGCCGCCCGCGCCCTGGCCGACGCCGGTTTCCGGGTCGACGGTCAGCCCGCACCCCGTAGCGACGCGGTGCCCTTCCCCCGCATCGAACAGACCCTGAACCGCGCCGACCCGGCCGTGGCCGACATCCTCCTGGACCACCGGCGCGCACCGGTGGCACCCCGCACCACCACGATCCTTCTCGACACCTCCACGTCCATGGGAACCGTCGAAGGCGACGACACCCGTCTCGCCCACCTCGCCGCCGCCCTGGACCAGCACGTGGACCGGTCACCGGACGCCTCGAACCTCGCCCTGTGGGTCTTCGCCGACGACCTCGACGGCACCACCCCGTACCGCACCACGGTGGCACGCGGCGCACTCACCGCGGACCACCGCACCGCTCTGACCACCGCCCTGAGCGGCACCCGTACCACCGACGGTTCCGCCGTCTACCGGTCCCTGGCCGCCGCCTACGTCGACGCCGTCCGAAACTTCACGCCCGGGCAGCCCAACTCCGTCCTCCTGATCACCGACAGTGCCAACGACGACGACACCACCCGCCAGCGCATCCTCGACCTCGTCACCGCCGCCGGCGACCCCGACCGGCCCGTCCGGATCGACGTCGTGACCCTCGGCGACGACACCGACCGCAACACCCTGCAGACCCTCGCCGACCGCACCGGCGGCGCGCTCGTCTCCGTCACCACGACCGACGGGCCCGAACTCGCCCCCGCCCTCCGAAAGCTGATGTCCTGACACCGTGATCCGGCTACTCGTCGCGGGGACGTTCCTCGCCCTCGTCACCTTCTGGCTCCACCGCCGCCTCGTCCGTGCCCCCGGTCTGCGCGGGCGCGCGGCGATCGCCGCGAACACCGCGCTCGGCGTCCTCCTCGTCGTCGCGCTGATCGGTGCGCAGAGCGGCACCTCACTCGACCCGCGCTGGGCCCGCCCGTTCGGATTCCTCGGCTGGACCTGGCTCGCAGTAGTGCTGTACCTGGTCCTCGGCACGCTCCTGATCGGGATCGTGTCCCTCGCAGCGCGAGCGGTACGCCGCTTCCGTCGAGACGCCGCCCATCCGCCGGATTCTTCCCGGCGGCGCGCTCTGCAGGTCGCGACGGGCGCGCTGACCGTCGCAGCGGTCGCCGCCGTCGGCTACGGCACGGTCGAGGCCGCTCGGCCCCGGCTCGTGCACACCCGGATCCCGCTGCGCCGGCTCCCGGCCGGATTCGACGGGCTGCGCGTCGCCCTCGTCACCGACCTGCACGTCGGCCCGTCCCGCGGCCGCGAGTTCACCCGCCGCGCAGTGGACCTCGTGAACGCACAGCGGCCGGACCTGATCGTGCTCGGCGGAGACCTCACCGACGGCACCATCGCCCTCGTCGGACCCGACCTGGCGCCTCTCGCGGACCTGCGTGCCCCGCTCGGGGTCTACGGCGTCAGCGGAAATCACGAGTACTACGCCGACGACGCGATGTCCTGGCTGGATTTCTGGGAAACCCTCGGTGTACGCACCCTCCGCAACGAGCGAGTGACCCTCGAGCGCGGCGGCGACGCGATCGATCTCGCCGGCATCCACGACTATTCTGCGCCGGCCCCGAACGACGCGGACCTGACCGCGGCACTGCAGGACCGCGATCCCGAACGCTTCGTTCTCCTGGCCGCCCACCAGCCTCGCCACGTGTTCGAGGCGCGCGAGCACGGCATCGATCTGCAGTTGTCCGGGCACACGCACGGCGGACAGATGTGGCCGCTCGGATACGTCGTGCCCCTGCAGCAGCCGACGGTGACGGGTCTCGACCGGTTCGGAGACACGCTCGTCTACACCTCCCGCGGTACCGGTGCCTGGGGGCCGCCGGTCCGCATCGCCACCCCTCCGGAAGTGGCGATTCTCGAACTGACCGTAGGGACCGTCTGACCGTCCTTGAGTTTGGGGTCGGGTGTTGGAGGGTTGCCGTTCCGGGATGTTCGGTTATTTAATATGTTCCGTATGGCTCGGAATATTTTGGTCTGATTCTCGGGGGTGAGCCGCTCCGGCGGCTCACCCCCGAGAACTCACTCAGCTGCTGTACGCCTCCAACGGCGGGCACGAGCACACAAGGTTCCGATCCCCGTACGCCCCGTCGATGCGTCGCACCGCGGGCCACACCTTCGCGCGGGTCTGCCCCAGTGGATACACCGCGATCTCACGGCTGTAGGGGTGGATCCATTCCCCCACCAGGCACTGGGCGGTGTGCGGCGCCCCGCGCAGCGGGTTGTCGTCCACCGGCCACTCCCCTGCCCCGACGCGGTCGATCTCGCCGCGGATGGCGATCATCGCGTCGATGAACGCATCGAGCTCGGACAGGTCCTCGCTCTCGGTGGGTTCGACCATGAGGGTGCCCGCAACGGGGAAGCTCATGGTGGGTGCGTGGAAGCCGTAATCCGCCAGACGCTTGGCGACGTCGTCCACCGTGACGCCCGTGTCCTTCGTCAGGGGCCGCAGATCGAGGATGCACTCGTGCGCCACCATGCCGTTCTCACCCGTGTACAGGACGGGAAAGTACTCGTCGAGCCGGCGCGCGATGTAGTTCGCCGACGCGATCGCGGTCAGCGAGGCCCGCCGCAGGCCCTGCGCCCCCATCAGCTTGATGTACGCCCACGTGATCGGGAGGATGGACGCCGATCCGAACGGCGCCGCCGACACCGGTCCGCCCCCGCCGAGCCCCGGCTCCGCCGGGTGTCCGGGCAGGAACGGCACCAGGTGTGCGCGCACGCCGATCGGCCCCACCCCGGGACCGCCCCCGCCGTGCGGAATGCAGAACGTCTTGTGCAGGTTCAGATGACTCACGTCGCCGCCGAACTTGCCGGGTCGTGCCAGACCGACGAGAGCGTTCAGGTTGGCCCCGTCGATGTACACCTGACCACCGGCGTCGTGCACGGCGCCGCAGATGTCGGCGATCTCGTGTTCGTAGACGCCGTGGGTCGACGGGTACGTGATCATGATCGCGGCGAGACGTTCGGCGTGATCGGCGATCTTCGCACGCAGATCGTCGAGGTCCACGTCACCGTTCGAACGGCACGCGACGACCTCCACGCGCATACCGGCCATGACCGCGGAGGCCGCGTTGGTGCCGTGCGCGCTCGACGGGATCAGGCAGGTGTCGCGGTGCTCGTCGCCCCGGCTCAGATGGTAGTGGCGGATGGCCAGAAGCCCGGCGTACTCGCCCTGGCTGCCGGCGTTCGGCTGCAGGCTCACCGCGTCGTACCCGGTCACCGCGGCAAGCCACCCTTCCAGGTCCGCGATGAGCCGGCGGATGCCTGCGGTCTGATCCGCGGGGGCGAACGGATGCAGCGCCGAGAATCCGGGCCAGGTGATCGCCTCCATCTCGGCGGCGGCATTGAGTTTCATCGTGCACGAACCCAGCGGGATCATGGTGCGGTCGAGCGCGAGGTCCATGTCCGACAGGCGGCGCAGGTACCGCATCATCGCGGTCTCGGTACGGTACCGGGTGAACGCCTCGTGCTCCAGGTACGCGCTCGTGCGCGCGAGGTGCCGGGGAAGGGCGGGCGCGGCTTCCGCCGCGGTGTCCTCCGCCCCGAACGCGGCAACAACTGCAGCCACATCGGCCTCGCTGGTCGCCTCGTCGCACGAGACCCCCACCTGGTCGTCGTCGACCCGCCGGACGTTGATGCCGGCCTCGAGCGCCGCCGCGACCACCGCGTCGGCGCGGCCGGGAACGCGGACCAGAACGGTGTCGAAGAAGCTGTCGTGCACCACGTCGATGTCGGCGGCTCGCAGCGACGCGGCGAGCCGGGCGGCCTGGCCCGCCACACGGGTCGCGATCCCGGCCAGGCCTTCGGCGCCGTGGTACGACGCGTACATCGCGGCGAGGACCGCGAGAAGCACCTGCGCGGTGCAGATATTGCTGGTCGCCTTCTCACGGCGAATGTGCTGCTCACGCGTCTGCAGCGCCAGCCGGTACGCCGGCGAACCGTCGGCGTCGACCGAGACACCGACGAGCCGGCCAGGCAGGTTGCGGGCATGGGCGGCGTGCACCGCGAGATAGCCGGCATGCGGCCCGCCGAATCCCATGGGCACGCCGAACCGCTGGGTGGTGCCGAAGCATACGTCCGCGCCCTGTTCACCGGGCGGGGTGAGCAGCGTCAGGGCCAGCAGGTCCGCCCCCACCGCCACGAGGGCGCCACGCTCGTGCGCCGCCTCGACGAGGGGACCCGCGTCGAACACCCGGCCGGAGGCACCCGGGATCTGCAGGATCACGCCGAAGAACTCCCCCTCGGGCAGACCGTCGTCGACGAGATTCGCGGTGACGATCTCGATTCCCAGGGGTTCCGCGCGGGTCGCGAGGACCGCCGCGGTCTGGGCGAACACGTCGGTGTCCACGACGACCCGCGTGCTCCGGCACTTGCGGTTGGCGCGCGCGAGCAGCGTCATCGCCTCCGCGGCGGCGGTCGCCTCGTCCAGCATCGACGAGTTGGCGACCTCCATGCCGGTCAGGTCCGAGACCATGGTCTGGAAGTTGAGGAGGGCCTCGAGGCGCCCCTGGCTGATCTCCGGCTGGTACGGGGTGTATGCCGTGTACCAGGCGGGATTCTCGATGATGTTGCGCAGCAGGACCGGCGGAGTCAGCGTGCCGTAGTACCCCTGACCGATCATCGACGTCGCGACGGTGTTCTGCCCGGCGAGTTCCTGCAGGGCCTTCAGCACCTCGTGTTCCGACAGCGGCGCGTCGAGCGACTCGAGTCCGTCCGCGACCCCGTCGGTCCGCGCGTCGAGGATCCCGGCGGGCACCGCCTTCGCGGCCAGTTCGTCGAGGGATTCGACGCCGACGACGTCGAGAATGCGGCGCAGTCCCGCCGCGTCGGGGCCGACGTGGCGGTCGGCGAAGGTGTGGGTGGCAGCATCGGTCATCGCGACTCCCTGAGGTCGGAGGTCCGCATCCGGGCAAGGGTCGCACGGTGCGTGTCCTCCCCCTCTGTCGCGAGCTCGTCGAGCGAGCGCCTGAGAGATTCGGTACCGGAACGAACCGGCCCTTTCCCCGTGGGCGGGTGGGTGCTCCCACCGCTTTCCAGAGACGTCGGTGCCCGTACGGTCCTCGATGCCTGAGAGATTGACGGGGAGGTGCTGCTCCTTCGGCGCCCGGAACAGGTCCGGAACTCTCCCGCACGGCGGCGACGTACCCCCGATTCTAGGGCACCGGGAGGCCGCGGAACACGGAGGTCGCGGGCGTTTCCTGTGACGAGCGTCTACCCGATCCGCCGATTGACGCGTTCGCGGCGGCGAGAGGCCAGTTCGTCCTCGGGTCGCTGTTCCACGTTGCCACCGTCCGCGCGCTCAGCCGGGAAGTCGGCGATGCTGCCGGACAGCTCCCGCATGGCACCGCTCACCGCGATCCCGAACACTCCCTGCCCGCCCTGCAGTAAATCGACCACCTCTTCCGGGGAGGTGCACTCGTACACAGTCGTGCCGTCGGAGAACAGGGTGATCTTCGCCAGGTCCCGCACTCCGCGTTCGCGGAGGTGGTCGACCGCCACCCTGATGTTCTGCAGCGAGATGCCCGTGTCGAGCAGACGCTTGACGATCTTCAGGACGAGGATGTCCTTGAACGAGTAGAGCCGTTGGCTGCCCGAGCCGGCCGCGCCCCGGATGGACGGAACGACCAGGTTGGTCCGCGCCCAGTAGTCGAGCTGGCGGTAGGTGATGCCGGCGATCTGACAGGCGATGGGCACGCGGTAGCCGACGAGCTCGTCAGGCACCGAATCGTCCGGGAACAGACCCGGCTGCATCTCGTCGGCATCGAGAGCTGCCCGTGACGGGGCATCGCGGTCGACGGCGTCGAAGCTGAGCTGCTGTCCCTGCGGCCGATCTCCCACTGTTGTGACTCCCTCTCGCGTGCACAGGCGTGCCCTGGAACGAACGACGGGCGGATCCCCACCCCCATCCGGTCGTCGAGCGCTCGCGTGACCCACCGAGTCGATCCGTAGCGATTCACTCAGCGTACGCCCCGTACGAAAAGTTGGGCAGCAACACGCCGACCGGACGACGACCTTCCGGTTCCGCGTCACACTCGCGGCGCGCGTCCCGGCCGTCGGGGCCGGAAGTCGCGACAGAACCTCGGCGGCGTTCGACGATCAGCCGTCCGTCGCCTTGAAGTCGTCGGGGGAGACGGATTCGAGAAACTCCTTGAACTTCTCGACCTCGTCCTCCCGCTCATCCGGCATGACGAGGCCCGCTTCCGCCAGCACCGGTTCCTCCACGAAGACCGGCGCGCCGATGCGCAAGGCTACAGCGACCGCGTCGGAGGGGCGGGACGACACGCGCAGACCGCCGTCGAAGACGAGATCGGCGTAGAACGTCCCCTCCTTGAGATCCACGATCCGGACTTCTTCGAGGGTACGGCCGAAGGCATCGACCAGATTCTTGATCAGGTCGTGCGTCAACGGCCGGACCGGCTCGACACCCTGCTGTTCCAGTGCGATCGCCGTGGCTTCCATCTGGCCGATCCAGATCGGCAGGTACCGATCTCCGTCGACCTCGCGCAGCAGCAGGACAGGCTGATTCTGCGGTTGCTCGACCCGGATCCCCACTACTCGCATCTCGCTCATCGAGCCGCCTCCCATCCCTGCTGTGCGACGGTGGCGAACCGTCCGCCGATATCCCCCTGAATTCTAGTGCCAAACGCGCCGTCGTCGAGGTCGACGCCCGCCGCTCACCGATCCAGAGCGCCCCGGACGGCGGCCTTGACGAGGCATGTGTGCATCGTCAACGACAGCGCGGCCAGTTCCCGTACCATCTCCTCGGCCCGAGCACGCGCACCGACGTCCCGGCCCTTTGCCACCGGACCCGCGATCTGCGCCACCAGGCCCGCCTCCCGGTCGGCCGCGAGCTTGAACGCACGCAGGTGCCGAACCTCGAGGCCGAACTCGGACATGGCCTTGGCGGTGCGCGCCAGCAGCACCGCATCCTCGTCGAAGAAGCCGGCCGCGCCGGGCACGATGAGCCCGGCGCGGATCAGCTCCGTCAGGAAGGACGACTCGATACCCGCCCGCCCGCACAGGTCGTCCCGGCTGATCCGCACCTCCCGGTCCGTGCGCAGATCCTCCGGGGACACCTGCCCCGGCGCCACGGCCAGGGTCCGGAGCCGCTTCGGGCGACCCTCCACCGAGCCCACCGTCGCGACACCGCGGTCGATCGCCTCGAGCTGTTCCTTGATCACCTTCAGCGGCAGGTACTGGTCCCGTTGCGCGGTCAGTACGTACCGCAGACGCTCACAGTCCGCGATCGAGAAACGGCGATAACCCGACGGGGTGCGTTCCGGACTGATCAGTCCCTCGGATTCGAGGAAACGGATCTTCGAGATCGTCACGTCCGGAAACTCGGGCCGGAGCCGATCGAGCACGGAGCCGATCGACATCCCCCCCGGTGACGGCTGGCGGGCAGCGGTCATCAGCTACCCGTGCCCTGCGAACCCCGCGGGCCGGTGAGGAACACCAGCCGGAACTTCCCGATCTGCACCTCGTCGCCGTTCGCGAGAACGGCCGAGTCGACCGGCTCGCGGTTGACGTAGGTTCCGTTCAGGCTTCCCACATCGACGACCTGGAACTCGCCCTCGTCCTGGCGGAACTCGGCGTGCCGACGGCTCACCGTCACGTCGTCGAGGAAGATGTCACTGTCCGGGTGACGCCCGGCCGACGTCGTCGGCTGATCGAGCAGGAAACGCGACCCGGCGTTCGGGCCACGCTTGACGACGAGCAGCGCCGATCCTGTGGGAAGCCCCTCGACCCCCGAGACCGGCGCTTCGGTCGTTCCCGCGCCCGTGCCGGTGGTATCGAGCTCGTTCAGGAAGTCGGCACGAAACACCGAAGTGGTTTCCGCAGGGGTTTCCTCGTAGCCCGCGTTGCCGTTCTCGCTCACCGTATCTCCTTATCCGTTCGGCCCTTCGGGATCGCTCCCCCGGGGCCGCAGTTTCGTTCAGCCACGATCACTTCCGGTACGGACCCGCGCCCCGACCCGGCACACGCCTACCGATGACCGTACCCTGCACGACGTCCTTCGTGCAGGCAGACGCGGCCCCGGCCGGACGCGGGGTCAGTTCTGCGTGATTGCGCGGTATCCGTCGGCGTCGAGCGTGTCCGCCAGAGCGGCGTCGAGCTCGTCCTTGCTGCCGACCTCGACGTCCACCAGCCAGCCGGCCTCGTACGGATCCCCGTTGACGAGCTCGGGATTGCCGTCCAGATCCGAGTTCACCCCAACGACTTTCGCCGTGAGCGGAGCGAACACGTCGGACACGCTCTTGGTCGATTCCACCTCGCCGAAGGACTCCCCCGCGGTGAGCTCCGCACCGGTCTCGGGCAACTGCACGAAGACGACGTCGCCGAGCTGCGACTGGGCATAGTCGGTGATGCCGAGGCGTGCGGTCACGTCGCCGGTTCGGCGAACCCACTCGTGCTCCGCCGTGTAACGCAGATCGGCGGGTGTTCGGAACTCACTCACGACAGGTCCTTTCGGGCAGCGACATTCGCGTGGAACGCCGGGTTCAATTACCGGGCTGAGAGTATTGTCGCGGCTCGATCTCCCGCAAGGCGGGCACCTCGACCTGCGGCGACTGCTCGATCTGCACCGTCCCGCCGGCTCGGGCCACCGTGTCGACCACACCGCCGGGGATGTTCAGCGCCGCCGCCAGTGTGGGCGCGTCCCCGATCGCGGCGACGACGTAGGGCGCTGCGAGCGGTCGATCGTCGACGACCAGCGCACCTGCGGTTCCGCCCACCCAGGAGTCCACGCCGATACGCACGGCAGCGTCGCCGGTTCCGGCGACCTGCACCGCTTCCGCTCCCGCGGCGCGCAGTTCCTGGATCGTGTCGAGAAGGACCTCCGGACCGACCCCCCGCCGCGGGTCGGCGATGGTCAAGATCACTCCCGGACCGGTGGCCGGGGCGGCGCCGACCTGGATCTGCAGGGCCGACAGGCGCTGCTGCGCCTCCGCGAGCGCGGCCTCGGAGCCGTTGCGTTCCAGACTGGCCAGCGTCTGCTCCAGGGTGGTGATCTCCTGGCGCAGCTCCGCCTCGCGCCGGTTGAGGTTGTCGAGCACCACCAGCAAGTCGGCGGGCCGGGCGGAGTCGAGCGCATCCCCCGAACCGGTGTTCCTGACCTGGGTGGCGATCCCCACCCCGAGCAGAACCATGAGCAGCGCCGCCAGGGCGGAGAAGACGATCCGCGATCGGCGCGCTGTGCCGGTCTCGGCCGTGTCGTGTCGTTCGTGCTTGCCCTCGCCCATCCCGCTACGCCCCGAACAGCCTGCGGCGCAGTGCGGATGCGTTCCCGAAGATCCGGATACCGAGAACCACGACGATCGCCGTGGAGAGTTGGGTGCCCACCCCGAGTTGGTCACCGAGCCAGACGATCAGTGCGGCGACCAGCACGTTGAAGACGAAGGAGACGACGAACACCTTGGCGTCGAAGATCTCGTCCAGGTAGGCGCGCAGGCCGCCGAAGACCGCGTCGAGCGCCGCGACGACCGCGATGGGCAGGTAGGGCTGGACCACGTCCGGAACCTGGGGACTGACCATCACGCCCACCACGATGCCCACACCGAGGGCCAGCACCGCGTAGAGGGCATATCCGCGTTTGGTCACCACAGTCCTCACCGCTCTCCCGTTTCCCGTGCCGCTGCGACATCGCGCACCGTGGCGGCCGGCAGCGCCAGGTCTGCCGCGTCCGCGATGGTGAAACCTACCTCGTAGAGTTGCTGCACCCCCGCCATGCGCAGGTAGGCATCGCTGACCACGAACCCGGTCTGCAACTCGGCAGGAGACCCGACGGCGGAGACCGTGTAGGGCGAGAAGACCGGCCTGTTGTCCACGAGCATCGCTCCACCGGCCTGACGGACGGTGACACCCGGACCGATCCGGACCCCGTTGATCGCGACGGCCTCGGCGCCACTGCGCCAGAGCGCGTTGACGACCGACTGCAGGTCGCGGTCGAGAATCACCGAGGCGCTGCGGGCGCGGTCCTTCTCCGCCGAGTCCGTCAGGTCGGGACGCGACGCCGGATCGGCGAGGGTGACCGTGATTCCCGGCCCGTGCACGGGCGTCGACGCTGCGTCGTCCTCTGCGCGGGCGAGCCGGTCGAGCACCGCCCTCCCTTGTTCGTCGTCGGCGAGCACCGCGATGCGGCGCTGTTCCACCTCGGTCGACAAGTCGTCGCGGGAGGCCGCGAGTGCGTCGTTGCGGTCCTCGGTCGCGCGGACGGTGGCGAGGATGTCGTCGCGCGCCTGCTCCGTCCCGGATTCGCGCTCGATGTTCTGGGCGTATGCCACGCCGAGGACGAGGCCGGCAAGCAGACCACCGAGGACGAGCCACACCCCGATGCCGGTGCGGGTCGGGCGGGAATGGCCGGCGGCGCGGTCGCGCGCCGCGCCGGCGTACCCGGGATCGAGATGGTCCTCGAGCAGCGCTTTCAGCAGCGACGGGACGGGGTTGCGGCGGATCTGCTCCCAGTTGCGGTTCATCCGGTGGCAGGCCCTCCGGACACGGGCACCGCTCGAGCCGTCTGCACCGCCTGCAGCAGGTAGAGCGCGCCCGTCCACACGTAGAGGGCAGTGCCCCAGAGGAGGGCGGCCCACCCCGCGGGTTCGAGGACGTCGCCGGCGGCGGGAAGCGCCTGCGCGGCCAAGAGGAGCGGCAACGCGAACATGAGCAGGAACGTGGCGCCCTTGCCCAGGTACAGCACCTCCGGTGGCGGCAGACCGCGGCGTCGATAGACGGCCAGGGTCGGGGCGAGCACCATCTCCCGGCCGATCAGAAGAACGGCGATCCACCACGGCACGATGCCCCGGGCCACCAGCGCGAGAAGAGTCGTGACGATGTAGAGGCGGTCGACGAGCGGATCGAGCACCGCCCCGAGTCGCGACACCTGATCGAGCAGCCGTGCGAGTTTGCCGTCGGCCCAGTCGGTGATCCCGCTGAGCATCAGAACCGCGAGCGCCCACCCGTCGGCATGCCGGACGAGGACCAGATAGAGGAAGATCGGGATTCCAGCCAGGCGGACGACACTCAGCACGTTGGGGACGGTGACGATGCGGTCGGATCGAGCCGGCGCACCGGTCGTCGTCGCGTCGTTCATCATCCGTCCTGTCGTTCGGGGAGTCGGTCCCGACAGCCTTGCACACCCCACGCCGCCGCTGCCCGTGCGACCGCTCACCTCCACGCGAACACGGGCTGTTCCAGGTCGTCGATGCGGGTGCTTCGGCGGTGGAGCACGACTTCACGGAACTGGTACATCACCGCCGCGGTCGGTGCGTGGACGAGATGACCCCGGAACGGCCACTGGATCACCGGCTTGTCCGACTCCGGGATGGTGACGAACCGGGGCTCGCTGTCGAGTTCGGACTCGGTGACGGCATAGAGGGCGGCAACCTCGTCCGGGTTGGGGACGAGATCGCCGATCGCCGCATCCACCCACACGACGTAGGGCGAGATGACGTAGCCCGAGCGGGTGATGTAGTCGTCCAGACGGCCGAGAATGCCGCCGGGATCAGCGCGCAGTCCGAGTTCCTCGTGCAGTTCGCGCAGCGCGGCCACGTCGGGGGTCTCCCCGTCGTCGAGGCGTCCGCCCGGCAATGCGAACTGACCGGGATGAGATCGCAGGCGCGTGGGGCGGCGAGTGAGCGGCACGACCGGGTTGCCGTGCCCGTCGTCGAGCACGGCGACGACCACCGCGGCGTGACGCCGGCCGTCCAGGGGCAGGAAACGGGGTTCGAACGCGGAGAGTGCCGACCCGACCTCGCTCGGGTCCAGGGGATTCCGGACGGTCATGGCACCGACACTAGGCGGTAGGAATTGCGATTCTGCGCATGGATCCCCGAAACGGTCCGTTCGGCGTGCCCGGCCGATGCATAGTTGTTCGACGAAACGAACAGATCCAGGGGTACACGAGGACGTGAGCATGCAGCGCACCATCCGATCGATGGCAGAGGTCCGGCGGGGAGTCGCGGAGCGGGTGGTGGGCCGCGTCCGGGAGACCGATCTTCTGCTCGCCGCGATCGGGGCAGGCCGCGACGTGCTCCTCGAGGGTCCGCCGGGGACCAGCAAGTCCACCCTGCTCGGGGCCATCACCGCCGAGCTCGGCAGTCCGCTGATGTTCGTCGAGGGGAACGCCGACCTGACGCCGGCGCGCCTGGTCGGTTATCACGATCCGGCACGGGTGCTGTCCGAGGGCTACCACGAGGACAACTTCGTGCCCGGACCGCTGGTGGCGGCGATGCGCGACGGTGGAGTGCTCTACCTCGAGGAGTTCAACCGATCGCCCGAGGACACACTCAACAGCCTGCTGACCGCGATGGCGGAACGGCGGATCACGGTGCCGCGGGTGGGCACGGTGGTCGCCGATCCGGCGTTCCGCGTGGTGGCCTCGATGAACCCGTTCGACAACATCGGCACCGTCCGACTGTCGATGAGCGTGCACGACCGGTTCTGCCGACTGTCGGTGGGTTATCAGGACACGCAGGCCGAACACGAGATCGTCGTCCGGCGAACCGGATGTGGGTCGGCACGGCTCGTCGCCGACGCGGTAGCGCTCACCCGTGCCACGCGAGAGCACCCCGATCTGCGGGGTGGGTCCAGCGTCCGCGGCGCGATCGACCTGACCCTGGTCGCCATGCAACTGTTCGACATGCGGGGGGTTGCAGACGATCTGCCGGACTCGACCGATCCACCGCGGGATCTTCCGGTGGAGTACACCGGCGCTGTGCTCGACGCGCTGCTGGTGGCGCTGTCCGGACGGATCGCGGTCGACGAGGTCTCCGAAACCACGCCCGAAGCGGTCCTGCGGGAGATCTGGCAGGACCACTTCCTTCTCCGTCCTGCTGCCGCCGCCCCCGGTTGAAGGTCCGTCCCCGCCGAGGGCCCCGTGCACCATCGTGCTCAGCGCCACTCCACCGGCCGGGGAAAGCCGTTCCGGCGCAGACCGAAGCAGCTGTCGGTCGACCCGGCCCTGTACGAGCACCGCGGTGGCGACCAGGGTCTGGTGATGGTGGGTGGCCCGCATCGAGCCGGACGTACCCCCGGATCGGGAGTCGGCGCGGGACCCGGGCAGACCGACGAGCCGGCCGAGGTATTGCCGCTGGCCGATCTCGATGCCTCCGGTCCGGTCGCGGACGCCGAGGTCCGACGCCGGGCACGCGAGATTGCTGCGCGGCTGTCCGTGCCGCGCCCACGACATCGTCGTGCGCCGCGGAGGGGCCTCGGCAGGCTCCGGACGCTGCCGTATCAGGACGGTGCCGAGGAACTCGACCTGGACCGCACCGTCGAGATACTTGCCGAGGACCCGTTCGCACGGTCCACGGATCTGGTGATGCGGGATCGGATCCGCGATCGCCGGAAAGTGGTGCTGGTCGTCGACATCTCCGGTTCCATGCGCGGCGAGCGCATCCGCACCGCCGCGGCCGCGGTCGGTGCCGTGGCCGGCGAACTCGGACACGACGATCTGGCCGTGGTGGCCTTCTGGTCCGAAGCCGCCGTTCTCAGTGCCCTAGGGGAGCCGGTCTCCCCTGCCGCGCTCGTGGACCTGCTGCTCCGGATCCCGAGCAAGGGTCTGACCAACGTCGGCTTCGCGCTCGACGTGGCGGGGGGTCAGCTGCGGGACGTACCTGCGGACGAGGGACGGGTACTGCTTCTGTCGGATTGCGTGCACAATGCCGGGCCCGATCCGAGGACCGCGGCCGGCCGGCTCCCCCGGCTCGACGTGCTCGCCGACATCTCCGGTGAACACGATCTGCTCACCGCCCGCGACCTCGCTCGGTCCGGGAGGGGATTCGCCCTGCCCATCCGTGGACACCGGGATGTCGCTGCAGCGATCTCGCGTGCATTCGGCGCCTGACAGGCCGGTCCGTGCGTGTCTTGCCCGTGATTGGAGTGCTACGTAGCTGGGGAATTCGGTGATTTATACGATTCCGTCCGCGTCGGATTCTGTACATGTCGCCGACCCCGGTTTGTTCCTGAAAACACTAGAGTTCCGTGAGATCCGAAATGGGACGGTGGGTCCTTGCTGATCCCGACGGTCCGGGTTCTGCAGGAACGGACGGGAGAACGTGCCTCCACGAGACGACTCGCCATGCACCGCCCGGCTTTGCGCGGCGTGACCTACCCGGCCCTCCCCCGCATCGGCATCCGCCCATGCCGGACGTCTCGTCGGCAGCTACAACTCCCGGCAGATGTCCCAGGACGTGCCACGGTCCGGCTACCGCCGGGACGACCGGATAGGGCCCGGGATCCGTTCTCGGCAGACGCGGCGTGCAGGGCGCGGCGTGCAGGGCGCGGCGTGCAGGGCTTCTAGGCCGCGAGCGTCCCCGGAGGGGGCCGTCGGTGACCGACCGCGGGCTCGTGGAAGGCGCCGGGAGCGGATCCGGATGGCACCCTACGCGGCCGGCGGGACGCGTCTGCGGGCACTGCTGCCCTCCCCTTTCCCCGTTCAGCTCTCCACGCGCTTCTTCAGTCCGGTGAGGGTACTGTCGACCAGGCCCTTGATCACTCGGTTCCGTAGGAAGCCGGGCAGCGGCAGGTTGTGATGGATCGTCAGTTCGTACGTCACCGAGGTTCGGTCGGGACCGACCGCGACGAGGTGGTAACGGCCCTCCTGTCCGGTCTGCAGGCGTCCCTGGAGCATCGTCCAGCTCATGCCGTCGTCGCGGTGCCGGTAGGTGAGGGTGTAGCTGTCGGTGCCGACGGTGGCCGACGCCTTGAACCGGGCGGTGTGCGGAAGTCCGGTCCCTTCCTCGGCCTCGAGCACCTCGGCCTCGAGGATCTCGGGAATCCACTCGGTCTGGCTCTCGATGTCACGGATGGTCGTGAGCACGGTCTCCAGGGGTGCGTCGACCTGAATCGTCTTGGTGGCGCTGTCAGTGGGCATGCTCGCCGTCCCCGTAGTAGCCGAGGCGCAGGAGTTCGGTGATCTCGCTGATGAGCGGCATCCGGGGGTTCGTACGATTGCTCAGATCCTGGAACGCGTTCATCGCCAGCTCCGGCAGCGCCGTGACGAACTCCTCCTCGGGGACGCCGATCTCCTTCAGCGTGCGCGGCACCTGCATGCGACGGAGCAGGTCCTCGACGCCCTGGAACAGCCGGCGGCGGCTCTCCTCGGGATCGTGCCCACCGAACACGATCCGTCCGAGCTGGGCGTACTTCTCCGGCGCGACGTACGCGGAATAGCCGGGGGCCGGCATGAACTTGGTCGGCAGGCCGGCGTTGTAGCGAAGGGTGTGGGGTAGGAACACGCCGTTCACCCGGCCGTGGGCGATCCCGAACCTGGCGCCGACGGAGTGTGCGAGCGCGTGGTTCGTGCCGACGAACGCGTTCGAGAATGCGAGACCGGCAAGGGTGGCGGCATTGGACATGTCGGTGCGCGCGGCCAGATCGTCCGGATCGTCGTACACCCGCGGCAGCGCCTCGAAGATCAAGCGCGCGGCCTGGACACAGAACGCGTCGGTGTAGGGCGAGGCGAAGATGGAGGCCACCGCCTCCAGCGCGTGGGTGAGGGCGTCGATTCCGGTGTCGACCGTCAATGTGCGTGGCATCGAGAGGGTGAGCATCGGGTCCACGATCGCCATGTCCGGAACCAGGGAGTAGTCGACCAGGGTCTCCTTGCGGCCGGCGACGGTGAGGACGGCCGCCGGTGAGACCTCCGAACCGGTGCCGGCGGTGGTGGGGATTGCCACCAGCCGCAGCTTGTGCGGATCCTGGGGGTAGTCCGCCATGCGCTTACGCGGGTCGAGGAACGGCAGGCTCAGCTCGGCGAGGTCCTTCTCCGGGTGTTCGTAGAACAGCCGGATGGCCTTGGCCGCGTCGATCACCGACCCACCGCCGATGGCGACGAGCAGGTCCGGCGGATTTCCTTCCAGCAGGGTGACTCCGCGGCGGATGGTGGCCTCGTCCGGTTCCGGCTCGACCTCGCTGAACACCTTGACGTGTTCGGCGCGCAGGTGGGCGCGCAGTTCGTCGACCACTCCCCGCTGTTCACTGAGCGCGTCGGTGACGACCACGACGCTGGTGCAGGGCACTTCCCGGAGGTTCTCGAGGGCCCCTGCGTTGAAGAAGGTGTTCGACGGTACGCGGAACCACTGCGGCGGGGTGCGGCGGTGCGCGACGGTCTTGATATTGAGCAGTTGCTGGTAGTTGACGTTCTCGGTGGTGCTCGACCCGCCCCACGTGCCGCAGCCCAGTGAGAACGTGGGCGTGAGGTTGTTGTAGATCCCGCCGAGGGCCCCTACCGCGGTCGGGGCGTTGACGAGGATCCTGCCGGTCCGCACGGCCAGGCCGTAGGCGTCGATCACGGCCGGGTCGGTGGCGTAGATGGCGGAAGTGTGGCCGAGACCGCCGTGTTCGGTGACGAGGACGGCGGCGTCGATGCCGTGCTGGACGTCGCGGGCGCGCACGAGGCCGAGGACCGGCATCAGCTTCTCCTGCACCAGGGGGTGCGCCGCGAGCCGGTCCAGGTCGGACGGCAGCGGCGCGAGCAGCACCTTCACCGCCGGATCCACCGTGAAACCCGCCCGGGCGGCGAGTTCGGGAGCCTGCTGGCCGAGCGCGGCGAGGTTGACCTTGTCGCCGCAGCCGAACGCGAACTCGGCGATCGCCTCCGCTTGTTCGTCCGTGAGCAGGTGCGCCCCCATCCGCTCGAACTCCGCGACGGTGGCGTCGTAGATCTCGTCGTCGATGATGCAGGTCTGTTCGGCGGGGCAGATCACGGAGGCGTCGAAGGTCTTCGAGATGAGGATGTCGACGACAGCGCCCCTGATGTCGGCCGTGCGGTGCAGGTAGATGGGAGCGTTGCCTGGACCCACACCGAGGGCGGGCTTGCCGGCGGCGTTGGCGAGAGCGACGATCTTCTGCCCGCCGGTGACCCAGATGAAGTCGACCTTCGGATGCTTGAACAGGTAATGGGTGACTTCGTGAGCGGCGTCGGGGATGACCTGGAGCGCGCCGGGAGGCATGCCGGCGGCTTCAGCCGCCGCGCGCAGGATCTCCACCGTGCGTTCGCACGACCGCACGGCGAACGGCGACGGTCGGAAGATGACGGCATTGCGGGTCTTCGCGGCGACGATCGCCTTGTACAGCACGGTGGAGGTGGGGTTGGTGACCGGGGTGATGGCCAGGACGACGCCGATGGGTTCGGCGATACGGACGATGCTGTGTTCGACATTCTCCTCGATGACTCCGACGGACTTCTTGTCCTTGAGGTAGTCGTAGAGAAACTCGGTGGCCACGTAGTTCTTGACTACCTTGTCCTCGAAGACACCGAACCCGGTCTCCTCGATCGCCACCGATGCGAGTTCCGCGGCCGCCCGGATACCGGCCCGCACCATGGCTTCGACGATCGCATCGACCTGCTGCTGGTCGAGTGTGCGGAACTGGGCCGCTGCCGCGGTTGCCGTGTCGACGACCGCGTCGACCTGCTCGTGCCGGACCGGGCCGGCATCGACGGCGGGGGTGGTCTGCGCTGTGGCTGCGTCGCCGGAGCTGTTGACGGCCTGGGATCCGGTTCCGATCCGGGTTTCGGTCATGTTGTCTCCTCGTACTGGAGATGCCCGTCGTGCCTCGGTGTGGCCGCGGCTTCTGTTCGCGACAGTACTCGCGGCGCAGGGGGTTGACTGCGGTCTTTGGACCCTGACCGTGGGCCATTCGCGGACCTGTCCCGCCGCCGGGGAACGAATGTTGCCCGGGTGGAACGGCGCGGTGTGCCGGAAGGGATGTGCAGACGCGAACGAGGCGGCCCCGGGAAATCCGGGACCGCCTCGTTCGTCGGGCGGGCTGACAGGATTTGAACCTGCGACCACTTGACCCCCAGCCGGGGCTCGAGGACCTGAGCGTGAACCGACTGTCTGTAGTCGTCTGCCCTTGTCTGTCGCTGTCGGTGGTTCAGGCGTGAAATCGAGTGGTCGAACGTGGCGTTGGTCCCCGCCGGGTCCCCGGTGGCACAGCGCGTCGGCCGCTGGCTCCGCCTCCCCGTCGCTATGCGGTTTCGTCTTCGCCGAGGAGCCGTCCAAGTAGCGCGGCCAGGTCCCTGACGCGCGTCGTTGCGACCTCCCAGACGAGCTCGTTGTCAATGACGGCGTACCGGTGGATGAGCACGTTCCGGAAGGCGACGATCCGCGGCAGGTCCGGGATCAGGGTGGCGGTGTCCGGGTCGAGACGGCTGAGCCTGTTGAGCGCCTCGCCGATGATCTCGAACTGTCGCTCAACTGCTGAGCGGAGCATCGCGTCGCTCTCGTACTCGTGCCATGTCCGGTCCGCGACGAACTGGGCGATCAGCCGAGCGGCCTTACGGGCGTCCCATAGCAGCCCCGGCGCCTCAGGCCGCATAGACCTCGTGCCCGTTCTCCTCGACCGACGCAGCGAAGTAGGGATTCTCCAGGGCAACGGGAGAGACAAGATCGACCGGGTGGTCGAGCAGGGCTTCCAGAGACTCCTTGAGACCGAAGTAGGCGTCGAAGCGGTTCGCGACGTCGTCGCGGAACTCGACGAGGAAGTCGACATCACTGGTCGACTCGTTGAAACGTTCGGTGACGGCCGAGCCGAAGATGACCAGCCGCTTCACGCCGTACCGCTCGCAGGTCTCGGCGATCGCCGCGCGATCAAGCACGAGAGGCCCAGCCATGACGCTCTCCTTCCCCTCCCGGAGTCGACTTGCACCAGTCTGGCACGTCATGCATCGGCACCCGACAATTCTGCCCGCGGGACGGGGGGCTGACGCTCTCGAGGGGCACGCCAAATCGTTCCGGAGCGACCTCGACGGCCGCCGAAGCTGCGTGAGACAGAACGGCTGGCCGTCGAGGTTGATCCGTGTCCAGGGGTCCAGGGGGCGGGAGCCACTTGGTACCACTCCCCTCGCGTTGGGACGGCCCGAGGACGGCGCGGCAGCGCCGCCTTCTGGTCCCCAGCGTCCCAACCTTGCAGTCGTTCGACGGAGCCGCGGTGGGGACGAAAAAGGGGCCTGACCTGTATGAACAGGTCAGGCCCCAGAAAGTCGGGCTGACAGGATTTGAACCTGCGACCACTTGACCCCCAGTCAAGTGCGCTACCAAGCTGCGCCACAGCCCGTCCGCGCTCTCGTCGAGCGCTCGTTGAGATTACAACAGGGACGGACCGATTCACCAATCGCCTGGTCACGGCACTTGCGGACGCTACTTGCTCCGGCGGTCCCGCTTCTCGCGCACGCGCACCGAGATCCGCACCGGGCTGCCCTCGAAGCCGAACTCCTCGCGCAGCCGCCGTTCGAGGAAGCGGCGGTAGCCGGCTTCGAGGAAGCCGGTGGTGAACAGCACGAAGGTCGGCGGTCGGGTGCCGGCCTGGGTGGCGAACAGTACCCGGGGCAGGCGGCCGCCGCGCATGGGCGGCGGAGTAGCGGCGATGACCTCCTTGAGCCAGGTGTTGAGACGGCCGGTGGAGATGCGCTTGTCCCAGGACTCGAGGGCGGTCTCCATGGCCGGCACGAGCTTCTGCACGGCGCGGCCGGTCTTCGCGGAGATGTTCACGCGCGCCGCCCACGGCACGCGCAGCAGGTCGCGTTCGATTTCCCGGCTCAGCTCGTAACGTCGGTCCTCGTCCACGAGGTCCCACTTGTTGAATGCGATGACGAGGGCGCGGCCGGCGTCGGCGACCATCGAGATCACCCGCTGATCCTGCTCGGTGATGGGTTCGGAGGCGTCGATCAGCAACACCGCGACCTCGGCGGCCTCGATGGCGCCGCGGGTGCGCAACGAGGCGTAGAACTCGGCGCCGGAGGCGGTGTTGACGCGTTTGCGCAGACCGGCGGTGTCCACGAACCGCCAGGTCTTGCCGCCGAGTTCGACGAGGGAGTCCACCGGGTCGACCGTCGTGCCTGCGACGTTGTGGACCACGGATCGTTCGTCGCCGGCCAGCTTGTTGAGCAGGCTGGACTTGCCGACGTTCGGTTTGCCGACCAGTGCGACGCGACGTGGCCCCTGTCCCCCGGTGCCTTCACGCGGGGTGCGCGGCAGCACCGCGAGTAGTTCGTCGAGCAGGTCGCCGGTGCCGCGACCGTGGGTGGCCGAGACCGAGTACGGCTGCCCCAGGCCCAGCGACCACAGTGCCGCCGCCTCCGACTCGACGCGGTCGTCGTCGACCTTGTTCGCGACGAGCAGCACCGGCGTCTTGGACCGGCGCAGCACCTTGGCCACGGCCTCGTCGACGGCGGTGGCCCCGACGGTGGCGTCGACGACGATCAGGATCGCGTCGGCCGTGCGCATCGCGATCTCTGCCTGTCGCGCGACGGATTGTTGCAGGCCCTTGGCATCGGGTTCCCATCCCCCGGTGTCCTGCACCATGAATCGGCGGCCGTTCCAGGTGGCCTCGTACGAGACGCGGTCGCGGGTCACGCCCGGCACGTCCTCGACGACCGCTTCGCGGCGGCCGATGATGCGGTTGACCAGGGTGGACTTGCCGACATTGGGGCGTCCGACCACGGCGACGGTCGGCACGGGCACGAACTCTTCGAGTTCGGCGGCCCCGGCGAGCTCGAGGTCCCAGTCCGATTCCTCCGACCAGGTGCCGTCGCCGGCGAATTCCGTCACGTCCTCGCTCACAGGGTCGCTCCCGTCTGTTCGGCGACCACGGCGGCGAGCGCGGCGATCACTTCGTCGATGTCCATCTCGCTCGTGTCGACGACGATCGCGTCGTCCGCCGCGCGCAGCGGGGACACCGCGCGGGTGGAGTCGAGGTGGTCGCGGCGCTGCACCGCGGCGAGCACCGCCTCGTAGTTGTCGCCGCGGCCTTCGGCGATGTTCTGCTGGTTGCGCCGCTGTGCCCGCGCCTCGGCGGAGGCGGTGAGGTAGATCTTCACATCCGCGTCGGGAAAGACGACGGTGCCGATGTCGCGGCCCTCGACGACGATGTGCCCCGCGTCGCGGCCGATGCGCTGCTGCGCTGCGACGAGGGTCCGGCGGACGGCGGGGACGGCGGACACGGCCGAGACCGCGCCGGTGACCTCCGCGCCGCGGATGATCTCGCGGACGTCCTCCCCGGCGAGCCGGATGTCCTCGGCCTCCGGGTCGGTCCCGATCGACCAGGGCAGGGACGCGGTGGCGGCGGCGATGGCGGCCGGATCGGACAGGTCCGCCCCGGCACGCAGCACGTGCAGGGTCGCGACGCGGTACATGGCGCCGGTGTCCAGGTAGGCCGCGCCGAGGAGCTGGGCGAGTCGCTTGGAGACGGTGGACTTGCCGGTGCCCGAGGGACCGTCCATGGCGACGACGAGCGAGCTCACAGGCCCACCGCCTGGTAGAGGCTGCCGACTTCCTGGCGGCCGAGCACCCGCAGGGTGCCGGGTCGCTGGTCGCCGAGCGCGACGGGGCCGATGTCGGTGCGCACGAGGCGGATCACGGGGTGGCCGACGGCGTCGAGCAACCGGCGCACGATGTGCTTGCGGCCTTCGTGCAGTTCGAGGCGGACCAGGGATTGGCCCTCGTTGACCTGGAGGAGCGCGAAGGAGTCGACCTTGGCGGGGCCGTCGTCGAGTTCGACGCCGGCGCGCAGCTGCTTGCCGATGCCGCGCGGAAGGACGCCCTTGACAGTGGCGAGGTAGGTCTTGGTCACCTCGTAGGAGGGGTGCATGAGCCGGTGGGCGAGTTCACCGTCGTTGGTGAGCAGCAGCAGTCCTTCGGTGTCGGCGTCGAGCCGGCCGACGTGGAAGAGGCGCTGGCCGGCGGCGACGCGTTCGGAGACGATGTCGCCGACGCAGGGGCGGCCGAGGTCGTCGGACATGGTGGACTGCCAGCCGCGGGGCTTGTTGAGCACGAGGTGGACGAGGTCCTTGTCGACGACGACGCGGATGCCGTCGACGCGGATCACGGCGTTCTCGGGGTCCACGCGCAGGCCCTGCTCGGTGACGATGGCGCCGTCGACCTCGACGCGGCCGGCGGCGATGAGTTCTTCGGCGGCCCGGCGGGACGCGACTCCGGCCTGGGCGAGGACCTTCTGCAGGCGCACGCCTTCGCCGGCGGGCAGTTGCGGGCGTTCGGCAGCGTGCTGGTGCCGGGCGGGTCTGGCGTTGCTGATCTTGGGCAGGGCCGCGGGGCGCTGGGCCTGGGGCTTGGGGGCGGCGGGACGGCCGCGCTTGTTGAGCGGGGTGTCGCCCTTGCGGTGTGCCTTCTTCGGTGTGGCCGCGCCGGCGGCGGGCTTCGATGTGGCCGCGCGGGCGGCGGGTTCGCCCCGGCGTTCGCGGGGTGGGTTCCCTGCGCGGGAGTTGGTCTTTCTGCGGTCCGGTGTGCCATCACGGCGAGCGGGCTTGTGCACTTTTTTCCTGTCTCAATCGGGATCGAACGGCGCGGGCGAGGGGACCTCGGTGCGCGGGTTCCTTCCCATTCTCGCAAATCGTGGGTCGGCCTCGAGACTTTCGCTGATGTCGTCGATCACATCGACGTCCGGGAGCAGTGGCGCGAGGGGCGGCAGATCGTGCAGGGAGGCCAGTCCGAGGCGTTCGAGGAACAGTTCGGTGGTGACGTAGCGGGTGCCGCCGGTCTCGGGGTCGGTGCCGTCCTCGGCGATCAGGTCGCGGGCGAGGAGGGTGCGCATGACGCCGTCGACGTTGACGCCGCGCACCGCGCTGACGCGGGCGCGGGTGACGGGCTGGCGGTAGGCGACGACGGCGAGGGTCTCGAGGGCGGCGCGGGTGAGTTTGGTGCGGGCGCCGCCCTGCAGGAGTCGTTCGACGTAGGGGGCGTAGTCGCGGCGGGTGTAGAAGCGCCAGCCGTCGCCGGCGTAGCGCAGGTCGATGCCGGAGCCGCGCGCGTCGAGGTCGGCGGCCATGCGGTGCAGGGTGGTCTCGACGCGGGTGGCGGTGACGCCGATCGCGTCGGCGAGCTGGGCGTTGGGTGCGGGGGTGTCGACGACGAGCAGCAGTGCTTCGAGGGCGGCGGCGAGTTCGTCGTCGCTCATCTCGAGCAGTTCCGCGTCGAGTCCGTGCGCATCGGGGTCCGGTGTGGCGCTGCTCACCCGTAGTCCTCCTCGAATGTGGTGACGGTGTCGTCGTTCTCACCGGTCCAGGCCACGTGCAGCGGTCCGAGCGGTTCGGGTTGGTCGAAGGTGACGGCTCGTTCGCGGTAGAGCTCGAGCAGTGCGAGGAACCGGGCGACGACCTGGAGGCCGTTGTCGCATTCGGCGACGAGGTGACCGAAGGTGGCCCAGGTGCCGGCGCCGAGGGCGCGCAGCAGGGTGAGCAGGCGGGCGGCCTGTTCCGGGACGGAGACGCGGGGGGTGTGGAGGTGGTCGAGGCCGACGCGCGGGGGCGGTTTGGGCCGGAAGGCGGCGGCGGCGATCTCGGCGAACCGGGTCGCGTCGACGCCGAGGACGACCTCGGGCAGCAGGTTTTCGTACTGCGGTTCGAGTGCGACCGTGCGGGGGTAGCGGCGCAGGGCGGCGGCTTCGAACTCGGCGAACCGGTCGGCGATCTGTTTGAAGGCGCGGTACTGCAGCAGGCGGGCGAAGAGCAGGTCGCGGGCCTCGAGCAGGGCGAGGTCCTCGGGGTCGTCGACGTCGCCCGAGGGCAGGAGGCGAGCGGCCTTGAGGTCGAGCAGGGTGGCGGCGACGACGAGGAATTCGGTGGTCTGGTCGAGCCCCATCCGGGGGCCGAGGGCGCGGGTGTAGGCGATGAATTCGTCGGTGACCTCGTGCAGGGCGACTTCGGTGACGTCGAGGCGGTGCTGGGAGATCAGGGTGAGCAGCAGGTCGAAGGGGCCTTCGAAGTTGCGCAGTCGTACTTGGAATCCCGCGGGGGTCGCGGCGGGCTGGGCCGGATCCGGTGGGGTCGGGCCTGGGTTGTCCACGGTCACGGGTTATCGGCCGGAGCGGTGGATCACTTCGCGGGCCAGGGCCCGGTAGGACTCGGCGCCGGCGGATTTCGGCGCCCAGGTGGTGATGGGTTCGCCGGCGACGCTGGTTTCGGGGAACCGGACGGTACGGGCGATGACGCTGTCGTAGACGAGGTCGCCGAAGACCTCGACGACGCGGGACATCACCTCGCGGGCGTGCAGGGTGCGGGAGTCGAACATGGTCACGAGGATCCCGGCGAGGCTGAGCTTGGGGTTGAGCCGGTCGCGCACCTTGTCGACGGTGTCGTTGAGCAGGGCCAGTCCGCGCAGGCTGAAGTACTCGCATTCCATCGGGATGATGACCGCGTCGGCGCAGGCGAGGGCGTTGACGGTGAGCAGGCCGAGGGACGGCTGGCAGTCGACGAGGATGTAGTCGTAGCGGTCGAGGACGGGGTACAGGGCTCGGCCGAGGGCTTGTTCGCGGCCGACCTCGGAGACGAGCTGGATTTCGGCGGCGGACAGGTCGATGTTGCTCGGTAGCAGGTCCAGTCCTTCGACCCGGGTGTGCAGTAGGACGTCGTCGACGGAGATTCCGCGTTCGACGAGCAGGTTGTGCACGGTCAGGTCGAGGTCGTGGTGGGCGACGCCGAGTCCGGCGGACAGGGCGCCCTGGGGGTCGAGGTCGACGAGCAGGACGCGACGGCCGTATTCGGCGAGGGAGGCGCCGAGGTTGATAGTGGAGGTGGTCTTGCCGACCCCGCCCTTCTGGTTGCACATCGCGATGATCTTCGCGGGTCCGTGACCGGGCAGCGGCTGCGGTTCCGGGACGTACCGGCGGGGTCGTCCGGTGGGGCCGAGTTCGGCTTCGGGTTCCGCGGTGTGGGTGGGGTCCGGGTCGGTGTGGGCCGCGTCGACGTCGGGGCGGCCGTGGAGCAGGGCGTGCTGCGAGGCCGGCGCTGTGTTCGCGGCGGGCGCTGTGTCCGCCGCGGGCGCTGTGTCCGCTGCGGGCGGTTGTGGTGTCGCCACTGTCCCCTGCTCCCCCTGTCCTGCTCGCTCGGCTGTCGGGTCAACGCTACCGCTTCGGATGGTGCGATGGCGCCGTGGACACGCCCTGCCGCCGTGGTGGCTACCGGGCGCGGGGGTGGGCCCCGGCCCATACTTCGCGCAGCGCACCGGCTGTGACCTGCGTGTAGATCTGGGTGGTGGTCACCGAGGCGTGGCCGAGGAGTTCCTGCACCACGCGCACGTCGGCGCCGCCGTCGAGGAGGTGGGTGGCGAAGGAGTGGCGCAGGGTGTGCGGGGAGACGGCGGCGGTGATTCCGGCCCGGCCGGCGGCGGTCTGCAGTACCTGCCAGGCGCTCTGCCGGGACAGTCGGCCCCCTCGGGCGTTGAGGAACAGGGCCGGGGTGTGTCCGGTGGCCAGGGCGGGGCGGCCGCGGACCAGATAGGCGTCGACGGCGGCCAGTGCGGGGCGGCCGACCGGTACGACGCGTTGCTTGCCGCCCTTGCCGCGCAGCAGCACCGACCGGTGGGTGGTGTCGAGGTCGTCGACGTCGAGGCCGACGGCCTCGGAGATGCGCGCGCCGGTGGAGTACAGCAGTTCGAGCAGCGCCCGGTCGCGCAGGTCCCGGGGTCCGTCGGCACCGGTGCCTGCGGCGTCGAGGATGGCCGATACGTCGGCGACCGGCAGGGCCTTCGGCAGGCGCCGGCCCGCGGCGGGGGGTTTGACGGCGCGGGCGACGTCGACGGGGGTGCGGCCTTCGGTGGTGGCGAAGCGGTGCAGGCCGCGCACGGCGACGAGGGCTCGGGCGGCGGAGCTCGCGGCGAGGGCGGGCCTGCCGCGTTCGGGGTCGCCGCGGCGCAGCGCGGTGACGAAGTCGCCGACGTGTTCCTCGCGCACCTCGGCGAGGTCGGCGATGCCGAGGTCGGTGAGGTGTTCGAGGTATCGGGTGAGGTCGCGGCGGTAGGAGGCGAGGGTGTTGGGGGCGGCCCCGCGTTCGACGGTGAGGTGGTCGAGGTAGGCGTCGAGCTGTCGGGCCAGCACGGCGTCAGTTCCCGAGGCTCTTGGTGCGCAGCAGGGCGCGGGGCCGGTCGGGCCACTCGGCATCGGCGGGACGCAGGGCCGCCCCGTCGCGGCGGGTGGCGGCGAGAGCGAGGATTCCGGCGACCGCGGTGGCGTTGACGATCTGTCCGCCGAGCACCATGGCGACGGCCTCGTCGACGGGGACCCGGCGGATCTCGAGGTCCGCCTCCTCGTGTTCGGGGTCGGGCCGGTCGGCGGTGGACAGGTCCCGGGCCGCGTATACGCGCACGGCCTCGTCGGTGAACCCCGGGGACAGGGCGAGGTCGACGAGCAGGTCCCAGCGGGCGGCGGCCAGGCCGGTCTCTTCGGTGAGTTCCCGGCGGGCCGCGTCGAGCGGGTCCTCGCCGGGCGCGTCGAGCAGCCCGGCGGGCAGCTCCCAGAGGCGGTGGCCGAGCGGGTGGCGGTACTGGTGGATGAGGATCAGCCGATCCTGTGCGTCGACCGCGGCGATCGCGACGGCGCCGTGGTGTTCGACCACCTCCCGCTCGGCCTCGTGCCCGTCGGGCATGGCGACCCGGTCCACGCGCAGCGACACGATGGCGCCGGTGTGGATCCGGCGTGTGGACAGTGTCCGGAACTCGTGTCGCTGCGTCACGGTCGGCTACTTGCCGCCGGCGGTGGCGTTCTCGGACACGGTGGCGTCCTCGGACACGGTCGGCGCCGCGGCGCCGCCGTCGACCAGGGCGTGGTCGGCGTCGTCGCCGTGCACGTCCACCGGCAGCCGCTCGGCGGCCTTGTACCGCAGCGCGGCCGCGACGAATGCGGAGAACAGCGGGTGCGGCCGGGTGGGGCGGCTCTTGAGCTCGGGATGCGCCTGGGTGGCCACGAAGAACGGGTGCACGTCGGCGGGGTATTCGACGAACTCGACGAGATGCCCGTCCGGGGAGGTGCCCGAGAAGGTCAGGCCCGACTTGGCGATCCGGTCGCGGTAGGCGTTGTTGACCTCGTAGCGGTGGCGATGCCGCTCGGAGACCCGTTCGCTGCCGTAGGCACGCGCGACGACCGAGCCCTTGGTGAGCACGGCCGGGTAGGAGCCGAGCCGCATCGTGCCGCCCAGGTCGGCTTCTCCCGCGACGGCCTGCTCCTGATCGGCCATCGTGGAGATCACCGGGTGGGTGGTGTCGGGGTCGAATTCGGCGGAGTTCGCGTCGGCGATGCCGACCGAGCGGGCCGCTTCGATGACCACGCACTGCAGGCCCAGGCACAGGCCGAGCAGCGGGATCTTGCGGGTGCGGGCGTAGCGGATCGCGCCGAGTTTGCCTTCGATGCCGCGGATGCCGAAGCCGCCGGGGATCAGGACCGCGTCCACGTCGCCGAGCGCGGCCTGGGCGCCGGCCTCGGTTTCGCAGTCGTCGGAGGGCACCCAGCGGATGTCGACCTTGGCGCGGTGTGCGAACCCACCGGCCCGCAACGCCTCGGTGACCGACAGGTAGGCGTCGGGCAGGTCGACGTACTTGCCGACGAGGGCGACCCGCACGGTCTCGCGGGGCTGGTGCACCCGGTCGAGCAGATCACCCCACACGGTCCAGTCCACGTCGCGGAACGGCAGGCCGAGCTGGCGGACGACGTAGGCGTCCAGGCCTTCGCGGTGCAGGACCTTGGGGATGTCGTAGATCGACGGGGCGTCGGGGCAGGAGATGCAGCCGTCGACGTCCACGTCGCACATCAGCGCGATCTTCGCCTTGAGGGCGGCGGGGACCTCCCGATCGCAGCGCAGCACCAGCGCGTCGGGCTGGATGCCGATGTTGCGCAGCGCCGCCACCGAGTGCTGGGTGGGCTTGGTCTTCAGCTCGCCCGACGGGGCCAGGTAGGGCACGAGGGAGACGTGCAGGAAGAAGACGTTGCCGCGACCGACGTCGTGGCGGACCTGGCGAGCCGCTTCGAGGAAGGGCTGGGACTCGATGTCGCCGACGGTTCCCCCGATCTCGGTGATGACCACGTCGGGAACGTTGCCGTCCTTGTCGGGGCCGGCCATCGCCATGATCCGGTTCTTGATCTCGTCGGTGATGTGCGGGATCACCTGGACGGTGTCGCCGAGGTACTCGCCGCGCCGCTCCTTGGCGATGACCGTGGAGTAGATCTGGCCGGTGGTGACGTTGGCGGCGGCGTTGAGATCGCGGTCGAGGAAGCGTTCGTAGTGGCCCACGTCCAGGTCGGTTTCGGCGCCGTCCTCGGTGACGAAGACCTCGCCGTGCTGGAAGGGGTTCATGGTGCCGGGATCGACATTCAGGTAGGGGTCGAGCTTCTGCATGGTCACGCGCATTCCGCGCGCGGTGAGAAGAGCGCCCAGGCTCGATGCCGTCAGCCCCTTGCCCAACGAGGAGGCGACACCCCCGCTGACGAAGATGTGCTTGGTGGCGGTACGCGAGTGGCGTGACTGTGGCAAAGAAGCTCCCGTGACGTCTGGTGCAGGACTTCGGACTGATGACGGAACAACTGGGGCCTGCACGACCCACGGAACTTCACGGTAACACCTGCCGCGGGTCCCGCGTACACGACTCGCCCGGATCGGACGGGGATCACACCGTCCGCCGCGGCGCGCCCCGTCAGCGGGCGGCGGTTCCGACGGTGACGGCGCCGGCGTTGGGCCCGGTTCCGTACCGGCCCGACACCCCGGCGAGCTGTTCCTGCAGCGCCAGCACCGTGGTGATACGGCCGGATTCGCGGTCGACGGTGTCGACCGTGGACAGACCGGCCGACAGCGCCGCGTCGGCCCGCACCACGGCAACGGCCCCGTTGCCGACGGCGGCGCCGGGCCGTCCGGCCAGGACCGTGCCGGCGCCCCGGGAGTCGAACGCGGCGGCGAAGCGGGCCAGCAGCGCGCCGCGGTTACCGCCGGCCTCGGCCCCGGCCTCCCCGTCGCCGGTGACGACGATCGCGGCCTGCGCGGGCTCGACGGTCCCGTCGTCGTATGCGACGAATCCGCCGCCGCGCAGCGTGGACAGGGCGAGGTCGCGTTCCTGGGGGGTGCTGCGCGGTTGCGCGTTCGCCGGATCGACGAGCAGCACGGCGCCGAGCAGGTCGCCGGCCAGGCTGCCCTGGTCCACGGCGCCGGTCTGCAACTGCACCCCGGCGGGCACGACGTTGGTGACGGTGGTGCGCAACTGGTCGGCGCCCGCGGCGTCGACGAAGGACTCGGTCAGCGAGATCCGGCCGGTCACGGCGGCGCCCGCGGCCTCGACGGTGCGGATCACCGCGTCCAGGTCCGCCGGGTCGGTGTCGGGGGTGGCGATCATGAGCACCGTGCGACCGGCGAGCGTGTCGCGCACGATGCGTCCGGACACGGCGGCGTCGAAGCCGTCCGCCGCGTTGAGCTGCTCGGTGAGCGCGTTGGTGCGGTCCTCGGCGTCCTGCAGCCGGCGCTGCAACTCGGACCGGTCGTCGCGCAGGCCGGCGACGACGCTGTCCGACAACAGCCCGGAGCCGAGGGCGATGCCCACGGCCAGGGCGAGGAAGACTGCTGCGATCGAGATTGCGTGGTGACGCAACGAGATCACGCGGTCAGCCCCTGCACCCACACCACGAGGCTGTCCCAGCTCTGCACGGCCCAGTCCACGACGTCGCCGCCGAGGTTGGACACGATCAGGGCGACGATCACGGCGATCAGCGCGGCGAACACCAGCAGGGCGATCACCCCGCCGGAGACGCGGCTGCGGTAGAGGGTGGCGACGGCCTTGGCGTCGACCAGTTTCGGGCCCACCTTCAGCCGGGTCATGAACGCCGACGGGTTGCTGTCACGGCGGCCCTGGTCGAAGAACTCGTCGAGCGAGACGGTGCTGCCGACGGTGACGACGAGGGCGGCGCCGTGGTGGTCGGCGAGCAGCAGCGCCAGGTCGGCGGGGGCGCCGGTGGCGGGGAATGTCATCGCGCCGATGCCCAGGTCCTGGATCCGTTCGAGACCGGGCGCGTGACCGTCGTGATCGGCCGGCAGCACCACCTCGGCGCCGGACTTGAGGGTTTCGGTGCCGATCTCGTCCGGGTCGCCGACGATCAGATCCGGCCGGTACCCGGCGCGGACGAGCGTGTCGGCGCCGGTGCCGACACCGACGAGGATCGGCGAGTACTCCTTGATGAACGGTTTGAGATTCTTCAGGTCCTGCTCGTGGTCCGGTCCGTCCGCGACCACCACCACGTGCCGGTCGCGCAGGTCCACGTCGACGTCGGGCACTCCGACCCCGTCGATGAGCAGCGGGCTCTCCGAACGGATGAACTCGATGGTGTTGCCCGAGAACGCCTCGAGGTGGTCGACCAGACCGGTTTTCGCCTCGATCATGCGGTCGGAGATCTCGGTCTCGGTCTGCTCCTCGCCCTGGATCAGCAGCCGCTCCCCGGAATAGACCCCGCCCTCGTGCAGGCGAACCTTGGCGCCGTCCTTGATCTTCTTGAACACCTCGGGACCGGTGTTGTCGATCAGGGCGATGCCGTTGGCCACGAGCACCTCGGGGCCGAGGTTCGGGTAGCGGCCGGTGATCGACGTCGAGGCGTTGACCACGGCGGTCACTCCCGCCTCGACGAGCGCGTCGGCAGTGACGCGGTCCATGTCGACGGCGTCGAGAACGACGATGTCGCCGGGACCGACCCGACGCAGGAGCTTGGTCTGGTTCTTGTCGACCCGGGCAATGCCGCTCACTCCGGGCAACGTTTCGTTATTGCGTGACAGCAGCGCCGGCATCTTCATGGCATCGATGATGAACCCGGGCCGCGGTCGGGCAACGGAGGCGCGCCGGGGCGGGATCAGCCCCGGCGTTCGGCGTGCGCGGTGGCGAGCAGTTCCTCGGCGTGGGCCCGGCCCGTCTCGGTGTCGCCGAGACCGGCGAGCATGCGGGCGAGTTCGGCGACTCGTTCGGTCTCGGTGAGGGTGCGCACCCCGCTGCTGACGACGCCGCCCGCGTCGTCGACCTTGTCGACGACGAGATGGGTGTCGGCGAATGCAGCGACCTGCGGTAGATGGGTGACCACGATGACCTGATGCGTGCGGGACAACCGGGCCAGGCGCCGGCCGATCTCGACCGCCGCGCGACCGCCGACCCCCGCATCGACCTCGTCGAACACCATCGTGGCGCCGCGCTCGGATCCGGCCAGCACCACCTCGAGCGCGAGCATCACGCGGGAGAGCTCGCCGCCGGAGGCGCTGCGGGCGATCGGCAGGGACCGGGCGCCGCTGTGCGCGGCGAGCCGGAACTCGACGTCGTCGACACCCGACGTGCCGGCGTGCAGCAACCGCCCGCCGACCTCGAGAGGTGCGCTGTCCTGCGGTCCCGCCTCCCGGTCCCGCACCTGCACGTCCAGACTCGCCCGTCCCATCGCCAGGCCGGAGAGCTCCTTGCTCACCGCCTTGGCGAGCTTGTCGGCAGCCTTCCTGCGGGCGGCGGTGAGGGCGGTGGCGGCTTCGGCGGTCGCGGCCGCCTCACGGTCGGCGCGTGCGGCGAGCTCGGCGACCGCATCGGCGGACACGTCGATCCGCGACAACCGATCACGGGCGTCGCGGGCCCACGCGAGCACGCCGTCGATGTCCGCGGCGTACTTGCGGGTGAGCGATTTCAGCTCGGCCTGACGGCCGAGCAACGTCTCGAGGACACCCGGATCGGACGGCAGGTCCGACAGGTACCCGGACAGCTCGCCCGCGACGTCGGTGACCACGGCGATGGCCTCGTCGAGCCGCGGCCCGAGCTCGCGCAGGGCGGGGTCCTCGGCCGCCTCGAGGCGCGCCCGGGACTCCCCGAGCAGATCCAGCGCCGCCGCGCCGCCCACGTCGTCGCCGTCGCCGCCGGCGAGCGCGGCCTGTGCGCCCTGGGCGGAGTCGCGCAGCGAATCGAGGTCGCCGAGCCGGCGCACCTCGGCCACGATCCGGGTGTCCTCCCCCGGCTGCGGGTCGACCGCGTCGATCTCGTCGAGCGCGAACCGCAGGCGGTCCGCCTCCTGCGCGAGTTCGCGGGACTTCTCGGTGCGTTCGAGTAGTTCGTCCCGCGCGGCCAGCCAGCGCCGGCGGTGTTCCTGGTACGTCGACAGCAGCGACGTGATCGTCTTGCCGGCGAACCGGTCGAGCGCGGCGCGCTGCTGGTCGGGTCGCAGCAGCCGCAGCTGATCGTTCTGGCCGTGCACGGTCAGCAGCGGATCGGTGAACTCCGAGAGCACCCCCACCGGGACACTGCGACCGCCGAGGTGGGCGCGGGAGCGGCCGTCGCTGCCGACGGTGCGGACCGCGATGATGCTGCCGTCCTCGTCACGCTGGGCGCCGGTCGTCTCGAGCAGTCGCGCCACCTCCCGCTCGACGTGGCTGGGCACGGCGCCCGCCGCGCCCGAGCCGCCGTCGGCGTCGATGCAGAACCGACCCTCCACGACGGCGCGGGCGGCGCCGACACGGACGCGGGTAGGGTCGGCGCGGACCCCCGACAGTAGATGCAGGCTGGTCACGACCATGGTCTTGCCGGCTCCGGTTTCGCCGGTCAGGACGGTCAGACCGCCGTGGAACTGGGCGCCCGCCTCGGAGATGACCCCCAGATTGTCGATCCGGATCTCGGCAAGCACCTCACAGTCTCCTTCCCCGCCAGCCCTTCACCGGAAGATCGAACTTGCGCACCATTCGGTCGGCGAACGGCGCCGAGTCCAGGCGCACCCACCGCACGGGATGCTTGCCGCGGACCACCTCGAGCCGCCCACCCGCGGGCAGGTCGAGGGTGCGGCGGCCGTCGCAGAACACCAGCCCGTCGTGGCTGCCGGCGAGGGTCTCCACGGCGATCAGCGATTCCGGGCTGGTCACCATGGGCCGGGCGAACAGAGCGTGGGCGTTGCTGGGAATCACCAGCAACGCTTCGAGTTCCGGCCAGACGATCGGGCCGCCGGCGGAGAACGCGTAGGCGGTCGAGCCGGTCGGGGTGGCGATCAGCACTCCGTCGCATCCGAACGCCGACACCGGCCGACCGTCGACCTCGAGCACCACCTCGAGCACGCCCAGGCGGGACTTGTTCTCGAGGCTGGCCTCGTTGAGCGCCCATCCCCGGTCGACGATCGCGTCGTCGACCCGGATCGCGACGTCCAGCGTCATCCGCTCCTCGACCCGGTACTCGCGGCGCACCACCTGTGCCAGCGCCTCCTCGAGATGCTCGGTCTCGGCCTCGGCGAGGAAACCGATGCGTCCCAGGTTGATTCCGAGCACGGGCACCGTCGCGCACTGGGCCAGTTCGGCGGCGCGCAGGAAACTGCCGTCGCCGCCGAGCACGATCACCATCTCGCAACCCCGGGCGGCGTCCGGTCCGGGTTCGACGATGCGGACCCGGCCCTCGGGTCCGGCCAGGGGACCCAGACCGGTGCTGGCGACCTCGTCGTCGAGCACCCGCAGCCCGATGCCGGCCTCGCCGAAGATCTTCGCCGTGCGCTGCGCCGTCGCGGCGATCTCGACCCGTCCCGAGTGGGACACGAGCAGGACCTCGCGGGTCGCGCGCTCCGGGCCGGGCGCTGCACTATCTGTGGTCACTGGGGTCCTTCCTGCACGGCTCGTTCGACCAGCTCGACCACGTCCGCGTCCGGCTCGGCCGGGCCCGGTTCCCCGGCGCGCAGCCACAGGAAGTATTCGACATTGCCGGACGGACCGGGCAGCGGACTGGCCACCGCCCCGAGGGTACGCAGCCCGAGAGTCTGGGCTTCGCGCGCGACGTCGAGGACCGCCTCGGTCCGCAATGCCGCATCCCGGACGACACCGCCACTGCCGACCCGCTCCTTCCCGACCTCGAACTGCGGTTTGACCATGGGTAGCAGATCTGCGCCCGCGGTCACGCACCGCACGAACGCCGGAAGCACCAGCTTCAGCGAGATGAAGGACAAATCCGCCACCACCAGCTCGACCGGCCCCCCGATCGCGTCCGCATCGATGTTACGCACGTTTGTTCGATCGATCACGCGGACCCGGTCGTCGGACTGCAGCCGCCACACCAGCTGGCCGTAGCCCACGTCGACGGCGACGACTTCCCGTGCGCCCTCGTGCAACAGCACGTCCGTGAAGCCCCCGGTGGAGGCCCCGGCGTCGAGACACCGCCGGCCGGCGACCCGAAGTCCCCGGTCGGTGAACGCCTCGAGGGCGCCGAGCAGCTTGTGAGCACCTCGTGACGCCCACTCCACCTCGTCGGCGACCTCGGTGACCAACAGGGGCGCCCCCGGATCGACTTGCGTCGCAGGCTTCGTCGCGACCGTGCCGTGGACGAGGACCCGTCCCGCAGCGATCAGCTCGCCGGCGTGCTCGCGGGACCGGGCGAGGCCCCGACGGACCAGCTCCGCGTCGACTCGCGCTCGCCGGGCCACGTCAGATCTTGTCCACGGTAGCGAGCGCCTGGACGAGCAGGTCGTGTGCCTGTTCGAGCAGCTGCGCCTGCCGCGGGATGATCTCGGACGGATCGGCCGCACCGACAGCGGTGTCGCGGGCACGCGTGAGCAGCCCCTCGACATCGGTGTGGATCGACCGAGGATCCATACCCGGATGGGAGCCTGGAAGGTGATCGCCTGGGCGTGGTATCGACGTGCTCATCATCGACCACGCTAGTGCATGCCGGTGACGAACCGGCACACCACGCAGAACGGTCTCAGCGGGGCATTCCCCACCGCGCCAGCAGGTCGTCCGTCGCCACGACCCGACCGAAGCCGGGATGGGACCAGGCGACGTCGAGCACGGCACGAAGAGCAGCCATCGGGTCCGCGGCCGGTTGCGGGGCCAGATGCACGTCCCGACCGTCGAACGACACCGCGTGGGGCTCGCGCGTGCCCGGCCGCAGCTCGGCGGCCTCGCCGTCGAGACTCGCGAGCGAGTCCGCAACATAGGTGGGACGTTGCTCCGCCGGGGCCCGGAGCAGGTCCGCGACAGTGCTCACCCCGGTCAGCACCAGTAGCGAATCGACACCGACGGCATTCGCGCCGGCGATGTCGGTGTCGAGCCGGTCGCCGACCACGAGCGGACGCGAGGCACCGCTGCGCACGACGGCGTCCTCGATCAGTGGCGCGGCCGGTTTGCCGGCCACCAGCGGCTCACGTCCCGTCGCCGACCGCAGGGCCGCGACCATGGAACCGTTCCCGAGCACCAGACCTCGCTCGGTGGGCAGCGTCGAGTCGATGTTCGTCGCCACCCACAGCGCGCCGGAGCGCAGTGCGAGCGTCGCCTCGGCGAGAATGGCCCATCCGGTTTCCGGGGAATGCCCCTGCACGACCGCCACCGGGTCGGCGTCGGCGGAGCGTACCGGCACCAGCCCGACCCCGGCGACCTCGTCGACGAGGGCTTCGGTGCCGACCACCAGCACCGGCGCGCCGGCCGGAACCCGCTCCGCCAGCAGCCGGGCCGCGGACTGGGAGCTGGTGACCACGCTCGACTCGTCGGCCGCGAAACCGAGTTCGCGCAGGTGTTTGGCGACCTCACCGGGGCGGCGGCTCGCGTTGTTGGTGACGTAGAACAACCGCTCAGCCCCCTCGGACAGGGCCTCGCGGGCGCCCGGCACCGCTTCGGCGCCGCGGTAGACGGTGCCGTCCAGGTCGAGCAGAAGGACGTCGTAGTGGGTCCGCAACGATGCGCGCGTACCGGTCACAGATCCTCTCCGGTGAGCTCGGCGACGCGTTCCTCGGCGTCGGTGTCCCCCTCCAGATCGGCGGCGGCGGCGTTGAGGAACCACTTCAATCCGTCCTCGGTACGTCCCGCTGCCACGAGCGCGTCCGCATACGCGTAGAACAGGCGCGCGGCGGACGGTCCGGTGCGCGAGGCGTCCAGTTCCGGCGTCTGCAGGGTGACCACCGCCTGGTCGAACTGCCCCAGGTCCATCCGGGCACCCGCGACGACGATGCGCAGTTCGGTGGCCTCGTCTCCGGTCAGCGCCCGAGCCTCGTCGCTACGGCCCAGCTCGATCGCCCGTTCCGGTCGGCCGAGTCCGCGCTCGCAGTCCGCCATGACCGCCAGCAATCCGGGTCCACCGGCCATCCGGCGAGCGGCCCGCAACTCGGACAGGGCCTCCGCCCATTCGCCGGCGTGGTAGGCGGTGATGCCCGCTGCCTCCCGGACCACGGCGATGCGGCCGGCGCGCTGCCGCGCAGCACGCGCATGAGCCAGGGCGACACGGGGGTCGTCGTCGATGAGGCGGCCGGCCATGACCAGGTGCCGAGCCACCGCGTTGGCGTTCGACTTGTCGAGGCTCAGCAGATCCCGGCGGATGGTCGGATCGAGCTCCGACGCCTCGACGTCTTCGGGAAGATCCGGCTCGTCCGGTCGAGATTCGCGACGTCCAGCGGGAACGCCTTCCCGACCCCGGCCCGGGCCGAAGCCGCCTTCGCCGCCGCGGCGGCGCGGGGCGTTGCCGTCCCGCTGTTCGGGTCCGTGGCCGGCCCGGGACGTGCCGGTGCGCCGATCATCCCGGGTCCGATCGTCACGCCGGTCACCGGTGCGCCGATCGTCCCGGCGGTCGTCGTTCGTGCTTCGATGCGGACGCTCGCCGCGCCGTTCACCGTAGGGCCGGTCTCGCCGGTCTCCCGACGGGCGGTCGCTGCGGGGTCGCTCGGACCGGGTGCCCTCCCGGGAGTCGTCCCCGGCGCCCTTGGGTGCCTCACTTCGGCGTTCCCCGCGGAACGTGCGGTCCTCGCCGCGGCGATCCGGTCGGCCGGCGAATCCTTGCCGGCGGTCCTCGCTGCGGGCCTGACCCCGATCACCGCCTTGGCGACGTTCGCCGCTGTCTCCGCGTCCCGACCTGGGAGTGGACCCTCCACCCCGGAAGGATCGACGCTCACCATTGTTGTCGGACACAGAAAAATCCTTTCACGAAAAACGACGAGAGGGGACCCACCAGGTGGGTCCCCTCTCGGTAACGGGTGTTCGGCGGTGTCCTACTCTCCCACACCCTGTCGGGTGCAGTACCATCGGCGCAGACAGGCTTAGCTTCCGGGTTCGGAATGGGACCGGGCGTTTCCCTGTCGCTATGGCCGCCGT